>Ga0208357_1001509_pt1 | contig 16758 bp, 16 predicted proteins | sample NGESurdeep092012_6_FD_184487 | JGI IMG/M metagenome (GOLD analysis project Ga0208357, IMG submission 184487) | Arctic peat soil microbial communities from Barrow, Alaska - NGEE Surface sample F52-2 deep-092012 (SPAdes) | ecosystem: Environmental > Terrestrial > Soil > Wetlands > Peat ... | reverse complement strand
ACTCACTTCGTCGAACGAGATCGTGCACGAACACCAGGTTGCCCAGCGACTTGCTCATCTTGGTGCCATCCAAGGCCACCAAACCCGTGTGCATCCAGTGCTTAACGAAGGGCGTCCCGGTCACCGATTCACTCTGGGCGGCCTCGCACTCGTGGTGAGGAAAGGCCAAATCTCGTCCGCCTCCGTGCACGTCTACGGTCTCACCCAACTCGCGCAGCGCAATCGCTGAACACTCGATATGCCATCCCGGTCGCCCAGGGCCCCAACGTGACTCCCAGGCGGGCTCGTCTTCGAGTGAGGGTTGCCAGAGTACGAAATCGAGCGGGTCGCGCTTGTTTGGATCGTCGGGTTTGCCGCCGTTACTCGCCGCGAGAGCGAGCATCGCGTCGCGCGGTTCATGACTGATTTGACCAAAGCGCGGAAACTTCGATACCTCGAAGTAGACCGACCCATCGACTTCGTAGGCGAGCCCTTGATCGAAGGTGCGACCAATCAACGTCAAAATCTCTGGAATCGCGCCCGTCGCGCGTGGTTCAGCGTAGACCGGCAAAAGGTTGATCAACTTCATGTCACGTTCGAACGTGGCCATCTCTTGGGCCGCGAGGTCTAAGTAGTTGACCCCTAGCTCGCGAGCTTTGCGCAAGATGTCGTCGTCGACGTCGGTCACGTTTCTCACGCATCGCGCGTCGTGGCCCGCGTCAATGAGCCGACGTGTCAGGACGTCAAAAGAGAGGTAGACGAAAGCGTGACCCAAGTGCGCCGCGTCGTAGGGCGTGATCCCACAGCTGTACAACGTCACCAGCGGTCCCGCTTCGAGAGGGAAGACGCCGCGGCGCGCACTGTCGTAGAGCTGCATCAGTGTTGAAATCCGGCGAGCTTTACGTAGCTGTGGACCTTGTGGCGAATGTTGATCGAAATACACACCGCCGTAAAGGCCTCGACCGCACTGGCGAGGGACATCGATCCGGCCGTGACACCGTTAAGACCCGGCATCGAGCTCACTATTGCTGCCACTTCGTCGCTGGCTTTGGCGTTGTCCGAGAACACGACCACGTCGGCGTCAAGTCCGCTGTCGAGGTCTTCCATCAGGCTGGCGGGTAGATGATGAAAAGCCCCGACGATGGTGCTGTCGGGCAACGCGAAGGTCAGTTGCGCGGCCATAGAACCGCGCGACGGGTACATCGGTAAGAGTTCCTTACCTTCGCGCGTTAACGCGTTCACCATCGAGATCACGATCTTGTCCGCAAGTGACGCCTTCAACTCTTTAACGGTTGCTACCGCTGAGTCCCACGGCGTCGCGACGACGACGAGATCGCACGCCGCGGCTCCGTCGTTCGCCTCACCGCTCACCGTGCCGCTACCCCTTGGTACCAACGTCGCGGCCGCGGATTGGGCGCGAGCTACGTCGCGAGAACCAAGCACCACGTCGTACCCCGCGCTGGCGAGTCGAATCGCCACACCTCGACCGGCGGGTCCGGTGCCGCCAAGAATGCCCACAGTTGTCATCGTCGTCCTCGTTGCTCGTAATGCCTAGAACTACGCTAACAACATGGCACTACTAAGCAATCACCGTATCTTGGTTACTGGCGTTTTGACTGACGACTCACTCGCCTTCGGTATTGCCCAGCGGGCCCTCGAAGAAGGGGCCACGCTCGCCCTCTCGGGCTTCGGGCGCGGCTTGTCGATTACCCGTCGCACCGCGCGTAAACTTGGTGACGTCGGCGAGATCATCGAGCTCGACGTCATGAACCCCGAGCAGGTCGCCAGCGCGGTGGAGGAGATCGAAACTCGATTTGGCCGCCTCGACGGACTGGTGCACGCTATTGGTTACGCCCCGCCAAGTTGTCTGGGCAGTGGCATGTTCGCCGCGCCCTTCGAGGATGTCGCGACGGCCCTGCACGCCTCCACCTACTCACTCGCCGCCCTGGTCGGAGGGCTACGCCCGCTGCTCCAAAAGAGCACGGCCGTCGGGGGCGCGTCGGTGATCGCGCTCGACTTTGACGGGACGCGGGCCTACCCGATGTACGACTGGATGGGCGTCATGAAGGCCGCGCTCGAATCCCTCGGCCGCTACCTCGCGCGCGAGGTGGGGCCGGACAAGATTCGCGTCAACATGCTCGCCGCGGGACCAATTCGCACGATGGCCGCCAAATCAATTCCCGGTTTTTCACTCTTTGAAGACACGTGGAGTGAACGAGCGCCGCTCGGCTGGGACGTGCACGACGCCAGTGCCGTCGCCGATACGGCGATTGCCATGCTTTCACCGCTCATGCGTGGTACGACCGCATCGGTCATCCACGTTGACGGTGGCGCCCACGCAATGGGCTAAATCTCCTGACCGCCGAATTGGGTCTCGTAGAGATCTCGGTACAGTCCGGCTCGTGCGTGGAGTTCCTTGTGGGTGCCGCGCTCGACTACGCGACCGTCATCAATCACGAGGATCTGATCGGCGTTGCGAATCGTCGAGAGGCGGTGCGCGATCACGAGTGACGTGCGCTGCTTCATTGTCGCGTCGAGCGCGCGCTGCACGGCGGCTTCGCTCTCAGCGTCGAGGTGCGCCGTTGCTTCATCCAACACCACCAGATGCGGCGACTTAAGGAGAAGACGCGCCAGCGCTACGCGCTGTTTCTCGCCGCCGGAGAGACGGTACCCGCGCTCGCCAACGACGGTGGTCAGACCGAGCGGCAGCGAAGCCACGAGATCGGCGATTTGGGCCGAGGCGAGCGCGCTCGCGATCTCCTGGTCGCTCGCTCCGGGCTTGGCGAAGGTCAGATTCGCGCGAAGGGTGTCGTGAAAGAGGTGCGCGTCTTGGGTCACGACGCCCACGGTGGCGTTCAGTGACGCCGTTGACGCGTCGCGCAGATTGACGCCGTTGATCGTCACCGATCCTTCGTCGACGTCGTAGAGCCGCGACACCAGCATGGAGATTGTCGTCTTCCCCGCGCCACTCGGTCCCACCAGCGCGGTCATCGTGCCGGGCTCGACGACAAAATTGATGTCGTAGAGAACGCTCGTGCGCGGCGTGTCGTCTAGACGGGCGACGGCCTCGAGTGAAGCCAGCGATACCTCTTCGGCGCCGGGGTAGGAGAAGTTCACGTGGTTAAAGCGCAACTCCGCGGGGCGATCTGGGATCACTTGGGGGTTGGGGCTTTCCTTGATCATTGGCTCTAAGTCGAGGACCTCAAAGAGTCGCTCGAAACTCACCATGGCGGACATGTAGTCAATATTGAGATTCGACAGTTGGGTTAAGGGCCCGTAGAGACGCGCCAGATACGCCGTTAACGCAACGACCGTGCCTACTTGAATCACGCCTCGCGCCGCCTCGACGCCGCCGTAGCCGTAGGCGAAAGCCGTCGCCAGTGACGCGGTGAGGGTCAGCGAGATGAAGAAGTAGCGCTGGTAGGTCGCTTGGCGGATGCCAATGTCGCGGACCTGCGCTGCGCGGCTTTCGAACGCTTCGCGCTCTTCCTTGGGTCGACCAAACAGCTTGACGAGCATGGCACCGGACACGTTGAAACGCTCGGTCATGACCATATTCATCTCGGCGTTCAGTTCCATGCCTCGCTGGAAGAGCGTGCCGAGTTTGCGCCCGACCCGGCGAGCGGGAAAGAGAAAGAGTGGCACGAGTATCAAAGCGACCAAGGTGATCTGCCAACTGAGAAAGAACATGACCACGAGAATGATGCCGACCAGAATGGCGTTGCCCACGACGTTGGAGAAGAGGTCGGTGAAGGCCTGCTGGGCGCCGACCACGTCGTTGTTGAGTCGGCTGATCAACGCTCCGGTCTGGGTGCGAGAGAAGAACGCGATGGGCATCTGTTGAATGTGCTCGAAGACTTCGGCGCGTAGATCGTAAATGAGGCCTTCTCCGATGACGGCCGATATTCTTCGCTCAACGAGAGCAAGTCCGGCGTCGCCAACGGCCAAGGCGGCCGTTAAGAGGGCGAGCCAGACCACGAGGCTCGGTCGGTGATGATGAATACCAATGTCGATGATCGCTCGAAGGATGAGGGGCGCAACGGAAGAGACGATCGCGTCGAGGACCACGACGATCAAAAAGACGACGAGGGCCGGCCGATAGTGCTTGGCGAACTTCAATATTCGCGGAAGGGTGCCCTTTTTCAACTGGTGTTGGAGAATCTTGCGATCGCGAGATAGCGATCGCATGCCAAACCGCGCCCCACCGCCCCCTCCATGCATGCTCATATCGGCTCCCTCGCCCTAGGCAGTGTAGGAAGTTACGACGTGAACGCGGTCACCAAAATAATCAAGCCCAAGGTCATCATCACGCAGGCTCCGACCGTGCGAAGAACCACGAGTCGCGTGGGCGAACCAGAAAGCCACTCTCTGGCCGTGCCGGCGATGATCCCCCAGGTGCCATCACTGCAAAAGGCCATCACGCTAAAGAGAGCGCCAAAGAGCAAGAGCTGAACCGTGACGTTGCCCTTGGATCTATTGACGAAGTGAGGAAACACGGCCGCGAAGAAGACCAGTGACTTGGGATTCAAGACGCCAACGATGAAACCCTGACGAACAATGCTGATGTTCGATGGTCGCTTCTCTTCGCGTTGCGCCATCGCCTGAGCGTGCAGATAGCGATGGCGCAATGCGTCAGCACCAAGCCACAGTAGATAGAGACCACCCACGACCTGAAGGGTCACGGCAAACACTTTGGAGTGCGCGAGCAAGGGGCCAAGTCCCACCGCAACTACAACCGAAAGCAAGAGCGTGCCAATACTGTTGCCGAGCACCGTTAAGACGGCCACGCTTCGCCCCCACGCCACGCCTCGCGCCAACGTGAAGAGAACACTCGGACCCGGCACGATAATGATGACCATCGACGCGACGACGAAGGTTGCGAACTGGCCTCCACTGATCACGACTGGAACCATCCAATGGCGTGCTCGAGCACGTTCAAACTCGCGCCAATGCTAAAACCAATCGTTGCAGCGAAAAAAGCCGTGGCGATACCCACCGTGCCACCCATTAAGTAACCCACCACCAGTACCGTCACCTCGATGCTGAGGCGAATGTAAACAACACTGATGCCCGTACGTCGATGAAGACTCGTCATGAGACCGTCGCGAGGACCTGGGCCCAGACCCGTCGTGAGGTAGAGCGCACTCCCCACGCCAATCGCGGCGACGGCACTGACGACGTAGATGATTTTCAGCCAGTCAGCGTGCGCGACGACCAGGTTGGTCGAGACGAGATCGAGCACGTAGGCAATAACGATCAGGTTGGCGATCGTGCCGAAACCAGGTCGCTCTCTGAGCGGAAACCACAGTAATAAAACGGCGGCGCTGATTACCGCGGTCGACCAACCGAGTGACCAATTGGTGTGGCGCGCGACGCCTTGGGCGAAAACCGTCCATGGCGTCGCGCCCCATTGAGACTGAACGAGCAGTCCTTCGCCAAGTCCAAAAAGTGATAAGCCCACCAGCAAAGGAAGCGCCATTCGCGGGCGAAAGGCCCACGTGCTGGTTGCTCTCCACGGCGTGACGGGAATCTTGTGGGTCAGCTTCATGGTTCGAGCCACGCTAGTCGCGCCACCCTTTCAGTGGCTTCAATCGACCGACGGCGCAACCCCCTTCCCGAGCGTCCTAACTTAGGAATATGACATCACACTCAGTCCGCTTCCCTAACGAGTTTTTGTGGGGTACGTCTACGTCGGCCTACCAGATTGAGGGCGGTGGCACGAATACCGACTGGTGGCGATTCGAACGCGCAGAAGGCACAACCGCCGTCGAAGTCTGTGGTGAGGCCTGTGACTCGTGGAATCGCTACGAAGAAGACCTCGACATCCTCTCCTCACTCGGCCTCAACTCTTTTCGACTCTCCGTAGAGTGGGCACGCATCGAGCCCGAACACGGAGTCTTTTCGACAGAGGCACTCGATCACTACCGACGCGTGCTCGAGGCCTGTCAGGAACGCAACATACTTCCTGTAGTGACGCTCCATCACTTCACGTTGCCTCTCTGGGTTGCCGACCACGGTGGATTTGAGAATCCTGAAATCGCCGAATGGATGGCCAACTACGCGAAAAAGGTCGGCGAAACGCTCGGTGAACTCATTGGTATCGCCTGCACGATCAACGAACCAAACATCGTCGCGATCATGGGCTACCTGATTGGACAGTTCCCTCCTCAAGTCACCAGTTGGGAACGCTTCGTCAAGGTGAATGAAACAATGCGCGCCTGTCACGTCGCCATGCGTGACGCGCTCAAAGGAGGCCCTGGAACCTTTCCCGTGGGGCTTCCAATGTCCATGCAAGAGTACGAAGCCGTCCCCGGATTCGAAGACAGGCTCAACTCGTTTCGCGAAGAGATGGAAGATAAGTATCTGCTCTCACTTAAAGGCGAGGACTACGTCGGCGTTCAGTGCTACACGAAACTGATACTGGGGCCCGACGGCATTGTCCAAGATCCCGAGGGTGAAACAACCGCCATGGGCTACCTCTACTGGCCCCAGAGCGTGGATTACACGGTGCGCCGAGCAGCCGCGTTGACCAACGCACCCATCATCGTGACGGAAAATGGCATCGGCACCGCTGACGACACGCAGCGAATTCGCTACCTCGGCGAGGCGCTCGCGGGTGTTCGTTCGTTGCTCGACGACGGCCTCGACGTTCGTGGGTATTTCCAGTGGTCTTTACTCGACAACTTCGAGTGGTCGCTCGGTTATCGACCTCAGTTCGGCATGGTCGCCGTTGATCGAGCGACGTTCGCTCGAACGCAGAAACCTTCAGCAAACTGGTTCGCCAACGCCGTGCAGAACTTCTTTACAACTCCGTGACAACTGGCCTTTCAGCGACGTTCTGAGAATCGAGAGACCTACGATTGGTTGAGCGAACGCGTTCAGCGAGGTTCCTCGTTGAACAACACCGTCGTGGACGATCAGGAGGTGCTCTATGCGCCGTCAAACGCTTCTTCACCGAGGAAGTCTGTTTTCGAAGGTAGCGGGCTGGTCGGGCGCTCTCACGCTCGTTGCCGCCCTTGGCGTCTGGGGGCTTCCTAGCGGACCCGTTGCCTCGGCAGCGGCGACTCCCGCGTGCACAACATCAAATCTCGTTGTCTGGTTAAACACAACTGGCAGCGGCGCGGCCGGGAGTTCGTACTACCGAGTCAACTTCACGAATCTCTCCGCTCACTCGTGCACCCTGTATGGCTACCCCGGCATTTCGAGTGTCTCACAAAGTGGCATTCAACTCGGCCTGGCAGCCGGACGCGACGCGGCGCACGTAGCTTCCACGATCACGCTCACCAGCGCGCGCAGCGCCTCTGGACTCGAGAAGTCGACGTCGCACAATACCGCGACGGCGATTCTTCAAATCACCGTGGCCGAGAACTTTCCAATTTCCGCCTGTGCGGCGATCACCGCCGCGGGTCTTCGCGTGTACCCACCGGGTCAAAAGGAGTCGTCAGTGATTCCCTTTCCCTTCGTCGCGTGCGCGAAGAGTGGTCCTCGTTTTCTCCACGTCGAGGCCGTACAGCGATACGTTGCGACGCAGTAGTTATCTCAAACTGAGATTTTTGAAAAGTTGGTAGCCGCCAGCCGAGGCAGATTCCATGACGACGGAGGCGAACCTCGTTCGTTTCTCCACTATCGCTTCTTGAATCTCAACATTTACTCGTTAGCGGTCGGTGTGCTTTCATGGGGAACGCGTAGTTACGCTAGGTCTCCGCTCCTCGCTCAACGGGCGACGTCCCACCACACCACCGCAAGGGCTCTCTGCACCACCGGTGCCCGAGCGGCAAGGAATTCGCGAACCTCGGAATCTCGCTCGGCAGGAAGGCACAGTCGCACCCTCATGAAACGCGCAGCCTGGTCGAGATCTCGTTCGCCTCGCGTTGACCCGGTCCACGTTTCCAAACGTGCCGCGACGCCCATTTCATTCAACACGTCCACGAGATCTGATGGCGTGGGGCCGCGAGGTCGTTCCAGATCCCAGAAGTGCTGCCACGCTGCCGTCATGTTCGATAGAGGATGGGTAGCGGGAAGTTCGAGCACCACTCGACTTCGCGCGTGCTCATCAAGCGCTCGCAAAAACGGAACGATGTCCGGCACGTTGTACACCACGTGATGAGCGGCGGCCACGTCACACACCGGGGCCTTTGGCGCCACCTCTGGCCAGAAGCCTTCAATCGTCTCGACCTCGACGCCAAAGCGGACACCATTCGTCTTGTACATCGACAACATTTCGGCTTGATGATCGACGCCTACACCCTTGCGAACATGGGGGACCAGCGCGTACGTCGCAATCCCTCCACCGCAGCCGACATCGAGAACGCCGCCCTCTTCACCAAGAGACTCTCTCGCCCGTTCGTGCGAGGGAGAGGACGAGATTGTCTCGGGCACGTCGAAGAGTTCAGGCGGATGAATCCAGGGGCTCTCTGGAGCTTGGCTCAGTATGCTCTCGGGGATTGACCAGGCCTCGAGCGCCTCGCGCCATCTACGGGCGGCGGACACCAGCGCTCACTTTCCTCGAAGACGTGAGAAGAAGTTGCCGCTCTTCGAGGCCGCCGGTTCTTCACCCGTACAGGTGCACCGCTGATTCTTGGGAACGCCAGCAAGGGCCTGTTCTACGTGGTTCCCGCATCCCTTCCAAGTCGCTTTGCCGCATCGACGACACTTGGTTTTACTGCACATGCTTCCTATCCTTTCGTTGCGCGCGACTGCGCCCGGTTTGAAGATCCACGGGCGGCGGGCGAATGACGCCACGTCTCATATCCGCCATCGAGATTCTTGGCGTCGAAGTTCAATTCACCGAGAAGCAATGTGGCGGTGTGACCCCGTTGGCCCACTTGACAGGTCACGACCACGTGATCGGTCCCAATGTCACCCACCCGCTCACGCAATTCGTCGAGCGGGAAGTTGAGAAAACCGGGGATGTGCCCGTCGGCGAATTCCTTTTCAGTGCGAACGTCGACGAACTCGTATCCGCGTGAGCGATACGCCTCCAACTCACTCCACTGAACAGGATCGCAGAGTCCGCTCAAAACGTTCTCCGCCATATAGCCGAGCATGTTGACGGGATCCTTCGCTGATCCGAACGGTGGTGCATAGGCCAGCTCGAGGTCGGCGAGCCCTGGCGCGGTGAGGCCTCCACGAATGGCGGTCGCCAGCACGTCAATGCGCTTATCCACGCCCGAGCGGCCTACGCCCTGCGCACCGAGGATCTCGCCACTGAGGGGATCGAAGATCAGCTTCAGCGCCATTTGCTCGGCACCCGGGTAGTAGCCCGCGTGCGAACCAGGGTGGGCGTGAATGCACACCGCCGCCCGACCAGCTTCGCGAAGTCGCTTCTCGTTCCAGCCAGTCGTAGCGACTGTCAGATCAAACACTTTGACAATGGCCGTCCCAATCGTGGCCAGCGGTCGCACGTCGCGACCGGCAATATGGTCCGCGACCACTCGGCCGTGTCGGTTCGCGATGTTCGCGAGCGGCACCAGCGAGGCCTGCCCATCGAGCGCGTCTGTCTTCTCCGCAGCGTCACCCACGGCGTAGATCGAGGAGTCACTCGTTCGATTGAAAGCGTCCACCTGAATGCCGCCCCGAGGACCAATAGTGAGATCGGCCGCACGCGCGAGGGCTACATCAGGGCGAACACCAATCGCTATAACCACCAACTCACCCAGTACGTGCTCGCCATTTGACAGTTCCACGCCAAGAGAATTGATGTTGACGACCGAAGAACCCAGACGGACCTCAACGCCATGACTCGTCAACTCGTCGGTGACCAACTGGGCCATTTCAGGATCAAGAGGCGTCAAGACCTGGTCTACCGCCTCTACGAGTGTGACGGGGATCCCTCGATGACGGAGATTCTCAGAAATCTCAGTGCCGATGAAGCCACCACCGATAACCACCGCGTGAGCGGGTCGCGCGTGAACGGCCGCGCTCATTCGCTCCACGTCCTCCACCGTCCGGAGTGGCAAAGCGCGTTCAATTCCGGGAATCGGTGGGATGACCGGCGAGGCACCCGGACTGAGCACGAGTTTGTCGTAGGGCAACTCGTACGACCTGTCGGTCGAGACGTCGGCTACACGGACCGTCTTGGCTTCTCGATCGATGGATTGGACCTCATTGGTTACACGAACGTCGAGACGAAAGCGGTGGTGGAGAGACTCCGGCGTCTGGAGGAGCAAGTCGGCTTCATCTTCAATGACGCCACCGACGAAGTAGGGAAGACCACAGTTCGCGTAACTCACGTGTCCGCTTCGCTCAAGCACGATAATCTCCACGTCAGCGTCAAGACGACGCAACCGCGTAGCCGCCGACATTCCACCGGCAACCCCACCAACAATTACAGTGCGCACGAAAGACCCCTTACGCCAGGCTCAAGAAGAGCTTCTGCAACTTCGCCGATACGTAGTCGCTGTCGATCGACGGATCAGTGAGACATTCCTTCAGGCTTGAAGAAATTAATGTGAAGGCGGCGGTGTTAATGGCCTTGCTCGCGGCGGCCATCTGCGTGACGATCGCCTCGCAGTCGCGGCCGTCTTCCATCATGCGCACAATGGCGCCCAACTGCCCGTGCGCGCGCTTCAGTCGATTTGTGATCAACGTCGATTGATGCGCGTCCTGCAACGCGTGTTCGATTCTTTTGGTCGCCATGTCGCACTCTCCGAACGTTTCTAATTATACCCCCTAGGGTATAGCAGATTCTGGGGACCCGTGCAACGCATGACGTCCGAACCACCAAATGGCTGTTGGGCTGCGCAGATCTTGAAACTGACATTCTTCGCTTCGAAGAAACGCCCGAAAGTTGCCTCGCTCCTGATTGTCAGTGAGATTCACGAACAAATCGTGTCGACGGTCGTTGCCACGCACGAGGTTGAACAAGAGACAGAAAGCCCCTCAGGGACCGGACATCAAACGCGTCTCTTGAAGACTCCAAATGTTGTAATCCTGACAACGAGTGGGCGCTGCAGGACTCGAACCTGCGACCTCAGCCGTGTGAAGGCTGCGCTCTAACCAACTGAGCTAAGCGCCCGGGGTACTGATGTTACCGGCTGGGGCCCGTAGCGCCGATTCGGGCGCGCTGTAGCCTTCATCCGTGCCAATCAATGCTGACGCGAAGTCATCTACACGACGTCCGCGTCGAGCTCGCCGGCCGTCGTTAGCTCCTCGCGAAGTTGTCTTAGGGCTCGATCCCCTCGAGCGTCGCGTCAGTCTCATCGGCGCGATTTTCGCCTTTGCCATATCCGCGGTGCCGGGGCTCGATTGGATTCGCAACGTCAAGACGTTGTCGAAGCTCACACCTTCTGCAACGAATACGTGCACCACGGGCTATCACCTCGTGGGGTTGTTCTGTGAGAAGGTGACGGCGTCTCGCAGTTCGTGGGAGATTCAGTTCTTCTTCGTCTTCGTCGTGGCTTTGTGCATTCTCTACTTTGCTCTGAAGGGGAAGCGGGCGGGTGTTGCGTGCTTCACCATCTTCTTGGGTCTCGGCCACGTCTCGGACGTGGGCGTCGTTTTCTTCGCCGTTGGCGCCTGGTTGATTCTTCGCGCTTATCGCCTGCAGAAGTACGGTGACCCCACGTTCTCAGGGTCCAATCGCATTGCCAAGGAGATGAGCCAAGCCAAACGAGAAGGCCGTGCGCCCAAGCTCAAAGCGACCACGACCACGACGCCCGTCGCCGCCAAAGACGTCGCCAAGCCCCCCACTCCGCCGGCGTCCAAGCGCTACACCCCAAAAAAGCCCCCGCGCCGTCGTTAACTCATGAGCAAACTCGGCCTGGACTATCCAACGAAGTGGGGTCGCCGTTACACCGCGAGATTCGTGCGCAACATCATTCACGGCGTATTCATGGGACCCTACGTCCGCTACCTCTCGACCTTGGAGGTTCGAGGTGGCGAGCACATCCAAGGTGATGGACCCTTCATCTTTGTCGCCAACCACGCGAGCCACGTTGACACCATCATTCTCATGACGGCGCTACCGGTGAAACAACGTAAGCGCACCGTGGTTGCCGCCGCGATGGACAGTTTCTTCATGGACGCCCGCCAAGCCTTCAAAACAGTGATTATCTTCAACGCGATTCCCGTCGATCGACTGAAGGTCAATCGCCGAAGTGCCCAGTTGGCCCTCGAACTCGTCCAAGACGGCTGGAACCTCGTGATCTACCCCGAAGGCGGGCGCACCCCCGATGGTCATCTCCAAGAGTTCAAGGGTGGCGCGGCCTACCTCGCCGAACGATCAAAGGCCACCGTCATTCCCGTCTACCTCCACGAGTCCGGCTTCCTTAAAGCGAAGAAGTACGCCAAAGCGCCGGTCTACGTTGACGCACCGAACGAACGCCGTCACCACGTCATCGTGGCCTTTGGACCCGCACTCAAATGCGACGAAGGTGAGAACATGCGCCACTTTGGAGTGCGCATCGAACACGCGGTTGAAGAACTCGGCCGCGAGGTCAGCGGCGACCCGACCTACGGCCTGAGGCCCGAGAGCGACTAACGAACCAGCGTTGCGCGTCGCTCTTCGTAGAGTTGATCAGCCACGCTCTCGAGCGACTCGAGTTCTCGTCCAACCACGCGAGAGAGGACTTCGTCAGCAAACCAGGGATTCATCGCCATCAGCGGTCCGTGCGCGTAGCTCGCCCAGATCGTCGACGTTAGGTAGCCATCGAGCGATCCATCGTTGCCGCGACCTCGCTCCACGGTTCCGAGCGGGGTTACGCCAGCGCCCAACGTCGTTCTGCCGCCGTGGTTTTCAAATCCCATGATCGTGCGCTCACCGACTCGAACCACCAACTCACCAACGGAACGGGTCTCTCCTCGTCGGGTGACGACATCGACCAGGCCCAGTCCCTCGAACTCGTCGTCGCCTTCGACGGCGAAACTCGCGCCAAGTATCTGCAGTCCGGCACAGACCGCCAAGACGTAACTTCCATCACCCACGCGCGACGCGAACGACGACGCGCGGAGCAAGTCGGCACTCAGACGCTGGGGACCATCCTCTCCCCCGCCCAGGAGATAGAGCGACGCGTCAGGAATCTCATCGCCAGTGCCGACGTTGATGACCTCGGCCTCGAGGCCTCGGCGTCGCGCTCGCTCCGCCAAGACGAGCGCGTTGCCGCCATCACCGTACGTGCCCAAAAGTTCGGGATAGAGGAGAGCCACCGTCAGCACTCGCTCGACCTCGTTCGCCACTCTTGAAACGCGGTGTAGTTGGCCAGCACGGCTATGGGATCTTTCGACGAAGTGGGCATCGGCTGTTCATTCGCGACGACGAAGTCAACGTTGCCGTAGTCCAGCCGCGTCGCGAGATCAAGTTTGCGGTCGCCAAAGCAGTACACGCGATGGCCGCGCAACAGTTCAAAGGGAACGTCGTAAAGCCACGACGGGTCCCGTCCATCGGCCACGCGCGCGTTTATGGACACCCACACGTCGGCGCCGTCACTCGGAATAGTCGCGAGCATGGCCGAAAACCCAGACGGATTCTTCGCCAGCAGCAAGCGAAGCGTGTGTCCTCGCCAGCGGCGAACACTAAAGCGACCCGCCACACTCGAGAGCGCGTTGATCCGAATGAGCGCGTTCGATAGGTCGACGCCGACGCACGAGAGAGCCGTGAGGGCAATCGCCGCGTTGGCTTCATTGAAAGATCCCGGCAGTGCGAGGTCGAGAACAAGCGGCGTTCCACGAACGATGAGTCCGTCGCGCAGCGACGTCACCACGTCACGAGGTTTGGAAAAACCACAGTCGCTCCACCACGCGTCGCTGTCAAAGTGAAGGGGCTTAGTGCAGCGTGGGCACGATATTGCGTCTGAAGTCCACGGCGTCGGTACGTCACACCAGGCAACGTCCGCGGCGACGTCGGCGGCGTAGACCACGAGTGGATCGTTCGCGTTAGCGACGACGGTCGTCTCTTTCAATTCGCCGAGCACGTCACGCCAGCGCTCGGCGATTTGGCGAACTTCGTTCGCGCGATCGAGTTGATCACGCGAAAGATTGAGCAGCACAATGACTCGTGGTTTCGTCGCGCGCGCGACCTCCGCAAGCCAACCTTCGTCGACTTCGAGAACGACCGACGAACTCGGAGAGGCGACGAGCGCGGCAACGTGGCCAGCGGGCATGTTTGATCCCGTGTCGTTGGTCGCCACCACGCCACCCCAACCTGAGGCGATCATCGCCGAGGTCGTGGTCTTGCCGTTGGTGCCACTTACGAGAATCACCTCACGAGTTCGGGCCAAATTGGCCAAAAGACTGGGTGACAGGACGAGCCCGACGCCGCCACCAATGACGGTGCCCGAGCCACGAGACCTCAAGCGCGCGAGAGAATTGACCGTTCGGACAACTGTTTTCGCGACTCGGTCGCGCCAGGACAACGCAGGTGGCATTGACGTAACGCTAACAACCCCGAAAAGGCAAAAGGACCAACCGGGGGGTGGTTGGTCCTTCTGCAAAACCATGTGATCACTCAAGGGGGGGTTTGAGTAAAGCAGGCTGCTATCAGTATGTCGTCTGTCCCTCTATCTCGCAAGCGCATGGCAGAGATACCTTCTATCTGTATAGTAGATGGATGGAGATTCGACAATTAGAGGGCCTGGTGAGTATTGCGGAGAACGGAACCTTCTCACGCGCGGCCGAGGCCCTTGGAACCGTGCAGTCAAATATCTCCAATCGCGTGGCCCGTCTCGAAGCGGAGTTGGGCACCGAGCTCGTTGACCGCGCGTCGGGCACCCTCACTGAATCGGGGGTCGTGGTCGTCGAGCGAGCACGGCGAATTCTCTCTGAACTGCGGGCCATTACCTCTGACGTCTCAGAGCTCAACGCCGACATTCGCGGCGTCGTCACGCTGGGCATGATCGGCACGGCCGGGCGCTGGATCGTGCCGTTGCTGCTCGAGAACCTACGACTGCGATTCTCCAAAATCAATCTTCGCATCAGCGAGGGCACGAACTCCGCGCTCGAGCCTCGACTCATCAACGGCCAGCTTGATCTCGCGGTCTTGGCGTGGCCCGTGATGGCCGAAGAACTCAGCGAAATCGACCTCTTTACCGAGGACCTCGTGGTGATCGCCTCTCGCGATCATTCCCTGGCCCAGATCAAGGGACCCCTACCTTTCTCAACCCTCGCCCAGCACGAGATCCTGCTCCCGTTACGGGGCACCCCAATTCGTCGAGAGATCGACGAGGCCGCGCGACTGGTTGGGATTGAGCTGCACCCCCTCGTAGAACTTGACGGACTGCGCACCATCGCTTCGATGACCTTTGATGGTCACGGGCCTTCGATCTTGCCCGCGACAATGTTGTCACCGCACTTGCGCGCCAACTTCGTCGCGCTGCCCATTGAGAACATCGCCAAGCGCCGGGTCGTGCTCGCCAGTCGGCGATTCGGCTTTCCCGCGGCACCCGTTCGCGCCATTCACGCGCTCTTAGAGGACGTCGTCGCCAACGCGTCGAACCCTCCTGAGGGCGTCTACCTGCCAAAAGCGACATCCCTGCAATAGTCAAGGGGTGCCCACGTCGCTCACGCCAAAGGAAATTTCGTCGATCATCGCACGACGAGATTCCGCCTTTAAGAAACTCATTAAGCAGATCGGTCCCCCGCCAGTTCGCCGGCGCGCGCCCGTAGCTCAGCGTTTCCCCACCCTGGCTCGCGCCATTACTGGTCAACTGCTCGCTACCAAAGCCGCGGCAACCATTCATCAGCGTGTCATCGACCTCTGTGACGGCGACGTCAACGCCGATTCAATTACGAACACGGGTCACGATCAGTTACGCGCCGCCGGTCTCTCTAACGCGAAAGCCGCCGCCATGCTCGATTTGGCCGAACGGACACTCGACGGGCGCATCCATTTGGCGCAACACGGCACCATGAGCGATCACGACGTGCTGAGTGATGTCGTTGCGGTGCGCGGGATTGGGCCATGGACTGCGCAGATGTACTTGATGCACACCCTGGCGCGCCACGACATCTGGCCCCCGGGTGACTTTGGTGTGCGCAACGGTTGGTCCCAGCTCCATGAGCTTGACGAGATCATTAGCGAAGCCGACCTACGGCGTGCGGGCGACGTCTTTACGGGCGTTCGATCTGACGTGGCGTGGTACTGCTGGGAAGTAATTCACCTCGCCCGTACAAAGTAATCTCGATTGATGCCTCTACTCTCCTTGACTGACTTCGAACGCGACGCCCTTGATACGTTGATCGAGTTCGCCGCAATTCCCTCACTCTCGCCAATGTTCGACGCCGAGTGGGTTGAGCACGGTCACCTCGAAGGCGCAACTCAACTCCTCGCGACGTGGGCTCGCGCGCGAAAACTGGCGAACTTCGACGTCTCGATTCACCGACTCGAGGGACTCACCCCCACGCTCGTCGTCACGGTCGACTCAACCGCCGGCGACGGTGGCACCGTTGTTCTCTATGGACACCTCGACAAACAACCGCCGCTCGGCAACTGGTCCGAAGGTCTCGATCCCTTCAAACCAGTACGACGAGGCGATCGACTCTACGCGCGCGGCGTGTCCGACGACGGTTACGCGATCTTTTCCGCACTCCTGGCAATCGAAGCGATGGAAGCGAACGGCATTCCTCACGGTCGCTGCGTGGTCTTGATTGAAGCCAGCGAGGAGAGCGGCAGTACCGATCTCGAGGCCTACCTTGACGCGCTGGCCGAACACCTCGGCGCTGTCGAACTTTTGATCTGTTTGGACTCCGGCGCGCTCACTTACGACCGCCTCTGGGTGACCACGTCTCTGCGGGGAGTGCTGAACTTAGAAGTCACGGTGCGCGTTCTCGCCCAGGGTCAACACA
>Ga0208357_1001508_pt1 | contig 16764 bp, 11 predicted proteins | sample NGESurdeep092012_6_FD_184487 | JGI IMG/M metagenome (GOLD analysis project Ga0208357, IMG submission 184487) | Arctic peat soil microbial communities from Barrow, Alaska - NGEE Surface sample F52-2 deep-092012 (SPAdes) | ecosystem: Environmental > Terrestrial > Soil > Wetlands > Peat ... | reverse complement strand
AGATTTCGACTCGAGATCCGAACGGTCTGGGGAAGGCTTAATAGCCATGCATAATCCTTTCTCGCCGCCCGCATAGATGCGTCAGGGCGGAGAAGAAAAACGGGAAATGTCATCTCGGAAGAGATTCCTTACGCCGGCAAGGCCGAACGGATGACAACCATCAGTGTAGCCGACCTGGCCGGTAAATCAAACTTTTAGGACAACTCGCCCAGCAAGGCTTTCAAGGTCGCGTCCACGACGTGTGGCGTAGCGCTTGACCCAACGGCCGTGTCGGGGTCCTTGAGACCGTTGCCGGTCAGCACGCAGACTACCGTTGAGCCCTTCGGAACGCCAAACTTTAAGAGCCCCGCCACCGAGGCGGCTGAGGCCGGTTCGCAGAATATTGACTCGTTGCGCGCGACGTAGTGGTACGCGTCCATGATCTCGTCGTCGGTGACGGCGCGAATGTCGCCTAGAGATTCGTGAATGACTTCGAGGGCGGGAACCCAACTCGCGGGGTTGCCAATACGGATCGCCGTGGCGATCGTTTCTGGGTTTTCTACGGGATGCCCGAGCACGATTGGTGCCGCGCCCGCCGCCTGAAAGCCCCACATTTTAGGCAATGTCGAGCACTTCTGGTGAAGGTGATACTGAGTAAAACCTCGCCAGTACGCCGTAATGTTGCCAGCGTTACCCACGGGAATGGAAAGAATATCGGGCGCTTTTCCGAGCTCGTCGACGATCTCGAAGGCACCAGTCTTTTGACCTTCAATGCGGTCAGGGTTGATCGAGTTAACGATCGTGATAGGCAGGTGCTGGGTTAGTTCCCTCGCCAAGTTGAGCGCTTGGTCAAAGTTGCCTCGAATCTGGAGAACCTTGGCCCCATAGATAATGGCTTGGGCCAACTTGCCGAGCGAGATCTTTCCTTCGGGTACGAGCACGACACAGTCCATGTCCGCTTTGGCGGCGTACGCCGCGGCAGCAGCGGACGTATTGCCCGTCGATCCACAGATCACGGTCTTCGCGCCCTGCGCTTTGGCCTTAGTTATAGCCATCGTCATGCCCCGGTCTTTGAAGGAACCCGTCGGGTTAAGTCCTTCGTACTTCAGCCAAACGTCCGCCTCAAGTCGCTCTGAAAGCCGATCCGCGTGCAGCAGCGGCGTGCTCCCCTCGTGCAACGTGACAACGTCGCTGACGCCCTCAAGATCAAACCACTCCGCGTACTCATTGAGTAGGCCTTTCCAACCGGTCACGCGCCGTCTCCTTCAATTACTCGAATACAGGCGCCTATTGAGTCAACGGACGCTAAGGCCGCGAGCTCGTGCACCGTTTCGCTGACGTCACTACTGAGCGCGTGGTGTGTCAGAAACGAAAGTCGCGCTTCATCGCCAAAGCCCGATTGCTCCATTGACTGAATCGACACGTTGTGGCGGCCAAAGACGCCCGCCACTTCGGCCAAGACCCCGGGTCGGTCCAGAACATCAGCGCTGAGATAAAAGACACTCGAAAGTTCCCCGACCGCAACTGAGTGCAGTGTCGTGTCACCGGTGAAGGGGACGTCGTGACGACCGCTTACGCGATTACGCGCCGCGTCGAGAACATCACCAAGAACGGCCGTTGCGGTGGGTTCGCCGCCAGCGCCCTGGCCGAGCCACATCAAAGGACCGCTGCGAACGCCCTCCACGAAGACCGCGTTCATGGCGCCCGACACCGAGGCCAAAGGGTGGGTGACGGGAATCATCGCGGGATGCGCTCGACGTGAGATACCAGAATCCCCCACGCGCTCTGCTACACCGATCAACTTGATCACGTAGCCCGATCGTTTGGCGTACTCAACGTCAACGTCGCGAATGCCACTAATGCCTTCGCGCGAGATCTCTTCGCCGTGCAGCGACGTACCAAAGGCGAGCGACGAGAGAATCTGGACTTTCGCCGCGGCGTCAAAGCCCTCGACGTCGGCGGTGGGATCTGATTCGGCGAAGCCGAGCGACTGGGCTTCAGCGAGCGCGCTCGCGTAATCACTACCTTCACTCGTCATCTTCGAAAGAATGAAATTTGTCGTGCCGTTGACGATGCCCATGACTCGAGTAATGCGCTCACCCGCTAGTGAGATGCGCAGAGCACGAAGAATCGGAATTGCACCCCCAACGGCCGCTTCGTAAAACAAATCGGCGGCGTGTTCGTGCGCGAGTTGGGCGAGTTCGCTACCGCACTCGGCCATCAAGGCCTTATTGCCAGTTACGACCGACACACCGTGTCGAAGGGCGGACTCGACGTAGGAACGAGTGGGATCAATTCCTCCAGCAACCTCGACAAGTATGTCAAGGTCACTCTCAATCAGGCCTTCGACGTCCGTTGTTAAAAGCCGATCCTCAATACCGGGGCGAGACCTATTCTTGTCACGAACCGCGACACCCACCAGGTCCAAGGACGCCGTCGCTCCGTCGAGGAGTGCGTGGTATCTCGTCGAATCACTCAAGAGTTGTACGAGAGCGCCTCCGACGTTACCCGCGCCGATAACGCCGACTCGAACGACCGGGCTTTCCATTAAATAAGGCTAACCGACGCTCAACGCGTGTTTACTCTCAGACTTCGAGTCGAGCGAGATCCTCGAAGGTTTCACGTCGCAAAACTTCGCGTGCTTGGCCGTCGCGTACGAAGACAACGGCCGGGCGAGGAACGCGGTTGTAGTTCGACGCCATTGAGTATCCGTACGCTCCAGTCACAGGCGTGGCGATGGTGCTGCCCGGTCCGGTTTCGGCGGGCAGAAACGCTTCGTCTATTAAGACGTCGCCACTCTCGCAGTGTTTTCCCACGAGTCGAACCTTTTGAGGACGCGGCGCGAGAGGTCGGTCAATGTCAAAGGCTTCGTAGCCAGATCCGTAGAGCACCGGGCGAGGATTGTCGCTCATACCGCCGTCAACGGCCATATAGATGCGCTGTGTGACGGGTTTGACGACGCCGACCTTATATATAGTCACGCCAGCTTGAGCCACGATCGAACGGCCCGGCTCAGCCATGATCCGCACATTCTCGCGAATTCCGCACTCGCGCGCCGTCTCTCGGAGGGAAGTCGCCCACTGCGTAATCGATGGTGCCGACTCGCCGGCGACGTAGGGCACGCCCAGGCCACCGCCGATGCAGAGTTCATCGAAATTGTCGTCACGGGTGAAGGTGGTGAGAATCATCATCGACTCTCTAAAACCGTCAACCTCAAAGATTTGCGAACCAATGTGGGCGTGCACGCCGTGCAAAATCAGACCCGGAATACCTTGTAACAATGAGATCGCGCGCCGCGCATCGCCCGACGAGATGGAAAAACCAAACTTCGTGTCCTCTTGGCCGGTGCGGACATACTCATGCGTGTGTGCTTCCACGCCTGGCGTAACTCGCACGAGCACATTCAACGTCGTGGAAAGTGTTACGTACTTTCGCAGCCGTTCGATCTCATCGAAATTGTCGACGACCAAGCGATGGACGCCGCTCGTGACGGCACGTTCAATCTCCTCGTCAGACTTATTATTACCGTGCATAATGACTGAACGTGGCGCAACGCCCGAGCGCAACACGAGATCGAGTTCACCCCCCGTCGCCACGTCCACACACAGCCCTTCTTCAACCGCTACCCGAGCCATCGCGCCGCAGAGAAACGACTTCGACGCAAAGGCCACACCCGCGTCAAAAACGCTCGCTGCTTCGCGACAACGCGCGCGTAGCGTTGCCTCGTCGTAGACAAAGAGCGGAGTGCCAAACGTCACTGCCAAGGTGCTCAGATCGACACCACCAATTGACGCGCCGCTTTCATGAAAGGCCGCCGTGTCTGGCAAGAGCGAGACAAGAATCGGTTCGGCGCTCATACATGTACTTTAGAAGTTGTCGTCAGTTATCCCCGTAGGGGAGAAAAACAGGTCAAGTAGGCTGACAGCGCCGCCCTCGTAGCTCAGCGGATAGAGCATTGGCCTCCGAAGCCATGTGCGCAGGTTCGACTCCTGCCGGGGGCACGATTTTGGCTTCCGGGGCACAATGAGCGTCAGACGAAATGATAAGTAGCAATCCTTGGGCGAAATGCCTTCGTGATCGGGCCTTTTGAAGGTCTCCTCTCCTCTTCGAAGAGAATTTAGTCGTTCGTCCAATAAGTCCTGGTGCGGATGTGATTACTTCCCCACACATCATTGATTCAAAGTCTCTCGACGCATTACCGGTTCGAGAGTCACTCGCTGAACTAGTTCATTTGATTCAGTCATAAATAGTCGCCCGCACTACCTCGATTAGACGAACGTCACTATCGGAGCATGAGCTCTATGGCCAAAACTGCCTCATAGAGCGTTTACTGGATTTCGATATTCATCAAGGTTCCATTTGCGCTCCCTACGAAAGTCGAAAGTTGAGGTTCTCACCATGCGTAACCGATCACCAATTGTCATCATTGTGGCCGTGGGCGTAGGCCTGTTAATAGCCGGAGGAGCGTACGCGTTCACTGCGTCAAACACAGTTCCAAACGCTACAGTCGGCGCCGGTACGGGTACCGTATCGGGCTACACCATCACGTCGATGCACTACACGCTCGACGCGACGACACCGACCAATATTGACTCCGTTTCCTTTCAGATCAGTCCAGTTGTCCCCAGCACGAGTTCGGGCAAGGTCGTCATTTCGGCTGCGCTCAGTACCGGTGGCCCTAATTCATACACCTGCACAACCGATACCACGGGTGCCAATGTCACGTGCGCCACAACGAGCCCTCAACTCACGGCGACGCTCTTGACCGGCATCACGGTTGTAGCCGCGCAATAGACAACTGCCCGTTTGCATTTAGACCGGGACAGCCGAGTTCTGGTCGGGAACAATCTCGACCTCCACTGATCCGCCTCGGTCATACATGCCTAATCACGCTCAGGAGCACACGATGAGGAAGAAGATCACGAAGATTGCCGTCACACTGTTCGTGGCCGTGCTTTTCATTGTCCTTTGGATCTTCTTCGCGCCGACGAAATTGGGCGGATCGTCCACGTACACCGTCACCTCAGGCATCAGCATGCAGCCGCTTCTCTATAAGGGGGACCTGGCAATCGTTCGAAGCGAGCCTTCATACCACGTGGGTGACATCGTCCTCTACAACAGCTCAGTCATTCATGAACCCGTACTTCATCGAATTTTCAAAATTCAAAACGGTAATTACTTCTTTAAAGGTGACAACAACAGCTTCGTTGATCCTGGCTACGCAACGCGTGCCGAACTCGTTGGGAAACTTTGGTTCCATGTTCCAAAAGTCGGCGGTTTCATCAGCTGGTTCGGCAAGCCTCTTCACTCCGCCCTCCTCGCGGCATTAGCTGCGATGGCGATGGTGCTGAGCGTAGGACAGACAAAGTCTCCCAAGCGCCGCCGACACCGATCCTCGCCTCGAAAAGGAATCGCGCCAATCCCTGATTTCTCCGTCGTCGCCCCAACGTCTCCCAACGCTTCCATTCCCACGCCCCAACTCAAGAATGTCACGTTCGATTCACCACTGAAAGGTGTTCAAATGTCGTACCGCAAGCGTCAAGCACGTTCCTCTCTTACTTCTCCCCAAGCCACTAGCGAGCGGCACACGCCGTTTTTAGAGGGGCCCCTGCACACACTTTTACTCACCGCGGCGTTCGTCCTCATCGCCGTGCTCTGTCTTGGCGTTGGCCTCACCCGCCCACTTCATCACCGCGTACCAGTGACCAACGCGTATCAACAGTCGGGAAAATTTTCTTACTCAGCAGTTCCAACGAAGAAAACACAGGTGTACCCGTCGGGCGTGATCAAAACTGGCGATCCCATCTACCCCAACCTCGTCAAAAAAGTGACGATCCGTTATAACTACAAATTCAGTTCGCCGCTTCCTCACAAAATAACGGGAACCCTCGAATTCAGGGCACTCGTCCTTTCGCAGACGAACACCTGGCAATCGCCCTTCGTCCTACAAGCCAAGACTCCATTTCAGGGTGACGCGACGAACTTTGTCTCGACGCTTCCCCTGAGCCAGATCTACGCCATCGTCAACTCTGTGACGACCCAGACGGACTCTTCTGGCTCCAGCTACACCGCTGATTTGCAACCCGTGGTGCACATCACAGGCACCGTCGGCGGCATGCCCATCAACGAGACATTCTCTCCCGTCTTGCCTTTTTCCATCACGAACCAAGCCATCACCCTTAGCGTCGCGGTCACACCCGCTCCCCCCGGCGCGACCTACGTCACTCCAACGCTCGCCAGCCAATTGGCCTCGACATTGCGCCCTTCACAGGCGGGCACCGTTCTAGAGACGCGTACCAACTCAATTGTTCTCGCTAAGTACACGCTCGACATCTCTCTTTTGCGAGTACTCGGCGGTGTCTTTTTAGGCCTCGCGCTTCTCGTCGTCGGAATCCACGATCGTCTACGCCGTCGAACTATAAAGCCCAGCGACGAAGAGATCATCGCAAAACAACTCCGCTTAACGATGATTCCGGTCACCGTTCTCGAAATGGCGGCGGGGCTCACACCCATAGAGGTTCCGGACTTTCGCCACCTCGGCGATCTTGCCCAATTTCTTGATCGCCCCGTACTCTATGAAAACAACGCCGGCAGTCGAACGTACGCCGTTGATGACGACAACCGTCGCTACATCTTCCGCCCGGTGGTTGCACCCGCAATCGTAAGCGAGGTAGCGACGTCGAGCGCAGAAGCGGCAGTAATAGTCTCCACCGAAGTCACAAAAAGTTCTCCAAAAGAGACTGCTCTGGTAAGTACGAACGCTCTTCGAGAAACGGACTCAACCGTCAAGAGCGCCCGAACGTCCCCCAGGCCTGCTGGGAAAAAACCGAGGCAAAAGCGACGTGTGAACGTCATCCAGGCGGTCATATGCCTGCTTGCGCTGGCCGTGATTTTCACGCTCGCCACCGTCTTTACGTCAAGTTCCAACGTTCCAGCCAGTACCGCGGGTGCCTCCGTGTTGACACCGACAATTTCCCAACTCGCTCCCGGTGGTTGCTCGTCGCTCAGTCTCGACTCGCTCGTGAAAGGATCCGGTACGTTCTCAAACTCACTTTCAAACGCACTCATTCTTGGAAGCGCTGGCAATGACACACTCACCGACACGGGAAGCAACAACTGCTTCGTTGGCGGCAGCGGTACTGACTACGTAACCGGTCCTGCATCGGACATATGCATCACCGGACCGATCCTCAATATCGCCGGTCCTTGCTCGAGTCCCTCAAATGGCGTAACCGCGACGCCATCGACAACGAACGTCAACCGCTCTGGAGGCGAGGAGGATCTCGCAATATCTAACACGTCTTCGATCACCGCGATGACGATCACGATTTCCATCGCGCAAACAACCGGTGTGACGTACTCGAATGAGTCGAATGGGTTTCCACATGGCAGCATGCGGCAAAGTAACTCGACTTCCGACGGTGCCATCACCTATACCTTTACGCTCAAATCGAATAAGACGATTGCCGCGGGGAGCGCCGCGAGCACGGTAAATGCGGCCTACGCCGCTACCGGAACGGCGCACTCATTGTCAGGCGACACGTGGAGCGTAACCAGTACTTCAGGAGGGATCACCTCTACTATCTCAGGCGGCTTCTGATCTCATCTCGTGCAATCCGCGAAGTAGATAGGAGTACGAACTCGCTCGTTAGTGGCAAAGAGGAGCTCGCTTCACAGTCCATTCACAGCATTGCTGTGTTCGGACCCTGCGCGAGGGTGCCGGCGAGCAACAATCTATGGACGAGCACAGAAAGCAGCACCCGTTTTCGGAACTAAATGAAAAAGCGACCTTGTTGTGGGAGGCTTGAGTGTTAGGAGGAGTCGATGACGACTCTCAGTTACTTAAAAAATTCAGCCTTCGATGAATCAGCGACCATCATTCGTGTCGCTATCGTCGACTACCACCCGGTGACGGCCGAGGGGCTTGCGCGCATACTTTCTGAAGTCACTGATATCGAAGTTGTTGGCACCGCAGGTACCATCGCCGACGCCATCGCACTCCTTAGCCTTGAGATGCCCGAGGTGGTGTTAATGGACTATCACCTACCTGACGGCAATGGCGGCGAAGCGGCGGAACAGATTCTCGCTCTCTGGCCCGACACGAAAGTCCTCATGATGAGCGGCAGTGACGAGAAGGAGATTCTTTCTCTGGCTTTTGATGCCGGCTGCGTAGGTTTTCTTTCAAAAGGGCGGCCGTGGAGAGAGGTTGTCAACGCCGTTCGATCCGCGGCCAATGGCGAGCCGGTGATTCGCTTCGATGAACTAGAAAGACTCCTTCACCTGGCGAGGACAGGCGAGCGCCAAACTCCAAAGTGGCTCAGCGCCCGAGAGCTTGAAGTTCTACGACGTCTAGCGAGAGTCGAATCGACAAGCGCAATTGCGCGAACGATGCTCTTATCAACACACACGGTTCGTAACCACGTCAGTAGCATTCTCGTCAAACTCGGAGCTCACTCCCGACTGGAAGCGGTCGCTATCGCGCTTCGAGACGGCACCATTTCGCTCGAGGAGTTCGGGTCATTAGCGGCCATTTCCGACGCCGCACACGTGTCAACAGATGAGGGTTTCACGTAGATCATCGATAGACGGTAATTTACTCTCCCTCGTTTACCCACGATGCACAGAGGGGCGAATCGGGGCGAGACGCAAGGAAGACTCACTCGAACTCAATTCTCGCCCGTCATAGGATCCTCCGACACTGAAAGCTTTGGACGACCCCCGCAGCCACTTTTCAAGCGCGTCGACCCTAAAAACTTGGCGCTGGGGAATCAGAGTGCGCCAACTAGTACATCTGAATCAGTTAAATAGAACTAAATTCACTAGCGAGTAGAAGTGTTTTGAACTTCACCGGGCCGATCAGCGGGTGGAGACTGATGCGATGGAGAAGTCTTCTTTCAGCGCCCGCGAAGCCGGGATATCACCAGCCCAGGCAGCCGTGAAGCGTTTTGGCATCGCGGCAGAGGTGAATGCTCGATGAGAACGCAATCTCCAACGTCCATGAACAATGGCGATTAATCGGAAGCTCAAATGATGAATTGGGGGACGGCGCAATGACAATGGCTTTGAGACAGTGGCGTCAACGAAGTGGCCCACCGGACAACGGCCGCGAATATTCCGAGTTCCTCGCCGCCATTATCGATTCCTCCGATGACGCGATATATGGCTCGGATCTCCAAGGCACGATTAAAAGTTGGAATCTCGGGGCCCAGATGCTCTACGGGTACGCGGCCAGCGAAGTCATAGGACGCCACGTCTCTTTTCTGGTACCGCCGGATCGACTTGACGAACCGACCGACATTTTAGATCTGATTAAGCGTGGCGAGCGAGTCGAACATCACGACACACGTCGCACTTGCAAAGACGGGTCGACTCTCGACGTCTCTGTTTCAGTCTCCGCGATTCGAGATAACCGTGGCCAGATCATTGGTGCGTCCGCAATCGCTCGAAGCATAAAAGAGCGCCTCGCGCTTGAAAAGGAGCACGAACTCCTCATGACTCGAATTCATCAGTCCGAGCGATTGGAGAGCCTCGGGCAACTCGCTGGCGGCATTGCTCACGATTTCAATAATCTTCTCGCCGTGATCTTGAATTACTCAACGTTCGTGAGTGAAGAGATCGAAAATAAGGACGCGGCGCTCGCCGACCTCAACCAGATACGAACCGCAGCTGAACGTGCCGTGGTGTTAACGCGCCATCTTCTTGCATTCGCACGTCGCGAGGTCCAGCAGGCAAAAATAATTGACATCAACGAGATGATTACTAACATCTTTGATCTACTGGACGGCGCAGTTGGCGACGTCATCGAGATCATGGTTGACCTCGCACCGGACCTGTGGTTGATTAAGGCAGATCCTGGTCAACTTGAGCAGATTCTTGTCCATCTGTCGATGAACGCACGCGACGCTATGTCCACGGTCGGCACACTAACAATAGACACCGAAAATATTGAGATAGATGAGACATATTCGACAGCACATGCTCATCTCTCACCGGGTCGCTACGTACGACTGCGCGTCAGTGATGACGGCTCGGGAATGGAACGCGAGGTCCTCGAGCGCGCCTTCGAACCGTTCTTCACAACGAAACCATCGCCGGAGGCGACTGGACTAGGGCTATCCACGGTCTTTGGCATCGTCTCTCAGGCAGGCGGAGACATCGAGTTGTATTCAGAACTCGGCATTGGTACGACGTGTCGAGTCCTCTTACCCGCCGTCGATACGTCGATAGTGAGTACTCGTCCGAAGTTAGATATAACCGCACTTGGCGGTAACGAAATAATTCTTGTTATCGACGACGAAGTGGCGCTACGAGACGTCACGCAGAGGATGCTCGAACGAAACGGTTACAACGTCCTCAGTTGCGCCGATGGTACCGAAGCGCTCGCCCTCGCTGAACGCCAGGAGGTCGAGATCGACCTCCTCCTTACTGATGTCATAATGCCAAACATGAATGGTAGTGAGGTGGCGCGCCACGTCCGAACACTGCGCCCCAATATTCCCGTACTTTTCATGTCGGGCTACGCACAACCCGTGCTTGGTTCAACGCTCGACGATGACGTCCTACTCCTCGAGAAGCCGTACACGCAGCACTCGTTGCTTACGAAAGTTCGTGAAGCGCTCGACACTCGTGAGCCGAGAAAATAATTTTTTTCTTTACTATGAGTCGCCAATATTCTTTGCAGGCAATTCCTCTTTGCCATTTTTAAGCAGGCGCCGATTTATTCAATCGCCTGTTTTGCCAACGCCCACTCAATTCACAGAAAGTAAACGCTCGGACAGGTATAGGGTGGCTGTGGATAACTTGATTCGCTGTGGATAACTTGAGTCCAAGGGAACATACGTGCCTCAACTGGATAGATCGGATGACGAGGTCGATAGACCCGTTGCGCGAATTCGCGTCGTTATTGTCGATGACCACTCGGTAACGGCCGAGGGTCTCACTCGGATCCTTTCGACAACCGATGATTTAGAAGTCTTGGCAACTGCCTCGAACATCGCCGAAGCCTTGGCGATTTTTGAACGGCAGACGCCGGACGTGATTCTCATGGACTACCGCTTGCCTGACGGCAACGGAGCTGACGCAACGGAACAAATACTCCTACGATGGCCCAGCATCAAGATCTTGATGTTCTCGGGCAGTGAGGAAACTTCAGTTCTTACCCGCGCCTTCGAAGCTGGATGCGTGGGTTTCCTGGCGAAAACTCGACCATGGAACGAGATCGTCGTCGCGATTCGGGCCGCGTCACGTGGAGAATCGGTGATGCGGGCCGAAGAACTCGCGGGGCTGCTGGGCCAACTTAAAAAGACGACGAACGCTGACGCAAAATGGCTTACTGATCGCGAGCTAGAGATGCTCCAGTTACTTGCGAAAGGACATTCAACCGATGCCATTGCCTCCGAACTCTTTCTTTCAACACACACGATTCGTAATCACATCAGTAGCGTCCTGTCAAAACTAGGCGCGCACTCAAAGCTCGAAGCGGTAGCAATCGCCGCTCGCGACGGCATTATTTCTCTTGGCGGACCTGAGTAAATTTTGTGGAGCTTCGACGGTGATTTTTCTTACAGGTCAACAAACTACGGTAACCAAGTCCGTGTGCTCGACGGGGGACTTTGCGGGCATTGATTTATCGCGTGCGCCAGCGAATTTCGTGTCGTTGTCTCAGAATTACAATGCGATCTCTGAAGTTCGCTTGGCGTAGCGAATCGAAAACCATGATTCCAATCGGCGCCGAAAGAATGACTCTCACTACTCGGCGCGTCGTGTTCGCCTTACTCTTCGTGGCGGCGGTCTTTATAGGAAGATCTACTCGCCTTAGCGGTTCCCAGTTCGCACTTGTCTCGCCTTCGCCCGGTATTGCCTTTCTTTGGTTATCGACGACCTGGGGTAATCGTCGAGAATCGCGCATCGACAGTGGCCTGCTTTTCCTGGTCGCCACCTTGTCCATTCTCGCTACGGGATCCGTGTGGACGTCGTCACTCGTTTACGGTTTTGCAAACCTGATTCAAGGATTGGTCGCGTGCCTCGTGTACGTCCGATTCCGACAGCGCGACGACTGGGAGTTGAGTCATCCCATCGATCTCGCTGCTCTTCTCGTGGGATCGATCGCGGGCTCACTCGCAAGTGCTGTAGTGGGTCCACTCGCCCTTGATCTCTATCACGGCATTTCAATTTCATCAGTCTGGAATCAGTGGGTACTGCGCAACGCGGTCAGTACTTTTGTCATCGCGATCATCGGTCTTTGGCTCCTCTCCTTCAAGAAATTAAATAACGACGGACATCGTTCAACCAGCACACTTGAGAGCGTTGCCGGCTGGATAGTCGTGGTGGGCGCGTACGCCTTCGTCTTCAGTGGAAATGAACAACTGCCCACCGCGTACCTGGTCTTGCCCTTGTGCGCGTGGGTAGCGTTGCGATTCTCAACGAATATCTCGGCCATTTACGTCTTCGGAGTCTCAGTGACAATTGTGGTGGCAACGTTGAACGGTCGAGGGCCCTTTTCGGCACTGGCACCAATCACCGGAGCCACCACGGCTGAGTCATTCGTGGCCATCGTCGCATTTTTGACGCTCGTTCTCGCCCTTCTTCGAGATGATCAGTCGCGACTCGAACGAAGGTTCCGTGGACTGCTCGCCGCCGCGCCCGATTCGATCGTAGGAGTGAACGCCGCGGGCATAATCGAGATAGTTAGTGACCGCGTGGAGTCGCTTTTTGGGTGGAGCACCAATGAGCTCTTAGGTCAACAAGTTGAGATTTTGGTGCCTGAGTTAATGACGGACGTTCATGTTCGCCACCGCGCCAACTACGTTGCCAATCCTCGCCCTCGACAAATGGGAGCAGGGTTGCATCTGCTCGCTCGTAGACGCGACGGAACAACCTTCCCCGTTGAGATCAGCCTCAACACAATTGGCCAGGAGTCGGGCCATATGGTAACACTGGCCTCAGTTCGCGATATCACCGAGCGCCTGGAACTCGAAGACGAACGCCTTCAACGGAGACTAGGAATTGAGCAAGAGCGAACTCAACGACTCGAGAGTCTCGGACAGTTAGCAGGCGGCGTCGCACACGATTTCAACAACATTCTTGGTGTGATCCTCAATTACAGTGCGCTCGTCGAAGAGCAGGTGAGCGATCCTCGTGTCGTGACCGACCTTAAGGAAATACGCGAAGCCGCTGAACGGGGTGCGGGTCTGACTCGCCAACTACTCACGTTCGCACGAAACGACAGTGCAAGTCCCGAAGCTCTCGATACCAACGCCGTCGTAAGAGATTTGGCAGTGATGCTCCGGCGCACGTTCGAAGGAAACATAGATTTTAACGTGCAACTCGTCAGTGACCCGCTCGTAACGGTCATCGACCGGCACCAACTTGGCCAAGTCATCGTGAATCTAGCAATTAACGCGCGCGACGCGATGCTCGATGGCGGCCAATTGACGATCTCTACTCGTCGTATTGCGGGCAAAGAAAGCGCACCGGACACTCCATCATCAGATTTAACGGTCGTGCTCGCGATTACTGACACCGGCGTTGGCATGTCGCCCGAGGTGGTAGCAAAGGCGTTCGACCCTTTCTTCACTACGAAGCCTGTTGGGCAAGGAACAGGCCTCGGATTGGCAACCGTCTACGGCATCGTGCGTCGATACAACGGTGAGGTTGTCATTGATTCGGTCCCTGGTGAGGGAACGACGGTGTCCGTGTTTCTACCTGGAACAGACGAGAACGTCGCGTTGCCCAAACCAGCCAGGGAGTTGCCAGTTCGTGGATCTGAGCGTATTTTGCTCGTTGAAGACGAGGTCGCTTTACGCAGAGCAACGGCACGAATTCTCTCAGAGTACGGTTACGAGACCGTGGAGGCGAACGATGGCGTCGAAGCATTGGAAATATTTGATCGAGACGGGGAAGTGTTCGACTTAGTGCTGAGTGACGTATCGATGCCTCGCATGCGTGGCGATCAATTGGCCCTTGAATTAATGAAACGTGATGAAAGCCTCAAGATACTTTTGATGACCGGCTATGACTCAGGAGATCCCCCGCGATACGGCCGACTCATCCCCAAGCCCCTGCCAAAAGATGATCTGCTGCGCGCCATCCGTGAAATGCTCGACAGTTAAATCTTTTCGTACGCGGCGATGGAATATTCAGTCATAATTATTTCTGCGTAAAAGAAACACCCGAGGAATCAGATCAGGGTGCGTTCTTCAAAGGCCTGACAAGAAAATAACGATGGGGCCTGACCCAAGAAGCGACCCGATTAGGGGACGATAATCATTCGCACGGTGTCCGTTACCTGGGTGCCACCCGAGGACGATCCCGCCATAAGAACAATGGCGTCACCAGTTTTAGCGAGTCCCACCTTCTTCAGTTCGGTAATGGCCACTTCACAGAGGCTGTCGATGTCGTTGGCCGGGGAGATAAATGTCTCTTGAATGCCCCATGATCCGCGCATCTGTCGAGCAGTTGACTCACTCGGCGTGATAGCAACTATTGGCATCGGCGGGCGAAAACGCGAAATTGCGCGTGCCGTCATTCCCGAGCGGGTACAGGCGACGATTGCAACCGCACCCTCGTCCATGGCCGCGCGCCACGCCGCTCCGGTAATCGCAGCGGTGACGCGCGAGGCCTGCGAGCTCGACGCGGCGAGAAGCTGAACACCAAGTCCGGCACCCCACTCGGTGTAGGGAAAGGACTTTTCGGCTCGTCGAACAATGCGGTCCATCGTGAGAACAGTGCCCACTGGATCATCACCAATCGCTGTTTCACCGCTCAACATCACAGCGCTCGCGCCGTCGAGGACTGCGTTGGCGACGTCGGTAACTTCGGCCCTCGTGGGCACTTGCGCGTGGGTCATCGACTCGAGCATCTGCGTCGCGACGACAACTGGGCGCGCGTAACGAATCCCGAGGCGGACAATCTCTTTTTGGAGGTGTGGTACTTCCTCGATGGGTAGTCGCACGCCGAGGTCACCTCGCGCCACCATTATCGAGTCCGCGTGCTCAATGATTTCATTGAGATTCTCGACGCCCTCACCGGTCTCGATCTTGGCCATAATCATGATGTCGTCACGCGAAAGTACGGCACGAACTGACTCGATGTCAAACCCCGACCTGACAAACGAAACGGCGAGAATTTCGAAATCCTCATTGCGCAGTGCCTCAAGTCGTAAACGATCTTCTTCGGTTGGAAGTCGGTCGTTCATGATTGACGACGGCAACGACAGTCCGGGCTTACCCATAACCGATCCACCAGACGTCACGCGAGCGGTGACAGTCTTGGCGCGCGTCGTGATCTCTAAGGAAACGCCACCGTCGCCGATGTGAATCTTGTCGCCCACCTTTAGTTGAGAGAGGACGTGCTCGCGTTCAACCGTTATTCGCGCAGCACTAGACGCCTCGCCAAAAGCTTCGATGAGTTCGGTCTCTTGCCCCACGTCGAGTACAACCGGCAACGTACCAAAGGAACCAGCGCGAATCTTGGGCCCGGGAATGTCCACCATGATCGCTAACTCTGGCGCGATCGCTCGCACGCGACGAAGCCGTTCAATTCCCGACGGGATATCGCCGTGAGCAAACGAGAGACGAATGACGTCAACACCCGCGAGAACGAGCTCTTTGAGCTTCTCATCAGAGTCAGATGCCGGACCAATAGTCGCTACAATTCGCGTGCGTCGCACTGAATTCCCTTCGTTTCTTTTAACAAGTCTATGAGATGGGCCACGACGCTCCGTTGGTAACTCGCGTGTTGCGGCCTACCGCAAAGTAACCAGTCACCTCATGAGTGAACGATGCGAGTCCATTCAACGGCATGTCCGCCTCAGTGAAATCGACGAAGGTGTGCCACTTATCGAATTGGCTCCTAATCGAGGAGTTCTTCTCGTAGTGCGTCAAGCAAGTGAGCGTCGATTCCGGCGTTCAAGGCCCACGAACGTGCACCGCCGTGGCGACTGTTCAATTCATCGAGAAACCGCGACATCGTTCTCGCGCTCGAGCTGAACAACAGTGGGTCGGACTGGTCGATGGTGTCACGATGTACTGGATCGCTGCGAAGTTTCTGAAGAATGAACTCAACACGCGTTTCGGTGAGCGCGTAGTCCTCGGCGATTACCTGCGGATCCACACCAAGACAACTAAGCACGAGGGCCGCGAGAACGCCGGTACGGTCTTTTCCGAAAAAACAGTTGAAAACGAGCGGGTAGTTATCGTTATTGGCCATCTCTTCGAGGGCTCGCACAAAAGCGCCCGGGCCAATTTCGAGGTAGGTGAGGTAGCGCTGCCACAGATAGTCCTCACCAAGAACGGTGGTGTCCTGGCGTTCTTCGACTGCCTCCATGGATAATACGGACGCGTTGATGAAGTGAATCGGTTCACTGGCAAGTAGTCCACGGCCCGTGCGCTCGACTTCAGCAGAATTTCGAAGATCAACGATGGATGCCACGCCCAGACTCCGAAAGAGTTCAAGATCGTTCATCGTCAGATCGTGAAGAACATCACTTCGATAAAGGTGTCGCCAGCGCGTGACGCGACCATCCGCCGTCTCGTAGCCGCCGAGGTCGCGAAAGTTGAGAACCCCCGCGAACGGGAGAATTCGTTGACGCATTACTCCTAAAACCTTTCGGCCGATTGTGTGTAGGCTTTGACTGCTTTGGCCCAGTGCCAAGGTGATGCAACTGTAGCGAAGTTCGGTGAAATTCCGACGCTGTCCCGCAACGGTAAAGCCCCAAATTGGGGACGAGTCCGGTCGCCTTCACTGTATCGACGTAATCAGTCCTCGGTGGAGGGACGGTTCGTT
>Ga0208357_1001507_pt1 | contig 16764 bp, 15 predicted proteins | sample NGESurdeep092012_6_FD_184487 | JGI IMG/M metagenome (GOLD analysis project Ga0208357, IMG submission 184487) | Arctic peat soil microbial communities from Barrow, Alaska - NGEE Surface sample F52-2 deep-092012 (SPAdes) | ecosystem: Environmental > Terrestrial > Soil > Wetlands > Peat ... | reverse complement strand
GAGGGAGAAAAAACATGCGCCAACTTCTCCCTCCCCCCTTGAGGGGGAGGGTCGGGGTGGGGGGGAGGCCGCGCTCGATCATTTCCGCGCCTTCATCAGATCGATGAAGCGGTCGAACAGATAGTGACTGTCCTGCGGGCCGGGGCTGGCCTCGGGGTGGTATTGCACCGAGAAGATCGGCTTGTCCGTGAGACGGAACCCCTCGTTGGTGCCGTCGAACAGCGAGACATGGGTGACCTCGGTGTTGGCCGGCAGCGTCTCGTCCAGCACCACGAAACCATGGTTCTGGCTGGTGATCTCGACCTTGCCGGTGGCGAGATCCTTCACCGGATGATTGGCGCCGCGATGGCCGATTGCCATTTTCTTGGTTTTTGCGCCCAAGGACAGCGCCAGTAATTGGTGGCCGAGACAGATGCCGAAAATCGGCTTGCCGCTGGCCATCAATTCCTTCAGCACCGGGACCGCGTAATCGCCGGTGGCGGCGGGATCGCCCGGCCCATTCGACAGGAAAATCCCGTCCGGCCGATGGCGCAGCACATCCGCGGCGGTGGCGCTCGCCGGCACGACGGTAACATCACAGCCGGCACTGGCCAGCATGCGCAGAATGTTGCGCTTGGCGCCGTAGTCGATCGCCACGACCTTGTAGCGCGGCTGGGTCAGCGTGCCGTAACCTTGGCCCCAGACCCAGTCGGTCTGGTCCCAGCCATAGCTCTGGCGGGTGGTTACTTCCTTCGCCAAATCCATGCCTTCGAGGCCCGGCCAGGCGCGCGCCGCCTGTTGCAATGCCGGGACGTCGAGTTGGCCGTCCGGCGCATGGCACAGCGCGCCGTTGGGCGCGCCCTGGTCGCGAATCCGCCGCGTCAGCTTCCGCGTGTCGATGCCGGTGAGCCCGACGAGGTTGAAGGATTTAAGCCAGGCGTCGAAATGCTGTACCGCCCGCCAGTTCGAGGGCTGGGTGATGTCGGCGCGCAGCACCAGGCCGAGCGCCGCGCTGGTCTGGGTTTCGATGTCCTCGCGGTTGGCGCCGACATTGCCGATATGGGGGAAGGTGAAGGTGACGATCTGGCCGGCATAAGAGGGATCGGTCATGATCTCCTGATAGCCGGTCATGCTGGTGTTGAAGCAGACCTCGCCGACCCGCGTGCCGGCGGCGCCGATGCCGTGCCCCCAAAACACGCTGCCATCGGCCAGAACCAGGGCCGCGGTCGGGCGCGAGGGAAGCGGATTCATGCGAAGCGGCAGCCTTTGAGCGATGGACCTATGCCGCGCCAAAACCCGCGCCGGACGGAGGGTCCAGGGCACGGGGACAAGCATGTTGCGGCTAGGCCCCTCACATAGCCGCGCGGCCTGGAGCCGTCAACCCCGCGCGATGGCGGCGGAACGGATCGATTTTACGGGGTTTCCTTTCGACCCTCCCCCATCCAATGGGGGAGGCGTCAGCAAGGCTCACGCTCGTGGCTGAACCGCGCCATTGCCTTTTCGCGCCCCGATTGATTCCGGGGAAGTCTCTGAATTTAAAGAAGGGAAATTTTCTTACCGTCGAAAGGCGGGTTTGCCCCGGCGAGTTGATCAAGAATTGCCTTGTCCGCGGCAGCAACCAGCAGGGATACCATGGTCTCGCCCCCGATGCTTGCTTCGGTAGCGGAAAAATCAAGCATCGCGTGCATAGTCATCAGTCTTTGCTCTTGCGACATGGACCGTCTCCATCGGGATCGAAAGGGTTGATCGAAAGAAGAGTGCGATCCGCCCGGACGGAAGCAACCTTGCTTCCGTCCGGGCGGAGAAATCGCACTCTAATCATTGAATTAGAGGCGGATTCACGCCTTGATGGAATCGCGACTGCGATTCCATCAAGGGCGATCCGACTCTAGCTATGCCGGCAGGCTGAGGCGGAACAGCGTGCCCTCGGCATCGCTGTGGCCGAGGGTGATGTCGCCGCCATGCGCGCGCAGGATTTCGCGCGCGATGGCGAGGCCGAGCCCCATGCCGCCCGGCCGCGCCGAGCCGGCGAACGGGCGAAACAGATTGTCGCGTGCCTTGGGCGCGAGGCCCGGCCCGTCATCGGCGATCGCGATGACGACGCGCCGTTCTTCGCAGTGCGCCGAGATGACGACCCGCCGGGCCCCCGACTGGACGGCGTTGCGTGCCAGGTTCAACAGCACGCGAAACAGCTGATCGCGATCGGCGCGGATCGTCAAATCGGGCGGCACCTCATCGACCAGCCGATGCGGATCGTCGTGGACGCCGTTCTCGATGACCGGGGTCAGTTCGGCGACCAGCGGGCGCAGCGGAAATTCCTCCAGCTTGAGCGGCGCCGCGCCCTCGCGCGTATAGCCCAGCGTGCCGACGCATAGCGCCACCGCGCGGTCGATGGCGCCGATCAGGTTGGGCATGACGCGCTGAACCTCGGGCACCTCGCTGTTGGCGAGCCGGTCCGACAACAGGCGCACCACGCCCAGGATGTTCTTCAGATCGTGGCTGATCTTGGTGACGGTGGTGCCGAGCGCCACCAGCCGCTCGTTTTGGCGCAACGCGCCCAGCACTGCCTTCTGCATGCGCGCCAGTTCCTGTTGCGCCAGCGCGATCTCGTCGCCGCTGCGCGACGGCGTGATGATCGCCGCCTCTTCCGGACGATCGCGAAAATCCATCACGCTCTGCGTCAGGCGGCGCAGCCGCGACACCACCATCCATTGCAGGCCGAAGAAGAGGAACAGCGACGCGATCAGCGAGGTGATGATCGACACCGACAGCACGCGCTCGCCATAGTTGATCATCGCCGCGCGCACCGGCGCCTCGTCCAACAGCGCCTCGACCACGACGCCGCTCTCTTTCGGCGAGACATCGAGCACGCGCAGCACCCGGTTGTGCCGCTGGATAAAGGTCGTGATCGCGTCCGCGATCAGCATCGGCATCATCTCGCCGCGCAGATCGTAGGTGGCATCGATCTTCGGCGGCATTGCCGCGTCGAGCATCAGCGTCGTGTTGTCGGTCCGGTGCAGCACGATGCCGTGGGCGCCGACGTGCCGCAGCAGCTTGTTGGCGAGGTCGGGGCTGACGGTGTTGTTGGGCGTCGCCTCCAGCGCCAGCGCCGCGAGATGCGCCTCGCCCAGCACCATGCGCAGATAATCATGGCGGAAGCCGGCGACCGACGGCACCAGGATCAGCGCCTCGATCAGCATGAAAAACACCAGGGTCAGCACGAGCAGCCGTAGCGACAGGCTGGCGCCGAACCGGGGGGCGGATAATGTGTCGCGCTGCATTTCCGCGAATATAGCCTCAATGTTCCGAATAATCAGCCGCCGCCGCGAGTCGCGTTGGCGGTTCTTGCTGCATTGCAGCGCGGCCGCTATGTTGCGGCGCTTATAAATGGGTCCAGGAGTTCCGCCAAATGCTCGGCCGTGACACGGAGACCGTCGCCCCGACCGGCCTTGCCTATGAGGATTTATGGGTCGGCCGCTCCGCCCATCTGGAGCGGCTGGTCGACGACGCGCTGGTGCGCCAATTTTCGGCGCTGTCCGGCGACGACAACCCGGTACATCTCGACGAGGCGTTCGCCCGCACCACGCGTTTCGGCGGCCGCATCGCCCAAGGCATGCTGGGCGCCGCCTTCATTTCCGCGGTGATCGGCGGGCACCTGCCGGGCCACGGCACCATTTATCTGTCGCAGAGCCTGACCTTCAAGGCGCCGGTGCGTCTGGGCGACCGCGTCATCACCGAGGTGACGATCACTCAATTGCGCCCCGAAAAATCGCGCGCCGTGCTGAAGACCGTGTGCCGGGTCGGCGATACCGTGGTGATCGAGGGCGAGGCGCTGGTGATGGTGCCGAAACGCGGCTAAAAGCGGCGCATGCAGCTCTTCCGACACGCCGGTCGTGACGCGCCCCGGGGCGCGGTGATCGCCATCGGCAATTTCGACGGGGTCCATGTCGGCCATCGGGCGGTAATCGCCGAGGCCCAGGGGCTGGCGCGGTCGCTCGGCGCGCCGCTGGCGCTCCTGACCTTCGAGCCGCATCCGCGCAGCGTCTTCGTGCCGAATGGCCCGCCGTTCCGCCTCACCCCGTTCCGCGCCAAGACGCGGCTGATCGGCGAGACCGGGGTCGATCTGCTGTTCACCTTGCGCTTCGACCGCGCCTTCGCCGCGAAGACGGCGGAGGAATTCGTCGCCGATCTGCTGGTCGGCCGGCTAGGCGCGCGGTGGATCGTGGTCGGACAGGATTTCACCTTCGGGCGCGGCCGCGCCGGCAATCCGGCGCTGTTGCGCGACATGGGGGCGCGGCTCGGCTTCGGCCTCTCGGTCTTGCAGCCGCTGGCCGATGACGGCGCCAAGGCGGCGTCCGCCAGCCGCATCCGCGCCCATCTCGCCGCCGGCCGGCCGTGCGCGGCGGCGGAATTGCTGGGCCGGGATTGGGAGATCGAGGGCCGGGTGCGTCAAGGCGACCGGCGCGGGCGCGAACTCGGCTTTCCTACTGCGAACCTCGCGATCGGCGACTACCTGCATCCGGCGCCCGGCGTCTATGCGGTGCGGGCCGGGATCGTCGAGCGCGGAACCGTGGCGTGGCACGATGGCGTCGCTAATTTCGGCAACCGCCCGACCTTCGCCGGCACCGATTGGCGGCTGGAGACAAATCTGTTCGACTTTGCCGGCGATCTTTACGGCCGGCATCTGCGCGTCGCCATCGTCGATTTCATTCGCCCCGATGCGAAGTTCGACAGTGCCGAGGCGCTGGTCGCCGCGATGCACGAGGATGCCGCCAAGGCGCGTGCTATACTGGCGGGGGAATAGTCGGGAGGTCCCGCATGCGGGTTTTGCGTCAGGACGGCGAATTCGGGTGGACCGAAGCGACCTTCCGTGTCCCGGATCCACGGCTGCAACCCTATATCGAAGGCGACTATCTCGGCTGGGCCGAGGACATATCTCGGCCGGTCATGCTGCGCGAGACGCCGAACGGTTTTATTCCGATGATTTTCAATCTCGGTCCCGCTTGGCGCGTCGTCGGCGCCGATGGCGCGTCGGGCTTTCAGGATTCATTCCTCGCGGGACTGCATGAACGCTACACGCTGGTCGAATCCTCCGGCCGGTCCTGCTGCATTCAGGTCAATTTCACGCCGGGCGGCGCGCTCAAATTGCTTGGCCTGCCCTTGAGCGAGATCGCGCATCGCGTGATTCCGATCGAGGAGATCGTGGGGCGCGCCGGCCGCGATCTCATCGCGCGGCTGCGCGAGGCGCGGGATTGGCGGCGCCGGTTTGCCCTGCTCGAAGATTTCTTCCTCACGCGCTTTGCCGGGCCGCATATGCTGTCGCGCGAATCCGCCTGGGCGTGGCGCATGCTGCGCGAACGCAACGGGATGCTGCTAATCGGCGATCTCGCGACCGAATTGGGCTGGAGCCGCAAGCGCCTGATCGCGGACTTCCATCGCGAGTTCGGGCTGACCCCGAAGCGCGCCGCGCGGGTGATGCGCTTCGAGCGGGCGATCCGCGGCATCGACGGCGTGCCGGCGCCGCGCTGGGCCGAAATCGCCGCCGATTGCGGCTATTACGATCAAGCGCATCTCAATCGCGATTTTCGCGCCTTTGCCGGCGTGACGCCCGCCGAATATGTCGCCGGGCTGCTGCCGAACTACGGCGTGCCCGGCTATTAAAGTGCGATCCGACTCTAGCCGGGTAAAATTTATCCAATACGGCGGCCGGCCCGCCTTTTAGGATCGCCGCGGATCGACGAACAGCAAAGGAGGTTTCGATGCCAAAAGTCCCGCCCGAGGGCATGTCCCAGGTGATCCCCTATCTCTATTATGCCGACGTGCCGAAAGCCGCCGATTGGCTGGTGGCGGCATTCGGCTTCGAGAAGATCATGGTCCACCCGACCGGAAATGGCCGGCATCACGGCGAGGTGCGGTTCGGCGCCGGGATGGTGATGATGGGCACCGCCAGCGACGAATTCGGCAGCAAATCACCGGGGCAGGCGAAGGCGCATACCAGCGGCACCTTCATCTATCTCGACGATGTCGATGCGCATTTCGCCACGGCCAAGGCGGCCGGGGCCGAGATCGTCCAACCGCTCGGCGACCAGGAATATGGCCGCACCTATTGGGCGCGCGATCCCGAGGGCCATGACTGGTTCTTCACCCGCCCACCGGGATAATCTTTTGTCGTCGGCGGACGAATCCGCTAAATTCGCATGAATGTGGGACGCGGATAGCGCGCACCAAGGGGACATCTTCCAAGGAGATGATGGGCGATGCGGTCAATGATTTCGGCAGCCGCGACGCTGCTCCAACTGGGCTTGCTGGTTTTGCTGACCGTTGGTCCGGCCCACGCCGCTTGCGGCCCGGACCTCGATAAAGCGTATATTTACTGCCTACGCCAGCAGCAATGCATGGGGGGGTGCCCTCATGACAGCGACTGTCCCTCGATAAAAAAAGAGGCGCTTCAGTGTTACGCCGCGCGAGACAAGGCGCGGAAAGCGGAGAATGAGAAAGAGACGCAAGAATATTTAGTGAAGGTCGCCCAAAATCCGGGCTGGCCGTGCTTGGGCCCGATGACCTGCTATCCGCAGTTCATTCCCAAGGCGTGCTATGGCTTCATTCCCGGCGCGCGGCCACCCTATACCGAGCAAATGTTGAACGACAAACAGCCGCGGTGCCAGAATCAAATCGCCGAACTGCTGGATGCGATGCGAAAGGTCAATGCCCTCCCGAAGCTGACGCCGCAGGAAGCGGAGCGGGAACTCCATATGATGCCCGACTCACCGACCCTTATGACCCGAAAGAAATTGGTCGACATTGAGGCCCGGATTTCGGGGGAAAAGGCACCGCCCCCCAATCCGAACCAGCAAAGACGGGAATACCAAAGGCAGGAGATCGACCTGTTCATGGCCAATTGCGGACCCCACGCCAGTGCGGAACTTCGCCCGATATGTCCGGGGGTGAAGCGGCTTTTGGCCCGCAAGGCGAAGGCTGGCGATCCCGTTGCCCGCTGCCTGGTGAGCGGACATTCAAATTGCGCCAACGCCAGATAGAAGGGATGCATCGCTGAATTTTCCCTCTCGCCCATCGGGAGGAGAGGGTAGGAAGAGGTGGGCAGGACTCGGTGATTCCCCCACCTCACCCCAACCCTCTCCGCCCCCAAGGGCGGAGAGGGAGATAAGAAGTAGGCGCGCGGTGCCTGTTGAGGGACGCATGGCTGAATTTCCCCTCTCCACCCATTGGGGGGAGAGGGCGGGGCCCATCGCGAAGCGATGGGAGGGTAAGGTGGGCTGACTCGGTGCTTCCCTCACCTCACCCCAACCCTCTCCGCCCCAAGGGCGGAGAGGGAGATGACAGGGGCAATTGACGGAGTCGGGCCGGCTTTCTATCTTCGCCGCCATGGCCAAGGGTTGCTTCAGCCGCGTTTCGCGAATTAGCCGCCCGGTCCTCGTGTGAGGATCGGGACAGCGCCCGTATTCGCCTTCTTCCTCTCTTATCCGAGCTGAGCCATGGCCAAGGATTATCGCGATACCGTTTTTCTGCCCAATACCGCCTTTCCGATGAAGGCGGCGCTGCCCCAGCGCGAGCCGCAATTGCTGGACCGCTGGAAGCGGATGGATCTGTGGAATCTTCAGCGCGCGCGCTCGAAGGGCCGGCCGAAATACATCCTTCATGACGGGCCGCCCTACGCCAATGGCAACATCCATCTCGGCACCGCGCTCAACAAAATCCTGAAGGATTTGGTGAACCGGACCCAGCAGATGCTGGGCAAGGACACGGTCTATGTTCCGGGCTGGGACTGTCACGGCCTGCCCATCGAATGGAAGATCGAAGAAGAATACCGCGCCAAGAAGCGCAAGAAGGATGATGTGCCGATCCTCGAATTCCGCGAGGAGTGCCGCCAGTTCGCGGCGCATTGGGTCGGCGTGCAAAGCGCGGAGTTTCAGCGCCTGGGCGTGCTCGGCGATTGGGATCATCCCTATACCACCATGACGCATCATGCCGAGGCGCGAATCCTGCGCGAGATCGGCAAGTTCGTGATGAATGGCGGTCTCTATCGCGGCGCGCGGCCGATCATGTGGTCGGTGGTGGAGCAGACGGCCCTCGCCGAGGCCGAGGTCGAATATCACGACCATGTCTCGACCACGGTGTGGGTGAAGTTCCCGGTGGCACGCGCCTCGCGCCCGGAATTGAAGGGCGCTTCGGTGGTGATCTGGACCACCACGCCCTGGACCCTGCCGGGCAATCGCGCGATCGCTTACGGCGCCGCGATGGATTATGTGCTGGTCGAAATCACGCACGCGCCCGAAGGCGGCCTGGTGACGGTCGGCGACAAGATATTGGTGTCGCTGAAACGCTGGCCGGCGATGGAGCAGGAATTGAAGATTGGCGGCATCGTCCATGCCGCGATCATCGGCCGCGATCTCGACGGCACCGTCGCGCGCCATCCGCTGCATGGCCAGGGCTACGATTTTGATGTGCCGCTGCTGGCCGGGGACTTCGTCACCGACGAGGACGGCACGGGCTTCGTCCATATCGCGCCCGGTCACGGCGCCGACGATTTCGTGCTGGGCCGTAAGCACAATATCCCGGTGCCGGAGACGGTCGCCGCCGACGGCACCTATCTCGACACGGTGCCGCTGTTCGCGGGGAAGCGCGTCTATCGCCCCAACGGCAAGGAAGGCGATGCCAATGGCGCCGTGATCGCGGCGCTGATCGCGGCGGGCGCGCTGTTGGGGCAGGGCAAGCTGACCCATTCCTATCCGCATTCCTGGCGCTCCAAGGCGCCGCTGATCTTCCGCACCACGCCGCAATGGTTCATCTCGATGGCGACCAACCATCTGCGCGACGTGGCGCTCGCGGCGATCGACGCCACCGAATTTTTTCCGCCGCAGGGCCGCAACCGCATCCGCGCGATGATCGAGACGCGGCCCGATTGGTGCATCTCGCGCCAGCGCGCCTGGGGTGTGCCGATCGCGGTCTTCGTCGACAAGGCGACGGGCGAAGTCTTGCGCGACCAGGATGTCATCGACCGGATCGCCGCGAAATTCGAAGAGGGCGGCGCCGACCGCTGGTACGACACGCCGGCCAGCGAATTTCTCGGCCCCGACCGCGACCCGTCGCGCTTCGAGCAGGTCATGGACATTGTCGATGTCTGGTTCGAAAGCGGCTCGACCCACGGTTTCGTGCTGGAGGAGCGCGCCGATCTGAAATGGCCGGCCGACCTCTATCTCGAAGGCTCGGACCAGCATCGCGGCTGGTTCCACTCGTCGCTGCTGGAAAGTTGCGGCACGCGCGGGCGCGCGCCGTTCGACCAGGTGCTGACCCACGGCTTCGTGCTCGACGAGCAGGGTCGCAAGATGTCCAAGTCGCTGGGCAATATCGTGGCGCCGCAGGACGTGGTGGCGCAGAACGGCGCCGATATTCTGCGGCTCTGGGTGGTCAATTCCGACTTCACCGCCGACCTCGGCCTCGGTCCCGAAATCCTGAAGCGCAACATCGACGCCTATCGCCGCTTCCGCAACACGCTACGCTATCTGCTGGGCGCGCTCGGCGGCTTTTCGCCGGAGGAACGCGTCGCGCCCGAGACGATGCCGGCGCTGGAACGCTGGGTGCTGCATCGCCTCGCCGAAATCGATGCCGAGGTGCGCGCGGCGGCCGAGCGCTATGATTTCCACGCCATGTTCACCGCGCTGCATAATTTCTGTGCCGTCGATCTGTCGGCGTTCTATTTCGATACGCGGAAGGACGCGCTCTATTGCGACGCGCCGATGGCGCCGCGCCGGCGCGGGGTGCGCACCACGCTCGACCGGGTGTTCGACCATCTCGTCCGGTGGCTGGCGCCGATCCTGTGCTTCACCGCGGAAGAGGCGTGGCTGCTACGCCATGGTGATGGAAATGATACCAGCGTGCATATCGAATGTTATGCCGATGTTTCCCCCGCGTGGCGCGATTCAGCGCTGGGTGATACCTACGCGCTGTTACGCGACTGGCGACGTGTCATTACCGGCGCACTCGAGGAAGAGCGTGCCGAAAAGCATATCGGTTCGAGTCTTCAGGCCGCAGTAACCATCTATTTGGGCGGGCACCCAATTGAGGACAACAGCGGTCAAGCTCGGGCATTAGCGAAGATAAAGGGCGAATTGGAACAAAAGCTAACGGGCGTCGACCTAGCCGAATTTTGTATAGTCTCATCGGCGACATGGGCGTATCAGCCTATACCCGAAGGGGCCTTCACTCTCACCGATGTTGCCGGTGTCGGTGTGACCGTGACTCTTGCGCCGGGCGACAAATGCCAGCGCTGCTGGCGCGTCCTGCCCGAGGTCGGGCACCATCCGGGGCATGACGATCTGTGCGATCGCTGCGCCGACGCGCTGGATCGGGCCGCCTGATGCTGGTGCGCGGCATCGTCATCGCGGTGGTCGTCGCGATCGTCGATCAGCTCGCCAAATGGGGCATTCTTGGGTATTTCGCGGCGCATCCCGAGGCCGAGCATCATGTCGTGGTTACCGGGTTCTTCAACCTGGTGCTGACCATGAATCGCGGCATCAGCTTCGGCATGTTCAACAATGATCGCCATGTCGGCGAGGTCATTCTGGTGGCGCTGGCGGCGGCGATCGTCATCGGGCTGCTGATCTGGCTGCGGCGGCTCGCCGCCGGCCTGCCGGCGGTGGCGATCGGCATGATCATCGGCGGCGCGGCCGGCAACGCGCTGGATCGGGTGGCGCGCGGCGCGGTTGTCGATTTCCTCGACTTTCATGCCGGACAATGGCATCCCTTTGCGTTCAATCTGGCCGACGCCGCGATCAGCGTTGGTGTCGGTTTGTTAATACTCGATGGATTGCTGGGCGGAGGGGCCGGGCGATCCAACAGAGGGGCGAAGGGAGCCGTGGTTTGATGCGTCGGTCGAGTCTGGTGATTTGCGCGTGTCTCGTGCTGCCGGTGGCGCTCTCGGGGTGCGGCAGCATGAAGCGCGCGGTGGGTCTCGAAAAGACCGTGCCCAATGAATTCGATGTGGTGGAAAACGCCCCGCTGGCGATCCCGCCCGACTTCAATCTGCGGCCGCCCCGGCCGGGCGCGACGCCCAGCCAGGCCGTGCCCTCGACCGTTCAGGCCAAGGAAACCATCTTTCGGGCCGCCGGCACGACCGGCCCGGTTCCCGGGGCCGATGAGCGCATGAGCGCCGGCGAGAACGATATCGTCCGCGCGGCCGGCGCCGACAGCGCGCCGGGCGATATTCGCCAGGTCATCAATACCGAGGCCGCCGAATCCCAGCCCTTCGATCGGAAATTCGTCGACCGGCTGTTGTTCTGGCGGACCCCCCAGCCCAACATGAAGGGCGTCCTCGATCCGGTGAAGGAAACCGCGCGGCTTGAGGACAAGAACGGCGCGAACACCGTGTCCAAGCAATTCTCCAGTCCGCCGACCGTCGATCGTAAATCCGACACCGGCTCGATCTTCGACCGGCTGTTCTAATTCGGCCGCGGCGCCTCGATGAGCGATGCGGTCGAATGCGTCGTGATCGGGGCGGGGGTGGTGGGGCTCGCGGTCGCGCGCGCGTTGGCGCGGGCCGGGCACGAGGTCCTGATTCTCGAGGCGGCGCGCCAGTTCGGGACCGAAACATCGTCGCGTAATAGCGAAGTCATTCATGCCGGCCTGCATTATCCCAAGGATAGTTTGAAGGCGCGGTTCTGCGTCGCCGGCCGCGACCTGCTCTATGACTATTGCGCCGAGCATGGTGTGCCCCATCGCCGTATCGGCAAGCTGACAGTCGCCTGCACCGAGCCGGAGCTGGCGACGATCGAGGCGATCAAGCGCAAGGCCGAGGGCAATGGCGTCACCGACCTCGAATGGTTGGATCAGCCGGAGGCCCGCGCCCTCGAACCGGCGCTGCGCTGCCTGCGCGCCTTTCTTTCGCCCTCGACGGGCATCATCGACAGCCACGCGCTGATGCTCGCCTATCTCGGCGACGCCGAGGCGGCGGGTGCCGCGATCGCTTATCGTGCCCCGGTGCTGCGCGGGCGTGTTCTGGCCGAGGGCTTCGCGTTGGCGGTCGGCGGCGACGACGCGATGGCGCTCGAATGCCGATTGCTGGTCAATTCGGCGGGACTCTATGCGCCGGGGCTGGCGCGCCGCATCGCCGGCATTCCGGCGGCAACCATTCCGCAAGATTATTTCTGCCGCGGCGTCTATTTCACCTTGTCCGGGCGCGCGCCGTTCAGCCGCCTCGTCTATCCCGTGCCCGAACATGCCGGGCTGGGCGTGCATCTGACGCTCGATCTGGGCGGGCAGGCGAAGTTCGGGCCGGACACGGAATGGATCGACGGCGTCGATTACACGGTCGATCCCCGGCGCGGCGATAAATTCTATGCCGCGATCCGCACCTATTGGCCCGGCCTCAAGGATGGCGCGCTGCAGCCCGGCTATGCCGGCATTCGCCCGAAGATCAGCGGCCCGACCGAGCCCGCCGCCGATTTCGTCGTCCAAGGCCCGGCGGCGCACGGCATTCCCGGTCTCGTCAATCTCTATGGCATCGAATCGCCGGGTCTCACCGCGTCGCTCGCGCTTGCCGAGCATGTCAGTAAGTTACTGCAATGATTGGGGTGCTAAACATTGCACGAGCGGGATGAGGCCGCTACTGTGACGGGCTGTACGTCGAGAAAAAAGTTTGGGGAGGTCGCCATGAAGAAGCTGTTCGTCGTCGCCGGCGCGATTGTCTTTGCGCTGGTCAGCGGAGCGGCGTCCGCCGCGGATGCGCCGGTGCAATGGCGGCTGTCCCATTGGGTGCCGCCGAGCCATCCGCTGCAACCCGCCTTCGAGGCTTGGGCGAAGTCGATCAAGGATGAATCCCACGGCAGCATCGCGATCACGATCTATCCGGCGCAGCAGCTCGGCAAGGCGTTCGACCATTACGACATGGCGCGCGACGACATCGCCGACATCACCCATGTCAGCCCCGGCTATCAGCCCGGACGCTTTCCGATTTTCGCGCTCGGCTCGGTGCCGTTCTTGGTCGCCAATGCCAAAGGCGGATCGGCGGCACTCGATGAATGGTATCGCGCCTATGCCGGCACCGAGATGAAGGATGTGCATTTCTGTCTCGCCCATTTCCACGATCCCGGCACCTTCCATTCCAATAAGAAGATCGTGGTCCCGGCGGACATCAGGGGGCTGAAGATCCGTCCCGCCACCGGTACCATCGCCAGCTTCATCACGCTGCTCGGCGGCACCAATGTCCAGGCCTCGGCGCCCGAAGCGCGCGACGTGATCGCGCGCGGCGTCGCCGACGGCATCACCTTTCCGTGGCGCTCGCTGATCCTGTTCGGCATCGACAAGGTGGTGAAATACCATCTCGACATGCCGTTCTATGTCACCCCGTTCGTGCTGGTGATCAATAACGGCAAGTACAATGCGCTGGCGCCCGACCAGAAGAAGGTGATCGACGACCATTGCACCAGCGCCTGGGCGGAAAAGATCGCCTCGCCTTGGGCCGATTACGAACATTCCGGCCGCGCCATGATCAAGGCCGAGGCGGGGCATGAATTCATCGAGCCGACCGCGGCGCAGGTCGCCGAATGGCGCAAGGCGGCCGAACCGCTGAAGACCGATTGGGCGAATGACGTGAAGAAGGCCGGCGGCGATCCCGACAAGATCTTCGCCGCGTTCGAGGCCAGCCTGAAGAAACACGGCGCGGCCTATTGAGCCAGGCCGCGTCGGGTTATTCGCGAAGGCGCGGCGACCGCTTTATCCAAGCGATAGAGTGGCTCGCCGCGATCTTCGTCGCCATCGTGACCATCGACACCTTCGTCTCGGTCATGCTGCGCTACTTCTTCGCCTGGCAGATTCCCGACAGCTTCGATTTTGGGCGGATGCTGCTGGGCATCCTGATTTTCTGGGGCATCGCCGCGACCTCGTTTCGTGGGACCCACATCACCGTCGATCTGGTCTGGTCGATCGTCGGCCCCCGGTGGAAACGCTATATCGACGTGTTCGCGACGCTGGTGCTGCTGTTCGTCATCGCGGTCCACACCTTCACGCTGGTCGACAAGGTGATCAGCACTTATCGCGACAATGTCGAGACCTTCGACCTCCATTTGCCGATTTGGCCGTTCTTTCTGGTCGCTTGGCTGGGCGATTTCGCGGCGGTGCTGCTGATCGCGGTGCGGACCTATCGCCTGATCTTCGAGCCAGGTTCCGTGAACGAATTCCGCAAGCAGCCGGTGGAATGAGGATGGCGCCGTGAGTCCGGATCTGGTTGCCGTCCTCGGCTTTGTCGCGCTGTTCGTGTTGATGCTGCTGCGTGTGCCGGTCGGCATGGCGATGGGCCTCGTCGGCGTCACCGGCTTCGGTTATCTGGTCGGCACCGAGCCGGCGCTGAAGATGATCGGCCAGACCTCGATGCGCACGGTCACCGACTATACATTCGGCATCATTCCGATGTTCCTGCTGATGGGCCAGTTCGCGGCGCATTCCGGCATGAGCCGCGAGCTGTTCAAATCGGCCAACAGTTTCGTCGGCCACCGCCGGGGTGGGCTGGGCCTCGCCACCATCGCGGCCTGCGGCGGCTTTGCCGCGATCTCCGGCTCGTCGGTCGCGACCGCCGCGACCTTCTCCACCATCGCCTATCCCGAGATGCGGCGGTATGGCTATCCGCAATCCTTCTCCACCGGCGTGATCGCGGCCGGCGGCACGCTGGGCGCAATTCTGCCGCCCTCGACGGTGCTGACGGTCTATGGCCTCATCACCGAACAGGATATCGGCAAGCTGTTCATCGCCGGGATCGTGCCCGGCATTCTCGCCGCCACCATGTACATGCTGACCATCTCGATCATCGGCATGGTCGCGCCGAATTTCCTGCCGCGCGGGCCGCGCAGTTCGTGGCGGGAGCGGTTTTTGGCGCTGAAGGATGTGTGGGCGTCGCTGCTGCTGTTCATCTTTGTCATCGGCGGTCTCTATGGCGGCCTGTTCATCCCGACCGAGGCGGCGGCGATGGGCGCGGGCGGCGCCTTCATTATCGGCATTTCGCGGCGGCGCCTGTCGCGCGATGCGATCCTGCAATCGCTGCTCGGCGCGACCCGCACCGCCGCCGCGGTGTTCACGGTGCTGATCGGCGCCATTCTCTTCGGCTATTTCCTCACCGTTACCCAGACGCCGCAGAACATCACCCTGTTCCTGACCAGCCTCGGGCTCGGCCGCTATGGCGTGCTGGCGCTGATCATGGTGATGTATCTGCTACTCGGCTGTTTGATGGATGCGCTGGGGATGATCATTCTGACCATTCCGATCATCTTCCCGGTGGTGACGGCGCTGGGCTTCGACCCGATCTGGTTCGGCATCATCATCGTGATGACGGTAGAGCTGGGCCTGATCCATCCGCCGGTCGGCATGAACGTGTTCGTGATCAAGAGCGTGATTGAAGACGTTAAGATTTCGACCATCTTCAAGGGCGTGCTACCCTTCGTCGCAACCGATATTCTGCGGCTGATCATTTTGATCTCATTTCCCATTTTGGCGACCTACCTGCCGAGTCATATGCGGTAGGTAGCGGCGCCGGACTCCGGAGGAGCCATGTCCGAACGCTCATTCAAGAAAGAGGTTCAGTCCCTGCGCTTGGGCGAGGGCGAGCTGTTTCGCGGCGAGGGCATTCTGGCCGTCACCAAGGCGCTGCTGCAATCGGGTGTCTCCTATGTTGGCGGCTATCAGGGCGCGCCGGTATCGCATCTGGTCGATGTGCTGGTCGATGCCGAGGACATCATTGCCGACCTCGGCGTCCATCTCGAAACCTGCACCAACGAGGCCTCGGCGGCGGCGATGCTCGGCGCCTCGATCAATTATCCGCTGCGCGGCTGCGTCACCTGGAAATCGATTGTCGGCACCAATGTCGCGGCTGACGGCCTCTCCAATTTGTCGTCGCCGGGGGTGATCGGCGGTGCGTTGATCGTGATCGGTGAGGACTACGGCGAAGGCGCCAGCGTGATTCAGGAACGCTCCTATGCCTATGCCATGAAATCCTCGATGTGGCTGCTCGACCCGCGGCCCGATCTGCCGACTATCGTCAACGCGGTGGAAAAGGGCTTCGAGCTCAGCGAGGCGAGCCATGCGCCGGTGATGTTGGAGCTGCGCATTCGCGCCTGCCACGTCACCGGCGAGTTCGTGGCCAAGGCCAACCGGCGCGGCGAATATTCCGGCCAGAATAAGCTCGCCGGTCCGCCCAAATTCGATTACGGCAAGCTGGCGCATCCGCCCGTCACCTTCATTCAGGAGCGGCTCAAGGTCGAGGAGCGCATTCCCGCCGCGCAGGCCTTCATCCGCGAGCACAAGCTCAACGAAATCTTCCCCGGCGATATCGAGGATCTGGGCATCATCGTGCTGGGCGGCCTCTATAACAGCACGATGCGCGCGCTGGAGCGGTTCGGCCTCGCGGACACCTTTGGCGCGTCGCGCATCCCGATCTATGTGCTGAACGTCGCCTATCCGCTGGTGCCGGACGAGCTGATCGGATTCTGCGCCGGCAAGCGCGCGGTGCTGGTGGTCGAGGAAGGCTTTCCCGATTACATCGAGCAGCAGATCAACGTCGTGCTGCGCCGCGCCGATCTCAACACCAGGGTTCATGGCAAGGGCGCGCTACCGCCGACCGGCGAATATAATTCCGAAGTGCTGCTCGCCGGCATCGCATCGTTCCTGCGCGAGACGCGGCCGGCCGGCATCGATGTCGATGGCATCGGCGCGCGGGCCGGCGATCTCATCGCCCGGAAACGCGCGGCGGCGGCGCAGGTCGGCAGCCTGCCGGTGCGCTTTCCG
>Ga0208357_1001505_pt1 | contig 16772 bp, 22 predicted proteins | sample NGESurdeep092012_6_FD_184487 | JGI IMG/M metagenome (GOLD analysis project Ga0208357, IMG submission 184487) | Arctic peat soil microbial communities from Barrow, Alaska - NGEE Surface sample F52-2 deep-092012 (SPAdes) | ecosystem: Environmental > Terrestrial > Soil > Wetlands > Peat ... | reverse complement strand
TGCGGCTGCGCCGGCGTGTACACCGCGCACGCGGCCATCGAACTGTATGCCGAAGCATTCGAGCAAGCCGGCAAGCTCGACCAACTCGAAGCGTTCGCCAGTTTCCACGGTCCGGATTTCTATCGCCTGCCGCGCAATCGCGAACGCGTGATCCTGGAAAAGCGTCCGTGGACCGTGCCCGCGGAGCTCGCCCTGGGCGATGCCGTCTGCGTACCGATGCGTGCAGGCAAAAGCGTGGCGTGGTCGCTGCTCGATTCCGAGATACCCGCCGGTGCCACCGCGTAACTGCCAATGCAAAAGGCCCGGTCGCTGGAATCAAGCGGCTTGCCGAAAGCAAGTCCGCTTGATTGACCAGGCTCGGCCCGCGGCAGGCAGGGCTTGCTACCTTGAATTAACGCATATACAATAAATACCAGATGAGCCACGATCCCGCCAAGCGCCGAGCGAACCTGCGCAAGCACAAGATCGACTTGCCCGGCTGCATGGAAGCCTTTGATAGCCCTATGCTCACGCGGGAGGATGACCGCGAAGACTACGGAGAGTTGCGGTTGGTGAGCCTGGGTTGGGCGCATGGGAAAGTGGTTGTGTTGGTATGGACCGACCGCGAGGAAGGCCCGAGATTGATCTCTTGCCGAGAGGCCGAACCCCATGAACGAGAAGCTTACGACCGCGCTTACCCGAAAGGCTGACGTGCCCTACAACCCAAAAAGCAAAACCGCCACCCTTGAATATTGGGAAAGTGCAATCGCCCACAAAGGCGTGGCAGAACTGCGCGCCAAGCGTGGCCGCCCCACGAAAGCAGCCGCAGAGCGCAAGGAACAGATTGCCTTGCGAGTGGACAAGGAAGTTTTGGAGTGGTACCGCGCACAAGGGAACGGTTGGCAGACCCGCATGAACGCGGTCTTGAAAGCATTTCGAGATGCGACGATCTGAATGCGCGGGTGAGAAGGTGGCGCGAAGCGACGGATGAGGGTTCGGCCATAGCGTGATTTGGCCAGCCGAACATGTGCTTCATGCGCTTCGCCCCGACCCCAAAGCAAGACCTTGAGCTTGCCCGCAAACGTATGAAAGAGGTGCGTCATGGCTAAGAAGAACATTCATGTTGGCAGCAGCTTCGATCACTTGCTGGCCGATGACGGTCACCTTGAAGACGCGACTGCCGTTGCCATCAAGCGCGTGATCACCTGGCAGTTCGAGCAGGCCTTGAAGTTGTCCGGCATCAACAAGACAACGATGGCCGAGCGCATGCACACCAGCCGCGCCGCACTCGGTCGTTTACTGGACGAAAACGATATTGGTCTCACGCTGGACACGCTCAGCCGTGGCGCCCAAGCACTTGGCTACCGCGTCAAAGTGGAGCTGGTAGCAGCCTGAGCTACCCAACTTCGACCTGTTCAGAAGTCTACCGCTGCATGATTTGATCGTTCGCCCACCAGCTCACGAATGCCTGGCGTCAGCGAGCCCGCATGGACGGCCGGATGCTGAAATCCGCACTTTTTCCTGGGCACCGACAGCGCGCCGCATGCGCGCCACGCGAAGGAATCCGCCTGCGGCTGCGCCGGCGTGTACACCGCGCACGCGGCCATCGAACTGTATGCCGAAGCATTCGAGCAAGCCGGCAAACTCGACCAGCTCGAAGCGTTCGCCAGTTTCCACGGGCCGGATTTCTATCGCCTGCCGCGCAATCGCGAACGCGTGATCCTGGAAAAGCGTCCGTGGCATGTTCCCGCGGAGTTCACGCTGGGTGATGCGACCTGCGTACCGATGCGCGCGGGGGAGAGCGTGGCGTGGTCGCTGCAGGAGCCCGAGACAGCTGCCGGTGCCGGACCAACGCAAGCGATCAGACCTTCAGCATCGAAGGACTGGTTTGCTTCGTAATGCACACGCATTACAATACAAGCGTCACCATTCAACAGGACCGTCGTCATGGCCACCAACGCACTAGTACAAACCCGCATCGATTCCGCCGTGAAAGAACGGGCGGCGGCGGTGCTGGATCAATTGGGCCTGACGGTTTCCGATGCCGTGCGCATCCTGTTGACACGGACGGCCAATGAGGGCGCGCTGCCATTCGCGCTGGCCATCAACCCAGCTGCCCACGATGCATGGTTCAGGGGAAAGATACAGCAGGCACTGGACGACTCGCGCCCGGCAAGCCCACATGACCAGGTCGAAGCCGAGTTCATCAAGCGCAAGACAGCCGCCCGGCGGAATGCCGCGGGCAAGGTGTGAAGCTGGAATGGGCGGCTACGCGATCGAGGATCGCGTCGCCATTTTCGAGTACATCGAAGCTGACAACCCGCGGGGAGCGGCGATCGTCGATGACCGCATCCGCTCGCAGGTGCGGCAGCTGATCCGCCACCCGGAAAGTGGGCGCATCGGCCGCGTGCCGGGAACCCGCGAGCTTGTCATCGACCGCACACCGTACATCGCCGCGTACCGCATTGCCGGCGACACGGTACGCATCCTTCGTGTACTGCACGGCGCGCAGCAGTGGCCTGACGCACTGCTTCAATCGCGCGACTGACGCGTCAAACCGGGCTTTTTTGCGAGGTGCGCGCCCTTCTTCGCTACCTCGCTCGCTGCTGAGCCGACGGCTGAACAACTCGTAGATACAATGTAGATACCTTAGCTCCAGTGGAGTAATCTCCATCGAACTTAGATGAGGGTTGATCCATGGCCGTTCTCAAGATGTGGGGTAACAGTGCAGCCCTGCGCATCCCTGCAGCCACACTCGAGGCAGCCAACTTCAGAGTCGACCAGCAACTTGAGGTCAGGGCCGAACCTGGCAGAATCGTGATCGAATCCCGGGTTCCCGCGTATAGCCTGGACGATCTGGTTGCCGCCATGACGCCGGAAAACACGCCAACCTTCCATCCGTCCGCTCAGGCGGTTGGCGGTGAGGTCATTGAATGGTAGATGCAGCCTGGGTTCCGCGCCGAAGCGAAATAATTCATCTGGATGATATGGGCGGCGCAGGTCACGAGCAGAAAGGCGACCGGCCTCATCTTGTCCTGACGGGACAAGGCTACAACGACAAGTCCGGGCTTGTTGTCTGCGTTCCGATTACCACCAGGATGAAAGGGTTTCCGTTTGAAGTCCCGTTGTCCGACCTGAACAAACCTTCCGCAGCACTCACTCATCAAGTGACAACGGCAGATTGGCGTGCCCGGAAGGCATTTCCCAGAGGTTTTGCAAACAGGGGAGAAATGCTGGAAGTAGAGGCAAGACTCAAAGCGCTCCTCGGGCTCTAACCTCAAAGCACCGAAACGCCATCTCCGTGGGTGGTGTTTTTTGCGCCTCACGCAATCGTCAAAAATGCAAAGGGCTGCGAGCTTTCAAGCTCGCAGCCCTTTGCATTTACTGGTGCCGGAAATAGGAATCGAACCTACGACCTACGCATTACGAATGCGCCGCTCTACCAACTGAGCTATTCCGGCAAAGAACCGACGATTTTACGGGGCGTGCCGCGGTGGCGCAAGCTCGGGCGCTTCGCGTCAGAAACTTGTCGAACCGGCTCCTCCCAGCACACGCAGTTCCTTGGGCAGCGCAAAGGTGATGTTTTCCTGCTCGCCGTCGAGCTCGTGTACCTCGCCGGCGCCCCACGACTGCAGGCGGGCGATCACGTCGCGCACCAGCTTGTCGGGTGCGGACGCACCGGCGGTCAGGCCGATCCGGTTGACGCCATCGAGCCAGCTTCGCTCGATATGTTCGGCGCCGTCGATCAGGAACGAGCGCACGCCCTGCTTCTCGGCAAGTTCGCGCAGGCGGTTGGAATTGGAGCTGTTGACCGAACCGACCACCAGCATCAGGTCGACCGCATCGGCGAGCCGGCGCACCGCGTCCTGGCGGTTCTGCGTGGCGTAGCAGATATCGTCCTTGCGCGGACCTTCGATGCCGGGGAATCTCGCGCGCAACGCCTCGATGATGGCCTTGGTGTCATCCACCGACAGCGTGGTCTGGGTCACATAGGACAGCTGATCGGGAAATTTCGGGTGGAGCCGCTCGACGGATTCCAGCGACTCGACCAGCAGGATCTCGCCTGGGTTTGCCGGATTCCACTGCCCCATGGTGCCTTCGACTTCGGGATGGCCGGCATGGCCGACCAGCACCACGCTGCGCCCGATCCGGCCCAGCCGCGCCACTTCCATATGCACCTTGGTCACCAGCGGACAGGTGGCATCGAAGACTTTCAGCTGCCGCTGCCCGGCTTCCTCACGTACCGCCTGCGACACACCATGCGCGCTGAAAATCACGGTGGCGCCGTCCGGCACCTCGTGCAGTTCCTCCACGAACACCGCACCATCGGCGCGCAGCTTTTCGACCACGTAGCGGTTGTGCACCACTTCATGCCGCACGTAAATCGGCGCGCCGTAGGATTCCAGCGCGCGCTCGACGATCGCGATGGCGCGATCGACGCCGGCACAGAAACCGCGGGGATTGGCGAGCAGGATGTCCACAGCTACCTCATTCAGCCACGTTCGGCCCAGTACAGGGGCCGCCGGCGTTTGTGCATGATGGCGAGGATACGAACTTCATCGCCAGTCACCCGATACAACAGTTGATATGGAAAGCGACCTACGCTTTTGCGGCGCACATCACCGCGCAACGGCTATCCAGCAAGTGGATGGTCCAGGATCTCCGCCAAGGCGGACTCCACGACCATCAGAAACCGCCGCCCCAGACCGGACGCTTCCGATTCGTAATAGTTCACCGCTTCGCGCAACTCGGCTTCGGCGAGACGGTTGAACGAAGCCACAAAACTCATCCAAGCATAGCCTTCAACTCGGCAATAACCTGTTGTGCCGGAACCGACGCAAGTTTCCCATTCTGGACAGCCGCGTCACGACGCTGCGCTTCATCCAGCCATAGGCGCTCGACCTCATCCGCAGAGAGATCGTCCAGGCTTTCCAGCAGCCGACCGGCCATGCTCGCGCGCTCCCGCGCATCGAGCTTGAGCGCTTCCTCGATCAGATCAAGTTGATTCACGATACGCCTCCGCGGTCGGCATGCGACAGGAGAACATTATCGCATGCTGTCCCCGGACTTGCCGGCGAACAGGCCGAACGCGATCAGCATCACGGCGCCCACGGTGATGCCGCAATCGGCCAGGTTGAACACCGGGTAGTTCCACTGGTGGAAGTAGACCTGGATGAAGTCGGTGACCTGCGCCGCATGCAGGCGATCGATCAGGTTGCCGATGGCGCCGCCGATGATCAAACCCAACGGCATGGCGGTGCGCCAGTCGCGCCGCGGCGTGCGTGCCAACCACACCACCAGCACCGCGCTGATCAGCACCGCCAGCACCACGAAGAACCAGCGCTGCCAACCGGAGCCATCGGCCAGGAAACTGAATGCGGCGCCGGAGTTGAACGCCAGCGTCCAGTTCAGGAAACCGGGAATGACTTCATGCGGCGCACCCATCGGCTGCAGCGCATGCACCGCCCACCACTTGCTGAGTTGATCGAGTGCGATGACGGCGGCGGAGAGCCACAGCCAGAAGAGTGCGTTGGGTTTGGTCATGGTGTGGGCTCGATGGGTGTCGGGTGGAGTGGGCAGAGCGTGCCCCCTTCCGCCCTTCGGGCACCTTCCCCCGCAAGCAGGGGAAGGAAGCGTCTGGCCTGGTTTCCTTCCCCCGCAAGCGAGGGAAGGAAGCGGAAGCGCCTGGCGTCTGGCCTGGTTTCCTTCCCCCGCTTGCGGGGGAAGGTGGCCGACAGGCCGGATGGGGGCATGCCTTCAGAATCAGAACCAGCGGCGGTTTTCGCCGGGTCCCTCGATGTTGCCGACGCAGCGGCCGCACAGCTCGGGGTGTTCCGCGTGGCTGCCCACGTCGTCACGCCGATGCCAGCAGCGCACGCATTTGGCCGCTGCGCTGACACTGGCGGACACCCAGGCCTCGGCACCATCGAGTTCAACCCTCGCTGCATCGCCTGGACGCGGCGTCAGTGGCGCCAGCTGCAGTTCGGAAGTGATGAAGAAGAAGCGCAACTCATCGGCGCTTTCGGCATAACGTGCCTGCAACGCCGCATCGGCATGGACGACCAGCTTCGCCTCCAGCGCCGCACCGATCTGCTCGGCCTTGCGCATGCCTTCGAGCACGCGCGAGGCGGTGTCGCGGATCGCCAGCAGATCGGTCCAGTAGCGGCGTTGCTCCGGCGAGCTCTGGCATGCGACCAAGCCGTTGTACCAAGTTTCGAACAGCACGCTTTCGCCGCGTTCGCCGGGCATCGCCTGCCAGATTTCCTCGGCGGTGAAGCTCAGCACCGGCGCCAGCCAGCGCACCAGCGCCTCGGCGATGCGGTACATCGCGCCTTGCGCGCTGCGTCGACCACGGCTGTCGGTCGGCATGGTGTAGAGCCGATCCTTGGTGATGTCCAGATACAGTGCACCCAGTTCGTTGGTGCAGAAATTCTGGATGCGCGCCACGACTTCCGGAAAGTCGTAGCGCTCATAGGCGGCCAGCACCGCCTGCTGCACGTCGAACGCCTGCTGCACGACCCACTGGTCCAGCAGCAGGCTGTCTTCCACCGGCAGCAGGTGTCGCGTCGGGTCGAAGCCGTCGAGATTGCCGAGCAGGAACTTCGCGGTGTTGCGGATGCGCCGATAGGTGTCGGAGACACGCTTGAGGATCTCGTCGGAGACGGTCATCTCGTTGCGATAGTCCGCCGAGGCGACCCACAGTCGCAGCACGTCGGCGCCGAGCGTGTCCATCACCTTCTGCGGCGCCACCACGTTGCCCAGCGACTTGGACATCTTGCGGCCGTTGGCATCCACCGCGAAACCATGGGTGAGCACATCCTGGTACGGCGCGCGGCCGAAAATCGCCGACGAGGTCAGCAACGAGGACTGGAACCAGCCGCGATGCTGATCGGAGCCTTCCAAGTACATCACCTTGTAATGCGTCGCCGTGCCCTGCTGCAGTTCCGGGCGTTGGCCGATCACGGCGTAATGGGTGACGCCCGAATCGAACCAGACGTCCAGCACGTCGGTGACTTTTTCGTAATCGTTCGCGTCGTCGCCCAGCAGTTCGGCCGGGTCCAGCGTGAACCACGCATCGACGCCGCCCTGCTCCACTTTCTTCGCTACCTGTTCCAGCAGCGCGACGGAATCTGGATGCGGCTCCTGCGTGGCCTTGTGCACGAACAGTGCGATCGGCACGCCCCAGGTGCGCTGGCGCGAGATGCACCAGTCCGGTCTCCCGGCCACCATGCCGGCGATGCGTTCCTCGCCCCAGCCCGGTACCCAGCGCACATCCTTGATCGAGGCCAGCGCGGTCTTGCGCAGGTCCGCCTGCTCCATCGAGATGAACCACTGCGGCGTGGTGCGATAGATCACCGGCGTCTTGTGGCGCCAGCAGTTCGGATAGCTGTGCTCGATCTTCGCGAAGGCGAGCAACACGCCGCGCTGGCGCAGCACGTCGACGATCGCGTCGTTCGCTTTCCAGATATGCATGCCGCCCAGCTCGAGGCCATCGGCAGCGGGCGTATCAGCGCGATAGGTACCGCGCGACTCGATGTAGTTGAGCAGGTCGATGCCGTATTCGCGGGCAACCACGAAATCCTCGACGCCGTGATCGGGCGAGGTGTGTACCGCGCCAGTGCCGTCGTCGGCGCTGACGTGGTCGCCGAGGATCACCGGCACTTCGCGCGGGTAGAAGGGGTGGTGGAGTTTCAGGCCTTCGAGGGCTTTGCCTTCGGCGTGGCCGAGTGCCAGAGCTCCCCCATCCGCCCCATCTTTGATCAGAGCCGGGGCACCTTCCCCCGCTTGCGGGGGAAGGAAGGTGTTGTAGCGGGCGCGCACCTTGTCGACCAGCGCGCTGGCGACGACCAGCAGCACGCGTTTGCCATCGCGCGACGGCCCTTCGATCAGTGCGTATTCGAGGTCAGCGCCCAGCGCCACTGCCTGGCTTTCCGGCAGCGTCCACGGCGTGGTGGTCCAGATCGGGATGGCGACGATGGCATCGCCCGCATCCACGCCGAACTTCGCGGCCAGCGCTTTCGGATCGACCGCGTCATAGGCCACATCGACCGCCGGCGAGACCTTGTCGCCGTATTCGATCTCCGCCTCGGCCAGTGCGGACGCACAATCGAAGCACCAGTACACCGGCTTGGCGCCACGCATCACATGGCCATTGGCCACGATCCGCGCCAGCGCGCGCAGCATGTCGGCCTCGTAGCTGAAATCCATGGTGCGATAGGGCTTCTGCCAATCGCCGAGCACGCCCAGGCGCTTGAAACCGTTGCGCTGGGTATCGACCTGTTCGGCGGCATATTCGCGGCATTTCTGCCGGAACTGCGCGGCATCGAGCTTGTCGCCCGGCTTGCCGAATTTCTTCTCGACCGCGATCTCGATCGGCAGGCCGTGGCAATCCCAGCCCGGCACGTACGGCGCGCGATGACCCGACAACAGCTTCGACTTGACCGTGATGTCCTTGAGGATCTTGTTGACGGCGTGTCCGATATGGATGGCGCCGTTGGCGTACGGCGGACCGTCGTGCAGCACGAACACACTGTCGCGTCCGGCGGTTTTCTGCTGGATCTGCGCATAGCGATCCACCCGCTCCCACTCGGCCAGCCACACCGGCTCGCGCTTGGGCAAGTCGCCGCGCATCGGGAATGCCGTCTGCGGCAGGTTGATCGTGCTCTTGTAATCGTGGGTCATCGGTATCGTGTCGTGAGTGGCTACGCGCAGGCATCGCTGTGTGGCGTTGCCTGAAGTGTTGGAGAGTTCCACAAAATAGCTGATCAGGACGCCGCCATGAACGGGTTGCAGATTCGCAACCGGCGATCGATCAGCAATCCATGCTGCATGTCTTCGGAATAAAGCCGGACGCAACCGGCCAGCAACGCCGCCGCGGCGATCATCGCGTCGTGCACCGACAGCCCGTAGCGTTCTGCCAGGCGTCGGCCGGTAGCGTGGGTTTGCGTCGTCAACGATTCGACCGAACAGGCCGCGCGAAGCCCGGCGAGAATCTCGTCCGTTTCCGCCCAGCTCATGCCCAACTTGCGCCGGGCCACGTTGGTCACCTCGTTCAACACCTGCACACTGATGACACCGCCCGTGGCGAGCACCGCTTCGGCCCTGCCCGCCTTGGCGTCATCGCCTGACAACAGGTACAACGCCACATTGCTGTCGATGAAAACCTCAGCGCTCATGGCCTCATCGCTCATGTGCCGCGTCGCGCTCGAACACAAAGTCTGCGGGAAGCCGCCCGCGAAACTTGCGCAGTCGCTGCAGCAACTCCTGCCGCCCGGGAGTTTTCTTCACGGCGAACGCGCGGGCGCCTGCCACATGCACTTCGATGTCATCGCCATCGCGCAGGTCCAGCGCCTCGACGACGGCAGCCGGCAAGCGGATGGCCAGGCTGTTGCCCCATTTGGAGACTTGCATGGCGCACCTCTCATGGATATACATTTACTGGCGTATATCCTAAGAAGCAGCCACGCCGAAGTCAACCCGGACGTTGGTGGTTCACGCCCCGGTCAAATGCGGATTCATGCCCAGCAGCTCGCGTGCCGCACTTGAATCCAGCGCCATCTGCGCCTTGAGCGGTTCCAGTCCATCGAACTTTTGTTCGTCGCGCAGCTTGGCCACGAATTCCACCGCCATGCGCTGGCCGTACAGATCGCCCTCGAAATCGAACAGGTGCACTTCCAGCAGCGGCTGGCTGACCTGGTTCACGGTGGGACGTATGCCCAGGCTGGCCACACCGGGCCAGCTGCATCCGCTCTCGCCCAGGCTCGCACGCACCGCAAAGATTCCCTGCACCGGGCTGACCCGTTGGTGCAGATGGATATTGGCCGTGGGGTAGCCCAGCGTGCGACCAAGCTGATTGCCATATTCCACCTTGCCGTCGATCACGAATGGGCGACCCAGCAGCGGTTCGGCACCGGCGAACTCGCCCGCCGACAGCAGCGCGCGCACGCGGCTGGCCGACACGCGCGCACCATGCAGCTGGATCTCCGGCATGGTGCAGGCGGCGAAACCCAGCTGCGCACCCATCTGTTGCAGCAAGGCCACATCGCCGGCGCGTTTGTGGCCGAAGCGAAAATCCGCACCCACCCAGACCTCCCGCGCCGCCAGCCGCTGCACCACCACGCGCCGCACGAAATCCTCGGCCGACATCGTCGTCAGCGCCCGGTTGAAGCGCAGCAGCAAGGCCTGCTCAATGCCGGCCGCGGCAAAGCCGCGCAGCTTGTCGCGCACGCTGGACAACCGGGGTACCGGCTCGCGCGAAAAGAACGCCCGCGGCAGTGGCTCGAAACTCACCACCACCGGACTGCCTCCCAGCGCCTGCGCGCGCTCGCCCACCTGGGCCAGCAAAGCCTGATGGCCACGATGCAGGCCATCGAAGGCACCGACCGCGATCACGCTGCCGCGCGGCGCCAGGCAGGGGCCGGTGACATCCCTGGAAAGTCTCATCATCGCCTGAGTATAACGGGCGAGCGGCGGCCCCAAGTCGGCGAGGCTCGGCTCGCACGCCATCAACCGCCGCGCAGATCGCGCAGCCGCAGGCCACTGAAAAACAGCGCGCCCACGTAGCTCAGGCCACCGGCGAACACCAGCACTCCCAGGTGCCAGACCCGGGTGAAGATCGGCACCGCCGACCAGTGCGGCCAGTACCAGCGTCCCAGCGCCAGCACCAGCACCAGCACGCCGCAGGCCAGCGCCAGCCGCCACCAGTGGCGCGCCCAACCCGGCTCGCTCTGGTAAACCCCGTCGCGTTTCAGCCAGCGCCACAGCAGCAGGAAGTTGACATAGCTGGACACACTGCTGGCCATGGCCAGGGCCACGTGCAGCCCCGGCACCTGGGCGATGCCATCCAGCCAGTTGCCATGGCGCAGCGAGGGCGGCGCCAGCAACAGGAACAGACCGGCGATGAACAGTCCGTTGAACAGCATGTTGACGATCAGCGCCACCACGCCAGCGCGCACCGGCGTGCGCGTGTCCTGCCGCGCATAGAACGCCGGCAGCAGGATCTTGACCAGGGCGTACGCCGGCAAACCCACACTCAGCGCCATCGTCGACAGCGTGGTCATGTGCGCATCGAATGCGGTGTAGTGACCGTTCTCGAAAAGGGTGATCACCAGCGGCCCGGCCAGCACCAGCAGTGCCAGCGTGGCCGGAAGTGCGATCAGCCAGGTCAGGCGCAGGCCCCAATCCATGGCCCGGGAAAAGCCCGCATGGTCCGTGCCGACATGATGGCGCGACAACGCCGGCAGGATCACCGTGCCCAGCGCCACCCCGAACACGCCCAGCGGCAGTTCGAGAAAGCGCGTGGACTGCCACAACCAGGTCTGCGAGCCGGTGACCAGCAGCGACACCACGATGGTGTCCAGCAACAGGTTGATCTGGGCGACGGACGAGCCGAACAAGGTCGGCACCATCAGCCGCATGATTTTCCGCACCTGCGGATGGCGCCAGCCCCAGCGCGGCCAGACCAGCAGATCCAGCTTGCGCAACGCTGGCAGCAGGAACAGCAATTGCAGCACACCAGCCAGCAGCACCGCCCAGCCCAGCGCCATGATCGGCGTGTGCAGGTGCGGCGCAATCCACAACGCCGCCACGATCATGCAGATGTTGAGGATGACCGGAGCCAGTGCCGGCATCGCGAAACGGTGGAAACTGTTCAACGCACCGCCGGCCAGTGCCGTCAACGACACGAACAGCAGGAACGGAAACATCCACCGCACCAGCTCGGTGGTGAGATCCATCTTGTGCGGCTGGTCGAGCGCACCGGGAATGAAGGCGGTGGCCAGTTGCGGCGCAAAGATCAGCCCCAGCGCCGTCACCAGCAGCAATACGCCACCCAGCGTGCCCGCGACCGTCGCCATCAGGCGCTTGAGATCCTCATGGCTGCCCGTTTCCTTTACTTCGGTGAAGACCGGCACGAAGGCGGTGGAGAACGAGCCCTCGGCAAACAGGCGACGCATGAAGTTTGGGATGCGGAACGCCACCACGAAGGCGTCAGTAGCCACCGTGGCGCCGAACACGTGGCTCATCGAGATGTCGCGAACCAACCCCAGCACCCGCGAAACCATGGTCATGCTGCTGAACGAGAGCAGCCCGCGGAACATGCTGGGAGACTTCATCGGGGGCGGGTTACCTTGGCTGCCGACAATCGGACATGGCGCATAGTTTGACAGTCGCCACGGGCAAGCGGACAGCCCGCGATGTGGCAGAACGCCGACCGCGCTGCGGTGCCTGCACGGAACCGCCCTGGAACCCGGCCCCAAAGATTGACGCCGCGGCGAATCGACAGCATAATTGGCGTCTTTTTCCACCCACAACACTGCATTCCGGAGTTCTACCTTGGCCAACATCAAGTCCGCGAAGAAGCGCGCGCGCCAGTCCGAACAGCGCCGCCTGCGCAACATCAGCGCACGTTCCATGGTCCGCACCGCCCTGAAGAAGGTCGTCAAGGCCATCGAAGCCAAGGACAAGGCAGCCGCCGTTGCCGCCTTCACCGCCGCCCAGCCGGTGATGGATCGCTACGCCGCGCGCGGTCTGATCCACAAGAACAAGGCCGCCCGTCACAAGAGCCGCCTCAACGCGCAGATCCACGAACTGGCCTGAGCCGTTCGCGCGATTCGGGTTGAAGCATTTGGGTTGAAGCAAAAGGCCGGCGCAAGCCGGCCTTTTTCGTGGGCAGCGAACGGGCAAGGCATCGGAATCCCGCACGTGTGCTCTGGCGCCGCAAAAGCCCCTCTCCCGTCGGCGACCTTGGGAGTCCCCTTGCGGGTGAGAGGGGTTGGGGAGAGGGTTCGGGCGGAGCGAGCCGCGGCAGCACCCAGCATTGCGGCTCCACGCTTCGCCCGTACCCTCATCCGGCGCTTCGCGCCACCTTCTCACCCACAAGGGGACTCCCAAGGTCGCCGAGGGGAGAAGGGACAAAGCCCTTCTCACTGACCCGCCGAATCAGGCGGTCGCGTCGAGTTCGATCGGGGATGCCGCCTTGCTTGCCTTGCGCGCCGAAGCGCGTCGCGACGCGCGCCCCATCAGTCGCATGCCGAGCATCAGGGCAATCACCACGGCTGCGTAGAAGATCAACTGGATACCGGAGGGCTCAGCATCGTAACCAATCAGGATGTGCAGCATCTTGCCCAGCACCGAGCCATTGGAGAGCAGCCAGGAGCTGTCCCAGATCTGGTTGCCGAGTTCGGGCAGGAGATTGGCCTGCACGAGGTAACGCGCCGCGCTGGAAGCCAGGCCCGCGGCCAGCAACACCAGCATCCAGTTGGTGGCCGTGAAGAAGTAGCGCAGTGGAATGCGCAGCAGTCCGAAATACAGCAGGAAGCCGACCGTGGTACCGCCGACAATGCCGATGGCCAGGCCCTGCACCAGCCCGTCGGCGCCGCCCGCCACCATGCCGTACAGGAACAACACGATTTCCGAGCCTTCGCGCAACACCGCCAGCGCCACCACCGCCAGCAACAGGGTCAGCGAACTGGCGCCGGTCTGCACCGCGCCACCGACCGCCTTCATGTGCTGCGCCAGTTCGCGGCCATGAGTGGACATCCAGATCACGTGCCAGCCAATCATCAGCACGGCGGCAAACAGCACGCAGGCGTTGAACAATTCCTGGCCGACACCACTGGCCGCGGCGGAAATCACCCCGGCAAACGTGGCCACCAGTACCGCCCCGAGCACGCCCAAGCCGATGCCACCGCCGATGAACCAGCCGCGCCTGGCCACGCCACGCGTCGCCGCGGCGACCACGGTGACGATCAATGCCGCCTCGAGAACCTCACGAAAGACCAGTAGTGCGATACCCCACATGGACCTACTCCGCTATCAAGATGCCCTGGGCGGTGTCCTGATGGAAATCGCCAAAGAACTTGTACTCGCCGGCCTTCAACGGACCGACGAACACGGTGATGCTGCCGTTGGGCATGACAATTTTCTCGCGCTTGAAGTCCGTGCTCTCGAACTCCTCGGGCGTCGAATCGTTGTTCACCACCTTGATCTTGATCTTGGTATCCGCCGGCACTTTCAGCGTGGTGGGCTCATAGCGGTGGTTCTTGATGGTCAAGGTGTACATCGGCACATCGGTCGCCAGGGCCGCCAGCGGCAGCGCGAACAGGACCGCGATCAAAAAGCGTTTCATGGCGAAATCCAGATCAGACTGGTGAATAGTAATGGTTCGCATTTGTACTCACAAGCGAAACCATCCAGCGGTTCATCCGCGGTATCGTTTATTTGGCGGCAGGCGCGTAGCGCAGGTTGTCCAGCAGCGGTGTGCGCGGCCGCTGCATGATCAGGAAATTGTTTCCGGCCACCTGATGACAGGCCGTGCACGATGCCGACAACTTGTCGTACGCCGTGGCGAAGGCGGCCTTGTCCTGCTTGGCCAGGGCGGCCTGCACGTCCTTGATGGCCGGATTCATCATCGACGGCATCAGCTCGGACAGCTTCTCCGGCTGCAGCTCCGGCGCATCGCCATTGGTCTGCTCGATGCCGCGCAGGGCTTCGCCCAGTTCACCCACCATGAAGTAGGCCAGGTTCCAGTTGCCCGACTCCCCCGCCCACCACAGGCGATCATGGCGGATCTGCAACTCCAGCATTTGCCGGCCCAGCTCAGGCGCCGGGTGTTGCTGCTGCAACAGCGCAACCTGCGCCTTCAGCGTGGCCACTTCGTTGATCAACGCCGCCTGCTGGCTGGCCGCGGACGAAGGCGACGTCGATGGCGCCGCCATCGCGAAGGTAGTCGCGGCAATGGCCGCGGTGGCCACTCCAAGGATGGCGAGCAGGTCGTTCAGGCGGCGCGACATGGTTGTCTCCAAGTGAGAACGCTTCTTATCCCCGTATCATCGCCGCTTTCACCAACACGGCGCAAGCGGCCATTCGCAGCGGATGCCGGCCGCCCGACTGCCTGGCCCCCGACTCCTTCCGGCGCCACCGTTATGATGGTGCGTTGACAGTGACAGCGAGCATTCCATGAACGATTCCATTCTCGTCGCGCGCCGCGGTGCGGTCGCCGAAATCGCCTTGAACCGGCCGAAGATCCACAACGCGTTCGATGACACCTTGATCGCGGCGCTCACCGAGGCACTGGTCCAGGCCGATGCCGACCCGGACGTGCGCGCCGTGGTGCTCACCGGCAACGGCAGTTGTTTCTCGGCCGGCGCCGACCTGAACTGGATGCGCGGCATGGCCGGCGCCAGCGAGCAGCAGAACCGCGAGGATTCGCTGCGCCTGGCGCGACTGATGCGCACGCTGCAGTTCGTGTCCAAACCCACCATCGCGCGGGTCAACGGTGCCGCCTACGGCGGTGGCGTCGGGCTGGTCGCCTGCTGCGACATTGCCGTCGGCGTGGATACTGCCAAATTCGCCCTGTCGGAAGTGAAATTGGGCCTGGTGCCAGCGGTGATCTCGCCCTACGTGATCGCCGCGATCGGCCTGCGCGAAGCGCGTCGGCTGTTCATCACCGGCGAGGTGTTCGACGCCGCCACGGCGGCACGCATCGGCCTGTTGCATGCCAGCGTGCCGCCCGCCGAACTGGACGAGGCGATCGAGCGCCAGTTGTACCTGCTGGCCAAGGCCGGCCCGCAGGCCCAGCGCGAGGCGAAGCAACTGGCACTGCGCATCGGCGGCGCCGATCTCGCGCAGGCCGAGCGCATCGATACCGCCAACGCCGAACTGATCGCCCGCCTGCGCGTGTCGGAGGAAGGTCAGCACGGCCTGGCGGCCTTCCTCGACAAGCGTGCGCCGGCATGGGTCGGTGCCGCACAGCATGGAAATGGATCATGACGCCCTTCGTAGGGCAGGCACTGCCCGCCGCGGCGCACCGCGTTGGCACGCGCAAAGGCTGGCGGGCCGTGCCCGCCCTACAGCGGCCAAATCGATGAACGAACACATTCTCAACCTCGCCGACATCCAACTGCAGTCGGTCGATGCGGCCATGACGCCCACCGGCAAAAATGCCGCGGACTACGACATCCGCTGGGGCGAAATCGCCAGCCGGATCGGCGCGCGCAAGCTCGGCTACAGCCTCACCGTGGTGGCGCCAGGCAAGCGCAACTGCCCGTTCCACAACCACCGCGTCGAGGAGGAAATGTTCTTCATCCTCGAAGGCAGCGGCGAACTGCGCTACGGCGATGCAAGCCATCCACTGCGCGCCGGCGACGTCATCGCCTGCCCGCCCGGCGGTCCGGAAACCGCGCACCAGATCATCAACACCGGTGACATCGAACTGCGCTACCTGGCCGTCGGCACCAACGAAGTCCCGGACATCTGCGAATACCCGGATTCCGGCAAGTACCTGGTGTTCGACGACAGCCTGCGCGACTCGAACGGCAAGCCGCGGAAATTCCGGGTGCTCGGACGCGAAGCCGAATCGCTCGACTACTGGGACGGCGAATGAACGCCGGCATCGGCTGCCACCCCGCAATCTGCTAACTTCAACGGCTCTGCATCGACACGAACAGTTCCAGGGATACTGCATGTTCGAACGCGTACTGATAGCCAACCGCGGCGAGATCGCCTGTCGCGTGATCCGCACCTGCCGCCGGCTCGGCATCCACACCATTGCGGTGTACTCGGAGGCCGACCGCGACGCGCAGCATGTGCGGCTGGCCGACGAGGCGTGGCCGATCGGCGGCCCGCGCCCTGTCGATTCCTACCTGCGCGGCGAGGCCATCCTGGAAGTGGCGAAAAAGACCGGCGCGCAGGCGATCCATCCCGGCTACGGCTTCCTGTCCGAGAACACCGGTTTTGCCCGCGCCTGCACCGATGCGGGCATCAGCTTCATCGGGCCAAGGCCGGAAAGCATC
>Ga0208357_1001502_pt1 | contig 16781 bp, 12 predicted proteins | sample NGESurdeep092012_6_FD_184487 | JGI IMG/M metagenome (GOLD analysis project Ga0208357, IMG submission 184487) | Arctic peat soil microbial communities from Barrow, Alaska - NGEE Surface sample F52-2 deep-092012 (SPAdes) | ecosystem: Environmental > Terrestrial > Soil > Wetlands > Peat ... | reverse complement strand
TATAATACGTTTATAATTTACATAGTCCTATTTTATGAAACGTTATAATTAATTTACACCATATAAAAGGCTGTCAATAATTGTAATTTTGATTATTATTAATACTTTTGTTGTATTGAAAAAATATTTTTACATACTTTTATTTTTTATCAGTTTACATTTCATCAGTAATGCACAGGTAAAGCCTGCGCATGTTTTTTCAGAATCTGAAAACACTGTAAAGTTTTACCCCAATCCTGCAGTAAATGTTATCAATTTTGAATTTAATAAGGATTACGACAATTCATATACCCTCCTCATTTTTAATTTTTTAGGAAAGAAAATAGAAGAATTAAAAGTTAACGATATTAAAATGACTATCTCTGTTACTGATTTTTATCGCGGTGTTTATATTTTTCAACTTCAGGATAACCATGGAAATATTGTAGAGACTGGAAAATTCCAGGTTATTAAATAGTTAATCTACACTTCTACACTCACACTACTCTTTTTTGATGTGTCATTTTGTCCAATAATAGTTATTGGCAAAAATTTTGACTATACTACCTTTGCAGGCAAATTGATAATATGATAAAAAATCAGAAAGACATGCATGAAAACGACATGACCGACCCGATTGATGAATTGGTAAATAATCAGCAAAAACAAGAGACCGGAAAAAATGAAACTGAAAAAAATGAAAAAAGAGATTCCGGTGAAGAAATTGATACTACTCAAAAATTAAAAGAGGAATTAGAGGAGCAAAAAGATAAATACATTCGTCTCTTTGCCGAATTTGATAATTATAAAAGACGTACTTCAAAAGAGGCCATAGAACTAAGACAAACTGCCGGTAAAGAAGTGATCATTTCTTTACTGGAGGTTTTGGATGATATGGAAAGAGCTGAAAAACAAATGCAGGAAACCGATGAAGAAAAAACATTGAAAGAAGGAATCACACTCGTGTTTGATAAATTTAGAAAGATCCTGCAATCGAAAGGGCTTAAAGCGCTGAATACGCTACATACAGAATTTGATGTAGAAAAAGATGAAGCGGTTTCTGAAATTCATGTAGATGATAAAAAGCTAAAAGGGAAAGTAGTAGTGGAATTACAGAAAGGATATTACCTCAATGATAAACTAATAAGATTTGCCAAAGTAGTAGTAGGCAAATAAATTTACCGGAAATTGAAACCAAATACCAAAACGCCAATGCAATCGCAAAAGCAATTGGCAATTTATAATAAATAGTATGGCAAGTACCATGTCCACAAAAAGAGATTATTACGAAATTCTTGGAGTTACCAAAAACTCTACTCCCGATGAAATAAAGAAAGCTTACCGAAAAGTAGCCATGCAATTTCATCCCGACAGAAATCCCGGCGACCATACTGCTGAAGAAAAATTTAAGGAAGCAGCAGAAGCATATGAAATATTAAGCGACCCGGATAAACGGGGCCAATATGATCGTTTTGGCCACAATGCATTTAGCCAGGGCCGTGGGGGCGGAGGATTCTCAGCCCAGGGAATGAATATGGAAGATATTTTCAGCCAGTTTGGAGATATTTTTGGCGATGATATGTTTGGTAGTTTTTTTAGCGGTGGCAGCAGAAGTAGTGGCTCCAGGAGAAGCAGAGGCGTAAGGGGAACTAACCTGAGAGTAAGAATAAAAGTAAATTATGAAGAGATTGCTAAGGGAACCACAAAAACCATAAAAGTAAAAAAATATATTTCGTGCAATACGTGCGGGGGATCGGGAGCAAAGGATAAAAATAGTTCACAAACCTGTAAAACCTGCGGAGGAAATGGCCAGGTAAGAAGAGTTCAAAATACTTTTTTAGGCCAGATGCAAACGGTGACTACCTGCCCTGATTGTAATGGTGAAGGAACCGTGATCACCAGTAAATGCCCTGTCTGCAGAGGCGAGGGAAGAGTATATGGTGAAGAAATGGTATCTATTCAGATTCCTGCAGGTGTACAGGAAGGAATGCAACTGAGCATGAGCGGCAAGGGGAACATGGGTGAACGAGGTGGCGGCTCCGGCGACCTGGTCATATTAATTGAAGAAGAAGCTCATCCTTATTTATATCGCGAAGGATTGAATGTAGCTTTTGATCTTTATATTTCTTTCCCGGACGCAGTTTTCGGAACCAATACAGAAGTGCCCACTATTGATGGAAGGGCAAAAATCAAGATTCCTCCGGGAACACAAAGTGGTAAAATTTTCAGGTTAAAAGGGAAAGGATTTCCTTCTGTCAACAGTCATGAAAAAGGCGATCAGTTGATTCAAATTAATGTGTGGACACCCCAACATATTTCAGAAGAAGAAAAAACATCGCTGGAAAATTTACAGGGTAGCGAAAATTTTAAACCGAAGCCTGATAAAAATGATAAAACATTCTGGGAAAAAATCAGGGAGACTTTTAGTTGAGATTTAATTTTGGATGTTGATGACCCAATGCGCACCTGTTTTTTGAAGTTTTTCAGAATAGAAATCTAGGATATTTGTTCGTTTACTGATAATTGCTTTAGTCTGTATGAATCTAAAAATGAGTTTGCATTACCTATCTTTTTTCCGGTTCCTTCTTTTCCTTTTATCGTAATAGATAGTTTTACATTTATCTACTAATCCTACAAATTCAGTTTCCAAAAAATTATCAGGATTTTCAGAATTCACCGCAATATTTTTAATAATATTCCAATCAAAATCTTTTGGGAAATATTGTGATTCACTAAGCTTTAATCCAAACATAGTAACGGCTGTTGCAAATTGCAGTTCTTTATTTAATTGATTAAATGGCACATAGTTCTCAGTGCAATTATATTTTAAAATTTGGTCACGGGTATCATTTGGTAAACGGTAATGAACAGTAAAATCAGCGAGATTAGCATTCGTAACTGGTATTGAATCTTTTTGTGCAGGATATATCTCAAATACGACTGTATTGCCCGAGGCTGAACCAATTTCGCCACCTTCCAATTGATAGTCTTTTGAATCTATAATACTTTTTTTATTATCATAGCCTATCAAACGGTATTCTTTTACAAAATCCGGATTAAATTTTACATTGATAAAGACGTTGCTTGCAATAGAATAAAGAGTTTGGGTAAACTCAGTAACCAATACTTTTTCGGCCTCTCTTACATCATCTATATATGCAAAATTCCCATTGCCCTTTTTTGCCAGCACTTCAATTTTAGAATCTTTATAATTTCCCATTCCCACACCGAGACACGTAAGATATACACCTGATTGTTTTTCTTTTGAAATTAATTCTTCCAGTTCTTCTTCAGTACTTTGCCCTACATTAAAATCGCCATCAGTAGCTAATATAATGCGGTTATTGCCACCTTTAATAAAAGTACTTTCTGCTACTTTATAAGCCATCCTGATGGCTGCTTCTCCGGGTGTATCTCCATTAGCGGTTAATTCTTCAATAGCCTTTGAAATTTTTTGTTTTTCCGCTCCACTGGTGGGCTGCATCCAAACACCTACGGTACCTCCATAAGTTACAATTGAAACTTTGTCCTGGCTTCTCAAATTTTTTACGAGCAATTGAAATGCTTCCTTTAAAAGTGGTAACCTGTTAGGCAAATCCATACTACCCGAAACATCAATCAGGAAGACAAGATTAGAAGGTGGTACTTTATCAAGATTTAATTTCCTTCCTGATAAATTTACAAAAAGCAGGCGATGATCTTTATTCCATGGACAGTCAGTAACCTGGGATTCAATTCTGAAAACATTATCATCTGAAGGCTCTTTATAATTAAAATTGAAATAGTTCAACATTTCGTCAATCCTTACTGCATCCGTTGGTACCTGTGTATTTTGATTGATAAATCGCCGAACATTACTGTAAGATGCTTTATCAATCCTCATTGAAAATTCAGTTTTGGTTTTACTGTCAGCTTTTACAAAATCGTTTTCAGCAAGACTGCTATAGCTTTCATCCTGGTAATATGATATAGGAAACATATTTCCGGTTGAACCTGTAGTAAGTGATACCAATTTTTGTTTATGTGTATTTTCAGTTGTGGTAAGTATCTGTAAAATGATGTGCTGATATTTGCTTGCATTAACCCTTATAGATTGTGTTGCGTATCCATCTAAACTAAAAACCAATGAATCTGTATTATTTGAAGTGGGAATACCAAAGCCGCCGGACGCTCCACTTGAATAGAGTGCATTTTTTTCGGGCATATAAATTTTTACATTCTGAAGTGGCTGCTTGGTCGCATCCATTACATCTCCTCTTATGTAATATTGGCCAGAAGCCTGGTTAAGCAGAAACAAAGCAGAAAATATGGAAAATAGCTTTTTCAAGAGAATATATTAGGTAAGATAAATCCTTATTTGATGGCCACAAGTATAATGACAAAATATTTACAGAGTGAATTACTTTAAACCAATTGATAAATCTCTTTTATATTTCTTCCCAATCCGTCATAATCAAGTCCATAGCCCAGCACAAATTTATCAGGAATCGTAAATCCGAGATAATCGATTTTTATCGGATGCACCATGGCAGCCGGTTTATGAAGCAACGAAGCCACTTTTAAAGAAGCAGGATGATAGTGCTCCAATTGCGGCAAAAACTGGGATAAAGTTCTCCCGGTATCTACTATATCTTCTACAATTATTACATCTCGACCATATAATTCTGCATCGAGGCCAATGGCAGTAATTACTTTCCCTGTTGATTTTACTCCTTTGTAAGATGCTAATTTTATAAAGCCTATTTCTGCTTCCAGCGTGATTTGTCTAAAAAGATCCGCTGCAAAAATAAATGCGCCATTAAGAATAGCAATAAAAATAGGATGCTTCCCTTCGTAGTCCCTGTTGATTTCTGAAGCCACCCTGTTTACCTCTTTTTCTATTTTTAATGAATTGATATAGGGTATAAATTCTTTATCGTGAACTTTTAAAGTAGCCATAAATTATTTTGAAATGATGATCTGTTGCCCGATCTGCAAATTATTGTCTGAAATGTTATTCCATTCTTTTAATTGCTTTACTGTAACCCCATATTTTTTTGAGATTGTATAGAGATTTTCTTTTGGAAGCACTTCATGAGTGGAAGAATTTTCAGACCTCAGTTTTGAACTATCAGTTACCTGGTTTGAAGTTAAAGGTTGTTGGCTGACGGCTGATTGCTGATAGCTGATAGCTGATATTTGCTGGGGCTTCAAAAATATTTTTGCTCCCGCTACGATATAATCATCAGGTGTAAGCTGGTTATAGGTATAAAGATTTTGCAAAATCACTCCATATTTTTGGGAAATATCATAAAGCGTCTGATTAGCGGCCGCAACACAAAAATCAGTTTTTCCTTCTTTCTGTTTTTTCTCCAGGAAAATATATTGATCCTTATCGAGAATTCCATCCTGGGTAAGATCATTTATGGTTAATAATTTATTAAGATTAATATTATTATCCGTAGCAATGACGAGTAATGACGTGCCTTTGGGAACATATAAAGCTTTTGAACCATTGATAGTAAGATTGATGGGTTCTGTAAGGTTAGAATCCAAAGACGTTTGTGAAGGAATAGTTTCAGGATCATCTTTATATTTTGATCCATCAAAATGAGGCACATCATTTATGGCCTCCATGGTATATTGTTCTAAATTATTATCCTCAATATTTTTAATCAGGATTTCAGGATATTGTGGATTAGTGGCATATCCCGCTTTGCTGAGTCCATAAGCCCATGCCTTATAATCTGCAGGATTCAATTGAAATAAAAAATCATAGCGGCTGTTGCCTCTTAAAAAATTAGAATGATCACGATAAGAATCTTCAGCACTTTTATATTTTCTGAAACACTCCCCGGGCGCATCATCATCATGGCTTACCGTTTCCGCAGTCCAAGTACTTTTACATTTGATACCAAAATGATTGTTGGATTCTTTTAATAAATCACTATTCCCATTCTGAGTTTCTAATAATCCCTGTGCCAGTGTAATCGCAGCTGGAACGCCCATACGTTTCATTTCGCGGATGGCAAGATCTTTATATTCCTGAACATATTGTTGCGCAGTAATGGTTTGTGCAGAAGTTTCAAAATAACAAACCATAGAAAAAAAGAGGATGATGATTGTTTTATTCATCAGAAAAAAAATATTTTATTTTCAAAAATTACAAGATTCATTATTTTTTTATCACCATCATCAATCCATCTCTTACCGTCAGAATCACCTGTTGCACTCTTTGATCTTTTGCTACATGTTCATTAAAAGCATTTATGGCAACAGCGTTTGTACCGGTAATTTTATCTTCCAAAACCTCTCCATGAAACAACACATTATCTGCAAGAATTATTCCCCCTTTTTTTAATTGTGGCAAAGTTAATTCGTAATAATTAATATAATTGGCCTTATCCGCATCAATAAAAACTAAATCCCATGTTATATTAAGCTGTGGAATAATCTCTAACGCATTTCCCCTGTGTAAAATTATCTGATTGGTATGTGAAGATTTTGCAAAATAATTTTGTGCGATAGTTGCATCTTCATCTCTCAATTCCAGTGTGTGCAAATGGCCTCCGGGTAGCAATCCTTTGGCAAGACATAATGCGCTGTAACCCATAAAAGTTCCTATTTCCAAAATATATTGGGGTTTTATTATTTTACTAAACATTTCAAGAAACTTTCCCTGCAACGGGCCGCTCAACATATTGGAATGAGCGTGATTATTAAGAGTAAAATGTTCTATTTCCTTCAGCAAATTATCTGTAGGTTCAGAAAAAGAAGTTGCATATTCATTTACTTTATCGCTTATTATTTCAGGCATGGGGTAAATTTATTTTATCAGAAATTAATTGATCAGAAGTTTTATCTTTCGACATGATCCACAATCCTATAAAGGTAAGAAGTCCGTTTACAATTATCAATTCTTCAGCAAATACATAACCATCAAACAAAACAGCAGAATATTTATCAATAAAAAAGCAAGCTATCGGGGCTAAAATGCAAATGATGGGCGTGGCTTTATCTTTCACTTTTCTTTTTTTAGCAAATAAAGAAAAAGCAAAAAGACCGATGAGCGGACCATAAGTAAATGTGGCTACTTTAAAAATAGCACTCACCACCGAAGCATCATTTACAGCATTAAATAATAAAACTACCAACAGGATAATAATTGAAAAGGCAATATGAACATAGGTTCTTTTTCGAACCATATCTTTTTCGTTTGGATTTATTTTTTTATCAAAATTTAAAAAATCAATACAAAAAGAAGTCGTCAATGCCGTAAGCCCTGAATCAGTGGTAGCAAAGGTAGCAGCCGTAAGACCGAGCATAAATACTACCGCAGGAATCCCTTTAAAATGATTTAATGCAATTTCAGGAAAAAGATAATCGGTCCTTGGTTGATGAGTAACCGCATCCAGGGGAATGGCAATTCCTTCCCGGTTAGCATAAATATATAACAAAGCTCCTACACTTAAAAAAAACAGGTTGATAATTACAAAAATGAAAGTAAAACTGAGCATATTCTTTTGTGCTTCCTTTATATTTTTACAGCTCAGGTTTTTTTGCATCAGGTCCTGATCGAGGCCAAACATGCCGATAGTTACAAAAATTCCTCCAAGGAATTGCTTGGTAAAATGAAATTTATTGGTAACGAAATGATGCGTAAAGAATATTTTCGAATAGCTGCTATCCTTTACTGCATCGAATGCCTGGCTTATATTCATATTAAGACTATGGCAAATAAAATAGATGGACAGGAAAACAGAAGCTATTAAAAAAACAGTTTGAAGGGTATCAGTAATAATAATCGTTTTTAAACCGCCTCTGAAAGTATATCCCCATATCAGCAACAAACAAATAACAATAGTAAGCCAGAAAGGAACACCCATTTCATCAAAAATGAAACGCTGCAAAACGATCGCCACCAAATACAATCTGAAAGCAGAACCAATTATCCTTGAAATTAAAAAAATAGCTGCAGCCGTTTTATGGCTTACTTTTCCCAACGTTCTTTCTATTACTTCATAAATAGAGATCAAACGCATTTTATAATACAACGGGAGCAAAATACCAGCCACTAAAAAATATCCAACCGCATTTCCCAATACAAACTGAAAGTAACGAAACTGTGAGCCGGCAAGGTTTCCCACTTCGCCGGGAACAGAAATAAAAGTAACGCCACTCAAAGCTGTACCAATCATACCAAAGGCAACGAGGTACCATTTTGATGAGCGGTTAGCAATAAAAAAAGTTGCGTTATCAGTAGATTTTCTTGAAGTGAAATAAGAAATGAGAATTAATATCAAAAAATAACCAATGAGGAATGAAAGCAATACGACAGGCGACATAATTTTAAATTGGAAAGATAAAAGTGGAAATTAGGGATTCTATTTTTTAAATTTGGATTTTTTTTCAAGATAAATAAAATTATGGTAATTAAATCTTTGACTGTCTTTTGCGGATCGCACAGCGGCAATGATCCTTTGTTTTGTGAACATGCAAAGCAAATAGGTTATATCCTTGCACAAAACAATATCACACTTATTTATGGTGGCGGTAACAAGGGAATCATGGGAACAATCGCGAATTCAGCGTTACAGAAAGGAGGGAAAGTGATTGGCATTATCCCAACATTACTTACTGGACTTGAGCATCAGCATTTTGGACTTACCGAAACATTTGAAGTAGCGGACATGCATATACGCAAACGACTGCTTTATGAAAAATGTGATGCAGCATTGGTACTTCCCGGCGGCTTTGGCACTATGGATGAATTTTTTGAAATGCTTACCTGGAATCAGTTAAATATTCACAACAAAAAGATCTTTTTACTTAACACCTCCGGATTTTATGATCACCTGATTTCTTTTTTGCATACCATGGAAGAAGATGCTTTTTTATATTCAAATGCTATTGATCGGATCATGATTGTTTCTTCGCCGAAAGAATTAATTCCGGAACTACATGAAGAGTAAGAATTAAAATACAACGAACAGCAAACCAACTTTTAATTGATTTTATACTTTGCTTGTGCCTGGGTTTAACGTTAAAAGGACGAAACTTTTAATATTTTAAAAATTGAAGACTTTTTATACTTCCTCTTCATATCCTTCATGTTCTTCTGGTTTGTAACCAGCTTTTAATTCATCTAATTTTTTCTTGCCATAAGCAAACCTTGTTATAAACACATATAAAACCGGCACTATAAATATAGCAAGTGAAGTAGCCGCTAACATACCTCCAAATACTGTCCAGCCAATAGTTTTACGTGATTCTGCGGCTGCGCCAGTTGCAAATGCCAGGGGCAATACTCCAAAGATAAACGCCAGGGAGGTCATAACTATCGGGCGTAAACGCAATCGCACCGCCGCTATCGTTGCCTTAATTAAATCCATGCCGCTATCTACTCTTTCTTTAGCAAATTCTACAATCAAAATTGCATTTTTAGCCGCCAGCCCAATCAAAGTAATAAGCCCAATTTGAGCATACACATTATTGGAAATATTTGGCAATAAGCTCAATGTAATAATAGAACCCAGGGCACCAATTGGTACCGCAAGCAAAACGGAGAAAGGAACAGACCAACTTTCATACAATGCAGCTAAAAAGAGAAAGACAAATACCAGGGAAACAGCGAAGATCATTATTGTCTTATCTCCCGCTTTTATTTCTTCAAGGGTCATGCCTGAAAATTCATAATCATATCCGGCTGGTAAATACTTTGCTGCTGTTTCTTTCAGAGCTGTTATAGCTTGCCCACTGCTATAACCGGCTTTCGGAGTTCCATTTATTTCTATTGACCGGTTTACATTATAGTGTGAAATTAAAGCGGGGCTTTCTATTAATTTTGAGGTAATTAAAGAACTTAATGGAATCATATTGCCTGCGTTGTTTCTAACATAATATTTTCCTATCTCAGCAAGTGAAGTACGATAAGTGCTATCGGCCTCAGTGACAACCTTGAAATTTCTTCCGTAAAGAGTAAATTGATTAACGTAAGTACTGCCCAGGAAAGTGGACAAAGTATTATAGACATCTGAAACATCAACCCCCAGTTGCCTGGCTTTATCGCGATCTACATCCATCTGGTAACTTGGTGTATTTGCAGTAAAGAAGGTAAATGCATTACCAATTTCCGGTCGTTTGTTTACTTCTGTCAGGAAATTTTTTGCGACCTGGCTGAATTTTTGAATATCGTCAGTACTAGTCGTTTGTTCCAGCTCAAAAGTAAACCCTGCCGTACGACCCAGGCCAGGTACAGGAGGCGGAGCTATTGGTAATACCCTTGCTTCTTTGATATCAGCGGTTTTTTGTTGAATCTTTTTTATGACACTAAGCTCATCCTGGTTTTTACCTTTTCTTTCATCCCATGGCTTCAACATTATAAATAAAGTACCTGTGTTCGATTTGTTGGATCCCTGGATAGCGTTAAAACCTGCAAGGCCACCAACTACGGAAATTTCAGGAATCGTTCTTATTCTCGCAACAAGTTCCTGCAACATGTCAAAACTCCTTTGTGTAGACGTTGCTTCCGGCATTTCATAAGTTACCAGCAAACTGCCTTCATCTTCCTGGGGAATAAAACCTGTTGGCTTTTTTTCAAAAAGAAAGAATAATACTACAAATATTCCTACCAGAAGAACCAGGACATAAGGCGTTTTTCTAATCCATAACGCTACACCTCTTGTATAGGAACTGGTGATTTTCCTAAAGCGACTATTAAACGCAGCAAAGAATTTTTCTATGAAATTCTTCTTGTCCTTTTCACCCTTTGATGGTCGCAATAAAAGAGAACATAAAGCGGGTGTAAGGGAAAGCGCTACGAAAGCCGAAATAACTACAGAGACAGCAATGGTGATTGCAAATTGCTGATACAACCTGCCCACAATTCCTGGTATGAATCCTACCGGTACAAAAACTGAGGCTAATATTAAAGCAATTGCCACTACCGGCCCGGAGATATCCTGCATAGCTCTTCGCGTAGCTTCCTTCGCCGAAAGGTTATAACGGTCTATGTAATGTTGGGAAGCCTCCACCACTATGATCGCATCATCCACCACTATTCCTATTGCCAATACAAATGCAAATAATGTGAGCGTATTGATAGTAAAATTAAAAATGATAAAGAAGGTGAAAGTTCCTACCAATGAAACAGGGATGGCAAGGACCGGAATCAAAGTGGCGCGCCAATCCTGTAAAAATAAAAATACCACCAATACCACTAGCAAAAGCGCTTCCAACAAAGTGTGAACTACTTCTTGAATGGATGCTTTAATTACAGATACAGTTTCTGCAGGTATCAGGTAATCCAAATCACTTGGAAATGTCTTTTTTAAATTGTCAAGTGTTTTAATGAGGCCATCGTAAGTTTCCAGTGTGTTGGCATCAGGAGTTTGATAAACCAGGAGGTAGGTGGCAAGTTGCCCATTTACTGTAGAGTTATGAGCGTAATTAAATTTGCCTAATTCCACCCTTGCAATATCTTTCATATAGACAATATTGCCCGTAGCAGGATTGTTGCGGATAATAATATTATTAAATTGATCTACAGTATTAATCCGGCTGTTGGTAAGTACACTATATTCAAAATTCTGCTGATTACTCTGAGGAAGGCCACCAATAGCACCTGGTGCAACTTCTAAATTCTGATCATTTATAGCGTTATTTACATCCGCCGGAGTTAATCCGAGTGCAGCTAATTTTTCAGGATTCAGCCATACACGCATGCTAAAATCATCACCATGAGAATCAATTTCACCCACGCCTTTCACACGGGCCAAAGCAACCTGTACATGAATGTTGACGTAATTTCCGATGAAGCTGGAATTATGAGTTCCATGAGGTGAATAAAATGCGAAAATAGCCAGATAGCTGGGATTTCTTTTAAGTACTGTGACACCGAGTTGTTGTACCTGGATAGGTAAGGTGGGCAAAGCAACGTTCACTCTGTTTTGCACGTCCACTGTAGCAATATCAATATTGGTACCAATATCATAAATTACATTGATGCTGCTTTGTCCCTGCGATGTACTTCCACTCGTAATATATGTCATTCCCGGTGAGCCATTTATTTGAGTCTCCATGGGAGTAGTCACCGTTTGTTCAACCGTTTGAGCGTCAGCGCCAATGAAAGTAGCAGATACGGCAACGGTTGGTGGCGAAATATTGGGATACTTAGCAATAGGCAGGTTGACTAAGGATATAGCCCCTACCAGCACTATTACAATCGAAATTACAATTGCTGTAACCGGACGTCTTATAAAAGTTTCTGCGATCATTTTTTAAATTCTTAATTCTCAAATACTTCCTTTTAATTATTGCTCCAAAAGCTATCAAAGGTTATTGAGCATTGACTATTTTTCTTTATTCTTTATTTCAAAATTTCAACTAATAAAAAATACCCCGTGCAATTTGCAATCCTAAGGTTTCTTAGTTGTATCTGTAGTTATCACCGATCCTTCATGCAGATTTTGAATTCCCTGCACTACTATTTTTTCACCAGGCTTCAATCCTTTTTTAATAATAATGTTTTCTCCAATCTGTTGCCCCTCCACTATCTGCCTCTGCGAAACTTTAGAACTATCGCCTACTACATAAACAAAAAATTCTCCCAGCAATTCCGAAACGGCTTTATAAGGTATCATAGTTGCGTTGGCTGATGAAGTATTTTTGACTCTCACGGTAGTGTTCATTCCTGGTTTGAGCATATCCTTTCCATTAGGAAATATCAATCTTACTTTTATAGTTCCTGTTTGCGGATCTACTGCTCTGTCAATAAGGCCAATGTTACCTGGAAAAGGATATATTTCGTCGCCGAAAGCAATCGTGAAAACAGAATCCTTAATTACGTTTTTATCCTGCTGTAATTCAACAAAGCGATAAATATTTTTTTGATCAATTGTAAAATCAACAGCAATAGGATTATTGGTTGAGACTGTATTTAAAATAGTTTGTCCTGATACTACGGCGGTTCCCTTTTTCACTTGTGAAATGCCTATCGTACCTGTAAAAGGTGCATAGATGTTGGCAAATTGAACATTTGAATGAACGCTCGCTACATTTGCCTGCGCTGCAGCCACTTGTTTTTTGGTAGCATCTAATGCAGCATTGGCATAATCTACCTGTTGTTTTGCAATCGCATCATGCTTTGCCAGTTCATTATACCTGTTTGCGTCTTGTTGTGCTTTTACCAAATTTGCTTCCTGCACCTGAAGGTCAGCTACTGCCTGGTTATAATTGGCTTTATATATTTGTGCATCTATCGAATATAAAAGCTGTCCTTTTTTTATATGCTGCCCATCATTAAAATAGATTCCGGTGATATAACCGCTTACCTGTGATGTAAGATTTATTTGATCCAGAGCATTGATAGTGCCTGGAAATTGATCATAATATACTGCATTGGTTGAAGTAACTTCTGCTACTGTAACAGGAACTGCAGGCGGTGGTCCTTGCTGCTGTTGATTATTCTTGCTGGCACACGATGTTAAAATAAGTGCTGTAAGCAAGAAGGGAATAATATTTTTGTTTTTGAATTTCATACTTTGTTAATTTAATAGCGGATATTTCCTAATGATTGTTCCACATCTATTTTGCTTGAAAGTACCTGGTAGAGCGCATTATAATAACTTATCTGCGCAGTACGTAAATCAGATTCAGCAGTAATCACATCTAAATAGGCCTTCACACCGGAACGATATTGTAAACTGATCACTTCATACACATCATCCGCCAATGAAAGATTTTCTTTCAGGCTGAAAAAATCATAAAGATTGCTTTTATAATTTGCCATTGCGGTTTGATATTGGGTGTTAATTGTATTTTCCTGGCTTTTAATATTATTGTCTGCCTGAGTGATCTGAAATTGTGCTTCTTTTATTTGCTGTATTCTTTTACCCCCCTGGAATATAGGCACAGAAAGTGTGATACCAATGAAACTATTTGGATAGGACGCACTGTATATTTTTGAAAATTGATTGTTGAGGAAATCTAGATTATAGTTTCCGTAAGCATACACATTGGGAAGAAAACTCCATTTATAATATTGCAGATTATATTGCTGGAGTTTTTTTTGAGTTTCCAATTGTTTTATTTCTATTCTGTTACTATAGTTTACATTTTGCAAAGTATCTATATAAATTTCCTTTTCCATTTGCAAAGTATCATAAACTAAATCTATTTTTTGAGAATCCGGATATCCCATAAGTTCTTCCAGATAGGAATACTTTGCTTTCAAAGATTCCTCGCCGGATTTTTTTTGAGCCTTGGCATTATTTAAAGCGATGATAGCCCTTTGGTAGTCTGTCTTATCTACGATACCACTTTGATACTGGTAATAGGCATCCTTATAACTTTGATTATTACGTACGATATCCTGCTCAATGACTTTCAATTGCTGCACTGTAAGGATCAGATCATAGAAGGCCTTGCTTACGGCAACAGTGAGATTTATTTTTTGATCCTCAGTATTTTGGGACGCCGAAAGCCTTACGTCTTTTGCACTACGTGAAGCGAGTAAAGCATCACTACTAAAAATGTTTTGTGTTACACCAAAATTAGCACCTGAAGTATTGTTAGTTCCGGAATAAGAAATATTACTGTTTACACTAACCGCGCCCAACTGAAAATTGTGTTGAAGATTATAGGTAAATCCTAACTGTGGATACCATTCAGCCAATTTACTTTTGATGATTGTTTCAGTAATATCTTCGTAAATTTTCGCATTATGCAAATCAGGATTATGCTGTAACGCATATTCAATACAATTATGTAATGTCGCGGATTGCAACGTCGAGTCGCTTTTATTTTGCTGGGCGAAAAGTATATTTGGAAGAATTAATAATAAACAGGTAAAGATCTTTTTATATAATTGATACATCTTTTGCTCTTTTGAATTCAATAGAAATAACCATTACACCGGAATTGAATTCATTATAATATGCGCTTCCGCCGCTATGATTCATTCAAAATATTCTAAATCCCATCTATGTGAAATTTATTCGGACTGCAAGGTAAAAATAAATGGTGTTATGTCCATACCTTCCACTAATTACTTTTACCGTTCATAAAAAATGATATTTTACTGATAGAGAAAATTCCTTTGAAATGTATTTTTCTTTTAGCCTTGAAAGGACGCAATATCTTAACTATGGGCAACGCCCTTCGCCTCTTAATGTCTCTTCATTCCTTAATGGTAAAAATACCCGAACCAAAATAGAAATAACTGATAAAAGTTGTTTTACTGTCTTCAAGATACCTCCGGAAAGCGAAATGGTTTAGAACCTTCTATCCATGACATCTCTTTTTATAAAGATCAAATTGTAATAAATAATATTGATAAATTATCAGAATACATTTTTATCTTTTTCGGAAAACAAAAAACTTTTAATCCTCCACCAGTTTTTCGTCAATCAAATAAGCCTTCATCTCAGAAATTCTGGTAAACCCCTTTTGTTCTCCAATGGATAGATTGATGAAATTTGCTTCTGTTGCGGGGAAAGTTAGAATTCTTTTATGGCCAATAGTGGTACCATCAATTTTCTTTGTCACTTCATGATCTTTATTCAACAATTGAATCGAGAATTTAGCACAATTCTGTCCGTTCATTAAATTTTCCTTTAAAACAATACAATTGATCTTTTCCGGTTGAGCGAACGCAGTTTCGATTGATTGTGATTCAGTCATAGTAATGGTTTCAAACGATTGGCTATTCCCGGTATTCAGTTCTCTTATAGGAATTGGCTTTTTATTGTAAATAAAATATTGGCTGCCTTTTTTCGAAAGACCATTACCAAAACTTTCTTCCCGCAATTTTTTAAACTCCATAAGTGAAGCGGAATCATATTGGGTTATTAATCCGCGTCTATCCGGGGGAACATTTAAAATTAAATTGGCGCCACGACCTACACTTTTCAAATAGATTTCAAAAAGTTTTTCAGGGGTCTTTACCAATGAATCTTCTTTTTGATGATAAAACCATCCAGGTCTGATGCTCACATCGCACTCAGCAGGTATCCAGTTCTTGCCCCAGGCGTTTCCCTGGTTTAGAGTATCGGTAGGCGGGGCGCCTGTGCCTCTTTTAAAACCAGCCGTGTCAAGCAAATCCCAATTGGTCTTTCCTGCAAAACCATTTTCATTGCCGCACCAGCGGGCATCGGGGCCAATGTCGCTGAATATAATAGTACCAGGTGAAAGTTTTCTTACCACTCTTTCAAATCTGGCAAAATCATAGATCTGCTTTTTGCCGTTTGGTCCCTCACCATTAGCACCGTCCCACCACAGCTCCCAGATCGGGCCATAGTTGGTAAAAATTTCTTTCAGCATGTTTACAAAAACATCGTTGTAAGCCGGCGTTCCGTAAGCCGGATGGTTTCTGTCCCACGGAGAAAGATATACGCCGAATTTTAATCCATATTTTTTGCATGATTCTGATAGTTCTTTCAGGACATCACCTTTACCATTTCTCCATGAACTTTCCCTCACCGTGTGATTAGAATATTTACTTGGCCACAGGCAAAACCCATCGTGATGTTTGGCTGTGATGATAATTCCTTCGGCTCCGGCGGCTTTTGCTATGCGGCACCATTGATCGCAATCCAAATCTTTGGGATCGAACACTTCTGCATTTTCAGTACCCTTTCCCCATTCAAGATTGGTAAAAGTATTAGGCCCAAAATGTACGAAAAAATAATATTCCATATTCTGCCATGAAAGTTGGTATTGCGTTGGTGTAGGATTTATTTCTCCATATTGCTGAGAAAATCCATCCTGGAATAAAAAAATGAAAGCGATAAAAATGAGTTTCTTTTTCAAGGAAATATTTTTTA
>Ga0208357_1001501_pt1 | contig 16783 bp, 17 predicted proteins | sample NGESurdeep092012_6_FD_184487 | JGI IMG/M metagenome (GOLD analysis project Ga0208357, IMG submission 184487) | Arctic peat soil microbial communities from Barrow, Alaska - NGEE Surface sample F52-2 deep-092012 (SPAdes) | ecosystem: Environmental > Terrestrial > Soil > Wetlands > Peat ... | reverse complement strand
GACCAGCGTGATGATGGTCCAGGTAAAGCCCATCTAGAACTTCTCGGGCTTGAACATGGCGAAGCCGAGATACAGGAACATCACGATGGCCACGCCGAGCAGAAGACCCTGCGTGACCGTCATACCCGATCCAGGGCCCAGATAAGACCGAGCATCGCCGCCGCGAACACGATGATGCCTATCGCTACGAGAAAATCTGCCATAGAGACGAGTATCTTCCGATCCGTCGTAACAGAATCTGAACAAGAGCCCGCAGCCCTTAAAAAATCCTTAACAAGTCCTCCTCCTGCGACTGGCGCCGGCCCTTTCGTACGACAATGGACGGGTGCGTAAAGGACTTGTCGGATCAATGGTCGGGATCCTTCTCTCGGTCGGCCTCGGTGGCGCCCTGGTTCCGCTGCGCTCCCGGACGAGCATCGCCACCCTGGCGCTGGTCCTGGTCATTCCCGTGGTTGCCGGTGTGGTCGCCGGGGGATTCCCCGCCGGACTCGTGAGCGTTGCCGCCGGATTTCTCGTCTATGACTTTGTCTTCATCCCGCCGTATTACACGCTCTCTGTCGGGGGATTGCAGGATTGGGTAGCCCTGATCGTGTACGTGATCGTGATGCTGCTGGTGGCTCGCGTCGTCTCCGGACTCGAGTCGGCACGCTCCGAAGCCCACAGAAGGGCGATCGAAACGGATCGCCTCTTCGAGCTGTCCGAGCTCCTGGTGGAGGACCAGTCGGTCGAGGACCTCCTGAAGACGATCGTCCATACGGTCGGTACGGTGTTCGAGGTCCAGGGTGTCTCGGTTCTCGTTCCTGAAGGCGGTCGTTTGTCGATCGCGGCCTCAGACGGCGAAGCGCTCTCCGAGCTGGAGATCCGCCAGCTTGACCCTCGGTCCGGCATGCCAGTGAGTGTCGGCACCGCGCCCGGATCTCCGCACATGATGCGGACTATCGCCCTCTCGGCTTCGGGTCGCCCCGTCGGCATACTGGCCCTCCGAGGCATGCCGTCCTCAGATGCCGACCGGGCGCTGCTTCGCGCCTTTGCCAATCACGCAGCACTGGCACTGGAACGGGCACAACTGCGAGAGCAGGCCATGCGTTCGGAACTGCTCGAGGAGGTCGACCGATTGCGACACGCGCTCATGGGTGCGGTCTCACACGACCTGCGCACCCCTCTGGCCACGATGAAGGTAGCCGCTTCGACACTGCACGATTCTGCAGTCTCGCTCTCCGAAGCCGACATGCACGAACTGCATGGCTTGATAGAGGTCGAGACGGATCACCTCACCCGTCTGGTAACCAGCCTTCTGGACATGACCCGCTTCGAGGCCGGGGTTCTCGAGGTGTGGCGGTGCCCCAAAGCGGTGGTCGACCTGGTAAACGAGGCCGTTGACGCTCTCCATGCTTCGCTGGGGGACCGTCCCATCGAACTGTTGGTTCCCAAAGCAATTCCCGACGTCGAGATCGACCATCTTCTGATCGGGCAAGTGTTGGCGAACCTTCTTGACAACGCCAATCGTCACGCACCGCCAAACAGTCTGATTACGGTGGCGGCTGAGCTTCGCCACGATCGTGTCGCTGTCTCAGTCACCGACAGGGGGCCCGGGGTTCCGTCCAACGAGCGTGAAGCTGTCTTCGACCGATTCGTGCGATTCGACACCGGCGGGCGAGCAGGTCTCGGTCTTACCATCGCCAAGACGTTCGTCGAGGCCCATGGCGAGCGCATCTGGGTCGATGACGTACCCGATGGTGGAGCCCGCTTCGCCTTCACCCTGCCCCTTGCCACGCCCATCGGCGTCAGGCCATAACGGCGATGGCCAAGGTCCTCGTCGTTGATGACGACTCGTCGCTCCTTCGGGCGCTGCGCCTTGGCCTCCAGGCCGGTGGCCACCAGGTGACAACGGCGGTGAACGGAGAGCAGGGCATCTCGCAGACCGCCCTCACCTCCCCTGACGTGGTTGTCCTTGACCTGGGCCTTCCCGACATCGATGGGCTCGCAGTGTGCAAGAGGATCCGCCAATGGAGCGAAGTACCGATCATCATTCTCTCGGCCAGCGGTACCGAGGACAGAAAAGTGGCCGCCCTCGATGGAGGCGCGGATGACTACGTGACGAAGCCGTTTGGCATGGCAGAGTTGGAGGCCCGCATTCGCGCCGCGTTGCGCCGTCGGGGGGAGCCCGACGAGCAATTGCCCCCAAGCCTCGCTTTCGGCCCGCTCGAGCTCGACCTCGTGCACCACGAGGCTCGTCTTCACGGCGCCACTGTCTCCCTCACGACAAAGGAATTCGAGGTTCTGTCGTTCCTGGCCCGTCACGTCGGGAGGACATGTACCCACCAGATGATCCTCACGGCTGTGTGGGGAACCGGTTATGGCCACGAGGCCCAATACCTGCATGCATACGTGCATCGACTGCGACAGAAGCTCGACGACGGACCCGGAACGATGATTCAAACCGCCGCCGGCGTGGGCTACAGCCTTCGTCCCAACCAGGAGATCTCCACATGATCACCTCTATCGTCAAACGAGTTGCTTCGTCGGGCATCCTCACCGGCGTGGTGCTCTGCACGTTCGCGTTCACCTTCGCCGCCTGTAATTCCGGCTCCGCCTCGGCGTCGAATCCGTCAACGACAGGTGGGCCGCACCCGTCGACAACCACCCAGCCGACGACGGCGTCGGTGACAGCCAGGGTGATCAGCGACTATCGGACCATGTGGGCCGACTTGGTCGCCGCCGCTCGAACCTCCAACTACCAGTCAACGCTCTTGCCCCAACATGCCACTGGCGATGCTCTCTCGCTCCTGGTACAGGGCCTGGCCAAGGACCGGACGCTGGGCATCGTCACCAAAGGTCAACCCGTGCTTCAGCCGAGTGTCTCCTCACTCACGCCAGCAGCTAACCCCACCAAGGCATCGATCACGGATTGCTTCGACAACACCCATTGGATCGAATACAAAACGAATGGCAAGTTGCAAAAGAACGCCTCCGGAGGCCGCCGTTCAACCACGGCAGACCTGGTACGAATCGGTAGCACGTGGAAAGTGACAGAGCTTACGATACGGGCAACGGGTACCTGCTGAACAGGCATTCGTGTTGCGTGAGGAGCCACGACCGTGGCACTGCACAGGATCTCTGGCTCGTGCGCTTCAGGCGTCCAGGCGAACGAGGTCTTCGTACGTCTCCCGGCGGGTAACCACTCGGTAACGACCGTCACGAACGAAGACCACCGGAGGACGGGCCACCTTGTTGTAGTTAGAGGCCATGGCATAGCCGTAGGCCCCGGTCATCGGGATCGCCAACACGTCCCCCACCCGTGTGTCATCGGGAAGCCGGCCATTTCGGACGAGGATGTCTCCTGACTCGCAGTGCTTGCCGGCTACAGCAACCTCCAGCGGTCGCAGTGCCCGCGTCTCCCGGGGGAGGAACGCCTCATAGGCGCTGTCATAGAGAGCGGGCCGAAGATTGTCGCTCATCCCGCCATCGATGCTGACGTAGGTCCGGTGTTCTCCCTCCGAGTCGGAGGGGACCGATTTGATGGTGCCGACGGTGTAACACGTGATGCCTGCGGCGGCAGCGATGGCGCGTCCCGGCTCGGCAGTGATCCTGACTGTTTCCGGGATTCCGGCCATCTGGCACGCCTGATGGATGGCCACGGCCCAGTCGGTCAGCGACGGGGCTCGTTCTTCATTGCCCGTGTACGTCACGCCGAGACCGCCGCCAACACAGAGCTCGGAGAGACCCGTTCTCCTGACGATCGGTGCCATCGCACAGATCGTTCTGCTGATTGCGGCCAGATCGACGATCTGGCTTCCAATATGCGTGTGCAGGCCGACGAGGTCGACCGGACTTCGGCAATGGGAGAGACGGGCGATGGCCTCCTCCGCCGCTCCAGACGCGAGAGAGAAGCCGAACTTGGAATCCTCCTGCCCGGTAGCCAACGATGGGTGAGTGCACACATCGGTCCCCGGGTTGATCCGAACCAGGACGTGTGGCCTCGCCGAGCGCTCCCCGGCTCCTACCAATCGTTCGAGTCGCTCGATCTCATCGAATGAATCCACCACGATCCGACCGACACCAACCATCAGCGCCAACGCCAGTTCGTCTGATGACTTGTTGTTCCCATGGAAGACCAGGCGCTCCGGGAGCACGCCCGACCGGAGGGCAACGTACAACTCGCCACCTGAGGCGACGTCGAGCATCATCCCCTCTTCGTGTGCGAGGGCGGCCATGGCCTGGCAGAGGAACGCCTTGGATGCGTAGGCCACGCCATCGCCAAAGGCCCGGCGTGCTTCCTGGCACCGCGACCTCAGGTGCTGTTCGTCATAGACAAACACGGGAGTCCCCACCGCTTCGGCCACGGTCAGCACATCAACCCCGCCGATCGAGAGGCGGCCGCTGGGAGCGACCTGCGAGGTCTCGGGCACCAGGTGGGGGGCTAGGGCGGCGTGAGACCAATCGACCGGAACGACGTCCACAGGGCTGGGGCCCAGAAGCGCCCTCGGCTCCGTGATATCAACCCCATGGTCGGCCGGCGATGAGCGTATGAGGTGTGACGTGGTCACGGTCAGTGCCGACACCTCCTCAACAGGTGAGCGTGGCCCGGCATCGGGACCACCTCGAGACCGAGGGGGTTCACGAACTGATCAAGATGGATCAGGTCACTGGATAAGGAACTGTTCCACCAATTGACCGCGGGCGTGTCCGATTCGCCGGCCAGCAGGGTGTCTTCGACGGCTTCGTCGAAATGATTGATCAACACCGCGGCCAAGCGCTCCGCCGCCGGGGCGAGGTGGACGCCATGGTCACCGAGATGAAGCCATCCTTCGTCATCCAGCTCCAGCTCTGCGGCCTGGCGCATCGCCGCTCCCTGTTCGCTCAGACGTTCGAGGCTGCTATGGACCTCGTCGTCGCTGGCTGTCCGAGGAAGCCACTCTTGGAGACTTGACTGGACCGGAGGCGGGTCCTCCAGTTCGGGGACCAGCCACAAACAGGGAATGCCAAGGTCAGAGAAGTGAGCCCCTCGGTCGGTGTCGCGGGGCCATTGCAGTACGGCTACGCCATTGTGTGATCCGAGGAATGCCGTCAATTCCCGTTCGACGGACGCGGGTCCTTGCGGTCCGAACCACACGGTGCTCGGCGAGGCGTGAACGACGAGTGCGGTACGCGCCACCGGTGGTGGTGCTTTCGGTGGGCCATCTCCCTGCGGGAACGACCTATCGGCAGGTAGCTCGTCCGCCCGGTCAGCCGAATACGAGCCGACTCGAGGTCTCGTCATGCCAATCTCCTCTCGTCCCCCGCTGGTCCCAACATGCTGGTCATTCCCCTTCTACCAACGAGGAGCGCCGGAAAGGATCGGTTTATCGGGTCATTTACGGAGGCAGATGCAATTTTGGCGATCTCTTTACGGAGCACGTCGATAGATTGCGGGCGACGCCGACAGCCTCGTGGGAAGGTCGTTTTCTTTGTCAGCATTGCGATCGCTTCCGATACGCGAGGTGCTGCGAGGGCGCAAGCTCAGCTGGGCCGACCTCGTGGTAGCGGCCGGGATCGTGGCGGTCCTGTACGCCGTCGTGAGGCTCGGTCAGGCCATGACCGTCAACTTCACGCCCGGACGCACCCCGGTCACCATCTCGACGGACATCGCCAACGTGCCCTATTACGCGGCCCGATCGCTGCTGCGGATGTTCCTCGCCCTCGGACTTTCGACCGTCTTCACCCTGGTGTACGGCACGGCGGCCGCACGACTGCGCCGAGCCGAAAAAGTACTTGTCCCCGTGCTCGACATCCTCCAGTCGATCCCCATTTTGGTCTTCCTGCCCATCGCCCTGACCTTCTTCATCAAGATCTTCCCCAGCAGCTTGTTGGGCCTGGAACTGGCCTCGATCTTCGTGATCTTCACTTCCCAGGCCTGGAACATGACCTTCAGCTTCTACCACTCACTCATTTCCCAACCCACCGAGCTCGACGAGGCCGCCCGGATGTACCGCCTCACGAAGTGGCAGCGGTTCTGGAAGCTCGACGTACCCAGCTCTGCCATCGGTTTGATCTGGAACATGATGATGTCGATGGGGGGCGGATGGTTCTTCCTGACCGCATCGGAAGCGGTCACCGTCTTCATACGAGGAAAGGGCGTCTCCCAAAGCCTGCCCGGTATAGGCAGCTATATGGCTGCCGCCGTGAGCCACGGCTCCTACTTCGAGGTCACCATCGCCATCGTCGTGATGGTGATCCTCGTGGTCGGCACCAACTTCTTCGTCTTCCGCCCCCTCGTCGCCTGGGCCGACAAGTTTCGTCTGGAGAGCTCTGAATCCACCGATAAGCCCAAGAGTGTCGTCCTCAACTTTCTCCGACGCTCCTCCCTCCCCCGGTTGGCCGGTCGCCTGAGCCGTCCCGTGGGTCGGTTCTTGGACCGGCTCACCCGACCCTTCGGGCTGGCTGAGTACCCTCTCCGGACCGACGCCCGTATACGCCAGGTCGGCGACGTCGTCTTCTGGGTGGTGATCGCGGGCGTCTCCGCCGCCGTCGCCGTGATCGGATTGCTCTACCTCAACGCCCACCTGGGCTTTGCCCGATTCCCCAGCCTTATCGGGTTCGGGTTCGCCACCTTCGGGCGAGTCGTCGTGCTGCTGGCCGTCTCCACCGTTATCTGGGTGCCCATTGGGGTGAAGATCGGCATGAGCCCCAAGCTGGCCCGTTATGCCCAACCGGTGGTGCAGGTCCTGGCCAGCTTTCCCGCCATCCTGCTCTTCCCGTTCGCCACCCTGATCTTCATCGACCTCGGCATACCGCTGACCTACGGGGCCATCGTGCTCATGATGTTGGGAGCGCAGTGGTACATCTTGTTCAATGTCATTGCTGGCGCCAGTTCCATCCCCAACGACCTTCGCGAAATGATGGTCACCATGCACCTGACTCGGCGGCAATGTTGGCGTCGAGTCATCCTTCCCGCCATCTTCCCTGCCTATGTCACCGGCGGTATCACCGCTGCCGGTGGGGCCTGGAACGCATCGATCGTGGCCGAGTTGGTGAGCTGGCACCACCACACGCTCAACGCCTACGGGCTGGGCAACTACATCGCCACGGCATCGAGCCAGGGAAGGTTTGCCCTACTCATCGCCGGTGGAATCGTCATGAGTGCATTCGTGGTCATCGCCAATCGCCTGTTCTGGAGGCGCCTCTATCGTCTGGCCGAGAGCCGGTTCACACTGTGAACCAGCCGACACTTGCCCCGCCTGGCCCGAAGCGAAAGGGTGGTTCCTGGTGACCACGATGCCCAGCTCCCCGACGGCCAAGTCAGACGCCGACCCGGTCACCATCATCGAGGTCGACCATGTCAACAAGACCTTCATCTCGCCCGATGGCAGTCCCCTCCCAGTGCTCGACGACATCTCGCTTGATCTTCGAGAGGGCGAGATCGTGGCTCTGCTCGGCCGCTCCGGCTCAGGGAAGAGCACGCTCCTGCGCTGCATCGCTGGTTTGATCTCCCCCACCACCGGCGCCATCAGCTACCGGGGACAACCCATCAATGGGGCCAATCCCGGTGTGGCCATGGTGTTCCAAAGCTTCGCCCTGCTGCCCTGGCTGACAGTACGTCAAAACGTCGAGCTCGGGCTCGAAGCCCTTGGCGTCGGGCCCACCGAGCGGCGGCAACGAGCCGAACAGGCCATCGACACCATCGGCCTGGACGGTTTCGAGTCGGCGTACCCGAAGGAGCTTTCAGGGGGGATGCGCCAACGGGTGGGCTTTGCTCGGGCTCTGGTCGTTGAGCCTGACGCCCTTCTCATGGACGAGCCCTTCTCCGCCCTCGATGTATTGACGGCACAGAACCTGCGGGCCGAGTTGCTCCGACTCTGGCGGGAAAAGGACTTCCCGACCAAGGCCATGTTGATCGTTACCCACAACATCGAAGAGGCGGTCATCCTGGCCGATCGGATCTTCGTCCTCGGCGCCAACCCCGGTCGTATCCGGACCGAGATCAGTTGCACATTCCCCCAGCCTCGCCATCGGCACGATGAGAGCTTCGAAGCTCTCGTCGACCGGATCTACGGCTTGATGACCGGTCGGGATACTCGCCCACCAGCGCATATTTGGACGATTGCTGCACCCGGTGAGGGTTCCCCCACCGACACGCCCCTCCCCGAAGCCAGCGTCGGGGGCATGGCCGGGCTGTTGGAGATCCTGGTGGCTCGCGGCGGCCAGGAGGATCTACCCAAGCTGGCTCACGAATTGACGTTTGAGATCGACAGCCTCCTTCCTCTGGTCGACGCGGCGCAGGTCTTGGGCCTTGCCCGCGTAGACGACGCCGACCTGCATGTCACCGATGAGGGCCGGGTGTTCGTGGCGGCCGACATCTTGGAATCCAAGCAAATCTTCGCCCTCCGGGCTCGTGAACGGGCGCCGCTCGTCCGAGCCATCTGCAAGGCGTTGGAGACCACCAAGGACGGAAACCTGGATGAAGCGTTCTTCCTCGACCTGTTGCGCCGAGGCTTCTCCGAGAACGAAGCCCGCCAGCAACTGAGAATCGCCATCGACTGGGGACGGTACGGGGAGCTCTTCGACTTCGACACGAACACCGGACAGTTCACGCTGGACCAACCCTCAGGGCATGCCGACCCACTGTCGCCAATCGTTGCCTCACCCCCGGTCCATGAATCCATCGAGGGGTTGTGAGCGCTCGATGGCATCCCTGCTACGCGCCAGGGATCCCCACGCCATCATGGCTGGCTAATAAATCCCCCACCATTGGTCCCACACGCGTGGATCACGATCATCCTTGGTTGACCGGATTGCAGGGCACATGGCGTGGCAGTCGTCGAGATTGGATTCGTCGTGCGTGGAGCCGCACCGGTTGTTGTGCCACACCCAGCCAAAATGCCAACGAGTCCAATCGTCAAAGCAAACCCGCCAAGCCGGTGCACAGTGCAAGTCTTCATTAAACGTGGATGGAAATCAAGGGATATCCCACGACAACAGTCGGGTGGGCATCGGTCACAATCGATTGGGTCGCGGAAGAACATGATCCATGGCAAAGACTCTCAAATGCTCGGATCGAATCGTGCGCTGCTTCCCACCCGGGAAATGGATGACGAACCGATTCGCGTTGTGTCGAGTCGGCTCGACGATTTGCACGACCTCTCCTCGCCACAGACTGTGCATTTCTACCGTGGCCAGCGGGTGCCCATGCAGTGGGCAGACGAACGACCGGTCGGTCCCGAGGTGCGTCAGTTCGCCTCCGCATTCGCTGCAGCTAAACATGGGTCCTTCTTGGGTTCATTCCATAATGGAGCCACCGATGGCGATCTGGTGGGATGCCCAAGGTGTGCATCCCCGAGATCGTTCGGTAGTCGATTTCACGTGGCAATCTCGTCTTAGCCCGATGCGCCACCACAAGGTACAAGTTTGATGAAATTTTTGCGCGCTAAGCCCGGATCTTGGCCCATTCTTTACTCCAATATGGCCATACGACCCAAGGCAAAGGAACACGCGTCATGCCTGCTGAGTATCCTCGGTGACGGGGCGTCTAACCGATCCGGCCCGATGACAGCACCCATGAGCGATAGGTACCGCGAGGAGCCCTAGCAGTGGCACGAGGAACACTCCGGCTATACCTTGGCGCCGCTCCCGGCGTCGGGAAGACCTTTGCCATGCTCAATGAAGGGTGGCGACGCAAGGAGCGCGGCACTGACGTCGTGGTCGGGTGGGTCGACACCCACGGTCGGCAACAGACCGCAGAGCAATTGCGGGATCTGGAGGTCCTGCCGCGAAAGCCGATCGAATACCGCGGCCAAATGTTCGAAGAACTTGACCTTGACGCCCTGTTGGCTCGTCACCCTCAGCTGGCGCTCGTCGACGAACTGGCCCACACGAACGTGCCCGGTTCCCGCAATGCCAAGCGCTGGCAGGATGTGGAGGAACTGCTGGACGCCGGAATTAATGTGATCTCGACCGTCAACTTGCAGCACCTCGAGTCCCTGAACGACGTCGTCGAACGAATCACCGGGGTGGTACAGAGGGAGACGGTACCTGACGGGGTGGTGCGGTCGGCTGATCAGCTCGAGTTGGTCGACATGTCCCCGGAGGCGCTGCGGAGGCGGCTGGCCCATGGCAACGTCTACCCGGCAGAGCGCATCGACGCCGCTCTCGGGAACTACTTTCGTGCCGGCAACCTGACTGCCCTGCGCGAGCTGGCGTTGTTGTGGGTGGCCGACCGGGTCGACCAGGAGCTCCAGGACTACCGGGAGCGGCACGGTATCGCCGGACCCTGGGAAACCAAAGAGCGGGTGGTGGTCTCATTGACCGGCGCTCCAGGGGGCGCGGTTCTGATCCGCCGGGCCGCCCGGATGTCCATGCGGACCAAGGCGGAGCTGGTGGGAGTGCACGTGCGCGCCGAGGATGGCCTCACCGCCCCTGCTTCCGATGGACTGATCAAGAACCGCGCTTTGCTCGACGAGCTGGGAGGCCGCTACATCGAGGTGGTCGGCGCTGAGGTGGCGCCGGCCCTGATGCAGGTGGCCAGGGCGGAGAACGCGACACAATTGGTCCTGGGGGCAACTCATCGCAGCCGCCTCACCGAGTTCGTGCGTGGCTCGGTGGTGAATTCCGTCATCCGGGCTTCGGGTGGCTCACTCGACATCCACGTCATCGCCACCGACGCCGCCACATCAGAGTCGGACCTTGTCGACCCCGATACCGACGGAGCCGATCCCCTTCTCACGGATAGCGTTCGATCTGATCGCCGGCGCAGGCTACCGATGTCCCCTCTCTCACGGCGCCGGCAGCTCGGTGGCCTGATCATCGGGATCGTGGGGTTCCCGCTTGCCACACTGATTCTGACCATGAACCGGTCGCACATCGACCTGTCGACCTCACTCGGCGTGTACTTGATCCTGGTGGTGGCCGTCGCGGTGGTGGGCGGAGCATTGCCGGCGGCCCTGGCCGCTGTGGCCGGGTTTCTGCTGTCAAATTATTTCTTCGCTCCGCCCCTCCACAGGCTGACCATCGCCGACACTCGCGATGTCGTTGCACTGATCATCTTCCTCGTCGTCGCCGGCGTGGTCAGTTCGCTCGTTGACCTGGCGGCCCGACGATCGGTGGCTGCTGCCCGTGCCCGGGCAGACGCTCACATGTTGGCCCGGGTCGCCGGGCGACTGGTATCTCCCGAAGGCAATCCCCTGTCGGCTCTCCTAGGCGACTTGGTCGTGACCTTCCGTCTCGAAGCTGCGGCCATCTTGCGGCGATCGCAGGAGGGAGAGGGCCCGGTACGGACTGGCCCGGGCGGCGGAACCACCACGTGGGATGCTGTGTTGGTGGTGGGTGCGGATCCGCCCCTCACTCCCGAAGTCGCATCGGTGTCACTGCCCCTCAGTGATCAAGAGGTGGTGGCGCTGCGAGGCCCCCGGCTGACCGGGGAGGACCGGGAGATCCTCGCCGGGTTCACCGCTCAACTGGCCGCGGCCCTGGCCAACGAGCGACTACAGGCCGGCGCAGAGAGGGCCGACGCGTTGACGCGGGCGGACGAGCATCGTTCTTCCCTGCTTGCGGCGGTCAGTCACGACTTGCGGACACCGCTCGCCTCGATCAAGGCCGCGTCGAGCAGCTTGTTGTCAAAACAGCTGCACTTCGGTCCGGAAGAGACAGAGATTCTTTTGCGGACCATCGACGATGAATCCGATCGGCTCTCCTCGCTGGTCGAGAACCTGCTCGACATGAGCCGGCTGCAAACCGGATCCATGAAGGTCATGGACGTCGCCGTCGACGTGAGAGACGTGGTCGACGCTGCACTGGCCAGCCTGGGGTCGCGGGCGGCAGCGGTGAGCTCAGATGTGCCCGACGACCTTCGGCGAGTACGTACCGACCCGGTGCTCCTCGAACGCGCCGTAGCCAACCTGGTCGACAATGCTCTTGTCCATGCCGGAGGGTCCGGCCTCCGCATCGAGGCGGGTGCCGTAGCTGGCCGCGTAGATCTCAGGGTCGTGGATCATGGTCCGGGCGTACGAGCCGAGGACCGCGAGCTGATGTTCCGGCCCTTCGAGCGCGTAGCCGACAGCGAACACCAGACCGGCGTGGGGCTGGGCCTGGCCGTGGCCCGAGGGTTCGTCGAAGCAGTAGGCGGCGACCTGGATGTCGATGACACACCGGGCGGTGGATGCACCATGGTGGTCCGGCTACCGGCAACAGCTCAGGCCGACACTGAACCCGAGGTGGGTTCGGGCGCTGGCGGAAGCGTTGAGGCCACGGCGGGGGCGGCCGTCGAGGCGGTGCGGGAGCCAGAAGTAGCCGCCGATGGGAAGACGGAGGGATCGCAGTGACAGAAGCGCCCCGGGCCCCTCGCCCACAGGTCGGCACGGAAATTGAACAGGGCGCTCGGGTGTTGATCATCGACGATGACGTCTCGTTGCTGCGTGCTGTTGGAATCAGCCTCAGGGCTCGGGGCTACGAGGTGATCGTGGCCCGACAAGGCGAGGAGGGCCTCAACCTGGCCGCACACAAACGGCCCGATGTCGTTCTTCTCGACCTGGGTCTTCCTGGTATTGACGGCGTAGAGGTCGTGCGCGGACTACGGGGGTGGAGCACCATCCCGATCATCGTCCTCTCTGCCCGGCACCAGAGCGTGAGCAAGGTCGAGGCCCTCGACGCCGGGGCCGATGACTACGTCACCAAGCCGTTCGGCATGGACGAGCTTCTGGCCCGGTTGCGCGCCGCCCTTCGGCGCACGATTTCCGGCCCCGAGGACCCCCTGGTGGAGACCGACGCGTTCACCATCGACCTGGCCGCCAAGCGGGTCACGCGGGATGGGTCGGACGTCCACCTCACGCCCAAGGAGTGGGACATCGTCGAGTTGCTCGTCCGCAACCCGGGCACGCTTGTCTCGCACCAGCAATTGCTCCACGAGGTGTGGGGACCCCAATACGACACCGAGACCGAGTACCTCAGAGTGCTCATGGCCCGGGTACGCCGGAAGCTCGAGACCAACCCGTCTCGGCCCGAACATTTCCGTACCGAATCAGGCATGGGCTACCGCTTCGTACCCTGACCCGGGGAGCGACCCCTAGCATCGGTGGCCGTGCAGGACGAGACCGTCGCCATCTACGAGGACCGAGGGCTCCAGTGGGCCCGGTTCCATGCCCGGGCGGGCCGGAAGGATGATGCCCAGGCCTTCGCCGCCGAGGTGGGCCCGGGCGTGCTGCGCCTGGATATCGGCTGTGGTGCCGGGCGGTACGCCCCGCACCTGGGCGCGCCCCTCATCGGCCTGGATGCCTCACGGGTGATGCTCAACCAGTGCCGGCTCCATGCCCCCGGCGGGCTGTACGTGCTCGGTGACGTGGAGGCGCTTCCCTTCGCTACCCGCTCGATCGGCGGGGGTTGGTCATGCATGACCCATCTCCACGTGCCCCGGCTCCGCCTTCCCCTCGCCCTGTGGGACCTCCAGCGGGTCCTGACCGTCGGGGCCCCCTTCGACATCCAGGTGCTGGCCGGGGACTACGAGGGATCCGACCTGCCCGATGACACCCTCGGCGGGAGGTTCTTCGCCGGCTGGCAACCCGATTCCCTGACCGATGTGGTCACCGGGGCCGGATTCGAGGTCGAGCCCGCTTCGGTCACGGTCTCCGGCGACGAGGTGCGATTGCGCGCTCGACGGGCCCGAACCCTGGCCGACACCGTCGGCCCCGGTATGCGTCTACTGGTCTGCGGGCTGAATCCCAGCGAGTACTCGGCCGATGCCGGCGTCCCCTTTGCCCGGCCCGGGAACCGGTTCTGGCCCGCGGCACTTGGCGCGGACCTGGTGGAGCGCGACCGTGACCCGATCGGCGCCCTCAAGGCTTGGGGCATCGGGCTCACCGACCTGGTGAAGCGGGCCACCCGGACCGCGGCCGAGCTCGACGTGGACGAGTACCGGGACGGCTTGGCCCGCGTCGAACGATTGGTCCGGTGGCTGCAACCGGGGGCGGTGTGCTTCGTCGGCCTGGCCGGATGGCGAGCCGTCGTCGACCGGAACGCCAAAGCCGGTCTGCAGCCTCAGCCGCTCGGCGACCGACCCGTCTACGTCATGCCGTCGACCAGTGGGCTCAATGGTCGGTCGAGCCTGGCCGATCTGATGGCGCATCTCCGCGCTGCCGCCTCGCTGGCCGATGGCAGCGATGCCGCAGCGACATCGGAGGTCTGAACCCGAGGTTCAGCCCGAAATCGTCCAGGTGTAGGTGGAGGGCAAGAAGCCGTGGTAGTCGATCGACGTCGGATTGACTCCGGAACTGACCTTGAAGGTGACATGACCGCTCCGGCAGGAGTTGGCCGGGACGGAGACGCTACCGATGTCCGGTGTCTGCTGCGTGGTGGTGGACCCCGAGATGGAGTTGCCACCCGCAGTGTTGAGGAAGAACGCGGAATCGAACACGCCGGTCTTGGACCCGCTGTTCCCCGCGCAGATCCGCACGTCGGCCACCACGTAGTGGCCGGAGTTCGGTCCGGACGTCTGGTCGACCGGCCGGACATCGCTGACCTGCATGGTGGAGATGCCCAAGCTGAACGAGTCGCTGACGTTCACGGTCTGCCCTTCGGGCACGGTCACGTGATGGGCGTTCGCCCCGACCCACGCCACCACCGACCAGGTTATGGCCGCCCCGATGATGCCGATGATGCCGATGATCAGGCCGGCGATCGACAGGCCCTTGCCCCGCAGTCGACCGTGGGAGGCGGCGATCTGCCGGAGGGCGATGATGGCGAAGATGACGGCCAGGATGGCGCCGATGCCGCCGAGCCAGACGATCGACAGCACCAGCGAGGCGATGGCCAGACCGCTGTACTTGGCCGAGGGCAGGCCGGGCTGGTAGCCGCCAGGAGGGTACGCGTACCCACCGGGCGGGGGCGCCACCGGCGGGGGCGCGGCATACCCCGGTGCCCCGTATCCGGGTGCGGGCGCCGTGTAGGCGGGTGTGGGTGCGGCTGCGGGTGCGGCTGCTTGCGGTGCCTCCCCCGATGCAGGCGGGGCCGCCTCAGCTACGTAGTCCGGGTGCTGCTCCGGTGGGTACCACTTCCCGTCTGATGCCTGCCACCAGCCCGCTCCCTGCTGCGTGTCGCTCATAGGCGAAAGGGTACTCCCGGGGGCCAGGACCGTTCAGGGATCCTTCGCTCCCGGCGTTCAACGGGCGGAGCGTGCCGGTCGGTCGGGATCCGGCGCTCAGTCGAACAGGGTGAGGATGGACGTGAGTGTGGGGTCCATCTGCGCGCTGGACAGGAGACTGCCCCCCTCGACCGGGATGTTGGCCCCGGTGACATAGGTGGCCAGGTCCGAACAGAGAAAGAGCATCACGTTGGCCACCTCGGCCGCAGTGCCGACTCGACCCAAGGGCGTGTTCGTCTCTAACGCCCGGCGCGTCTCGTCATCGCCCAAGATTGCCGCGGTGAGCGGCGTCTCGATGAGGCCCGGCGAAACACAGTTGACCCGGACGGTCGGTGCGTACTCGAGCGCGCCCGATTTGGTGAGGGCGATCACGCCGGCCTTTGCCGCCGAATAGGGCGCCTCGCCCCGGGTGGGGCGCACCCCGCTGACCGACGCCATGTTGACGATCGCCCCGCCCCCTCCCGCCACCATCATCGGAGCCACCACCGCGATGCCGTTGAACGTCCCTCGCAGGCTGGCATCGACCACCGCGTCATACTCATCATCTTTGTACTGGTGGAGGCGGTTCATGGCCCCGACACCGGCGTTGTTTACCAGAACGGTGATCCCCCCGAGGACCTCGCTGGCCCGTTCGACGGCTGCCTCGAGCTGCCCGCGGTCGGCCACGTCGGCCACGGCCGCTTCGCCCCCGATCTCTTTGGCCACCGCTCGGGCCGACTCGGGCTCGACGTCGAGAGCCACCACTGCGGCACCCTCGGCCGCGAACCGCAGACACGTCTCCCGCCCGATCCCCGACCCTGCCCCGGTCACCACGGCACGTGCGCCATCGAGCAACCCCATCAGAGTGCACCATTCTCAGTGTTCATGGCGCTCGACGCTACTGCTCGTCGTCCCACCACGGGAGCCTGTCTCGATCCGAGCCGGCCCATGACGACTGGGGATCACTGGCCGGAAACGACTGCACCTCGGCCTCGTCGAGTGCCGATTGCAGACGATCCCACTCGAGCCCTGACGACATGCTCGGGCCCGTCGTGCCCGGGCCCGTCTCGGTGGTGCGGTGGCGGCCTTCGTCCATGTTGTCAACCTCGCTCTCGCCGTGTCCGGCACTACCAGTCCGCGGGCTACGGCGCTCCCAGCATCCCGTAGGCACGCTCCACCCGAAGCTGGGCCAGTACTCGCCCCTCGTCCACCATGGCCTGGCGGAATTCGGCCCAGTCGGGATGCTCACCCCGGGCCGTGCGGTACATCTCGGCCAATGAGTCGACCACGGGGTCGCCCGGATCGGCCGCCACCGGTGACAACGCCACCGTTCCCTCGAGCACGACGTAGGCAAAGAAGTCGGCCCTGGTGACATGCAGCAATGCGCGGGGATTGCGACGCAGGTTCTTCGTCTTGGCCCTCGAGTCAGTCACCGAGATGCGAATGCCGTCGTCATCGTCAGGGACATAGATGATGTTCGACAACTGCGGCAGTCCGTCTTTCCGGATCGTGACCAGGACTCCCCGGTCGTGCTCCCGGACGAAAGCGAGCGCCTCGGCGAGATCGATGGCCATGGGCCCACTGTAACGATCCGGGCCCCGACGGGGCGAACGTCCCTCGGCCGTTCAGGTGAGGCCGAAGGTTCCCGACCGGACCAGGACCGTCGCTCCTCCCAATTCGTTGGAAACGGCATGGCGGGCC
>Ga0208357_1001500_pt1 | contig 16784 bp, 18 predicted proteins | sample NGESurdeep092012_6_FD_184487 | JGI IMG/M metagenome (GOLD analysis project Ga0208357, IMG submission 184487) | Arctic peat soil microbial communities from Barrow, Alaska - NGEE Surface sample F52-2 deep-092012 (SPAdes) | ecosystem: Environmental > Terrestrial > Soil > Wetlands > Peat ... | reverse complement strand
CCACCGGCTCGCTGATCCAGACCATCGGCCGCGCCGCCCGCAACGTGCGCGGCAAGGCGATCCTGTACGCCGACACGATGACCCGCTCGATGCAGGCGGCAATCGACGAGACCGCGCGCCGTCGTGAGAAGCAGGTGGCATACAACGAGGACCGCGGCATCACGCCGACGACCGTGGTGCGGCGTATCGCCGACATCATGGAGGGTGCGCGCAGCGAGCCGGGCAACCGCCGCGGCAAGTCGCAGCCGCGCAGTCGCGCGGTGGCCGAGCAGGGCGCCGACTATGCCGGGCTGGACGCACGGCAGGCGGCAGGCATGCTGAAGAAGCTGGAGGCGCAGATGTACAAACACGCGCAGAATCTGGAATTCGAGGAGGCGGCGCGCCTGCGCGATCAGATTCACCAGTTGCGCGAGCAAGCATTGCGCTGACGGTTTGCAAGCATGTTGTCGCCGGCAGCGCGCTACCGTATACTGCGCCGCTCGCGCGGCATCGCCGATGCGACGGGCGGTTAGCTCAGCGGTAGAGCACTACCTTGACATGGTAGGGGTCACAAGTTCGATCCTTGTACCGCCCACCAATTCGTTCCCGGTTGCTGCGGGACTTGGAGGACAATCCTCGGGGTTGTCCTTCTTGTTTTGCGCACGTTACAACCCATGCGCTTTCCCGCTTCACGCCAGCACGGCCTCCAGCTGGCGGCAAATCAGTTCGAAATCCTTGTCGGTCATCCACGGGCTGTTGCTGATGCTGATGCTACGTGCCGCGAAGTCGCGTGCGTGTGGCACGTCATCCGACGGCACGAGGCCGGCCAGATAGTCGTAGCCGGGCAGCGCATGAATGAACAGTCGGCTGACGCCCAGACCCGATCCCCACAGCTCCTTCAGCGCAGCATCGCGGCGCATTGGATCCGGCAGCAAGAGCAGGAAGAATGGCCAGGTGCCCTCGCTGCCGGCCCGGTCCTGCATGACCTGGACTCCTTCGATCCCATTTAACCGGGGCAACCTGCGCGTGGCCTGGGCAGCCAGTTGTTGCAGGAACGTCGGCAAGCGGATGGCCGCATGGGCGCCGACGGCGTCACGCCAGCGTCCGACCCGGTGCAGCGGAATCGTCAGGGCGAAGTCATCGCCCACGGCGGTAACCGGATCGCCACGACGCAGGGCGCGGCGGAGCGGGCGACCGTAGGCCATGCGCAACCCCTGCGGTCGATAGAGCGCGGCATAGCCCAGCAACTCGATGCAGCGGCGGCATTCCCAGCCTGGCCGATGTGGCACGATACGCGCCGCCGTGCTGGCGAGCTGCGCGCGCAGCGCGGGGTCGCGTGCCAGCAGCAAACCACCCTCGTAGATCGACAAACCCTTGCCGGCGGCGAGACTGAAAAAGCCGATGTCGCCGGCCAGACCCACGCTGGCGCCCTCGCATTGCGCGCCCAGGGCCTGCGCCGCATCCTCGATCACATACGCCCCCACTCTGCGCGCTACTTCCAGTGTGTCGCGCACATCGGCAACGCGGCCGGCGAGGTGGGTCGGGATGATGGCCAGCGTGTGTTCGTCGCAGGCTGCACGCAAGGCGTCTGGATCCATGTCGTAGTGGTCGGCGCGCAGGTCGCACAATCGAAGCTCGAGCCCGGCCTGCTGCACCGCGATGGCGACCAGGGGGCAGGTCCAGGCGGGCACCACCACCACCTGGCGGCGTTGCGGCTGCAGCTCGCGCAACGTGGTCAGCGCGATCAACAGACAGGCGGTGCCTGAGCATTCCAACTGCAGCGGTGGCGTGCCCAGGATGGCCGCGATGTCGGCCGCCATGCTTGCCGGGCCTGGCAGCAGGTCGCTCCCGCGCAACGGCAGGCCGGCGGTCGGGGGCAGTTCCTGCGTGCGTGGGGGAAGCATGCGAACAGCTTAGCCGGCGTTGGCAGGCTGAGCTTCCGCGTCTGTCGTGTGTTCGCGGTTTTCGGCCACGCCCAGGCAGACGATGCCGGCAACGATGGCGATGGCACCCAGAACGCGCGGCAGGGTGAGATGTTCGTCGAACAGCCAGATTGACAGCAGCATCACGGACACCACTTCCAGGTGCGAGGCGGCGAAGGCGGGGCCGATCGGCGCGTGCTTGAGCAGGGCCATCCAGGTGAAGAACGCACCGATGTAACCGACCACCGCTCCGTAAACCCAGGCCTGACCAAACACACGCGACAGCCACGCGATACTGGCCTGCACCGGCAGCGCCTGCGTGCCGGCGTATTTGAAACTGATCTGCGCCAGCGTATCGAACGCCATCAGCAGCAGGAAGCCGAACAGATAGAAGCGCTTCATCCGGCCAACCCCACGATCGCCACGCCGAGCGTCACCAACGCGATGCCGGCCACGCGCAGGCGAGTCAGCTTTTCGCCGAACAGGAAGCGCCCGGCGATCATGATCGCCACGATGTTTATCGAGCCCAGCAGGACGCCTTCGGACAGCGGGATCAACGACAGGAACGCGATCCACACCAGGAACTCGATGACGTAACAGCCCACCCCCAGCCACAGCCATGGTCGCGCTGCCATGTATTTCCAGCGCGCCAGCCCGTCGCCAGCCGCGTGATCGCCGGCCGCTGCCTTGAACGCCAACTGGCCACCCGTGTCGAGGATCACATTCAAAAGCCACAGGCCGGCGACCAGCGCGGAAATTGAGCCGTTCGTGGGCATGTTCAGGCCGCGATGCTCTGGCCGGTGGCGCCGGCCACGACGCGGTCGAAGAACGCTGCCGAATGCTCGATCAATGTTCGGCGCTGCTTGTCGATGGTGATCATGTGATAGCTGTCGTCCAGCAACAGCAGTTCGGTCGGCGCGCTGACCTCGCGCATCACCAGTTCGGCATTCTTCACGCTGGCCACGTCGTCATCGCTGGCGTGCGCCACCAGACAGGGAGCGCTCACCATCGGCAGCTGACGCCGCACGAGCGCGGCCAGATCATGCATTTCGGCCAGCGAGTACCAGGGGTTGCCGGGCAGGCCGGCGACCGCGCTGTCGCCACCAAGCATCGCCGCGCTGATCTGCGCGCGCAGGCGCTCGTCGCGGATTCCGTAGGGCGGTTGTTCCATGAAACTGCGATGGCGGCCGATGCCCAGCGCCTTCAGCAGCGGCAACATGAACGACAGCCGCGCCAGCCGCGGAATGCTCCAGCCGTCGTAACGGAAGGTGGCCCCGTACACGCCGACTCCGGCGATCTGCTGTGGACGATCCGCGGCCAGCTTCAGCGCCAGCAACGCGCCCATCGAGAGTCCGCCGACGAACAGGTGATCGACTTTGCTCAGCATGTCGTCGGCGGCTTTCTCGACGCTGGCATACCAGTCGCGCCAGCCGGTGCCGAGCAGGTCATCGACATCGCCGCAATGTCCGGCCAATTGCATGCCGTACACGCTGAAGCCGGCGCGATTCAGGCCCTTGCCGAGCAGACGCATTTCCATCGGCGTACCCGTGAGACCGTGGATCAGCAGCACGCCGCTGCGGCCACCCTCGAAGAAGAAATCGGTTTGCTGGATCACGCGCCTGGCTTGCCTCAAAGGGTCGTTCGACAGAACCAGAGCATGCCAGCGGGCGGTTTCCTCAGTCTTTCGGCGCCTGCTTCGCGGTGCTGGCGCCGAAACGCACGGTGACGCGCTGACCGATGCGCAGGTTTTGTGGCTGGTCGAACGCCAGCACGCATTCCACCGTGCGGGCATTGGCGCGAACCTGCGGGTCGTCGCCCAGCATGGCGGGTGTATAGACCTGGCCAATGCGCAGGACATGCGCGCCCCAGTGCTCGTCAGGGTTGCCGCTGTTGGCCGAAACCTCGGCGTGCATGCCCGGTTTGATCATGCCGACAAAACTCTCATTGAGCTCGGCGCGCACGATGCGCGGCTTGCTCGACAACAGGGTGATCAACGGGCCAGCCGTGGGAGACACGCTCGCACCAGCCTGCGCGGTCACCTTGACCACGTCGGCATCGAACGGCGCCAGCAGGCTGCGCTGTTTCAATTCGTAGCGCGCTTCGTCCAGCTTTTGACGCGCCATGTCCAGCGTCGCGCGGGCGCCTTGTTGTTCGGCGTCGAGCTGGGCGACGGCTTCGCGTGCATCGTCGGCGCTTTGACCGTCGCCGGCACCGGCTTTCACCGCCGCGCGCAAGCGCTCCGCACGCTGCTTCGCCGCGGTCAGTTTCACGGCAAGCAGCCTGGTTTGCGCCTGTGCCTGTTCCAGTCCGGCCTGCGCGGCGTCAACCGCGAGCGTGGCCGGGCGCGTATCCAGCTGGGCGAGCAACTGCCCCTGCTTCACCTGATCACCCTCGTGCACGGCGACCTTGGTCAGGATGCCTTCGCGCGGCATCGACAAGGCCAGCAATCCACCCTGGACGTCGACTCGCCCGCGCGCCACGGCGACATACGGTGAGGAAACCGCGACCGACGTGCCCGGCTCGGGTGCGCGCGAACAGGCGCACAGCAACAGTGAGAGGGCGAGCACGATCGCGCCGCGCTGCAGGCGTGCTGGGCAGGGTGTTGGACGTGGGGGCGAAAGAGGACTGCAGTGAACCTTCATGATGGAGTTCCGTGGTTGTCGATGGCCGCCGCCGCGAGGCGCTGGTCGCTCAGGATGCGCCCGTCTTCCATGGCCAGCACGCGGTCGGCGTGCGCGACCAGACGTTGGTCATGGCTCACGCACAACACCGTGGTGCCGTGGGCGATGGCGATACGGTGCAGAAGGTCGATGATCATCTGGCCATTGGCGGCGTCCAGGGCGCTGGTCGGTTCGTCGGCAAACAGCAGTTGTGGTTGCTTGGCCAGCGCGCGCGCGATCGCCACCCGTTGCTTTTCCCCACCGGACAATTCGGCCGGACGCAAATGCATGCGATGGGCCAGGCCGACTTCCTCCAGCGACGTGCGCGCGCGATGGCGTGCCTCATCGCGCGAAAGACCCATGTAGCCCAGCGGCAGCTCGACCTGCTCGAACGCGGTCAGCGCGGGAAACAGGTTGAAACCCTGAAACACGAAGCCGGTATGTTCGAGGCGAAAGCGTTCCAGCGCACGCAGGTCAAGCTGGCCAAGTTCCAGCCCGAGCGCCTGCACCCGACCCTTGTCGACCTTCTGCAGGCCGCTGAGGATCGACAGCAGGGTGCTCTTGCCACAGCCGGAGGGTCCGGAAATCAGGGTCAGTTCGCCGGTATCGATATCCAGGGTCAGGTTGTCCAGCACCTGGGTGCGAAGTTTGCCCGAGACGAACGCCTTGCTGATACCGATGGCGCGAAGTGCGAGGGGATCCACGTCTGGCGTGGTTGCCGGGTGGGGCATCGCGGCTACCTCAGCAACGTGGCGGGGTCGGCGCGGCGCAGGCTGCGCATCGCGGCGAGCCCGGAGACGGCGGCCAGCCCCATCACCAGCAGGATGCACGCCAGCGCGGCGAAGACGTTCAGCTCCACCGGCACATCCTGGCTGCGCGCCAGCAGCATCAGCACGACGCCGAGCAAGCCGGCGCCGAGCAGGCCCAGCGCGCCGACCCAGAACGCCTGTTCGAGCACCACCTTGCGCAAGTCGCCCACACTCACGCCGAGCGCGTTGAGCATGGCGTATTCGCGTACCGAACCGTTGACCGCGGCGATCAGGGTCTGGCTGGTGATCACCGCGCCCACCAGGAACACGATGCCGGCCAGAAAAAGAACGCCGGCCCCGGCGCCGGTGTCGAACAGCCAGTAGAGCACCGAAAGACGCGCGAAGTCGCGCGCGCTCCAGGTGGTATACGGCCCGAACGCCTGGTCCCCGCGCAACCGCTGCGCGACGGCATCGGCCTGGCCGGGGTCGCGCAACTTGGCCACCAGGTAGGTCGGTCCGGTGTCGTCGGTGTCACTGTCCAGCTGTCGCGCGGTGTTCAGTGAGCACAGCACGTTGACCCCGCCAAGCGCGCGCAGGCCGCTGGCGACGCCGACCACGCGCACCTGATGGCCGTTGATGGTGGCGGACTGGCCAAGCCCGACGCCGAGCTGATCCAGCGCGGAACGGTCGACCACGATCGCATCCGGTTCGGCGAGCCGGGCGCGCAGGATAGGCGACAACACCCTGGAGAACATCAAGCCATCGGCCGTCGGATCGATGCCGGAGACGAACACCGAGACGCCCCCGGTCTCGCGTGGGCCACGCCAGTCGCCATCGACCCAGATGTACGGCTCGACCCGCATCACCGCGGGATCCATCAGGATGCGCGATTCCACGTCGGCATCGATCGAGCGCCCCGAGCCCACGTTCTGTGTGCCCGGGTAGCCCACCCAGACATCTGCGGACGAACCGGTGATGTACAGGCTGGTGCTGCCGAAGATGCCGAGCACCAGGGCGATCTGCAAAAGTTGCAACAGGCCGGCGAAGCCGACAGCCAGCATCGCCGGCAAAAAGCGGCGCCATTCGTGGATCAGCGTCTTGCGGGCGAGGGCAACCATCAGTGCCGGGTTCCGGAATGATGGGTCTCGTTCGTTGCAGCAGACGGCGCATCGAGCTGGCCAGCGGTCGGCAGCGGCGCTCCGCCCAGGGCCTTGTACAGCGCCACGTAGGCAAGGCTGTGCCCGGCGCGGGCATCGGCCAGTTCAATGGCGGCCTGGTCGGCCGCGACCTGGCTGTCGGCACGGTCGAGCGGACTGGCCAGTTGCAGTCGTTGGCGCATCTGCACGGACTGGTCGACGCGTTGCAGCGCCTGCCAGGCGAGCGTGTCCTGCTGTTCGCGCTGCTGCTGCTGCTGCAAGCTGCCGAGCGCGCTTTCGACCTCGGCCACACCCTGCAACACGGCCTGGCGGTAGGCCAGCACGCTGGCTCTCAAGGCGTGATCCTTCGATTCCTTCGCGGCCAGCCGGATGCCCCAGTCGAACAGGGGGATATTGATCTGTGGCCCGAGCGAGAAGATCGCATTGGGGGAGCCGGAGGATCTCTTGTTGTTGTCGATGTCGGTGGCCCAGTTGATCGAACCGCCGATGCCGAGGCTGGGGAACAGATCGGCGTGGGCCAATGCCTGGGCCCCGGCAGCCTGCAGCACCTCGGCTTCGGCGCGGGCAATCTCCGGACGTGTGCGCAGCAAATCGGCCGGCGTGCTGTCGAGTTGCCATGCCGCCAGTTCGGGTGCCCGGCCGGGTTGCAACCAGGCCGGATCGGGGTGGTTCTGGCCGAGCAGCACGGCCAGGCGCTGCGCGTTGGCGTCGATCGCCTGTCGCGGTGCGGCCAGCGCAGCCTGCGATTGGGCATACGCTGCCTGCGCCTGGTCCACCACGGTGGGTGCCACCAGATGCAGCCGCTGACGTACCCCGACGGCCTGCCATGCCTGTCGACGCGCCTGGCTGATCCGCGACAACAATTGCTCCTGCTGCTGTGCGGTGCGCAACTCGATCCACTCGCGCACCACTTCCGCGACCAGGGACACCTGCGCACTGCGCAGATCGGCCACACTGGCGTCGAGTGAACCCTGCGCCTCGCGTTGCGTACCTTTGGCGCGCCCAAACAACCCCAGTTCCCAGGTGGCATCGAAGCCGACAAAGAAATACGAGGCCCTCGCGCTGGGATCGACCACGTCGCTGGTGCTTATGCCCAGGCTGGGCAGATAACGCGCGCCGGCGCGATCGTGCAGCGCCCGAACCGCGCGCAGGCGCTCGACCGCCTGGGCGACATCGAGGTTGTTGGCCAGCGCCCGATCGACCAGGGCGTCGAGTCCGGGATCGGCGAAGGCATGCCACCAGCCATGCAGATCGGTGGGGCTGGCCTTGGTCGAGGCCACGGCATGCTGCCATTGGGCAGGTACCGGCGGTTTCAGCTGGGGCAGCGGTGCCGCGCAGCCGACCAGTGCAACGAGCAGGGCACCGAGCAGACAGTTACGCAGGCACATGTCGCCGCGCGGTTTGCTGGATCGGAGCAGTACGCCTGACATTATCCATGGCCGTGATCTGACGCAGTTACTAACATGGGCATCTGCAACCATTGTCGCGTTGGAACCTTTGTCTATTCTGATGGCACGAGGTGGGTCGCGCCAGCCTGCGCGCCATGGAGCGAGTTTGGCGTGAGCGGCGACCGTCGCATTCACGATGGCGGCGGAAACAACGTCTCCACGTGCAAACCGTGCGGTTCGACCAGTCGATAGGTCACCGTGGCGTGGTGTCGCTCGGCAATGCGCTGGACGATCGCCAACCCCAGGCCGCTGCCTTCGTCGTTGCCCGCGGCGGCGCGGAAGAAACGTTCGCTCAGGCGCGGCAGCAGATCGGGCGGCACGCCCGGGCCGTTGTCCTCGACGCTGAGGCAGACACTGCCGTCGGCCTGCTTGTGCAGGTCGACCGTGACCATGCCGCCGCTTCCGGCATAGCGCACGGCGTTGTCGATCAGGTTGTCGAGCAGATCGAGCAGGCTGGAGGCGTCGCCAAGCAACTCGACGGTGTCGTCGTTGCCTTCGTAGCCGAGATCCACGCCGCTTCGCAGCGCATCGGGGACTCGCTGCGCCACCGCGTCGCGAATCAGTTTGCCCAGTTCGATCAACGCGGGCTCGTCCACCTCCAGCGGCGAGGCCTGGGCGCGGGTCAGCGCCAGCAGTTGCGACGATGTACGGGCGGCGCGCCGGGTCAGGCGCCGGATGTGGGTGAGGGCATCGGTCATGGTTTCCGGGCGCGGATCGGCGAGCGCGCGGTCGACGTGCAGGCTCAGTCCGGTCAGCGGTGTGCGCAACTGGTGCGCGGCATCGGCGATGAATCGATCGTGCAGGGCCAGCATGCCGCGCAAGCGGCTGAACAGCGCGTCGATGGTGCGTGTCAGCGGCAGGATTTCCTGCGGCACATCGGGACCGCCGATCGGCGTCAACTCGTGCGAGCGGGCGGCCAGTCGCGCCGTCAGCGGGTCGAGCACACGCAGGCCGCGGCCCACGCCGAACCAGACCAGCGACAACACGCAGACGATCAGCGTGGTTTGCACCAGGATCGACAGCAACAGGATTTCCCTGGCCTGTTGGTGGCGATCGTGCAGGGTTTCGGCGACGGCAACGAGCAGACTGTCCGATGGGTCGAGAGGGTTGCTCGTGCGCACCTCGGACGCCCGCACCGGATGCCTGTTCAATCGTGTGCTGTAGAGCGTCGGTGAGTCGTCCCGCGTCGGTGCATCGGGAGCCGCAGGCAATTGGGCGCTGCCGGCGAGCAGGCCGTGCCGAGTGCTGCTGACGCGGAAGTAGTTGTGACCTTCGCGGTCGTATTCGAGCAAAAAGCGCGCCTGCGGACCCAACTGGCTGCCCAGTTTCCCGTCACCCAGCATCTTCGCCAGCATCACTGCATCGTCGCTGAGGTCGCGATCGTGGACCCGGTTGGCATAGGTCAGCGCCACGCCGTAGGTCAGCAGCGCATCCAGCACCAGCAGCACGGCCATCGGGATCAGCAATACGATCAGCAGGCGCCGGCGCAGGCTGGGGCGATGTCGGGGCGCGACGTTCACCGGGGATCGCCTGCGGAAACGTTCGTTTCTTCGAGCAGATAGCCCAGACCACGGATCGTGCGTACGCCGATGCCGCTGCCTTCCAGCTTGCGGCGCAGTCGATGGATGGCGATGTCCAGCCCGTTGTCGGTCAGCTCCTGGTCCCAGTCACAAAGCGCCTCGATCAGTTGCGTCCGGCTGGTGACGCGTTCGGGGCGCAACGCCAGCGCCTCCAGCAGGCCGAATTCGCGGGCGGTCAATTCCAGCGCTGCTTGATCGATCCAGGCGCGATGGCCGGGAAGATCCAGTCGCAGTCGGCCGAGCACCAGCTCGGGCTTGCCCTGGCTGCCAGCCCGTCGCAGCAAGGCTCGTACACGAGCCTCGAACTCGGCCAGCGCAAAAGGCTTCACCAGGTAGTCGTCAGCACCGAGGTCGAGCACCCGGATGCGCTCGGCCAGACCGTCGCGGGCGGTCACCACCAGCACCGGCGTGCCGCTGCCACGATGGCGCAGGCGCTGCAGCACTTCGCTGCCGTCAAGCGCAGGCAGGCCCAGGTCCAGCACCAGCAAGTCGTACTCGTGATCGCGCAGCGCGGTATCGGCGAGGTTGCCGGCAGCCACTTGATCCACCGCATGTCCGCCATGGCGCAGCGAGGCGCAGAGGCCTTCGGCAATTGCCAGGTCGTCTTCCGCCAGAAGAATGCGCACCGCGTGCTCCCGAGAGTGGTTTGCGTGCAACCCACGGCGACATCAGTGATGTCACAATGTTGCGATTGATTCTTATTTACGACCTAATGTTGCCTTGCCAGAGCGATCGGGACGGCTCGGTATGGCGATCATCCAGACCTGCGCCGCCAGCTTCGGTTCCCTGGCAGTGCTGGCAACACGCAAATACGGAGAACCATGGGTCAGCCGCAATCTCCTGTCGAATCGCTCCAGCCACGGCGCCGCGCGTTCTGGATGCGGCAATTGCACCAGTGGCACTGGGTCAGTTCCGCATTGTGCCTGATCGGGCTGCTGCTGTTCGCGCTGACCGGGATCACCCTGAACCATGCGCGGCAGATCGAGGCCGCGCCACGGGTGAGCCATCAGACCCTGATCTTGCCGCCACCGTTGCGCGCGGCGATCGCGGGCGACGACGAACACAAGCGCCATGCAGCACACGACTTCTTCTATCGCGAGGAGATCGAACGCTGGCTGGCGCAAGGCCGGACCGAGCGCGCCGACTTCGCCTGGTCGCGCGACCAGGCCGAGCGCATCCACGTGCAGCAGCGCCTGCGCGAGGCGAATGACGAATTGCTGGCCTGGCTCGAAGCGGATGCGGCCGTGTACGTCTGAGGCAGCCCGGCTGGGCGCGGCGCGGGTGGAGCAGTTGCGGCAGCAGGGGCGTTACCGGCGTGACGTCTACTGAGCGCAGTGCGAGGTGTTCCCGGATCTGACGTCGGCTCGGCTGGGTCAGGGCGGGCCCCGTGCAGGCGGCGGCGATGGTCAGGCGTAGGCGCGGCGATGCTCACGCTGTGGCGGGTAGTAGGCGAATACGTGGCTGTTGCTGCCGTAGAAATCCATGTTCTCGATGTGTTCGCCACCGAGGCGCTCGGCCAGCCGGTCGGAGGCTTCGTTGCCGATGCGCACCAGGCTGATCACCCGCCTGGCGTGCAGTTGCCGCCAGGCAAAATCGAGCACGGCGCTGCCGGCCTCGGTGGCGTAGCCCTGATGGCGATAGTCCGGCTTGAGCATCCAGCCAAGTTCCAGGTCCGGCCAGCCATCGGGGTACATCAGGCCGGCGCGGCCGATGAACTCCCCGCTCTGCTTGAGTTCCAGCGCCCACATCCCGCAACCACGCAACTGCCAGTGGCCAAGCAGCATGGCCAGCGAACGCCAGGCGTTGGTGCGATCCAGCGGCTGGCCATCACCGACCCAGCGCGTGCTGACCGGATCGGCCAGCATCGCGGCGTAGTCATCGAAGTGCTGCTCGGAAAGCGCAGTCAGGCGCAGCCGCGCCGTTTCAATGGTAGGAATCTCGAACATCACGATCAGCCATCACGTCCGGGTCGAAGTGGCTGCCAGCAGCTCGGCGAGAGCTCGCGTACTGCTGGCCAGACTCTCTTTCCAGGACAACCCGGTAATTGTCTCACCTGTGGCCGAATCGACAAAATCCTCGGCCTGGCCGGGTGGCAGCAGATGGCGATAATCCACCGTGATTTCGCTGCCGGGCGGCAATCCTGCCAGCGCAAACACAAAACCCAGGTGCCACAGCGCGTTTGGCGTGAAACTGTGGTTGATGTAGCACTCGTCGGGCCATTCGGGTGACAGGGTGTAGCGGTCCTCGAACCAGCGTGCGGCGGCGTGCCACTGGGTGCGCAGCTCCGCCGAGGCGGCGATCTCGGCCTGGCGAAACGTCTGGTCGATGCGATCGGGCGCGGTGATGATGCGGCCGGCAGCCACCGTTTCGTCGACGAACAGACCCTTGCCAGCGCCGCGGATGTCGGATGCGGCAATGTGGTAACGCGGAAGGATCATGGCAACGCGGCGGCAGGTGCGGCGCGCGAGTGTAACGCAGGCGGCGCGTCCGCTGCGCGCCGCCTGCGAGCAACATCCGGATACCGGAACCGGTTTACTCGGCGTCTGCGGATTTGGCGTGTTGGGGCTCGGGCTTGGCCGCGGCATCGTTCCCGGCAGCCGTGTCGGCAAGCAGGATCGCGCTGCGGTTGCGTTCGATCGTGGCCTTGCCGATGCCTTTGACGTGCTTCAGGTCATCGGCCTTCTTGAACGGGCCGTGTGCATCGCGCCAGGCCACGATCGCCTGGGCTCGCGAGGCGCCGATGCCGTCGAGCGACTTGGCGAGGGTCTTGGCGTCGGCCTGGTTGATGTTGACCGGTGTGGCCGCGAACAGCAGGCCCGGTACGGCGAGGGTCAGGGCAATGGCGAGCGTGGCAAGTTTGTGGAACATGGCTTTCCTCCTTGAAGGGTGACCGCGGTAGGTGATGCGGCCGGTCGATGCCGCGGCACCACGATGCGCGGCGGCGACGGCGTCCGCAGTCAGGCGCGCCACCCCGCCGCCGTGCGGATTGCGCTCACGCGGCTGTGGGTGCCGACCCTGCGGCGTGTCGGGGGCGCCGGAGCGCGCTGCTACAATGTTCCATTGTTCGCAAGCCGGAGTGTGCCCCATGGATACCAGCCGCCTGTCCCGTTTTGTCAGCGATTTGTGGGATGCCGAGATCGTGCCGGAATTGGTGGAATACATCCGTATTCCCAACAAGTCGCCGATGTTCGACAAGGATTGGGTCAGCCACGGACACATGGATGCCGCGGTGAAGTTGATGGAAACCTGGGCGCGCTCCAAGCTGGGCCAGTTGCGCGGTGCCACGCTGGAGGTGGTGCGGCTGGAAGGACGCACGCCGCTGATCTTCATCGAGGTGCCGGGGCAGGGCGACGACACGGTGATGTTGTACGGTCACCTCGACAAACAGCCGGAGATGACCGGCTGGGCGGATGACCTCGGGCCGTGGAAGCCGGTGATCAAGGGCGACAAGCTGTACGGTCGCGGCGGGGCCGATGATGGCTATGCGATCTTTGGCTCGCTGGCCGCGCTGCTGGCGCTGCACGAGCAGGGTATTCCCCATGCACGCTGCGTGATCATGATCGAAGCCTGCGAGGAATCGGGCAGTTACGACCTGCCGTATTACGTCGATCACCTGGCATCGCGCATCGGCAGTCCGTCGCTGGTGGTGTGCCTGGATTCGGGCTGCGGCAATTACGATCAGCTGTGGCTGACCACGTCGCTGCGCGGCATGACGGGCGGCAACCTCGAAGTGCAGGTGCTGGAAGAAGGCGTGCATTCGGGCGACGCCTCCGGCGTGGTGCCGTCGAGCTTCCGCATCCTGCGCGAACTGCTGTCGCGACTGGAGGATCCGGCCACCGGCAAGATCAAGCCGAAGGAGCTTTATGTCGAGATCCCGGCCGAGCGGGTCGAGCAGGCCAAGGCCTCGGCTGAGGTGCTGGGTACGGACATCTTCAGCAAGTTCCCTTGGGTCGAGGGCATGCAGCCAGTCACCGACGACCTGGCCGAGCTGGTGCTCAACCGCACCTGGCGCCCGCAACTGGCGGTGACCGGCATCGGTGGCATTCCGCCGCTGGACAGCGCCGGCAACGTGCTGCGTCCGCTCACCGCGGTCAAGCTCAGCCTGCGCGTGCCACCCACGCTCAGCGGCGCCACGGCGGGCACCTTCGTCAAGCAACTGCTGGAAGCCGATCCGCCCTACGGTGCCAAGGTCAGCTTCACGCTGGAGAAGGACGGCAGCGGCTGGAACGCGCCGGCGCTGTCGCCGTGGCTGGCCGAAGCGGTCAGCGAGGCGTCGGAGCATTACTTCGGTGCGCCGGCGACCCACATGGGTGAGGGCGGCAGCATCCCGTTCATGGGCATGCTGGGCGAGAAATTCCCCAAGGCGCAATTCCTGATCACCGGCGTGCTGGGTCCGCATTCCAATGCGCACGGCCCGAATGAGTTCCTGCATATTCCCACCGGCAAGAAAGTCTCGATGGTGGTGGCCGAGGTGGTGGCACGCCATCACCAGCAGGGCGGCAAGGCCTGAGATCGGTCGGCAGCGCATGGAAACCGACACCGCCTGGCTGGCGGAGAACTGGGCGCAGATCCGCCGTCGCGTGAATGCGGCCTGCGCCGACGCCCGTCGCGATCCATCCGAAGTCACCATCCTGCCGGTCAGCAAGACTTTTGGCCCGGGGGTCATCCGGGCCGGGGTGGCGCTGGGCATGCACCGCTTCGGCGAGAACAAGACGCAAGAGATCCGCGAGAAGGCCGCGCCGCTGGCCGATTGCGGCATCGACTGGGTGATGATCGGTCACCTGCAGACCAACAAGGCGAAGGATGCGGCACGACTGGCCAGTGAAGTGCAGTCGCTGGATCGGCTGGAACTGGCCGAGGCCCTGGATCGGCGGCTGCAACACGAAGGTCGTGCCATCGACGTGCTGGTGCAGGTGAAGACCTCGCCGGAGCCCAGCAAATACGGACTGCCACCTGAACGACTACCCGGTTTTCTGGATGCGCTGCGCGGCTACGACACCTTGCGGGTGCGTGGTCTGATGACCCTGGCGATTCATTCCAGCGAGCCGGACGAGGTACGTGCCTGTTTCCGCCGGTTGCGCGAGCTGCGCGATCAGGCGGCTGTCCAGGGTCATGAATTGCCAAGGCTTTCGATGGGCATGAGCGGTGACTTTGCGCTTGCCATTGCCGAAGGCGCGAGCGAAGTGCGGATCGGCACGGCGATTTTCGGCAGTCGGCCTTACCCGGATTCGTATTACTGGCCAGAGCCGCCAGCCCAAGCGTAAGTCTCGCTGGATCAAGGGCTTGCGGGAATGTGTGCTGCGTCCGGTTTTTCTGAAACGACAGGGTTCAGTTAACCTCGATCGAACATCTGGCCTGTGTCCTTTTGCTAAGTTCACGACTTCATCACGTCGTCAGCCTCTGCAGGCGGCAAACCCTCTGTATATCTGGGGACTTTCCCTGCATGCCCATCAAACGACTGACCGTGTTCGCCGTGCTTGCCACGGTGCTGTTCCTCTCCGGACCGCTTCACGCCACCGAACCCCAGACTGCCGACAACCCGGTCATCAGCGTATCCGTCGCCGCCAGCGTGGCATCGCCGCTGTTGCATCCGCTGCCGGCGTTCGCTCCGGCATCAGGCCTGGGCCAATCGGTGCTTCCGGACAACGTCCAGGCGCTGCTGGCCCGTGTGGCGACACCCGGCTCGATCGCTACGGCCGGGATTGAAGGTCAGTCAGGCAGCGATCAATCCACCGCGACCAGCAACGCGAAACAGAACATCACCGACCTGCGCAAGGCCTTGCTGGCCGCGGCCATGGGCCTTCGCGACATTCGCTATGTACGCGGCGGCCACAACCCCTCTACCGGTTTCGATTGCAGCGGATTCGTCCGCTACGTGTTCGCCCATGCCATCGGCCTGCAACTGCCCAACAATTCGGCCGCCCAGTTCATGGCCGGAATCAAGGTCAAGCGGGCGGACATGAAACCCGGCGACCTGGTGTTCTTCCATACCGGCGGCCGCCACCATCGCATCTCGCACGTGGGCATCTACATTTCGAATGGTCGCTTCATCCATTCGCCGACCACCGGCAAGTCGGTGGAGATTTCGAGCCTGGACGATGGCTACTGGGCCAAGCGCTTCGCGGGCGCCAAGCGGCCGGAAGCGATGGCACTGGCCGCCAACAGGGGTTGAGTCGGATCCTCGCGATCGCGTGAAAAGCCGCCGCATGGCGGCTTTTTCATTTGGATCGGATCCTCGCGGCGGCGCCGTGGTGGGTGCTGTGAACGATTTGGCACATGCCCGGTCAACGCAGCGCGGCTTCTGCCACCGTCCTGTTCGCTGCATGGCCATATCTGCCCATCACCGTTACGCTTGTCCGATCCCATGGAAGCCGCCCGATGCCTTTTGACTTGCCACCCGTCACGCGCAACCTGCTGATCGCCAACGTCGTGGTGTTCCTGCTGCAGCAGTTCTTCGGCGAACTCCTGCTGCAGTATTTCGCGCTGTGGCCGTGGGGCGCGGACCATATTTTCCAGACGGCGAACGGACTCGTTTCAGTCGGCTTTCGCCCCTGGCAGTTGGTGACCTACGCGTTCATGCATGGAGGGGTAACCCATATCCTGTTCAACATGTTCGCGTTGTGGATGTTTGGCGGCGCCATCGAGCGCACCTTCGGTGCGCGCAATTTCATCATCTATTACTTCGTCTGTGCGATCGTCGCCGCGCTGGCCCAGTTGATCGTGGTGCACTGGTTCACCCACGGCTTCTATCCGACGCTGGGTGCCTCGGGCGCGATCTTTGGCCTGCTGCTCGCGTTCGGCATGATGTATCCGCACGAGAAAATGATGCTGATCTTCCTGCCGATCCCGATTCCGGCGTGGCTGTTTGTCACCGGCTACGCGGCGATTGAGCTGTACATGGGCGTCACCGGCACCCAGGCCGGCGTAGCCCATTTCGCCCATCTCGGCGGCATGGTCGGCGGCATCGTGCTGATCGAGTACTGGCGCGGCAAGTTTCCGATCAAGCCGAAGCGGCGGCTGATGCGCTGAATGTCAGCGCAGTGCCCGCAAATCCGCGCGGGCCGCGGGGGGGTGCGCGGCTGCGTAGGGCGGGCAATGCCCGCCGATTTTTCGGCTTCTGCCCTGGATTTGCGGGGATGGCGGCGGGCAGTGCCCGCCCTACGGCGTTGCGGAAGTTGGGGAACGAGTTGGACTCAGAGCCTGTGAAAAAAATCACTTCCTGTGATTTTCTTCTATCGCGAGTCCGGTACAGGCCCGTACTCGCTCACGCGAATCAAGCACTTGCGTGC
>Ga0208357_1001499_pt1 | contig 16789 bp, 20 predicted proteins | sample NGESurdeep092012_6_FD_184487 | JGI IMG/M metagenome (GOLD analysis project Ga0208357, IMG submission 184487) | Arctic peat soil microbial communities from Barrow, Alaska - NGEE Surface sample F52-2 deep-092012 (SPAdes) | ecosystem: Environmental > Terrestrial > Soil > Wetlands > Peat ... | reverse complement strand
GAAGACCAGGCCGACGTTGTTCGAGACATTGGCGACGAGCGGGCTGTAGCCGAGTGCGACAAGCGTCGGAAAGGTGATCAGCGATCCGGAGCCGACGATAGCGTTCATCATCCCTGCGAGGCCGCCGGCACCAAAGACGGCCAGCGCCCCGAGCCAGGTCAAGTGGTGCACCAGCGCTCCCTTATCTGTCGTGCCGACGCCTCGGGCGCCGCCAAGCCGGCGATCTGTCGTGCGAGAACGTCGCGAAGTCGTCGGTGCAGACTAATTGCAGGGATGACGACTATGCCTCCTCGGAGCCGTCACGCGGCTGTCTTGGTGGAGTAGGTCCACGTCTGGGAATGTCGCTTCGCGGCTCCTGGTTGTCAGCCCCTCAGTGGCGATAAATCGCTCAAGTTGTCTGCGTCCCTTAGCGCGCGGCCGCACGTGAGAGATACGTCGTCGCGACGTAGTCCTTTTCAGGACCGCGGCAGCGCCACCTCGTAAACCAGCCGTCGCTGGTCGTGAGAATAAGGCCGAGGTAGAGATCTTGGTCGCAGAGGTGCCGAACGCGGCACCGACCGCGTTCGAGATCGAGTTCGTAGAACCTCGATCCGTCCTCGAACTCGACGCTCGCGCTCCCGGCCCCTTTCGGACAGAAGCGATATGACCGGGTGAACTCGAGCGGGGTAGCTCCGCTAACAAGCAGCGCATGTTCGAAGTAGCGAATTGTTCCGTCCCCGCGCCGCTCCACTTCGGCACCGCCGACGAAGGTGAGCCGGTCGCCATAGTGGTCGACGACCTCGCGAGTGAGGTTCCACGTGCCGAGCAGGTACGTCTCGAGGTCGGAGATCGGCAGAGCACGCGGTAGACGCGTTCGCAGCGAATTCATGGGGGAAAGTCTTCCAGAAACGGGCGAGCGTTCTGATCTCTAGACTGCGGGCGATGCGAAACTCCACTGCACGCTTTGCTCGCTATCTTCAGCGCTGGTGGGAGGCCCAACTTCAAGACGACGGCTACCCGGCGGACTGGCAGCACGGGCGAAACGCTGATGCGCTTGCAAGTGAGTTTCGCCGTGACGCGCAGTTCGAGCTTATCCAGGCGCGCTTTCTCCATCATCGACCTGACCAGTCGAGTGCCTTACTCGTGGTCGGGCAGCTGGTTCCAACTCCAGATGAGGACGACACCGAGCTGCTAGCTACTGCGATCGTGCGGGCTGGGCTCACCGCACAACGAGTCCGTACGACCGGGGTAGTAGGTGCATCGTTGACGGTTTTTGCGCTGGTCCTGCGCAATATCTTGCGACGGCGCTAAAGCGAGACGACGACCGCGTGGACCATGTCGAGCTCGATGCCGATGCAGTGGTCCTTGATCGATCGTTGACGATTCCGAACGGAATCTCTGTCCTTCGCCTGGTGGTGGTGGCCGTTGCACTTGTTGTCCTGTTCCGTGATCGAGATCGAATCGCGGCCGCCGCGCTGCTTGGCTTCGCGGGCGCGACGGACTTCCTTGACGGCTACGTCGCTCGACGCATCGGACAGGTCTCGAAGTTGGGCAAGATCTTGGATCCGACGATCGATCGGATGGTGCTCGCGAGCTCCATCATCGCGATCCTCGTCTACGGCGCGCTTCCCTGGTGGATCGCTGCGGTGGTGTTGGCACGAGAGGTCTTTATCAGCGTCGTCGCGATCGTTATTGCCGCGGCGGGCGCGACGCGAGTCGACGTGTTGTGGATCGGTAAGGCCAGCACGTTCGGCCTGCTGGTGGCATTTCCGCTCTTCCTACTCGGAGACGGCACGGGCGCCTTCGCCCATGGGCTCCGGGTCGCCGCCTACGTCGTGGTCGCCCCTTCGCTCGTCGCCTCGCTCGGTTCGATTGTCGCCTACGTTCCCGTCGCGCGGCGCGCGCTGGCTGCGGGGCGTCAGGCACCGGGTATGGTCGATCGTGCCCGTGCCTAAGGAGATGACGTGAAGGCAGTGATCATGGCGGGAGGGGAGGGCACCCGACTCCGACCTCTCACGATCTCGCAGCCGAAGCCGATGCTGCCGATCGCGAACCTACCGATGGCCGAGCACATCATCACCTTGCTCAAGCGACACGGCATCACCGAGATCGTGGTCACCGTCGCGTACCTCGCGAACACGATCCGGACGTACTTCGGCGACGGTTCGGAGTTCGGGGTCTCGATCACCTACGCGGCCGAGGATACGCCGCTTGGGACCGCGGGATCTGTCCGCAACGCGAAGGAGTCACTCGACGAGACGTTCCTCGTGATCTCCGGCGACGTGCTCACCGACGTTGATCTGACCGAGCTCATCGAAAGCCATGAGCGACGCGGCGCGATGGCGACGCTTTTGTTAAAAGCGATGGACAACCCGCTCGAGTTCGGCATCGTCATCACCGGCGAGGACGGTCGGATCGAGCGGTTCTTGGAGAAGCCCACCTGGGGCCAGGTTTTCTCCGACACCATCAACACCGGCATCTACGTGCTCGAACCGGAGGTCCTCGACTACGTGAAGCCGGGTATCTCGGTTGATTTCTCCTCCGAGGTCTTCCCGGCGCTTCTCGAGGCGGGTGCGCCGATCTTCGGATATGTCACCGAGCGGTACTGGGAAGACGTCGGCACCCTCGAGGCCTATCTCTCTGCCCACCTCGACGTCTTGGAGGGCAGGGTAGACCTCGACATGGGCGCCTTCCCGCTTCGGCCTGGCGTCTGGATCGGTGAAGGCGCAGAGATCGACCCCTCGGCCGAGCTCGAGGCGCCGGTGATGATCGGCCAGAACTCGATAGTCGGCCCGGGCGCGCGCGTTGGTCCGAACACGGTGCTCGGGTCAAACGTCCACATCGGGGACGGCAGCGAGGTCAACCACTCGGTTCTCCACGACAACTGTTACGTCGGCCCCTCCTCGAACGTGCGCGGCAGCGTCGTTGGCCGCTCGAGTGAGCTCGGTCAAGGTGCGCACCTCGAATCAGGCGTGGTGCTCGGTGATCACACAAGGGTGGGCAGTCACGCTGTGATCACCTCTGACGTGCGCATTTACCCGCACAAGGTCGTCGAGCCGGACGCCACGATCACGAGCTCGATCATCTGGGAGACGCGAGGCGCCAGATCGATCTTTGGCGGAATCGGCGTGTCGGGCCTTGCCAATATCGACCTCTCGCCGGAGTTCGCGATGAAAGTAGCGATGGCGTACGCGACGATGCTGCCGAAGGGCTCGATCGTGACGACGTCGAGGGACTCCTCGCGCTCAGCACGGATGTTGAAACGAGCCGTCATGGTAGGGCTCACTGCGGCGGGATTAAACGTCGAGGACCTCGAGGTGGCGACGGTGCCGGTGACGAGATTCGAGGTTCGCACGTCGCCGAGTCAAGGCGGCGTGAGCGTCCGACTCGCCCCTGGCGATCCCAACACCATCGTGATCCGTTTCCTCGATGCCGAGGGCCTCGACATCGACGAGAACACGCAGCGAAAGATCGAGCGTCTCTACTTCCGGGAGGGCTCGCGGCGGGTGCTGGCGGCTGAGATCGGTGACATCGACTTCCCCGCACGGACCGTCGAGCTCTACACCTCCTCGCTCTTCGCCGACGTCGCGGTGCCATCGCTTCGACGTACCCGCTACAAGCTGGTGCTCGACTACTCATTCGGGGCGGCGAGCCTGGTGATGCCGAACGTGCTCGCCAAGCTCTCCGCCGACGTGCTCGTCATCAACCCCTTGGTGTCGACGGTCGGGATGCTCGGTTTCGACCGGATCGTCCATGCGCATCGACTCGCCGAGCTCGTCAGATCTTCTGGCGCGCACCTAGGCGCGGTGATCAGCGCGGACGGCGAGCAACTGACGTTGATCGACGACACCGGGCGGGTGCTCTCAGACGACGAGCTGTTGTTAGTGCTCACGAGGCTCGTGGCAGAGTCCGTGCCAGGCGCGCGAATCGTGGTCCCGGTCAATGCCACGCATCGCCTGACAGAAGTCGCCGAGGAGTACGGAGCGAAGGTCATCTGGACCAAGGTCGCCGCGCAGTACCTCTTGAACGAGACCGGTATCGAACAGGGCGACTTCGCCGGCAACGCAGAGGGAGGTTTCTGCTTCCCCTCGTTCATGCCGGCGCTCGACGCGGTGAGCACCTTGGTACACCTGCTGGCTTTGCTCGGTGGGCGCGACCTCAACTTATCTGATCTCGTAGTCGGGTTGCCCTCGGTGCACGTCGTACACGAACGAGTCGCTACGCCGTTCGAACGAAAAGGTGTCGTGATGCGAAAAGTGGTCGAGGCCGCGAAAGGGGACCGCTTGGTGCTGATCGACGGCGTGAAGACCTTCGATGCCTTCGGCTGGACCTTGATCGTGCCCGATCCGGAGGCGGCGGTCACCCACGTCTACGCAGAGGGCTTTGACGACGCGTCCTCTCGCCAACGCGTTGAGCAGGCCGCAAGAGACATCGCTTCCGCACTCGCTGATGCGGACTCCGGCTGATCAAAGCGCGCAACGAGTAGTTGCCACCGTCGAGGCGCGCAGGTTTCCTCACGACGGATTTCGCAGTGGGGTGCCACCGGTTTGATCGATTCGTTGCGATGGCGCCGCCATCGATCGCCGACTACTGCTGGTGGGCGCGTTTGGCCGCGAAAGTTCCTGGAACAAAGCGATGAACAACTTGCTACCTTTAGCGCAGTGTTCTGTCTCGTCTGTGGCCATAGAAATCCGCTTGGGGTCAACTTCTGCTCATCTTGTGGCGCGGCACTGGTGCCGTCGAACGAGAGCACGGTCGCGTTCTTGCCTGATGACCCAAGTGTCGAGTTCGGCGAAGAGGAGCTCGGCAGCGGTCTCGCTGAACTTCCAGCTGGAACCGGTGTACTCGTCGTCAAGCAGGGAGCTGACGCAGGGGCCAAGTACGTGCTAAACGCCGAGGTCACCCGCGTCGGACGTCATCCCGAGAGCGACATCTTCCTCGATGACATCACGGTGTCGCGGCGCCATGCGGAATTCACCGGTGCGCCGGGAAGCTATAAAGTTCGAGATGTTGGTTCGCTGAACGGTACGTACGTCAACCGTGAACGTATCGAAGAGGTTGAGCTTGGAAGTGGTGACGAAGTCCAGATTGGAAAGTTCAAGTTGCTGTTCTTGTCGGCGAGGTCGTAGTGACGTTGGCGGCACATAACTCTGAAGGTCGCTCGTATCGCTCAATCCGCGAAGTGCTCGACCTGTTGACCCCTGAATTCCCGGACGTCACGATCTCGAAGATCCGGTTTCTCGAGAGTCGCGGGTTGATCGAGCCTGAGCGCACGCCGTCTGGCTACCGGAAGTTCTTCGCGGCCGACGTTGATCGGCTGCGTTGGATCTTGAAGCAGCAAAGCGAGCACTTCCTCCCGCTCAAGGTCATCAAGGGTCGCCTCGAACAAGGAGCGCTCTTCGAAGCAGAGTTGGCGGCTGAGCTGTCACTCTTTGACGCCGCGGAGACGTCGACATCACCCGAGCAGGCGAGTGAGGACGCGGCTACTGAGCCTGTTGCTCCGGCGCCAAAGCTTGGCGGTGGGGGAGACGAGCCGCCGATAGACCCCGAGAGCGCATCAGCTGCCACGCCCGGTGCTTCTGACGTGCCCGAGGCGACCCCGATCACCGAGGGCATTGCGACTACGGAGGTGCTTCCGGTGCCGCCTGTTCGCGAACGGGCTGTCGCTGCTCCTAAGCGCCCGCAAAACGACGTCCTTTACTCAGTAGCAGAGTTCATCGGCGCGACCGGCGCGACCGAAGAACTCGTTGCAGAGCTGGTCGAGTTCGGGCTGATCTCGACCCGGCTCGTTCGGGGCTCACAGACCTTTGGCGCCGAGGCGCTCGAGGTGACGAAGTTGGCAGCTGGATTCGCAGAGTTCGGGATCGAGCCCCGGCACCTAAAGAGCCTGCGGTTCGCTGCTGAGCGTCAGGCGCTCGTGTACTCCCAGATCGTGGCGCCGCTTGCTCGCCAGAGAAATGCCGCGACGCGCGAGCGCGCGGCTGCGGACCTCGCCAACATGGCAGCTATGGGAGCAAAGCTCTACGAGGCGTTCTTGAACGCCGTGCTTCGCGAACTGGCGTAAAACCGGAGGTAGCGACTTCGCTGAGCTGGCGTTACGAAGGCGTTACTCATCTCGTGTCACAGGGGAGTAGGTTTCCGTCATGTTGGAAGTTCGACTTACTGCGGTTCGGGTCGACATGCAGTCGAACACGCCGGTGGTCCTCCTTCAAGAGATCACGGGGGAGCGGTCGCTTCCGATCTTCATCGGCGCCCCGGAAGCCACCGCGATCGCCTATGCGGTTCAAAAGGTCGAAGTTCCTCGCCCGATGACGCATGACTTGATGCGAGACGTCGTGCAGGCACTTGGCGCGACGGTGACCAAGGTCGTAGTCACCGAGGTTCACGACGGGACCTACTACGCCCTCATCCATTTTGACCACGACGGCGTTCCGATCGTGGTCTCTGCTCGACCGTCCGACGCGATCGCGCTCGCAGCAAGGACTGACGCGCCGATTTTCGTCGCCGACGACCTCATGGACTCAGAAGGCGTCGTGCTCGAGGCTGATGCCGATGAGGACGACGAGGAGCCATCAGAGGAGCTCGTTGACGAGTTCCTCGAGTTTCTCGACAACGTGCGCCCGGAGGACTTCTCCCCCTGATCTCGTGCGGCTGCGCTGTGACGAAGGATGTAGCAAACGACGACGGTCCTCGTGGCTTGTACCGCTGCGGCCGAGTTGCCGAGAGGGGCAGATCTTGGCTGAAGTGACCGACCTACGAACGTCGCGCCTCGTGCTGCACGCGATCGATGTCGCAGAGGGAGAACGGATCGTAGCTCGAACCGCGGGGCCAGCCGACTCCTGGGCGGACGATTTTCCCTTCGAAGGCGACGTCGGCGCAGTAGGCGGCTTCCTTCGTGCCACTGCCGAGCATGGAGAGCAACGGCCGTTCGGCTTCTACCGGATCACTCGCTCGGCTGACGGACTGGCAGTTGGCGGCATCGGCTTTAAGGGCCAGCCGGAGGGCGGCCGCGTCGAGATCGGCTATGGCCTCTCTCCGTCCGCGCGCGGTCACGGCTACGCCGCAGAGGCCGTCGCTGCCGTACTGGCCATTGCCGCCGACCACGAGCTCTCCAAGGTGGTGGCAGACACCACCTTGGACAACATCGCTTCGCAGCGAACGCTCATCCGTGCCGGATTTCGCCTCGTCGGCACCGACGGCGAGCTGCAGAGCTACGAAGCACTCCTCGGCGTAGGGCATTGACTGACAGATTCGTTCCGGGCGAGTCATGCCGAGCGTGTCGGTGGCGTTCGCCGGAGATAACGACGTCTAGTACGACACCTATTTGCACTTTCCTTGCGACACGTGGTCAAAAACGGTTGACCGTGCACTGATTGCGCTCTAACCTGCTCACAGCGACGTAACTACGTCACTGTTATCCGTTACGCAAGCGTCGGTTGATCGAGCGGCCCCGAGAGGCCGCGGAGGAAGAACGAATCATGAGCACCACAGAGCAAAGTGGATTCCGAGGCCCGCAGGTCTGTGGCCTGGTCGGCATCACGTACCGGCAGCTCGACTACTGGGCCCGCACCGGGCTGCTTCGCCCGTCGTTGACCGATGCGAAGGGGAGTGGCTCCCAACGCGTCTACTCCTACCAGGATGTCGTCGAGCTAAAGGTCATCAAGCAGCTCCTTGACTCAGGCGTCAACCTCCAAAAGGCGAGGCGGGCAATCGAGTACCTCCGTAACTCAGGAGAGGATCTGGCGTCGGCGAATCTCGTCTTGGCGCAGGAGAACACGGTGCTCGCCCGAAGCGGCGAGGAGATCGTTGACCTGCTCCGCGGCGGCCAGGGGGTCTTCAACATCATCCCGCTCAAGGGAGTCGTCGATGAGGTCGACGCCGCGATCGTGGCCTTTGAACAGGCCAAGTCCGCCTCGACCGAGGCACCAGCTGGATCACGCCGGGCAGACCGGGCCGGCTAGACAGCCAAGTGGCGGCGCTTCGACTCGTAGCCTCACACGGAAGATTTGCCAACGATTCAGAGCAGCGACTCGCCGATCTCTTTACGGCGGCCGGAATCGCCTGGCTCTACGAGCCGGTCGAGTTCGTGCTCGAGTGGGACACCGACGGACGGGCGTGTGCGGCTTTCCGTCCCGATTTCTACCTGCCAGAACTTGACCGCTTCATCGAGCTGACCACGCTGCGACAACAGCTCGTCACGAAGAAGAATCGGAAGCTCCGCCGACTTCGAGCACTGCATCCCGAGATCAACGCCACGATCTTTTATCGTCGTGACTTCGCCGCACTGACCGGAACAGGGTCGCTGCTGGCGTTGCTCGGCGAACCGCCGGTGTTCGACGAAGAGGCTCGGTCGGCGTAGCGCCGCCTTGGGCGAGTCAGCCACTCTGGGCGGGGAGGTGGCCTTCGCCGCACGTCCTCAGGCAATTCATAGTGACCACCCGGCGTAGCAACTAGTAACTTACATAACGTACCTTATAGGCGTTGCTTCGAATATCCAGGTCCTGCGTACGCCGAGGAACTTATAGGTCGGGTGTGACAGCTACATCGGCTTGCGTTGACTGTCGAAGTCAGCCTATGTGCGTACCGATTCGACCATAGAGCGCCCTCAGTACCCGATCACGGCCTGGAAGCTGCGTCGCGTGGCCAGCTTGGTTACGGAATCCTGATGTCTCGGATCTCGTTTGCGCGACGAAGCTCTGCTTTGCTCAGATCAGCCTCGCGGACCGGCGTGACGACCGACCAGTGTTTCCCGACCGGACATCGTTGGATCCTCGCCCAACCGAGCCGGATCGACTTCAGCGAGGCTCCAGGGAGCCATATGGTCGTGAACAAGTGACCCTGGCGACACCGCACGATCAGATTGCGCCCGATGAGATAGCCCCGGCGTCGAGCGATCACGGTCCCTCCGGCGAGAACGACACCGACCGCGAGGATCGGCAGCAACCGTCGAATCAGGTGGCGATGAGCTTGCTCGTTGCCCTCGTCGTCGGGGTTCGCAGGCTTCTCCTCGTCTTCGCGGCGCTCTGATCTCGACTCGTGACCGGCGTCGACGAGATCGAGCACCTCGTCTCGGATAGTTGAGAGCTCTTTCCCGAGGTGCTCGACAACACGTGCAGCCACGCTGTTTTCGTCGCGGAGAATGCCGAGCAGGAGATGCTCGGTGCCGATGAAGTTCTGCTCGAGTTCAGACGCCGCTTGTCGTGCCAGATCGAGCGCGCGTTTTGCAGGCGGTGAGAATCTCGGCGTGCCAGGTGATCGGGTCGTGACGGGTCCTACCTCGTCTCGAACCTGATCGCGTGCTGCTTGGAGCGAGATTCCGATCGTTTCAAGCGCGGTCGCCGCCATTCCTTCGCCCTCGCGGATCAGGCCGAGCAGCACGTGTTCGGTGTCGATGAGGTCGTGGTGCAACAGTTGCGCCTCTTCTTGGGCGAGGATCACTGCCCGTCTCGCCTGATCGGTGAAGCGCTCGTACACCACGCGGTCAGACTATGTCGCCCGTGCTCGCACGCGACCGCGGGCAGCGCTCTCATCCCTCGTCGTCTGGGGCGCCTCGTGTGGCGACTCGCGCCGACCTATCTTGAGATGCATGAACGACGCGCCCCGACGACAGATCTGGCGGACCAGGCGTGCCCTTGGCGCGACCTCCGCGATCATCGTCTGGTTCCCAGGTTGCTTGCTTGCAGCGTGGTGGCAGGTGCACGTCGCTCTAGCTGGAGACTCACTCGGTTGGCTGTACTCGGTCGAGTGGCCGGTGTTCGCCTGTTTCGGTGTGTACTTCTGGTGGTTCTGGATCCACGATGACCCGAGCGATCTCGGTCGCCGAAAGCTCTGGAAGCTGAAGGCGTCTGGTGAGTACCACGAGGTGGTCGAGCCTGCTCAGGTGCGCACGAGAGAGCTCGAGGACGCCGAGTTGCGGGCGTACAACGACTATCTCGCAAACCTTGCTGCGACCCGCGAGGAGAAGGCCTTTCGCCTGCGAAAGAGCAGCCGCTGAGCGCGATGTCGCTTACTCCCCTGCTGCCGGCGTTAATTCACCGGCGTCGTAGCGATCAAGCGCCGCGACGATCGACCAGGCCACGTCTCCCCCACTCTCTGGCGTAAAGGGCCACCATCGGTCGTCTACGACACGGAGTATCAGATTCGGCCGCTCAGCGTCGCTGACGGCGTTGGAGACCTCCAAGAAGGTGTCGAGGTCGCCTTCGGTCGTGTAGGCGACGATGCGCCCGGTGCTCGACGGACCAGTGCCGCGGATCCACCGAGCGCCACCGTCGAGTCGTTCGAGGCCGCCTGGGCCGACGCTTAGGCGCTCTGATCTGCCGCGTCCGCCCAATCGCACCGAGAGGTCACGAAGCGGTCGCTCGGCGTAGCTGCGCACACGTGCCCGCTCCTCTCTCGTGAGTGTCCAGGGCGTCGTCACGCCCTCGAGCGCCGCGATCACGCTCCAGGACATCCGTTGTGAGAAGAGCCGGCCGGTGAGATGCGGGCGAGACCTGACGCGCTCGACCTCGATGCGCGGAACCACCCACTGTGAGCCGATCCTCTCCCCCGCCAGGGCTCCCTGGCGGATCAGTAGTCGAACGCGCGTGGGATGAACATCGAGCGCGAGGCTCGCCTCCATCACCGTCATCACCTCTGCCGTCGTCAGTCGCTCCACCGTCACAGAAATAACTCTACTACGAGATAATAGTGTGACAGCGTCACACTATTATCTTGCTAACGAGTTAAGAGTGTGACTCGGCCCGGGTCCGGTATTTTCACCACCGTCTGGGTGGGCTCCGACCTCGCATCGATCGGGGCGATCAGGTAGACGCGGGCGGAGCGCGAAACTGATCTTGTGGGCTCGGGACACAGCAGACGTCGCAAGCAGGTCCGCCATCTTGTCGATGGACCGCTCGGAACGCTGCCGTATGGCGAGAGAGCAACTGCCAGATCAGACTCGAACGTCAGCAACTACAGCCCAGCGGGAGTCGTCGCCGCGTACGGCGCGCTGAGCGACGCGATACTCCGCAACCGACGTCGGGCGGCTGATAGCGAGGCCCACGGCATGGCGCGTCCACGCACACGCTGGCGTCGAGTGTTATCAGGATTCCGGACGAGGAGGTAACACCATCAGCGCGGTGTGAGCAATTGCTCCGGACGGGTAATCACTGTCGGTGCTCCTTGTCCGGATGTGGCTGTCAGGATGGGCAGGCGGCAATCGGTGCAACGTGCCGATGCTGTGCGCGCAAATGCTCGATCGTCGCGGTGTGCGAGCGACATCGAGCCTGGTGAACCAGAAAAGCGAGGGGAAGATAAGTCGTGACTGAACCGTTCTGGCTTGGGCCGACGTACGAGTTTCGTTCGGAAGATTGGACGCTGACGGCCGGTATCCACGGCGAATCAGGGCGATTGGAGTGGCTGCTCCGTCGGATAGAGGCCGGGGTCGAGACGCTCTCACATTCGTTCGCCCTTGAGCCGCATGCGAGTCTGTCGGACCTAAGTCTTGTCCTTGATGATCTTCCGTCAGACGTACGGGAGGATCTCCTTACGCAGGTAAGCGAACAGACCGACCCGCAGTTGCTCTCTGGCGAGAATGAGAGTGAAGGGCTTGCCTGAGCGGCAAAAGGCCGGTCTCGACGGCAGTGGCACGCGTAATTCGAACGAGTGAGACCTGCTCGGCGTCCCATCGCAAGACGACACCTATGGTCGAAATAACCGTTGGTGTGTAGACGCCGCGCAATCGCCACCGCGAAGCCGCGACGCGCGATAGAACTTCGCGGTGGAAATCTCCGGGGGCATGTTGCAGGGTAAGGCCACGGTCATCATCGGTGCCAGCAGTGGCATCGGTGCGGCCGCGGCAAGGCTATTCGCCGAGGAGGGGGCGCGCCTCGTGCTCGCCGCCCGGCGGGTCGATCGACTCGAAGCGCTTCGTGACGAGCTGGTCTCTGATGGCCACGAGGTCGAGGTGGTCAAGGCGGATGTAGCGTCCTTCGCCGAGATCCAGGACGTCGTGGGCCGAGCCGTCTCGGTCTATGGCCGGCTGGACTGCGCGTTCAACAACTCGGGGATGACGTATCTCGGAAATTGCGGGATCGCAGACAGCACCGAGGAGGAGGTCGTCCGGTTGATCGACGTCAACCTGGTCGGGGTCTGGCGATGCCTGTCGGCAGAGATTAAGGCGATGCGCCTAACGGGGGGCGGTTCGGTGGTCAACACCAGCAGTGTCGGCGGCTTCCGATCAGGTCCGAAACTCGGCCCGTATCCAGCCAGCAAGCACGGTGTCATCGGCCTTACGGTCCAGGCAGCGGCCGACCACGGGCGAGACGGTGTTCGAGTGAACTGCCTGGCACCCGGGGGTACCGATACCGAGATGATGGATGTGTGGGCAGCTGCCGTCCCCGAGGTCAAGGGCCTCGGAAACCGCAACCCCCTGGGTCGCATCGGTCAACCGATCGACATGGCCGAGGCGGCATGCTGGATGCTCAGTGATCGCGCTGCCTACGTCACGGGCTCCGTACTGAAAGTAGACGGCGGGTTGCTGGCCTGACGTCCCTGCCTCGCACTTCTCGAGTCGGTCAGCAGCGTATGAATGGCGAAAGTCGATTCGGAGTCATCGCGAGGCCACCGGCTTCCAGCGCCGCAGCACACTCGTCGATTCGTAGCGCTGGGTGCTCGGGAAGGTGATGAGCTCGATCGTGGTCCCCCACGGCGCTCGCGTGTAGTGGAACCGGCACCCCGCACCTGCCTCGAGGCCAGGAAGATCGATCGGCCCCTTCAGTAGGACTCCTCCGGCAGCTTCGACTCGCCGGCCGGCTTCCTCGATGTCGTCCACGTACAGCGCTATGTGCTGCAGGCCGAAATCGTTTGGTGCAGCGACGCGACGCTGCGGAACATTCACGTACTCGAAGAGCTCGATCGATGGACCGTTCCCGAGCCGAAGCAGCCGCTGATTGCCCACCTCGGCACCCCGAGGAACTCCCAAGATCTCCGCGAGGTCGACGGGTATGGACTCGACTCGATTCTCTTCGAGCGGCATCATGGCACGGTCGACTATGAGGTCGTAGAGGACGACCGCGTCGAAGGCATCCACGAAGAAGGTCGTTGCCGCGTCGAGGTCGGGAACGGTGATCCCGATATGGTCGATACCCCTCGTGATCATGCTCTCGTTGGCCACGCTTCCTCCCTCTTTCATGATTGCGCTCTCAGGTCCGATCCGTTCGAGTGAGAACTGCTCGGGTATCTGACCTATCGATGAGTGTCGCGATCATTCTCGGCCTTGGTACCGCAGCTAACGGTTCGTACCGCCCCGTGAATCGAGGATCGAGTAGCCACCGCTGGTTACTCGTGTTCTTGGAGCGCCAGGATTCGCAGCGCGGTGTCGAGCGCTGTGAGGTCGCTCACGTCGAGCCGTACGAGCTCGGGCCAGGCTGGGACGTCGATCCCCGATCTCATCAGACTTGCCAACGTCTCTGGGTCGCGGAGTTTGGACCGCAGGGATCGCTCAGGGTCCTGTACGCGTCGGACGAGCTCATCTGGTCGACACTCGAGGAGGACCGGCAAAAACGCCGAGCCACGATGGAGGGCGACTTCGCGATTCCGGAAGATGGTCGTACTCGGGGACGACCTGGACGGAAAATTGGTGAATACGAAGGACCAGGAACGGGGCGAGAGCTGTTCGATCGTCTGGCGTATCGCGGCGCGGACCAGCCCGATTGGTTCGACCAAGCGAGGTTCTCGAACACCGTCGCTAAAGGCGTTCTCTACGAGGTCGACGATCAGATTCTGCGTCAGATGATTATCGATCAGGCGAGCTGTCTCGCCGCGAGCTTCGAGTAGACGAATCAGCTCCCGCCCGACCGTGAGCTTCCCGACTCCCGGGAAGCCGAGTAACTGGAAGATGGTCGGGCGCGGCACCGTCGAGAGCGTAGGCGAACGAGCCACGAAGACCACAGACGTCGGTGCGTCCCAGGCCATCTGGACCGATCGGATGGCGCTTCCGATGTCCGGGAGCGAGCTTCGCCGTCTCGCGCCTGGAGGCCTGGCCTTTTTTGAGGTGGCTGTGCGTGCGCTCACGATGCAGCAAAGGGGACTTTTCGCCGGCTCGACTGATCGCTCGTAACTAATCAGGAAGGTGGAGTGCAGCGTCGAGTGAGTTATTTGCGACCTTCTTCGCGGCGCATGCCGCGGTCAACTGGCCAAGGACAGCAGGGCCCGGCCGCGGCTCACTTTTCGCGAGCGTCGGAGTGCTGATGGTCATGGTGGATCTACCTACATGGCTGAGAGATATCCGTCAGAACATACGGAGTGCCGCCGTTGAGCGTTCTCGTGACGACCCTCACGGAGGATTCATGCCGGGTTGCCTGACTTCAAACCGAGCGCCTGCACACGTTCAGGTCCTCGTCCACGTGCCAAGTGGTGCTGTGGAGATGGACCTAGCCGGCCCGCGATCGCGAGCGAGAGACCTCGCTTGGACGTTTGAGCCCACTTTTACTGGTACTCGTCTGATTTCCCCAGGTTTATCCACTGGACTTTAGAGCCAAGTGTTGGTCTGATAGAAGTGACCGACGGCACCTGTGAGGGAAAACGGCGGTTGAGTCGCATCGGCTGGACGATTTCTGGAGCAGTACGACTCTGGGCCTCTTGACCGGGCGATGAGGGGAAACGCCGGTTGCCTGGCCCTTGCTGCCGACGCTGGTCGGGACCCCCGCAAAATCGCCCCGCGGGGGTCCCGCTCAGCCCAAAGAGCACGCATCGAACCGAGCCCGGAACAGATGGGGCTCTCCTCGGGAGCGTTCAGCGGTGACACGGACGAGCTGAGCTACCCCGCCAGTGCTACGGCGCCGACCTGGACAAGGGAGTGCCGAGGAGCAAAGCCGGCGTTCACCTCCACCAGCGCCTGCCGACTGTTCACGGGATCCCCCCAGCCGAGCCGGCACCGCCGCGCCCTCCAGTCAGCTTGCTCTCCGGTGGCCCGCTCGAAGGGCTCGCGTCGGCGGCGTCGACGATCTTGGTGCTGAGCCCTTGAACAGGGCTGTGACTTTCGGTGAGAGTATCGGCAGCTTCGGGCTCGATGATGACCAGTGGATCTTGGATCGATTTTTGGAAAGCAATGATGTCGCTCCGCTTCGGAAGCCTTCGCGCGGGGATGATCGCGATCACAATCAAGATCGCGGTGAACCAGAAGACGTCACGGAAGGCGTTCGAGATTGCAAACGCGTCGCTGGCCCTATGCGCCGTTGAGAGCTTGGACAGCGCGGCAACGCTTCCCCCGGGTATAGCTCGGACGAGGCGGCGCTGGAGGAGAACCGCCGCGATCGCGACGCCGAAAGAGCTGCCGACGCGCCCCGAGATGTTGTTGATCGTCGTCGCGCCTGGAATCTCATCACGCCGGAGCGTGGAGTAGGCGGCCGCACTCGCCGGCGTACCGACTGACGAAGTGCCGATGCCCCGGAGGAACCAGAAGCCCATCAGCATCAAGATGCTCGTCTTGGGGGTGATCTGGGTGAACGGGAAGATCGCGATACCCGTTATCACCAAGCCAACAGGGACGATGGCGCGTGCTCCATGCCGGTCCATGATCGTCCCGGCGTTCGGCAACGCGATGATCGCTCCGACGGCCGCGGGCGCGAGGAGGATCGCTGTATGGAGGGGTGTGTACCCCCTGCCGAGTTGGAAGTAGAGCTGGACGAGGAGAATCGCTGATTGCAGCGACATGCCAAAGAAGAAGACCACGACCGTCGCCGCAGCGAGGCTGTGGTTGCGCCACAGGCGGAGATTGAGCAGGGGATGCTCGACGCGGAAAGCATGTACGACGAAGAGCACCACGAGCGTTAGGCCGCCGAGAAAGGTGGAGAGCACCACGGGAGTGAACGAACCAAGATTGCCGAACTGCGCGATCCCGTAGACCATCAGGCCGAGACCTGGCGAGAAGAGGAAAATTCCGACGACGTCGACTTTCCGTGAGGCGCCGAAGTCACCTCGTTCAAGGATCTTCAGCCCTCGGATTACGGCGATGACGCCGATCGGCACGTTGATGAAGAAGATCCAGCGCCACGAGAACGAAGAGAGGATGAGTCCGCCAGCAACAGGACCAAGGAGCGGCGCGAGGAACTGGGGAACCGCGACCACCGTCATCACCCGACCGAGGCGACTAGGGCCTGCCTGCCTGGCGAGGATCGTCTGTCCGATCGGCATGATCATCCCGCCTCCGAGACCCTGAAGGACCCGCGCGACGATCAGCGAAGGGAGCGACCATGACAAGCCGCAGAGCAACGACCCGATCGTAAAGAGCGTGACGGAGATCAGCCAGACGCGTTTCGTCCCAAATCGATCGGCAACGAGCCGTGTGAGCGGCACAACTACGGCCAGTGCGAGTAGGTAACTCGTCGAAACCCATTGAACGTTCGACAGGGACGTCTTGAAGGTCCTAAGCAGCGTCGGGAGCGCGATATTGACGATCGTCGAGTCGAGCATCGACATGAACGAGCCCATCACCGTCACCGAAGCGACCGCGATCATCCGTGGATCGAACGCTTCGCGGATCGAAACTCGCTGGCTTCCTTCGGAGGTGGTGCCGGGGGTGATCATGTCGTGTCACTCCGGCGCATATAAAAGACCCTGGATTTCGCGAGTTCCGTCACGAATCGGTCGCCATGTGCAGGACAATATGTCACCCGGGGTTACGTTCGCCCAGGCCGGACCGCCGAGATGTACTTTCTCGGTACTCGGTTGGTTCTGGCGCTACTCGCGACGTCGGTAGGTTTCGGGTGCGCTGAAACTCCAGATTGGCCTGCATGGGAGGGGGAAACGATGCTCACCAAAGAAGACAACG
>Ga0208357_1001497_pt1 | contig 16815 bp, 16 predicted proteins | sample NGESurdeep092012_6_FD_184487 | JGI IMG/M metagenome (GOLD analysis project Ga0208357, IMG submission 184487) | Arctic peat soil microbial communities from Barrow, Alaska - NGEE Surface sample F52-2 deep-092012 (SPAdes) | ecosystem: Environmental > Terrestrial > Soil > Wetlands > Peat ... | reverse complement strand
AACGCGGCGTTGATCGCCGCGCGCATCATCGCCTTGCACGATGCCGCGCTCGCACGGCGGCTCGATGCGTACGTGCGGCGCTTACACGACGCCGCGGCGGCCAGCCATACTCAAACAGGCTCCTAACGTGCAAACGATCGGCGTGATCGGGGGAGGCCAACTCGGCCGTATGATCGCGCTCGACGCCAAGCGCATGGGCTACGACGTGATCGTCCTCGATCCGGCCGACCGCTCGCCCTGCGGTCAAGTCGCCGACGAACAGATCGTCGCCGCCTACGACGATCTCGCCGCGATGGAGGAACTCGGCCGGCGCTCCGACGTCGTCACCTACGAGTTCGAAAATATCGCGATCGCGGCGGTCGAACATCTCGAGCGCAGCGGGTATCTGGTCGCGCCGGGCAGCCACGTGCTGCGCGTGACGCAAGATCGCTTGCTCGAGAAACAGTTCGTGCGCGACTGCGGCATTGCGACGGCCGATTTCGCGCCCGTTCGCAGCGCCGACGATCTCGAAGCCGCCGCGCACTCGGTCGGGTTCCCGGCGATCCTCAAGACCGTCAGCGGCGGATACGACGGGAAGGGACAGTATCGGGTCGACGACCTTGCCGCGGCGCGCGCGGCCTTCGAGCGCGCCGGCGGCGTCGCGTTGATCTGGGAAGCGGTCGTGCCCTTCGTCAAAGAACTATCGGTGGTGGCGACGCGCGCGAATGACGATTCGACGATCGCGTTTCCTCCCGGGGAGAACCAACACGACGACGGCATCCTGATGATGACGATCGCGCCGGCGCGCGTCGACGACGCGATCGCCGGGCACGCGAAAGCGATGGCCGCGACCATCGGCCGGCGCTTGGGAATCGTGGGCACGTACTGCATCGAGTTGTTTCTGCTCGCCGACGGCACGCTGCTGGTCAACGAGATCGCGCCGCGCCCGCACAACAGCGGGCACTACACCATCGACGCGACGCCGTGCTCGCAATACGAGCAGCACGTCCGCGCGATCTGCAACCTTCCGCTCTCGCCGCCAACGCTGCTGCGCAGCGCGATCATGCACAACATCTTAGGCAGCGGATCCGGCAACATGCTCGTCGGCGCGTCCGCGATGCTCGCCGATCCGAGCATCGCCCTGCACATCTACGGCAAACGCCACGCCGTCGCGCGCCGCAAGATGGGCCACTTCACCATGCTCGTCGACGGCCCAATCGCCCCCACCGACATCGCCCGCGCCACTGCCGCCCACAAAAACCTCACCTGGGAACCCTAATCCGCCCGCCCCGTGCGGCGTTAGGGGTCGAGTGAGTGCGGTTTTGGGGTGATGTCGGTGTAGGCCATTGGGCGATCCCACCAATCGTGTGCGCGTGCGCGCAGGCGCTCTTGCGAGGGTGGCGCGGGCAGTTTCTGTGCTAGCGCGATTTCGTAGGCATCGAGATAGCGATCGATCATGCGCTCGACGGAGAAGGTTGCGGCGACGTGCGCCCGACAGGCGCTGCGATCCAGCGACGCGAGATCGGGAACGCGCGCGACCGCGGCGGCGACGTCGTCGCACACGAATCCGGTAACCCCGTCGCGGACGATCTCGGGGACCGAACCCATGTTGGCCCCGAGCACCGGCGTGCCGCACGCCATCGCTTCGACCAGCGTCAAGCCGAAACGCTCGGGGCGCGTGGTCATGTGGACGAGCGCCAGCGCGTTGCCCAGGAGTTCGTTGCGCGCCTCGCGTTCGACCGGGCCGACGAACTGCACGGCGTCGCCGTCGATGTGCGGCTCGATCTGCGTCTTGAAATAGTCCGCATCGTGCGGTATGCCGGCGAGTTTGATCCGCACGCCGGCCTTGCGCGCGATCTCGATGGCTAGGTGCGGCCCTTTTTCGGGATGGAAGCGCCCGAGGAACACCAGATAGTCTCCGGGCTTGTCGTTGAACGTGAACTCGTCCACGTCGACGCCGTTGTAGGTCGTCGCAAGATACTCCAAGCCCGGATCGCGATCCGCATCGCTGATCGAGCAGAAGAACGAGCGCCACGCGCAGGCGTAGTAGGCCGCCAGCGTCTGCGGATACGAAAACCCGTGGATGGTCGTAACGAGCGGCGGCGTCTTGGAACCCAACGCATAGGTCATCGGCTTCCAATCGAAATTGTTGTGGATCAGATCGAATTCGCCCGCGCGCTGGAACAGCTCGCCGATGTGCAAGGCGGCGTACACGTCGCCGTTGAGCGCGCGATCTTGCTCCAGCCCAACCGGAACGACCGAGGCGATCTTGCCGGCGAAGGCGGAGTTGCCGGTGGCAAAGAGCGTGACGTCGGCGCCGCGACGGCGCATGCCGTCGGCGATGGTAAAGGCGACTTGTTCCCACGGGCCGTAGCCCGGCGGCGGCGTCGGCGAGGCGATCGGGGCTAACAGCGCCAGTCGCAGTCCCGCGGGATTCATCGAACGCGTTCGCCGGCCTTGATGACGCCGCGCGGCGCGCGCAGCGTCGCCAGATCCGTAGCGATGTCGGCATCGAGCAGCAGCAGGTCGGCGGGTTCGCCGGCGGCCAGCGTGCCGCGGTGCAGGTCGATCAGTTCGGCGGCGACGGCGGTCGCGGCGTGCAGCGCCTGCTGGGACGTCATGCCCAACAGCGAATGCATCAGCTCGACTTCGTAGGCGTAGTTGTCGTGAAAGTTAAACGGCGTGCCCGCGTCGCTGCCGCCGGCGATCTTTACGCCGGCTTCGAACGCGCGCCGGATCGAGACCAGCATCGACTCGTTGACCACGCGCGCTTTGTCGAGCACGAACTGCGGCTGCGTTCCGTCCTCGAGATGTTCGAGAATGCACGTCGGGGCGGTCAACGTCGGCACGAGGTAGGCGCCGGTGGATTTGAGCAAATCGAGCGCTTCGTCGTCGAGCATGTGTCCGTGCTCGATCGAATCAACGCCCGCGCGCAGCGCGTTCTTGATGCCCAGCGTGCCGATCGCGTGTGAAGCGACGCGCAGCCCGTGACGATGTGCTTCGACGATGCCGGCTTCCAACTCGACGGGCGTTAGCTGCGCGTTGCCCGGGACGGCGCCGCGCGTGAGCACGCCGCCGGTCGCAATCATCTTGATGCAGTCGGCGCCCGCGCGCATCTGCTCGCGGACGGCCTTGCGCGCGTCCCACGGCCCGTCGATCTCGCGGCCCAGAAACCACCCGTGGCCGCCCGTCATGCACAGCACCGCGCCGGCCGCGCGCATGCGCGGGCCGGGAATGCGCCCCGCCACGATCGCATCGCGAACGTCTTGGGCGATCGCGCCCGAACAGCCCACATCGCGAACGGTCGTGACGCCGGCATGAAGTGAATTGCGCGCGTTTTCGACCGCGCGCAGCAAGCGTTGATTCTGTGTCGACAGCGCCATCGCGCCCATCGAATCCGCCTCGCCGCTCATCTCCAAATGGACGTGCGCGTTGACCAACCCCGGCGTCACGCACGCGACGGTGACGTCGGCATCGCCGCTTGCCGCCCGAATCGCCGTGACGTTCGTCCCCTCGATAACGAGATCGACGTTCCGTCCGGGCGTGTCGAGCGATCCATCGTAAAAAACGCCGGCTCGAACGATCATGTTGATGTCTCCGCGGATTCGAGGGCTTGGAAGGCTTTGCTGGTGAGGTTGTGGCCGAGCACGCCCGCGATGAAGCGCGAGGCGGCGCGGACTTTGTCGAGATCGACGCCGGTACGAACGCCCAGCCCGTGCAGCATGTAAAGCACGTCTTCGGTGCCCACGTTGCCGGTCGCGCCGGGCGCGTAGGGGCAGCCGCCCAAGCCGCCGGCGCTGCTGTCGAAGATATGCGCGCCGTTGAGCAGCGCGGCGTAAACGTTGGCCAACGCCGTGCCGCGCGTGTCGTGAAAATGAAATGCCAGGCGATCCAGCGGAATCGTCTTGGCGAGCAGCGGGATTAGCTCGTCGACTTGGCTGGGCACGCCGACGCCGATCGTATCGCCGATCGAGAGCTCGTCGCAGCCCATGGTCATCAGCTTCTCGGCGACGTCTGCGACGTTCGTCGCGCTCACCGCGTCGCCGAACGGCGAACCGAACGCGGTCGAGATATAGCCGCGCACGAACGTGCCGTCGGCCTTGGCCGCGCGCACGACGTCGCGGAACGTCTCGAGCGATTCGTCGATGCTCATGTTGATGTTGCGCTTGGCGAAGATTTCCGAAGCCGCGGTGAAGACGGCAATCGCGTCGACGCCGCAGGCTTTGGCGCGCTCGTAGCCCTTCATGTTGGGCACGAGGACCGAATAGCGCGTTCCGGGGCGTTTGGCGATGCGGGTGAAGACGTCGGCGGCGTCGGCGAGTTGCGGTATCGCTTTCGGGCTCACGAACGAAGTGGCTTCGATCCACTGCAGGCCGGTTTGCGAGAGCAAGTCGATGTAGCGCACCTTGTCGTCGGCGCTCACGATCTCGTGCTCGTTCTGCAGGCCATCGCGCGGGCCCATCTCCCACAGCGTGACCGTCGCCGGCAGCTTCACGTGGGCGCCAGCTCGATCAGCGGCGCGCCGGCGCTCACGATGTCGCCTTCGCGCACGAGAACGCCGCGGACGGTCGCGGCGCCCGGCGCTTCGATTCGATGTTCCATCTTCATCGCTTCCAACACGACCAAGAGTGCGCGGTCGGCGACCGCATCGCCTTGCGCCACCGCGATCTTCACGATCTTGCCCGGCATCGGCGCGTTCACGCGCCCGCCCGAACCGGTCCCGCTCGCCGCGTCCTTCGCCGCGTCCAACGTCGGCGGCGCCGCAAAGCAAAACGCTTCGCTCCGCCCGCCGAGCAACGCGAGAAACCACCCTCCTGGTGTCATGGTGAGCGTAGGCCCGGAGGGCCGGAGTCGAACCACGGAATCGCAGACATCGGCGGCGCGGACGGTAGCGGCGACATCGCCCTCGAGGCGCCATTCACCCGGCGCGGTCTGCGTTGCCGTCAGGGAACGCACGGCGTCGTCGAATTGTAAGCGTAGCGGAATGCCGACGCCGGCGATGCGCCATGGCGCCCAACCGTTGGCCAACAGACCGGCGGCCCCCGCAACGACGATGTCGTCGGCAACCTTCCCGCGCGCGAAGATGGAGTCGTCCAAGCGTTGGGCGAGAAACGACGTGGTGGTGTCGCCGGCGGCAAACGCGTCGTCGGCGGCGATCCAGCGCAGCAGCGGCAGGTTCGTGCGCACGCCGGCGATCGTGAAGCTCGCCAGCGCGGCGCGCAGTCGCGCGATCGCCTGCGCGCGATCGTTGCCCGAAACGATCAGCTTGGCGAGCATGGGATCGTAGTAGACGCCGACCTCGCTGCCGGCATCGACGCCGGCGTCTAAGCGCACGCCCGGACCTTCGGGCGGAATCCACGCCGCGATCGTTCCCGTCGAGGGCAGCATGTTGTTGGACGGGTCCTCGGCATAGATGCGCGTTTCGATCGCCCAGCCGCGCGGGCGCACGTCGTCTTGGGCGATCGTCAGCCGCTCGCCGTTGGCGATGCGAAACTGCCAGCGTACCAAATCGATGCCGTACACCTCTTCGGTGACGGGATGCTCGACCTGCAGGCGCGTGTTCATCTCGAGAAAATAGAACGCGCCGTCGCGATCGAGCACGAACTCGCACGTGCCGGCGTTGACGTAGGCGACGGATTGCGCGGCGCGCACCGCAGCGCTACCCATCGTCGCGCGAAGCTCGGGGGTCAGCGCGACCGACGGCGCTTCCTCGACGATCTTCTGATGGCGCCGTTGAATCGAACACTCGCGTTCGCCCAGATGAATCGTGTTGCCGAAGGCGTCGGCCAAGATTTGAAACTCGATGTGCCGCGGATCGCGCAGATAGCGTTCCAGCAGCACGACGTCGCTGCCGAAGGCCGCCAGCGCTTCGCGTTTGGCGGCCTCCAGGGCTTCGTCGAACCGTTCGATCGACTCGACGACGCGCATGCCGCGTCCGCCGCCGCCGGCGCTGGCTTTGATCAACAGCGGGAATCCCGCGATGACCGCCTCCTTTCGCAATCGCGCGGGATGCTGATCGTCGCCGTGGTAGCCGGGCAAGATCGGCACGTCGAAGTCGCGCACGCGTCGCTTGGCTTCGATCTTGCTGCCCATGGCCGCCATCGCTTGCGGCGGCGGTCCCACGAAGATCAAACCCGCATCGTTGACGGCTTGTGCGAAGGCCGCGCGCTCGGAAAGAAAGCCGTAGCCCGGATGCACCGCGTCGGCGCGCATCGCCGCGGCGGCTTGCAAGATCGCATCGATGTTGAGATAAGAGTCGGCGGCCGGCGCGGGTCCCACGCACGCGCTCTCGTCCATGAAGCGCAGATGAAACGCGCCTTCGTCGGCTTGCGAGTAGATGCCCAACGGTACGATGCCGGCTTCGCGCGCGGCGCGGGCGACGCGCACCGCGATCTCACCGCGGTTGGCGACGAGCAGGCGCGAGATCACTTCGTCCAGCTTGCCGGGCGCCGTTCCAGGAACGCGCGCAGGCCTTCCTGACCTTCCTCGCTGGTGCGCTGCGCGGCGATGGCCTCTGCGGTCAGATCCAGCGTCGCGTCGTACTCGGCGTTGCCGACGTCGACGATCAAGCGCTTTGCGACCGCGACCGCAGCGGGCGACGCGCCGTGCAGTTCGGCGAGCACGCGTTCGACCTCGGTGTCGAGTTCGACCGTGGCCACGACCGCGTGCACCAAGCCGATGCGTCGCGCTCGACGTGCGTCGAAGCGCTCGCCGGTCAGAAACAGCGCGCGCGCGTTGGTCGCGCCGATCTTGGCGAGCACGAACGGCGAGATCACCGCCGGAAGGATGCCGAGTTTGGTTTCGGTGAAGCCGAAGACCGCGTCGACGGCGGCGACGACGATGTCGCAGACGGCCGCTAGGCCGCAACCGCCGCCCAGCGCAGCTCCCTGGATTCGCGCCACGACCGGCTTGCTGCAGCGGTCGATGGTGCGGAACATCGCGCTCATCGCCTTGGCGTCGGCGACGTTTTGTTCGCGCGTGAGCTCGAGGCTGGCGCGCATCCAGTTGACGTCGGCGCCCCCGCAGAAGGCTTTCCCTTGACCGGCCAGCACGATGGCACGGATGTCGGAGCGCCCGTCCAGCTCGGCGAAGGCCGCCGACAATTCGGCGATGGTCTGCGCGTTGAAGGCGTTGCGCACGTCGGGCCGGGCCAGGGTCACCCGCGCCACGCCGTCGGCGCTCGACACCGCAATCGTCTGATACTCCATAGGCCCGGTTTGCGTTCTCGGAACGAACCGCGGCTGCCTGGCATGCGTTAGTATAGGGGTATGAAGCGCGACGTCTATCGTTACCCGATCGTGACGCGCCTGGCGCACTGGCTCTGGGTGCTGGCTTTTCTGGTGCTGGTCTCGTCGGGGCTGCAGATCTTCAACGCCGCCCCCTACTTGGACGCCTCGGATAAGTCCAATCCCGCCCGGCGCGTGCTCTCCATCGACTCCCCCGCCGAAGGCGTGGGCACCACGACGATCTTCGGACGCACGCTGACGACCACGGGTTGGCTGGGCTGGACGAGCGACGGGATGGGCAGTGAAACCGCGCGCGGATTTCCCGGCTGGATCACGATCCCGGCCTATCAGGATCTGGCCAGCGGCCGGCGCTGGCATTTTTTCTTTGCGTGGCTGGCGACGCTGTGCTGGATCGCATGGCTGATCTCGTCGGCGATCAAGGGCAACCTGCGCAAGATTCTGCTGCGTCCGCGCGACCTGCGCGATCTGTGGCCGATGCAAGCGTACTATTTGAAGTTACGAAAAGAACCGCCGGCGTACGACACCTACAACCCGCTGCAGAAGGCTGCGTACACGGCGATCCTGTTCGTCATCACGCCGCTGGTCGTGCTCACGGGCCTCGCGCTCTCGCCCGGCATCGACGCGTTCGCGCAGCCGTTGACCGCGGTGTTCGGCGGGCGGCAGTTCGCGCGCACCTGGCACTTCGCGGGCATGATCGTGCTGATCGCGTTCTTCGTCGTGCACACATTTCAAGTCGCGACGCAAGGCGTCGTCAATCAGATGCGCTCGATGATCACCGGCTGGTATCGGCCGGGCGCGCACGAAACGGAGGGTAAAGCATGAAACGCCGACTCTTCGTGGCCGGATCGCTGACGGCGCTGGCCGGATGCTCGCCGATCGGCACGGCGCTCAACAACACGCCCGGCTTCGAAAAATTCCTGGGCAGCGCCGGGAACTTGGATCACGCGTTGATCGGCACGCGCGGCATGGCGCGCGAATACAAAGAATCCGATATCGATCCGGTCTTTCGCGTCAACGGTTTGGCGACGCCGACGACGGCGATGTACCGGCACATCGTTGCCGACAAGTACGCCTCGTACCGGTTGATCGTCGATGGCGCGGTCGAGCGACGCGGCGCCTTCACGCTGGGGCATCTGCAGCATCTGATGCAGCGCACGCAGATCACGCGCCACGATTGCGTCGAGGGCTGGAGCGTGATCGGCAAGTGGACCGGCGTGCCGCTGGGCGACCTGCTCGATATCGTCAAGCCCAAGCCCGAGGCGCGCTACGTCGTGTTCTACTGCATGGATTCCGACGACCAGGGAACGCCGTACTACGAGAGCCTGGACCTGCACGAGGCCCGCCATCCGCAGACCCTGCTGGCCCTGCAGCTCAACGGCAAGCCCATCGATCCCGACCACGGCGCCCCGGTGCGCTTGCGCATTCCCACGCAACTCGGTTATAAAAGCGCTAAGTGGGTTCGACGGATCGAGGTCGTCGCGTCGATGGGCACCATCTACGGCGGCGGCGGCGGATACTGGGAAGATCAAGGCTACGATTGGTACGCGGGCATTTGAAAGGACGAGGAGCATGAAGTTTCGCGGTTTGGGTATGGCGATCGGCCTGGTGGCCGTGCTTTTGGTTGCGCGTTCGTTGCGCGCCGAGGAACCGGCGCATTACACGTTCTCGCCCGCTCCTCCCGGCACGATGACGCAAAGCGCCATGGGCTATCTCGCCGGCCAAGCGATGCACAGCCAGTGGCGCGCCGTCACCAGCAAGCGCGTCGTGGGCAAGCGCGGCAAGCTGTCATTCTTTCAGTCGTATCTCTCGATCTACGCCATCGATAATACGACGTATCGTTTGAAGTATCGCTCGCCGGGCAACGGCGGACCGCTCGACACCGTGACCAAGGCCCACGGCGCAGCGATGTGGTTCCCGATGCAGACCATCAACATCGTCGGGTTCGGACAGTTCATACAACCCACGGTCGAACAGCTGGTCGTCGCCTCGCACGAGCAGGCCGCGGACTGCGGCGGCGCGCAAGTGACCGTGTTCGCCTACAATCCCCACACCAACAAGGTCGCGTCCAGCGCGACCGTTCGCAACGGCTGCCAACTCGTGGCAAGAATCGTGCGCGGCAGCGGCAACGTTCCCGACAGCATCGTGCTCGTGGGTCCCTACTACGGTCCAAAAGCGGCGATGTGCTGTCCCACCAAAAACAGCGCTACCGCAACGCTCCGCTTCGCCGCCGGCGGCTGGGTAGAATCCCCGCAATACTTCCCGTTGACGCAGTAGCCCGCAGGGGTGTCATGGTGACACAGCGCGCCGCGGCGCGAACGTTGCTATTCGATTGGCAACGCGGTGGGGCGATTGCCTGTCGACAGCGCGAACCACAGGCCGGCGACGACCATGGCGGCGCCGATGAGTTCGCGCGGGCTGAAGGCTTCGCCGGCGAAGAAGATGCCGACGAGCACCGCGATTACGGGAATGATTAGCGCTGAGAAGTTCACGACCCAAACGGCGACGTGCTTGAGCAACCAGAGGTTGATGAAGAAGGCGACAGCGCTTCCCAGGACGCTGAGGTAGAGCAGCGCGCCCAGCGATGCCGGGAGCAGGGCGCGGTGCGCGTCGGGATGCTCGATGGCTATGCCGGCGACGCCCACCACGATGCCGGCGATCAGCATCGCCGGTGCCAAGATGGCCAGCGGCGCGTGATGCGAATGACGTTTGGCGTAAACGTTGGCAAAGCCCGCGAGCGCGGCGGAGCCCAGGATCGACAGGACGTACGGCCACGAGCCGCGCGATTCGCCGATCAGCGAAATCACGCCGACGCCCGCGAATGCGAGGATCGTGCCGATCCAAACGCGCGACGTCGCGCGCTCGTCGACCAAATAGCGAGCGTAGAAAAACGCGAAGAAGGGCAGCGTTCCAAACAGCACCGCCGTCAGGCCCGAGGTTAAGCCGCGCTCGGCGTTATACGTCAACACATAGTTCAACCCGAACAAACACGTCGCCAGCACCAGCACGAGTTTCCACGGCAGCGCGCGCAAGGGGATCAGATCGCGGCGCAGTGCGCCGACGCCGAGCAGGAGCAAACCCGCTACGACGAAGCGCAGCCCAACCCCGCTCAGCGGCGGCATGTAGAGCAAACTGATCTTGATACCAAACCACGTCGTGCCCCAAATCAAGCACATGAACGTATACCAGCCCACGATGGCAACCAAAGAAACGCGCCGCTGCATCGCTAGCCGCCGAACAGATACTCTTTGGGAGTGATACGCCCGCCGAAGAAGGCGGTGATGCCCACGCCGTAGACATCGGCCAAACGTTCGAGTTCGTCTTCGTCCAGGATCGTCTCGGCCGCTTCGGCGTCGGCTAAACGCTCGACCTCGATGTTTGCGGCTCGCGCCGCATCCTCAAGCGAAATGCCGCGCAAATCCCGATGCGCCGCCAGTTGCTGCGCAAGATCACCCATAGGATTACGCCGCATCATTGCACCACACAGCGTGTCGCAGCATCGCTAAATGTCACGGTGCGTCGTGGCTGTGTCATGACACTGGTCACATGCGGAAGATGCCGAACGTGGTCGGCGGTTGGGGGGCGTTGGCGGCGGCGGCTAGGCCGATGGCGAGAACGCGGCGCGTGTCGAGGGGATCGATGACGCCGTCGTCCCACAGACGTGCGGTCGAGTAGTACGGGCTGCCTTCGCGCTCGTATTTTTCTAGGATCGGCGCTTCGAAGGCGGTTTTTTCTTCGGGCGTGAGGTCGCCTTTGACGGTCGACAGGACGCCGGCGGCTTGCGGGCCGCCCATTACGCTGATGCGCGCGTTGGGCCACATCCAGAGTTGCCGCGGCGCGAAGGCGCGCCCGCACATGCCGTAGTTGCCCGCACCGAAGCTGCCGCCGATTACGACGGTGAACTTGGGCACCTCCGCGCACGCGACGGCCATCACGAGCTTCGCGCCGTCTTTGGCGATGCCGCCGTTTTCGTATTCTTTGCCGACCATGAAGCCGGTGATGTTCTGCAAGAAGACCAGCGGCGTGCCGCGCTGCGCGCACAGTTCGATGAAGTGCGCGCCTTTGAGCGCCGATTCGCTGAACAGGATGCCGTTGTTGGCCAGGATTCCGACGGGGTGGCCTTCGATCGCGGCAAAACCGCAGACCAGGGTGGTGCCGTAGCGTGCTTTGAACTCGTGAAACTCCGAAGCGTCGACCAAGCGCGCGATGACCTCGCGCACGTCGTATCCGACGCGGCTGTCGGCGGGGATCGTTGCGTAGAGCTCACTGACGTCGACGGCCGGCGCCTGCGGCAGCGCGCGATCCCATTGCGTGGGCAGCTCGCGATGCAGGTTGCGCACGATCTCGCGCACGATCGCCAACGCGTGCTCGTCGTTCTCGGCCAAGTGATCCGCGACGCCCGAGATGCGCGTGTGCACGTCGGCGCCGCCTAGCTCTTCGGCGGTAACGACCTCGCCCGTCGCGGCTTTGACCAGCGGGGGACCGCCCAAGAAGATCGTGCCGTTGCCTTTGACGATCACGGTTTCGTCGCTCATCGCCGGGACGTAGGCGCCGCCGGCCGTGCACGAGCCCATCACCGCGGCAATCTGCGGAATGCGCCGGCTCGACATGCGCGCTTGATTGTAGAAGATGCGTCCGAAGTGGTCGCGGTCGGGAAACACTTCGTCTTGCAAGGGCAAGAACGCGCCGCCTGAATCGACTAGGTAGATGCACGGCAGATGATTCTGCTGGGCGATCTCTTGCGCGCGCAGATGCTTCTTGACGGTCATCGGATAGTACGTGCCGCCCTTGACGGTCGCGTCGTTGGCGACGATGACGCACTGCTGGCCTTCGACCGTGCCGATGCCCGTGACGATGCCTGCGGCCGGGGAATCGTCGTCGTACATCCCGTTGGCAGCCAGCGCGCTCAACTCCAGAAAGTCCGAGCCGGGATCGACCAGACGCTCGACGCGTTCGCGGGCGGGCAGTTTGCCGCGCTTGCGATGCTTGGCGGTCGCATCAACACCGCCGCCGGCGCGAACCGCCGCCAGGCGATCGCGCAGCTCGCCGACCAACTCTTCCATGCGGGCCGCGTTGCGAGCAAACTCCGGAGCGCCCCGGTCCAGACGCGTCTCTAATCGTGCCATCCAAGGGTGCGGTTCGGCGCGTCCCCGACCGCTCCCCGGCCGATTTCCGGCTTAGAACGAGATTAAAGGATACTGAGCGGATGGTTCGGGCGCCGCAAACTCGGCTACACTAGGGCCAACTCGTTTTCATTCTTGTATCCGGAGTAACCGATGGCCTCAAGTCAAACGACCAGCGTCGACGTGGGCGGACTCGTGCGTCCCACGGGCAGACTCGACATGGCGCAAGCGCTCGAACCCTATGCCGGAACGCTCGACGAACGTTCGGCCGCGCACCTGTTACGGCGCGCCGGCTTCGGCGGCGCTCCCAACGACATCGCGCGCGTCGCGGCGATGCAGCCGGCCGACGCGGTCGAATCGCTGGTGCGGTTCCCGTCTACGAGCGGGCTACCGGCACCGACCGATCTCTTCGACCCGATCGCCTATCGCCAGCAACTCGTCCAGCAAGCGCGCGCGGGCCAAGGAATGTTTGCCGGGGGCGCGCGTCTGACGCCCGACAAGCGCCGCGAGCTGGGCAAGGACGTGCGTCAAGCCGAACGCCAATCGATCCTGGCCTTGCAGCGGTGGTGGCTCGACCGGATGTTGGCCACGCCCGCGCCGCTTCAAGAGAAGATGGCGCTCTACTTTCACGGTCATTTCACGAGCGCCGCGATTCAAAAGGGCGTCTCGCCGGAGATGGTGTTCGACCAGAATCAACTCTTCCGGCAATACGCGCTGGGAAATCTGCGCAGCCTCACGCGCGATATCTCCAAAGACCCCGCGATGCTGCTGTATCTAGATAACGCCGGTAGCGATGCTGCGCATCCCAACGAGAACTACGCGCGCGAGCTGATGGAGCTGTTCACGCTGGGCGTGGATCACTATTCCGAGACCGACGTGCGCGAGGCCGCGCGCGCGTGGACCGGCTGGACGGTCGATCGCCGGACCGGCCAAGCGGCGTTCGTCGCGTCGCGGCACGACAACGGCAGCAAGACCTTCTTGGGACGCACGGGCAACTTCACCGGAGACGACATCGTCGACATCATCTTCGACCAGCCGCAGTGCGCGACGTTCTTTGCAACCAGCCTTTTGAACTACTTCGTCTACAACAACCCGGAGCCCGAGCTCGTCGCTGCGGTCGCGGCATCGCTGCGCAAGCACGACTACGAGATCGCACCGGTCGTTTCGATGCTGTTGCGCAGCAACGTTTTCTATAGCGATCGCGCCTACCGCGCGCTAATTAAGAGTCCGGCCGAGTTCGTGGTCGGCACGTACAAATCGTTGGGCCTCGCACAGGTGGACGGCATCGGTTTGCGCGCGATGCGGGCGATGGGGCAGATTTTGTTCTATCCGCCCAACGTGGCGGGCTGGCCGCCGGGCGCCAACTGGATGACCAGCCAAATGCTGATCTCGCGGCAGAATTTTGTCGCCGCGCTGGTCAACGAGCCCGCCGTCGGAGAAACCGCGTGGGTTGCCGCGCTGCCCGACGACGCCGCAAAGGCCAGCCACGATTTGGTCGCGACGCTGCTGCAGGGCGATGCCTCCAAACAATCGTTCGTGCAGCTGGCCAGCTATCTCGACGGCACCAACACTTCGGCGCTCGGCGCGCTCTCGACGGAGAATCGCGACGAGCGCTTGCGCGGCGCGGCCTATCTCACGATGGCGATGCCCGCTTACCAACTGAACTAGGAGCAGACGATGAAACGTGGCAACTTTTTACTGGGGGCGGTCAGCGGCATCACGGTCGTAGCCTCGGCCGATCACATCTTCGCGCAAGCGTTGGCGGCGTCGCCGCTGCCGGGCTTGCCCGCCGGACAGAACCGCACGCTGGTGCTCGTCAACCTCCAGGGCGGCAACGACGGCTTGAACTGCATCGTGCCGCACGGCGACGCGCAATACTATCGCTTGCGCCCGACCATCGGCATCGCCCAGGCCCAAGTGCTGGCCATCGACGGACAGATCGGCTTCAACCCGGCGATGAAATCGCTCAAAGACATGTACGACAAGGGCAGCGTGGCGATCGTGCAAGGCGTCGGGTATCCTCAGCCGGACCATTCGCACTTCCGATCGACGGAGATCTGGCAGACGGCCGCGCCCGATAAGTATCTGCACACGGGCTGGCTGGGTCGCTATTTGGACGACGCCGGCCTGCCCAAAGCCAACCTGTTCAACGGCGTCGCGGTCTCGCAAGTACTGCCCGAGGTGATGATCTCGGAAACCGTCGACGTGCCCGCGATTCCCAGCGAACGCGGTTACGGCTTGGTCAGCGATCGCAACGGCGCGTCGCGCTCGACCTACGGGCAAGTCGTTCGCGATACGAACCTGCCGTTCGCGTCGCCGTATCTTTCGCACGTGATGGAGATCGAAGATCACGCGCAGCGCGGCTCCGAAGAGCTGCCCAAACTGACCGCCGGCTACAAGACGCAGGCAACCTATCCGGCGACGCCGCTAGGGCGCAGTCTCGCGCTGGCCGCGCAGATCGTCGGCAGCAACATCGGGACCAAGGTCATCTATATCCAGCACGGATCGTTCGATACGCACGTCAGCCAGCAGGCCACGCAAAATCGTCTCCTCGGCGAGTTTTCCGACGCAATGAAGGCGTTCTACGACGATTTGGGCGCGCACGGCAACGACGGCAGCGTGTTGACGCTGACGTTTTCGGAGTTCGGCCGCCGTTTGGAAGAGAACGCCAACCGCGGGACCGACCACGGTGAAGCATCGCCGCTGTTCCTAATCGGCGGCGGCGTCAAGGGCGGCACGTACGGTACGTATCCGCAGCTCGGCTCGGCCAACATGGGCAACTTGCCGTTCACGACCGATTTCAGAAGCGTCTACGCGACGGTTCTGGAGCGTTGGCTCGGCCGTCCCTCGACAAAAATCCTCGCCGGCACCTATCCGACGCTCCCCGTCCTCACGTAATCGATTCCGCAATGCCCGTTGGCATGACACGGCACGGGCGTAGCGAACGGGACCTGTGATCTGGAGGGGAGGGCAAGACGGTCGCGATCTATGCAAAGACGCCGGCGCCTCGAGCCGGTATGCCCAAAGAAGGCGGGTTGCCGCCCAAGGGGACGCCCAAAAATTATTTGATGGCGTGGCTGTTGGTCATGCTCAAAGAGCGTAACCTGCACGGCTACGAAATCATGAAGGCGCTCAAGCAGCAATTCGACGTGAACTCCGATCCGGGAACGATCTACCGCGCGCTGCGCCACCTCGAAGGCGAAGGCTTCATCGCATCGCGGTGGGATCCCAAGGAACAGGGCCCGGCGCGACGCGTCTACCAGATTACGATCGCGGGCAACGGCGCGCTGGCGCAATGGGGCGTCGCGCTGGGACAATATCGCGATAACCTCGACGCGTTTTTTCGGCTCTACAATCAGGAATAATTCGTCGCGATGACCTCGGTGCTGTTTCTTGGAACCGGCGGCGCGCGCTTCGTCGTCGCGCGTCAGCTGCGTGCGTCGGGCGGAATGTGGATGCGTTTCGGGCAGACGCAGATCGCCGTGGACCCGGGGCCCGGCGCGCTGGTGAGGGCGCTCTCGCACGTTCCGCCTTGTAACCCGCGCGAGCTCGACGCGATCGTGCTCTCGCACAAACACCTGGATCACTCCGGCGACGTCAACGTGATGATCGAGGCGATGACCTCGGGCGGCTTTCGCAAACGCGGAGCGATCTTCGCACCGGGCGATGCGTTCCAAGACGATCCCGTCGTCTTGCCCTACGCACGGCAGTTTCCCGAACGCGTCGAACGCCTGACCGAACGTGCGGGACCGCTGCGCGTCGGAGACGTCGACCTGCGAACCTCGATCCGGCACGTCCACGCCTGCGAAACCTACGGCGCGCACTTCACGTACGAAGGGCTGACGGTATCCTACTTGCCGTGCGGGCGGTATTTCGACGGCCTGGCGGCGGATTACGCCGGCCACCGGCCCGACGTGCTGATCGTCAACGTGCTGCGCTTTGCCGATGCGATGGACGTCGATCATCTGACCTGGGAGGGCGCCTGCCGTATCGTGGAGGACGTACGCCCGAAGGTAGTGGTCTTTCAACATTTCGGCACCAAGATGCTCGAACAGGGTCCGCGCCGCTTGGCCCAAGAGGTCGAGGATCGCTTGGGCTTGCGCGCGATCGCCGCGTACGACGGGTTTTTGCTCGACGTCGATACCGAGGTCGCCGCCGTTGCCCGTTGAGATCGTACGGGTGCAGCCCGCGGCCGTCGACGCGTTCTTTCGCGCGCACGAACGCGAAGCGCTCAAAACGTTCTACGATTTCTCCGTGATCTGGCACGAACAATCGCACGACGTCGCGGCAAGAGACGGCGCCGACGTCGTGGGCGCGCTGCGGTTGCGGATCGCGGCCTCGCTAGCCCACGTCGAGCGCGTGATCGTCGTTCCCGAGCGTCGCCGCCAAGGTATCGCGCGCCGGCTGCTCGACGACGCCGCCGACATCGCCAACTACTACAACTGCCACAAGATGACGCTCTTGGTCCC
>Ga0208357_1001491_pt1 | contig 16853 bp, 18 predicted proteins | sample NGESurdeep092012_6_FD_184487 | JGI IMG/M metagenome (GOLD analysis project Ga0208357, IMG submission 184487) | Arctic peat soil microbial communities from Barrow, Alaska - NGEE Surface sample F52-2 deep-092012 (SPAdes) | ecosystem: Environmental > Terrestrial > Soil > Wetlands > Peat ... | reverse complement strand
CGACCGATGGCGGGCACTTCGGCCCCTGCTCCCTGGTGAGCGGAACAACCGTCTCCTGCACCGTCTACTACCCCGTGGATCTGAACGCCGGCGATGCCTTCTCGGTGTCCCTCAACGGGCTGACGAATCCGACGACCACCGGGCCCACCACGGTGTCGGTGTCGACCAGTGCCGACACAAAGAACGCCACGGCCCCGGTCATCATCACGGGAATCCTGTGCGGAAAGCTCTCGGGCAAGCTCTCCGGGAAAGTGACCATCAAGAAATGCGCACCCAAGTCGAAGCCGAACAAACTCCTCTCCGGACTGGGATCGTCGTTGACATCGGGTGGCACCTTGACGTGGAAGAAGAGCCATCAGACGACGGTGATCGCCACCTCGACGACGTCGCCAACGGGTCATGGTGCCTGCCCGAGCGGTAGCACGGAACTCGACATTTCCGGATCGGTCTCCGGAGGTGGTTCGACGTACACCCACTCGGGTGACTATGTGTCGCTCCACGCCTGCGAGAGCGGTTCCGGTGCCCTCAGCTTGGTACCGGGCACGAAGGCGATTCTCTGAGGCGCCGGGCACCAGCACGGGTTAACCAGCCCCGGGAACTCAGCCAGGCCAGGTGTTACCGTCGGCCGGGATGACGGCCCCCTGGTTCGACGACGCCTGCAGCCTGGTCGATGCCTTCCGACAAGGGACGCTCTCACCGGTGGAGGCCCTCACCGGCTCCATCGACGCCATTGGATCCTCGTCCCTGAACGCCTTCTCCCACACCGATTTCGACCGCGCCCTGGAGGCGGCCAGGACGGCCGACGTGTCGCTGCCCTTCGGCGGGGTGCCCTTCGGGGTGAAGGAGCTCGAACAGGTGGACGGCTGGCCCTACACCGAGGCTTCTCTGCTCTTCCGGGACCGGGTGGCTTCGCACGACCAGACCTCCATCACCCGGCTCCGTTCCACCGGCGCCGTCCTGGCCGCCCAGACCACGGCCAGCGAATTCGGGGGCATCAACTGCACGTCGACCGAACTCCACGGCACCACCCGGAATCCGTGGGAGCTGTCCCGGACCCCGGGAGGCTCCTCCGGAGGAACGGCGGCGGCGGTGGCCGGCGGCCTCCTCCCCATCGCCACCGGCAGCGACGGCGGCGGATCGATCCGCATACCGGCCGGCTTCGCCGGACTGTTCGGCCTGAAGGCCACCTACGGTCGGATCCCGAAAGGCCCGGCCGCCGGCATCGAACCGATCACCTCTGTCCTCGGTTGTCTCAGCCGGTCGGTCCGGGACACGGCCCGCTTCTTCGACGCCTGCAACGGTTTCGACCAACGTGACCCGTTGTCCCTGCCCGCCGTGGGTGGCTGGGAGGCCGGCCTGGGTGCGCAGGATCTGGCCGGGAAGACGGTCCTGATCCTGCCCGACCTGGGCACGGCCCGGGTCCGCAGTGAAGTGGCCGAGGTGGTCCAGTCGGCGGCCGAACGACTGGCCGGGGCGGCCGGGTTGAAGGTGGTCGACGTCACCCCCCATCTCCCGCCGCTACGGGGTCAGTGGGCCATGGCCGGAACGGTGTCCTTCATCGTCGACCTGGGTGCCGCCTATCCCGACCGGATCGACGAACTGTCCCCGGAGATGCGGATGGGACTGGACGCCGCCCGGGACCGTTTCAATCTGGAGCGGGCCGCCGCCATCGAGGCCTGGCGCCGGCAATTGAACGAGGCCATGGCCGATCTCTTCGAGGCGGCCGACTTCGTCATGTGCTCGACCAATCCCGACGTGGCCTTCGCCGCCGAGGGTCCACCCCCGTCGACCATCCCGGGGGCCGATCTGATCCACGAGATCGGTTTCGCCCGGGCCATCATGAACAACGCCGCGCTCACGGCCCCCTCCAACATGAACGGGAGCCCGGCCATGTCCGTCCCGGCCGGCCTGGTCGACGGGCTGCCGGTGGGGCTCCAGGTCCTGGCCGCCCACCACCGGGAGCCGCTCCTGCTGGATCTGGCCCTGGTGGCCGAACGGGAACTGGCCTGGCCCAAGGTCGCACCGGGATCACCGCTGTAAGGCCGGCCCCGAGCTCAACTGGTTCCTCGCAATGCCATGACGTTCTCGGCCGGCTCCTCGAGGATCGAGCTGAATCCGGCGTAGACGTAGCTGGAACCTTTGGGCACTCCTCGGTCCATACAGGCCCGGACGAGGCTTCCCCGGTCGAGGACGCCATCAGGCGCCTTCCGCAAGACGTCGACGATGGTCGAATCGATATGTCCGAGGACCTTCCCGCCGTCGACGACAGGATCCAGACACGCTCTGTCTCCGCCGAATCGCACCCCGGGGAGCTGTTGGCATCCGAGCCGGACGGCACTCTCAGACGGAACCGGAAGGTGGTACATCCGATACTGGCGCGACAGTCCTCCGTGCAGTTGTGCAGGAGTCAACCCACCGCATACTGCGAGCATCTTGCGAATCTCGGTCCCCATGTGATTCTTCGCCGTCTCCACGATCCACCATTCTCCGTCCACTGTCACCCCGTCGATGGAAGCAATGCCGTTCTGGACAGACTCCCGTGATGGCGCCGGAATCTCGTCCGCGACCCGGACGATGATCTCGGATACCGATGCCGCCCCCCAGGCGCGACATTGCCGCCGCGTTTCGGCGATGACTCGCTTCTCGAGTCCGTGGGTGTTGGTCGAGATCACCCGCCGGGTACGGGTATTGGCCGCGAACTCGACATCGGGGAACTTACGGTGGTTCCACCGCGCCGCATGGCGGAGGCCTTCGACGGTGATGCCTACGGCTGACAGGCCAAGGCGTCGTTGACCGGCCCGGAATGCATCCTCGTCCATTGGAAGTGACTGGCGAAGAAGCTCGATGGCCAGGTCGAGTGCGGGGAGGAGGGGTGGGTGGGGGGATTTCCGGCGGTCGGCAGCGGCGGTAATCTGCCGGATGCGTTCGGCGGTCACCCCGGCAAGGAGCGCTCCTGCTTCCAAGGTGATCGGTGCGCCTCCGGTCCACCCGAACCGCTGAAGGACAGCGTCACGCTTGCTCGCCCTTAGTTTAGGCATTGTGGCGACGAGCACGGCGGCCAGAGCGTCTTCCAGGAGTTCCGGGTGATGGCGGTCGGCCGCCCGGGTCATCGACTGCACCGCTCCCGGAAGGTGTCGGAGCTCGCGTTCGGGAAAGGACGCTGCGGTGTGGTTCACGACGGCCCGGGCTGCGGTGGCCGTGGCGCCGAACCGCGGATCGTCGTTGTGAACGGCAGTGAACCACGACGTCGACTGGAGGACGGCACAGGCCTCTTCGGCTTCACCCAGTGCTTCGAGCCACGATGCGGGCAACACGGCTATGGGTACGTCGGCCCCGAAGCCCACGACGCGGCCGCCCGTCACGGATATGTCAAGGATCGTCAGCGTTCCCACCGAAGGGACCGCCGCCAGTTCGCCGTAGGTGAACCGCCGCAACCGTTCGGGGTCACTCCAGGCGCCGAGGCGTTTAAGAACTCGGATGCTGTGGGACCGCCACGGCAGCGCGCCCGGAACGAGGCCGGCCGGCCAGCCGGCGAGGACCGGTTCGTCGGAAAGCTCCGGCAGTACCGCTCGCAGAGCGGCCTTGGCGGCCATCAAGGCCATCGGGACGGTGACCCCGGGTTGGTCCCACGCCCGAGAATTGAGTTGGTCATACCTCTGGATTAACCCGCCGAGCCTCGCCGCCGGAGGGAGCCGGCGGACGCCGAAGCGCACTCTGAGGTTGATCGGCAGAAGATCACACCCTGGCTCACCGAACTGAGCGGTCGACGTCGATATCACCTCTCTCACATCATGATCCGGTCACCCGAGCTTTGGCCATGAGGCACTGACCCTTTTTCGAGAACGACCTCGTGAATTGTGGGCCGATCGTCAGATGCCGGCCGGAAGGCAGGCACCGCCGGTCACGGCTTAGGCTTGGCCCCAGTCCACGAAGGGGGTAGCGGTGTCCGAGCGCTACGTGATCATCTCGGCCGACGGCCACTGCGGTCTGCCGTTGGCCGACTACCGGCCTTACCTGGAGACCCGTTTCCACCCCGCCTTCGATGAATGGGTGGCCCAGAAGGAAGCCGAGCGGGCCGAGAAGTTGGAGACCAACTTCGAGTACATCATGGGCTGGGAGACCTCCAACCAAGAGGGACTGCGCGGCGCCTACGACTCCGACGTCCGCGACAAGGAACTCGATCAGGACGGCGTGGCCGCCGACGTCCTCTTCGCCGATGCCGATGCCATCACCGGGATGGGTTCACCCCCCTTCAACGCCGGCCTGGCCGCCGGCGAGATAACCGACCCGGATCTGGCCTTCGCCGGGGCCCGGGCCCACAACCGCTTCCTGGCCGAGCTCTGCGCGTCCAGCCCGCAGCGTCGGGCCGGCATCGCCCTCATCCCCCTCTGTCACGATCCGGCCCGGGCCGTGGAGGAAGCCGAGTGGGCGGCGGCCCAACCCGGCATCCGGGGGGTGATGATCCCGACCATGTGGCGGGACCGGCCGCCCTATTCGTCCGAGGTCTACGAACCTTTCTGGGCCGCCTGCGCCGGGGCCCATCTGCCCGTCCACACCCACTCCGGGGAAGCGCCCCAGGAGGAGTACAACGGCCATCTCGGTATCTACCTGGCCGAGGTGGTCTGGTGGGCGGCCCGGCCGTCGTGGCACCTGCTCTTCTCCGGCGCCTTCGAACGGCACCCGGGTCTCATGTTCGTGGTCACCGAAGCGGCCGCCTACTGGATCGCCGACTGCAAGTGGAAGTGGGACCAGTACATGGGCGGGGGCCACACCACCAAGAAGATGGCCGCGCTGCTGGAAGGGAAGATCTCCAAGCTCCCGTCGGAGTACTTCGGCACCAACCTCTTCGCCGGTGCCTCCACCATGTCGCCCGAGGAGATCCGTCGGCGCCATGTCCTCGGTCTCGACGCCGTCATGTGGGGAACCGACTACCCCCATCCCGAAGGATCCTGGCCCCACACGGCGGCCAAGCTGAAGAAGGATTTCTGTGACGTCCCGGTGGAAGAGACGAAGCAACTCCTGGGCGGCACGGCGGCCAAGGTCTACGGCTTCGACCTCGACGCCCTCCGACCCATCGCCGACCGGATCGGCTTCACTCCAGAGGACCTGGGCCAGGACCCGTCACTGGTGGCCGACCCACAAGCGGCGGCATCGGCCAAGTGGTGGCTGGCCGAATACGGGATCTCGCCCACCCGCTGAGCGCCCTCGAGGTGTCTGACGATGAAATCACACCACGTGGCCAGGGCCGTCGGGTCAGTCTCACCGTGAGAGCCCGGGTAGGCGATCAACTGCTTCTCCCGGGACCCGAGCGAGTCGAAGAGTTCGAGCTGGCCCTCTCTCGGAAACAACTCGTCGTCCCACTGGACGTGGAGGAGGGTGGCGGCCGTGATCTGGCCCGCATCGCTCCTGATGCGGTTGGCCATATCCATGCCCTGGTAGAGACCCGGTGCCTCCTGAAGCCCGAACTTGCCGAAGACCGCACCGCGGAGCCTGTCTCCAATGGTGGCGCAAAAAGGCAGACCGAAGCGCGTCCCCATGGACAGTCCCACGTAACCGAGGCTGGTGGCATCCACGCCCTCGAGAAGGCCCACGGCGTCGACCGCCGCCTTCCAGTCACCCACCATCCGTTCGACGACGATATCGAGGCCCTCCACCGCCATCCGCCGCTGATACTCGGCCGGGGCGAGGGGCGAGGCCACCCGGTCGCCGTGGTACGGGCCGTCGATGGCCACGGCGGCGAAGCCGGCCTGCGAAGCGAACCATCGACCCAGCCGGACATTGCGCTCGTTGCCCTTATGGCCGCTGCCCCCGTGGCCCAAAAGGACCAATGGAAAAGGCGACGCATGATCCGAGGGAAGCCACACCACGCCCGGAACATCGCTCCCCGGCCGCTGCAGGAGAAACGACCGCTCGAGGATGCCGTCTTTCGTTGCCTGGGTCCCGAGCCAGCTGATGGCGTCGCCCATGTTGCCCGTCAGTCCGGCCCTTTGCGCCCCACCAGATGAAAGACCCGACTGAGCTGGCGGTAGGGGTCCCGTCGGCTGGCTTCGAGTTCGACGGCGGCTGTCGCCGCCACCTGCTCGGCATCGCTCGGGTCTAACTCGGCGCCACCGAACTCGAGCCAGTCGACGAACAGCCACACCCCGTACCAGCGCAGTGGCTCGACGCCCTCGCTCTGCATGAGTGCGCTGAGTTCCTCCACCGTGTCGGCTCGGCCCGGCACCCCCAGCACCCCGATCTCGGTTCTGGCGTCGAAGGCGGCCAGGGCGTCGTCCCACCGCCGTTCCAAGGCGGGGCGCACCGCCATCGTCTTGGCGTTGCCGGTCATGATCGAGACCAGGCCGCCATCCGCCGTGCACCGGCACAGCTGGGTGACCAACGGCTCCGGTTGCTCGAGGTACCCGAGGACGCCATGGCACAACACGGCGGCGAAGCGTCGGCCATCCACCGCCTGGTCGGCCTTCTCGCCGTCGGCTTCCAAGAGCGTCACCCGTCGCTGGGCCTCAGCCGGCAGTCGCTCCAGTCGCTGCCTCGCTTTGTCCAGCATGGCCGGCGACGGGTCCAGCAACGTCACCTCGTAACCGGCCAGGGCCAGCGGGAACGATTGATGGCCGGCGCCCCCGCCGACGTCGAGCACCGGCGCCGGAGCCGGGGGCAGATGCCCCAGCAGCTGCTGGTGCATCACGTAGGTGCGGACGTACCCCTTCACGGTGGCATAAGCGTCATCGGCGAATTTGTCAGCCAAGTCGGCCCAGGTGTCATCGCTCATGACCCGAGAGTAATGCCGGCCCGGTGGACGACGGCCTCGGTCGACGCCGGCCGGGCGTGTCAGCCGCGGCCACAAAAGTCTGGTGCGGTCCGGTCCGAACCGCGAAAAGATGGGGAGCATGGCCACGATGCGGTTCAACCACATGGAGCTGTCGTTCCCCCGGGGGACCCTGACCAAAGAGTTCCGGGCCGAGGTCGACACCTTCTTCTGTGACGTCCTCGGTTGGGACACTCTCGACACCGAGGTGGTCGGTCAGTCCTGTCATCTTCTGCGGCCCGACGACGGACAGTTCATCCTCCTGGCCGAGGGGGACAAGTCGATGTCGTCGCCGGGCTACGACCATCTGGGCCTCCTCATGGACAGCCGGGCCGAGGTCGACGCCGTCCTGGCCCGCTGTCAGGAGTTCCAGGCCAACGACGACCGGCTCCGGATCAAGGAGTACGAAGACCTGGTCGGTCCCACCCTCACCGTCCACGCCTTCTATGTCCGGTTCCTCCTACCGATTTGGTTCGACGTCCAGTGCATGGAGTGGCCGGCCGGTAAGGAACCCGGCGCCCGGTGGCAGTACCGCTGACGCAGAACTGTTGAAACAGCCTCAGGGAAGCGGGACCGAACCGGACTGGTAGAGCTGACTGGTCAACTGGATATGACCGAGATGTTCGCGGGCGTGTCCGTAGTTACCCAACAACCAGACCAGTCCCGTCCGCCGGTCGTCGGCCGGAAGCGTCGGGAGGGCCACCAGTGTCCGGAGGCGGTTCGGGCCGATCTCAGCCCGGAGCTCGGCGATGAGCTCGTCGGCCGCTGCCAATGCCTTCTCGATCTCGAGGCGGCGCTGTGGTCCCTGGGTGAACTCGTCGTCGCGGTTCCGTGGGGCGGGGACACCGGCGACGGAACGGAGAGTTTCCGCTTCGGAGCCGAGCAGGTGGGTGACGATGGTGGCGATCGAGTTGGTCCCCGACACCGGCATCCAGTTGAGGCCGGCGTCATCGAGATGGCTGATCTCGGCCCGGACCTCGTCGTGGACCCGGCCGAACAAGCTGAGGACGGCCGAGGCCACGTTGGCTCGGTGACTCGGAGGCGCCGGGATGGGCATGACCCATTGTGCCGCACGGATAATCTGAGACCGGTGGAAGTCCCGCTGGCAGAAGTTCGTCATATCTTGCGAAGCCGTCGTCACCCGGTCTGCGTAGCCTTTACTGATGGGGACGATGGTGGCCAGGCTGGGTTTGATGATGGCGGCCCTGGCCATGGTGGCGGTCGGCCTCACGGCTGGGACGCGAACACCGGTCCCGATGGCCAAGCTCCACGTGAAGCCCGGTGGAACCTGGACGAGCGAAGCGGTTGGCAACGGCTGTCAGATACAGACTTTCGCCGCCGGGAACACCTGGACGGGTGACAACTTCGGCGACTCCGGGACCTATGCCGGCGGGGGCAAGAAGATCACCACAACCGACACGGCCGGTAACGACACCACCCTCGTTTTCTCGGGCTCGTATGTGAAGGCCAAAAAGCGGTACACGGGCACTTTCAATGCCAGAGACAGCATTACCGCGACCGGTCAGTTGGTGAAAGGCGCCGTCTCGACCTGGCACGGCCATACCTGTTGATCGGAACGTACTCCTCGGCCTGACCGGCCCTCGGCCCCGCCCGACCGGGCCGGTGTCGATCTGACGGTTATGGGAAGGTAGGGGACGTGTCGGTGGACGTTCTCTTTGTCGGGATTCCGGTGGCCGATTTCCCGACGGCCGTCACTTGGTACGAGCGGCTGTGGGGGAGGCCGGCCGATATCGTGGTGAACGACGACGAGGTCATGTGGCGGATGACCGAAGGCGGGTGGCTCTACGTGGTCAGGGACGCCGGGCGGGCCGGGAAGGCACTGGCGGCGGTGGCGGTCCCCGATCTGGACGCGGCCCTGGCCGAACTCGAAGGTCGGGGGATGGGCGGGGCCACCACCGAGACCGTAGGCGAGGGCGCACAGAAGGCCACCTTCAGGGATCCCGAAGGGAACACCGTGTCGTTCATCGAAGTGGTGACGCAATGACCGTGGAACTCACGGCGGATCCACCACGGCCGTGTCCTTGATGACACGGCCGAAGAAATGCTTGGTGATGAGGTCAGCGGTGTCGTGTCGCCGGGTGCGGGGCTCGTAGGTGAGGGTCAGGACGGCGCCGTCGTTGGCGGCCAGGCGGAGCGTGCTGCCGGGGACCGGATCCTCTGTCCTCGTCACCTCGACCAGAGCGTCGAGATCGATACGACCCATCTCGGGCTGCTGCCCCGAGAGGATCAGGTAGACGCTCCTATCGGTGACGACCAGAAGTGGATGAGAAACGACGGTGAGCTCGGGCCGTTCCTCGACGGCACAGAGGTGATCACTGGCCAGGATCTCCTCGCCGGGGCGAAGGAGGTGGCGGAGCCGCTTCCGCTCCGCTCTGAAGTTCACGGGTCGGTCGAGGATGCGGTCACGCCGATGCGTTGAACCGCAACCCGTCGAGAGCCATGTCGAGGACCCGGTCGATCTGCTCGGGGGTGGCCGACGGGATCTTGGCGATCCCCACCACCATGCGCACGACATCGGTGATGTCGGTGTCCCCCCGGACCAGCTGGGCCTCCTGGGCCCGCTTCAGAAGGGGTTCGCCGGCCTCGTAGAAGAGTCGGTGGCAGTGCTGGAAGACGTCGGCGTCGCGATCGACGTAGGTGAAGAGTTCTTGGGCCAATGCTTCCTTGGTGGCCACGTACTCGACGAAGCGGTGGAGCCAGGCCACCAGGGCGTCCCACGGTTCCCGGTCGGCCAGGTCGTCGGCCGTCCGGCAGAGGGCTTCGACCTCTTCCACGTAGACGGCTTCGAGAAGGGCCTGGCGGGTGGGGAAGTGGCGGTAGAGGGTGCCGATGCCCACCCCGGCCCGGCGGGCGATCTCTTCCAGGGAGGCCGAGGAACCCTCTTCGGTGAAAGCCTCCCGGCCGGCGGCCAGGAGCTTTTCGAAGTTCCGGCGGGCGTCGGCCCGCATGGGACGGAGAGCTGTCTCCCCGGAAACGGTCTCGGTGCTGGTCATCGGGTTTTCCCCTTGGGTTGTTGCAAAGCGGAGGCTGCCTCCGTATACTAATCGGAGAGGCCCTCCACTTCCACCCCGAGGATACCTCCTTGTAAGCGGTTTGTCAGCCTGTCGAACGGAGTTTCACCCCATGTCCACCACCTTGATCCAGCGCGCCCCCGAACCGGTCAGTCCCCCGGCTGAAGGCGGCGCTCGGAAACGCTCGCTCGTCCTCGGGATCATCCTGGCCACCTACCTGATGATCATCCTGGACGCCACCATCGTCATCACCGCCCTGCCCCAAATCCACCGGGCGCTGGGCTTCTCGTCCACCGGGCTCTCCTGGGTCCAGAACGCCTACACGCTGACCTTCGGGGGATTCCTCCTCCTCGGGGCCCGGGCCGGAGACATCCTGGGCCGTCGGCGGGTCTTCGTGGCCGGGATCGCCCTGTTCACCCTGGCCTCGCTGATGGGCGGGCTGGCCCAGTCGTCGGGCTGGCTGCTGGTGGCCCGGGCCGTCCAGGGGATCGGGGCCGCCGTGGCCGCCCCCTCCACCCTGGCTCTCCTCCAGATCAGCTTCCCGGAAGGGCCCGAGCGGGCCCGGGCCATCGGGGCCTACAGCGCCGTGGCCGGCGGGGGCGGGAGTGTGGGGCTCGTGCTCGGGGGGATGCTGACCAGCTGGGTGTCCTGGCGCTTCGGTCTCTTCATCAACGTCCCCATCGGGCTGGTCCTGATCTTCCTGGCCCCCCGGTACCTGCCCGAGTCCGAACGGCGGCACGGTCACTTCGACCTGGCCGGCGCGGCCAGCTCCACCCTCGGGATGACGGCCCTCGTCTACGGCTTCGTCCGGGCCGCCTCCGACGGATGGGGGAACCGGGTCACCGTGGCCTCTTTCGTGGCCGGGGTCGCCCTCCTCGGGACCTTCATCCTGACCGAGATGAGGGCCGAGCAGCCGATCACGCCGCTCCACCTCTTCTCCAGCCGTGAGCGCTCAGGGGCCTACGCCGCCCGGGTGCTGGTGGTCAGCGGGATGTTCGCCATGTTCTTCTTCCTGACCCAGTTCCTCCAGGGGGTCCGGGACTACAGCGCTCTCCAGGCCGGGCTGGCCTTTCTCCCGGTGACGGCGGTCATGTTCGCAGCGGCCCGGATGGCGCCGCGGCTGGCGCCCCGGTTCGGGAACAGCCGGCTCCTCGTGACCGGGGTCTTCCTGGCCATGGTGGGGATGGCCTGGCTCAGCCGGATCACGGCCGACACCTCCTACTTCCCCCAGATCGCCCTGCCCATGCTGCTGCTCGGGTTGGGGATCGGTACGGCCCTGACCCCGCTGACCACGGCCGGGGTGGCCGGAGTGGATCCGAAGGACGCCGGGGCGGCCTCGGGTGTGGTCAATGTGGCCCAACAACTGGGGAGCTCACTCGGGCTCGGGATCCTCATCACCGTCTTCGCCGCCGCCAGCCGGAAGGCGGCCGAGCACCCTATCGGCGCCACCGTGAAGCTCCAGGCCCAGCACGAACTGGCCCGGGCCGTGGCCACCTCGCTGCGCGGCTCCACCCTCTTCCTGGCTCTGGGCCTCATCGTCGTGGCCGTGGTCATGAGGCGGCCGAAGGTGAGGGCGACCGAGTCGGTGAGGACGGCCGAGTTGATGCGAGCGGCCGAATCGGTGGGATCGGCGGGACCGACCCTGTTTCCTCCCCGGCGGGTCTGGGCCGGACGCCTGGAGGACAGCGGCGCGGTGGTCGGAGCCTCCGATTTCATCAGCCGAGGTCGACTTCCCGACGACGAGAGGAAGTGCTCGTCGTGGTCCTGACGGGGTTTGGGTTCCTAGTCCGGATATTATAATATCCTTATAGTTATGTCAGGGATGTTAAAATATCCGAGTGAAAAGATCCCATCCTCATTCGGCCGCCACCGTTGAAGCAGGTCGGCTTCTCGGGGCCCGGATCCAGGTGGCGCGTCGGGAGCGTCGCTGGACGCTCCAGGAACTGGCGGACCGGGTCGGGGTCACGCGGGTCACGATGCACAAGGTCGAGCACGGAGATCTGACGGTCGGGCTCGGGACCGCTTTCGAGGCCGCTGTCTTGGTCGGGGTTGCGCTGTTCGATGAGGACCGCTCGCGGCGGTTGTCAGAGGCCGGTCGGGTCGAGGACCGTCTCGCCGTGCTGCCGACGCAGGTGCGAAAGCCGACGAAGTTCGACGATGACTTCTGAGCCTGATCAGGTCTACGTGTGGGTGTGGCCACCGGGAGCCACCATGCCTGTGGTCGCCGGTCGTCTGGACCGGGCCGGCGAGATAGTGACGTTCACCTACGGCCGGAGTTATCTCGGACGTGATGAGGCGACGGCCCTCTACCTGCCGGAACTGCCTCTTGGCCGCGGTCCGATTTCACCCCGGGTGGGAGCGGTAGCTGGATGTATCAGCGACGCCGCTCCCGATGCCTGGGGTCAACGGGTGATCCTCAATCGGCGGGCGGCACAGGGCGGCGGCGAAAGAGGGGACCAGACCGTGTTGTCCTCACTGTTGGAATCGGGATCGGACCGGATCGGTGCTCTTGATTTCCAGAGCTCGGCCACCGAGTACGTGGCGCGGTCGACGGAGAACGTCACACTCCAGGAGTTGGCGGAGTCCGCCGAACGGGTCGAGCTGGGCCTGGCTCTGTCGCCGCCGCTCGACCAGGCCCTGTTGCACGGGAGTTCCATCGGCGGCGCGCGGCCTAAGGCACTGCTCCGAGATGGGGAACGTCGGCTCATCGCCAAGTTCAGTTCCACGTCGGACACCTACCCGGTGGTGAAGGGGGAGTTCATGGCCATGGAGCTGGCGCGACGCGCCGGTCTGGACGTGGCCGCCGTCGAACTCACCCGGGTTCTCGACCGAGATGTGCTGCTGATCGCGCGGTTCGACCGACCCGGAGCCGGCCGTCGCCTCATGGTTTCGGCCCTGACGATTCTCGAGTTGGACGAGATGCTCGGTCGATACGCCAGCTACGCCGATCTGGCCGACCAGATCCGGGGCCGGTTCACCCATCCCACGGCGACCTTGCGCGAGCTCTTCGCCCGGATGACTTTCAACATCCTCACCGGGAACAATGACGACCACGCCAAGAACACTTCCGCCTTTTGGGACGGGACCTCGCTGACCCTGACCCCGGCCTACGATATCTGCCCGCAACCGCGCTCTGGGGGCGAGACCGCTCAGATCATGGCCATCGGCCGCGATGGCTACCGGATGAGCCAGGTCGCCGGTTGCGTGGCCCGAGCGCCCACATACCTGCTGTCGGAGGGAGAGGCTCGTGAGATCATCAGCCACCAGATCGATGTCATCGGCGACGAGTGGGCCGATGTCTGCGAAAGGGCCGGTCTGATCTCTGTCGATGGCGCCGGATTCTGGCACCGGCAGTTCCTCAACCCCTACGCCATCGAGGGTTTCTGAGGCAGGGGACCTACCAGGACCTGAGGACCTGGGTGGTGTCGAAGGCGTTCGAGGTCGATTTGGTCGGATAGTCGCCGGCCTCCAGAGGGACGGCAATCTCGTCGACCAGCGGTCCGAACTCGGCCGCCAGGGGAGCCAGGGCTTCCATGTCGAAGCCGTAGAGGGCCGCCGTGTTGGTTCCCACACAACGTTGGACCACGTCGGGGTCTTCGCCGGCGAAGGCCACCCGGAGAGCCTGGCGGCTGAAGGGCCAGGTGCCTTCGGAGTGGGGATAGTCGTCACCCCACATGACCCGGTCGGAACCGAAGCCGGGGCGGAGCTCGGACTCCGACGACCGGAGGTAGGAGGCGCCGAGCCAGATGTTGCGGGCGAAGTACTCCGACGGTTTCATGGACATGCCTTTGGCGGCGGCGCCGAAGAAGACGGCCTCGGCCGCCCCACCGGCCGGGTCCATGCGGCCGTAGAACCAATCGAGGGTCTCGAGACCGCGCGGGAGCCAGGCCACGCCCTGTTCGGTCAGAGCCACCTTGAGTCCGGGGAAGCGCTCGAAGACACCGCCGAAGATGAGGTGCCAGAGCGGACGGTGGGAGAACCAGGGGACCTCGACCAGCATGATGGCCCGGGCCACTTCCAGCTCGCCGTAGTCGGGGAGTCCCGAGCCGGCGTGGATGTTGATGACGGCGCCGACCTCTTCACAGAGCCGCCAGAGCGGGTCGTAGTGAGGGTCGTAGAGCGGGGGGAGCGGTGAGCCCGGGGGGATGGAGGGCAGGAGGATCCCACCGAAGAGTTGGACGTGTTCGGCGGCCCAGGCGATCTCGGCCAGCGCGTCGTCGAGGCGGTTGACGAAGACCTGGATGACGCCCGCCCGCCGTCCCGGGGTGGCCGCGCAGAAGTCGGCGATCCAGCGGTTGTGGGCCTGGACCCCGGCGAAGCGACGGTCGTAGTCGGCCTCGCTCGGGGGCAGGGCCACCAGGTTGCCCTCTTCGAAGAAGGGAGGGACGGTGTTCGGGAAGAGGACCTCGGCCACGATGCCGTCGGCCTCGTGCTCGGCCTGGCGGCGCTCGGAATCCCAGTTCCGGTAACGGATGGGGGCCAGGAGGTCGGCGAAGGGAACCTCGTAGGTGGCGGCCCAGGCGTCGAACTCCTCGTGGAAGGCGGAGGCCAGATAGGGCCGGTAGTCGAGGACGTCGGCCCCGCAGTGGGAGTCGGCTGAGATGACGGTGTAGCGGTGGTCCATGGCGACAGTCTCCCTCAGAGGAGCCCCGCTGTCCCGGGCGGCCGGCTTCGTCAGTGGAGCAGCGTGGGGGGGAGCTCGCTGCGGCCGATGGCCTCGGCCCGGGCGTGGAGGAGGGGGGCGAAGCGCTCCGAACCGGGGCCCAGGATGTAACGGCCTTCGTCCAGGTGGTCGAGGACCTGGTTCCCGAGCCAGTCCAGGTCGACGATGTCGGCCGGGAGGCCGGCCGCTTCCAGTTGGGCCTTGAACTCGGGGAAGGTCGTCCCCGGGGCCGGGGGGCGGGGCCGGACCCGCTCGAGCTCGGCCGGTCGGTTGCGTCCCGCCGTCCACAGGCCGGTGTCGAGGAGACCCCCGCCGGGATAGAAGACGTGGGCTCCGACGGGGGCGCCGACCGTCCGGAGCTGGTGGGCCACCGCTTCGATGAAGCAGCTGACGGCCGCTTTGGAGGAGGCGTAGACGCTGGCGTAGGGCACCGGGGCCACCCCTCCGTCGCCCGAGGAGGTGGCGATGATCTCGCCCGGGCCGTCGGCCTCGAGCATCCGGGGCAGGAAGGTGAGGACGGTCTGGGCCACGCCGAAGACGTTGACCGAGAAGCACCAGCGCCAGTCGTTGATCTCCTGTTCCCAGGGCAGGCCGCCGCCGCCGGAGGTGACCCCGGCGTTGGCGAAGAGAAGGTCGCAGCGGCCCTCGGTGGCATAGACGTCGTCGGCCAGGGCCACCACCGACGAGGGATCGGCCACATCGGTGCGGACGCCGCGGACAGGACCGAGCGGTCCCAGTTCGTCAACGGCGGTGGACAGGACGCCATCCTCCACGTCGGCCACGATCACGCGGGCCCCCCGGGTGAGCAGCGCGTGGACGATTCCCCGGCCGATACCGCCGGCCCCCCCGGTGACAACGGCCACTTTCCCGGCGTAGTCCACGGTCCTCAGTCCTCGCCGGTGGGTGAGAGATCGTCATAACGCTGGTGGATGAAGGGGATGATCCAGTCGGCCGGGACCGTCGAGTGGATGCGACCCCGCTGGATGGCATTGCGCTCGCCCAGGGTCACCTCGATGAGGGAACGGACGGGTAGGTCGGCCACCGGGTCGAACTTCGAGTCTCGGAGGACCAGGTCGCCGTCGCACTTCTTGACCCACCGGACGGTCTCCTCCCGGGTGCAGTAGACGAGGGCGGGGTCGGCGTCGAGGCCCTTCCCGTCGGGGGCGGGGAGGGCTTTGAAATAGAAGTCGGTCCGGGTCTCGGGGGGCGGGATCTCGAGCGTCTCGGTGACGCGGCCGGAGAACTCGGCGAAGGTGGTCCCCATCCGGTTCATGGTCCCGTGGACGGCGTCGCCGTCGACATCGACGGTCACCTGTCCGATCTTCTTGGGTTCACCGAAGGTTTCCCGGCCACCGATGACCGACTGCTCGGTGCTCATGGGCATGACCAGGCAGTAGTAACCGAGAGTGCCCTCGTGGGTGCACTGGACGGAAAAGCTCCCCGCCCCGAAGGTGGGCAGGCCGGGGATGTCGACGGTAGCGAAGGTGGCTTTGGCCAGAGGGGTGGGCGACGGGGCCAGCGGCCGGGGGAGCACGGAGGCCAGAACGTCGGGGTCGGTCTCGAACAGCGCCACCAGGACCGTGGACCAGGCCCCGACCGAGGTCTTCTCCACCTCGCGACTGCGGAGTTGCTCCGGCGTCCTCGCCGCATAGCGGACGGCCACATTGCCCCCTTTTGGCGGCCCGCCCGGTCGGCGACCCGTTCCCGGGCATCGTCGCAGTGCCCGGCGGCGTGGTCAACCGGGCCGGGGCTTCGAATGGGGGACGACGGGGTAGGAACCGGGGGTCAGTGGAGTCTTCGATGAAGAGAGGTCTTCGATGAAGAGAGCCGAACTGAAGGACTCGGACTTCGCCTTTCCCGATGAGCGCAAAGGGCCCTTGACCGATGTCGGGCATGTCCGCAACGCCGTGTCCCGGTTCAACCAGGTCGAGGGGGTGAGCGACGCCGAACGGGACCGGGCCTGGAAACGGATCACCGCCGCGGCCGAGAAATATGACGTCGAGCTCTCGGAGAAGAGCTGGCGGGAGCTCGGGTCGTAGTCGTGCGGGCCACTTTCCGTCTCGGACCGTCACCCCTCGATCCACCGTCACCGCCGCCTCTTCCCGATCCGGTGTTGCCCGATCCGGGGATGCCCGAACCCACCCCGCCGGTGCCCGAACCGACCCCGCCGATGCCGGCGCCGGTGCCCATCGACCGGAGCCGTTCCGAAGGCGGAGAACGCCGTCAGTGGAGAAGGACGCGTACGAGGAGGACGCCGGCGCCGAGGAGCGAGCCCATGAGGACCTGAACCACGGTCTCGGACGGCGACAGGTGGCTGCGGAAGGCGGCCACCGACTCGATGAGGGCCAGGAGG
>Ga0208357_1001490_pt1 | contig 16858 bp, 16 predicted proteins | sample NGESurdeep092012_6_FD_184487 | JGI IMG/M metagenome (GOLD analysis project Ga0208357, IMG submission 184487) | Arctic peat soil microbial communities from Barrow, Alaska - NGEE Surface sample F52-2 deep-092012 (SPAdes) | ecosystem: Environmental > Terrestrial > Soil > Wetlands > Peat ... | reverse complement strand
GACCAAGGGTAAGAGATTCATTTTTACGCCGAAGAAGATGACCGTTCCTGACGTAGGTACTTCTGCTTGTTCGCCGACGAATTACTCATTCGCCGTGAACAATGACACGTCTAGCGGTGTGTGGTTGACCCGCAAAGGGCAGGTGGTCTGGTTTATTCCCGCCCACAAGACGGGAGTGAGTAACTGTTTCAGCGCGTCATTCTCACGTCCGCTCCATTTCGAGCTTCAGGACAACGTCGGCCACCACCTAGAGGGCAAACTAACTCTCATCGTCAGCTAGCCCGAGACCCTTGGCAACAAGTCGGGCCGCTCCCTCCGTCTCGGGCGCCGGCACAGATCTACGAGCTCGCTTTCCCGATCGTGCCTGGCCAGCGACCCAATCGGGACGAGTGTGCGATTGGGACAGCGCGCTGTCTACATTGAGGTACGTGAGATCAAGCACCTCTTGGGGGAGAACGATGCAACCGGGAACGGTACGGACTATTGAGTATGAAATCGTGTCCCGCAGCGAAGCGGAACGCATTGGGCCTCCTGTCGTCGATGCGCAGCCCCAGTTGAGCACCATGGCCCAGGTGGCCGTGTTGCGCTGCGTCGATGATCGGGGCCAGAAGCTCACTGCTGTAGGTGACGCCACTCAGCTCCGTTCGTTGCTGGCCAGCGGGGCCGCCAGTGACCCGAGCGGGATGGCGCTTCAAGAGCAGCACTTTCCGGTAATCGTCTCTGGATGGCCGAAGGCCAGTTAGAGGTCGGCCATTCGCGTAACCGGCTGCATGGCTTGGACTGAGTGCGGCCCGGACGCGCAAATTGGCCCGAGGGGCCGCCACCCGAGCCAGATTTGTGGACGCCCTCAAGGGGGAACACGAGAAGCGCTGCGATCAAAATAGGGGCGGTGGGTAAACGGGCCGTGACCGTCCTGCAACCACTTTCCCATTTCTCGATGAACGCTGCATTACGCCAACGCCCGTCTGTCGAGATGGCTGCCCTGGCGTCCACTGTCGGCTAGCGCGTCAGAATCGAAGCCAACCCGTCCAGACTCTTGGAGCTAACACCTGACGCTAGTGCCCAGTCGCGGGCGCTACCGTGCTTCTCGTAGAGACCGTCGAGGAAGGTCTCCATGGTTTGCGCCTCGGCGGTGAAGAGCTGGGGTGCCGCAACCATCCTCTGGGCTGTCTCGGGATCCTTGCCTTGTCGAATTAAAATGGAATCCAGGTTGGTCGCCGTCAGGGCGTAATCCTCGACAATCACCGTGCGCTCGACCTCAACGATGTCGAGCACCAGAGCAGCGAGGACGCCGGTCCGGTCCTTGCCGGCGGCACAGTGAAACACGGCGGGATAACTCTCAGGATTCCCGAGGGCGGTGAGAGCTTCGACAAAGGCTCCGGGACTTGACTCCAACCAATGCAGGTAGACAAGGGCCAGGTCAAGCTCGGGCAGTGGTGGCAGCACCACGGGGTCGTCGCTTGTTGCTTCCTGGATCACAGAAAGGTGAAGATAGGCGATGTCATCGTCCTGCAAAGGGCCGCGTCCGGTCATCTCGAGCTCGGCCGGCGTGCGCAGATCAATGATGGTCTTTAGGCCGATGCCGCGCAGAGCCGCCAAGTCTGATTCGGTGAGGTCGTGCAGCGTGTCGCTCCGGTAGAGCTGCCTCCATCGCGTCGCCCCACCATCTGCTGTCGGATAGCCACCGAGGTCGCGAAAGTTGTAGGCACCCACGAGGGACATGAGACGAGGTGATGTGATTACTCCCATAACGCTCACGGTAGGCCCGATGACTGATATCTATGGCTCAAGCGGGGACCATTTCGAAATCGTCACCCAGATTTCACCGCGCTGTCACCGGCCGTTTCCCCAACGGTCACGTACGTGGGTAAGAAATAGCGATGGACGGCACGCGTCGCCTCGACGAGGAACCACGGCCGGTTCCGCGACCGCCCATGCTAGCTATCGTCTTTTGGGCGGCACTGACAACTCTGTTCATGATGAACCTTGCCTCGAATGATATGGGGTGGCCGAAGTGGTTCAGTTGGTTTTGGATACCCATATCAACGCTGAATCTGGCCTTCTGGATCCGACGAGCAAGGACCCGAGCTTACGGTGACGGAGATCCTCCCTGGCGTTGAACGCCCTTGAACATTGCTGAGGGTTGACGGCTGGGAGTCTTCCTCTCCTGTCTCGGTTTCTGCTATCCATTCGTCAGTTGGCGCGGGGCTTGACTCGTGGAAGACGTCGACCAAGCGCTAACCGCTGACAACGGAATGATGGATCAAATGATGAACGCCCGAGCTGACGAGCCAGTTGGAGCTCACACGGGAGAGATACTTTGCCGCATGGCGCCCGTTGAAGGAACTCCGGGTGAGGGTGGCGGTCGTGGTGTGTAGCGCATCATGGCCCGCTACGGACGTCTCGAACTTCTGCGTCTCGATGAACTCGGCTATGTAACTGGGTGCCCGAGGATCGGAGTTTCTGTTCCAGATCCTCACCGAACGCGAAGAACGGGCCTCGGTGGCCACGGCTTCGAACCTTCCGTTCAGCGAGTGGGGCACGGTCATCTCCGATCCCCGCCTGGTGGCCGCAATCGTCGACTGGCTCACCTTCCACGCCCCCGTCATCGAGACGGGTCCCGATTCCTACCGCCTGAGCACCACTCGGGCCCGCACCCGCAGCAAGATCTGATCAAAGCCATGGTCATCTGCGGGCGCTCAAGGACCTGGGGCTCCTTGCAGCCGGTCAGACGGCACTTCAGCGGGTGGCTCCGACGGGCTGGGGCCAATTCAAGCCGGGCGGGGGCCAAATCACGCGAGAAATGGGTCAACCAGGTTCCGAACACCACTGGGACCCTCGGGGGGCGCCCGACGATGGAAGTCGGCGGCCGCGACGCCTAAAGTGCCTCCCCGATGCGGACTCTGCGATCAACTTGGACGTCCTTCTTTCGGGGACAGATTGTCATTTGGCCAGCGCCGGTCGTCGGCGTGATCGTGGCCGGTATTTCGCTCCTTGTCGGCCCGAAGCGAGGCGATCTGCGGGTAGATGTCGCTTTGGCCAGCATGGCCGCCTTCCTCTTCGGCGTGCTGCTCGCCTTCACCATCGTCCGGACGCGTGAACGTCTGGCCCTGGTGCAAGGGCTGGTGGCCAAGGGCAACTCATCACTCTTCTCGATCCACCAAACGATGGCCGTGTTTGGCGAGGATGACGGGCGCCAGGTCCGCGTCCTGATCGACCGCCATCTCACGGACCAGATTGACTACCGGCTCGTCGACTATCACCTTGCGTCCGACTCGTTCCTCGAGCTGGTTGAGGCGGTGTACGCCCTCGATCCCACTACCCGCCAGGAAGAGGTCGTCTACAAAGAACTGGTCCGGCTTGGCATCGAGATGGGGACGTACCGGTCACTCATTGAGGCCGCAGTCGGCCAGGCCATGTCACCGCTCGAGTGGAGCGGACTCAGCCTCCTGCTACTCCTCCTCTTGGGTTTGATCGCCGTCCTACCCGGAGGCACCGCGTTGGGCGCGGTGGTAGCCGGCGTGCTGGCCGGTACCTTGACCACGCTCATGATCCTCTTGCGTAAGCTCGACTTGTTGCGGTGGCACGAACGAGTCACCATCTGGGAACCGACGACGCGCTTGTTCCGCAACATGGGCCACCATCCCTACGTGCCGCGAATCGTCCTCGACGAAGGTCGTTACCGACCCACTGGACTCATCCGAGTGGTCGATTACCCAGATCCTTACCCGCTCCGGACGACGAAGGTTGTGACGGTTGAGGAGCTGATCGGACCTGGACCGAGTCGGGAGCACACTGAGATTCTCGGGCTGGGTGGCATTTCGCCTCCTGACTCTCTGTTGGCAGATCGCGGAAATGGCTCCCTGAGCGGCGAGCGGTCGCCGTAGAGAGATCCTTCCACCAGGTTGTTCTCCAAAGTCATTGTCACGCGGGGTGCAGAACGGCGGTCTACCTCCTGGTGGCCCAGCGGGCGATCCGCAGCTGTCGTGTTGACCGCCAAGAGCCGGAGATTCGCGGTCATTCTCCGGCCGGGCAGTCGCCTTCACACCGTCGAACATGCCGGTCATGCGAGGAGCGAAGCCGACAAATGAGGCTCTCCTGACTGATCCGTGGGTCATATTTGCGAACGCGTGTGCGATGTGAGAGCCGCGACCCGGCATGCGCGAAGATGGAACGGTGGAAAAGGATGACGCGTCGCGTCGCTGGGAGCCCGAGGACGAAGATGACTACGAGGCGGCGAACGCCGAACTGAAGGAGCGGTTCGCCGCCTGGGCCGGCGACAAGGGCGTCAAGGTCAACCCGGACGCACCTGAAGCCCCGATCCACTACAAGTGGGGCTATCTCGACGGTCATCTCACCCGCTGGACGCGCCATGATCTGGACGAGGTCTATCTCGAGCTCTATCCGGCGAAGGTCATGGTGGAGGCTGACGAGTTCGGTGACGTGCTGGCCGAGGCTCGGGCCTTCATCAGGTTCTTGGCCGACACCGGGCTCCTCGACGAGGGCGGTGAATCCGCCGATGACCTGCTCGACCACCTGGGACGTTTCGAGGGACGCTTCCGGGCCAACATGGCCGACGTCTCGCGCTACAGCTTCGGCAAGCGGCTGTGGACAACGGCAGCAGCCGAAGGCGTGCGCCTCGACGATCCCGAGGCGGTCGAGGCGTTCATGGCGAAGTTCAACGCCAAGCCTCGAGCCGAGCGAGAGGCCGTGCTGGGACGTTCCCCGCAGGTGCGGGGAGGGCGCCCGGTAACCGGGCGTTTCACCCCTCCGGGCACGAGACCTCTGGCCCCGTCAACCAAGCGGCGCAAGCGCCGACGCTGATCGGCCCGGCAACGACGGGCAGTAGCCACCCGATCGAGCAGGGCGGGAACGTTCAGGTGCTCGGGTTGTTCGAAGCCGAAGGCCATCCGGTGCAGCACCCGCAGCTTCGTGTTGGTGCGCTCGACCAACGTGTTCGACAAGTTGTTCAGCATGGCTGCCTCGATGCCCAAGATGTTCCTCTTGATCTTCCTCCCGAGTTCGACGAAGGCGGGGATGCGGCATCGCTGGGCCCAGGCCAGCCACTCGTCGAGCATGGTGAGAGCGAGGACCCCCTTCGTGCGGATGGCAATGCGCAGTTGCTCCTTCATCAAGTACGCCCGGTAAAGGGCCGTGTTGACCTTGGCGATCCAGGCCAGTTTGCGCTCTTGCCGTGGGGTGAGGTCCTCAGGGTTGCGCCACAGGGCGTAGCGGCACCCCTTCAACCCCGATACCCGCTCGTGGCTGCGGCAAACGACTCGGGCGTAGTGCCGGATTATCGCTCAGGTTTCGTCATTTGCCGTGACACTCAAGGTCCACTCATCGGAGGGTGAATAAATTCAGCGCACGTTCCCGATCATGGTTTGAGAGTCGACACTTATGTGTCCGAGCGATCGGACATCAGTTTCACGGTTTCACCAGGGGAAAAGTTGTAACAAGGACCACGAGTGGAGGTGAGCGGACACCTCTCAAACCAAGCCAACAGTGGGGAGATCAACGCTCTCTGGTCCCTGACCAGGGATAACGTCCCCACAACCTCCTCGGAACTGACCTCATCCGGGTCTCAACCCGCCCTTCGAAACCCGAATCGGGTCTGTCGGCGCCTTGGACCCAGCACAGGTGGATGAGCTGATCCAGGGCTACATCGACGGTGTACCTGTCGGTGAGCTGGGACGTCACGTTGCATGCTGGTGCACTGGGCGCACGATAACGACGGGGCAGACGGCATGTCGAACACAGTGCTCGCTCACCGATCCGAGGAGCATTTCGACCAAAGCTCCCCTGCCGCGGTTGCCAACGACGAGCAGATCGGCATTCTGAGAATCTTCCAACAGAACTGCTGCGGCGTGCCCCCTGACGACGACGGCGCGTACCGCGATCAGGTTGTGCCGACGGCGGACGGCTCCAACCAACTCATCGAGTTTGCTGCGAGCTTCCGCTAGGGGATCACCTTCGGGCAAGACGGGGGGCACGATTCCGAATGGTGTCGGTTCCTCCCCATACGCCCAGGCCGTGACGACGTCCAGAGTGGTTCCTGTCAGCTCCGCCTGGTGAGCGGCCCATTCCAGAGCTTCAATGGACGGCTCGGACCCGTCCACCCCCACGACGATCTTCCCATGGGCGACGTTATCCATTATCTGTCCCTTTCGAATCGCTCGGCATAGTAGATGCCAAATGGCGATTGCTCTTTGTTGCCATACGTGGGGACCTCGACCGACCGGGCGCCCAGGTGCGCCAGAGAGTGAGTAGACCGATTCCGCACGCAACCGCGCACAGAGTGGCCAAGGCGACGGGTGCGGGTGGCCGCTCGAGGGAGAACACCTTGAGCGTGAGAGGGAAGGCGAAGAGCAGCAGCAATCCCCCGACCATGGCCGCCAGGAGACAGATACGCATGGCGTCCAACGGCTGGGCGATCAGCACGAGCACCCAAAGCCCAAAGGCGAACAGCGCCAGCATCGCCACCGTGCGGGCCTGGGTGACGGTTGTCCCTGGAGCAGCCCTGGCGATGGCGTAGCTGACGAAGGTCGAAGCCCCGGCAGCCAGTCCCGCCGGGATCGTGAAGGCGACCACTCTGTGGGTGAATCCGGGTGATGAGCGCGGCGCTCCTGGCGCCAGCGCAAGAAAGAATCCGGGCACCCCGATGGTGAGGGTGCTCACAATCGTGAGATGACGCGGGAAGAAAGGGAAGGGGACGGCACTGATGGCCACGACAACTGCCAACAGGGCCGCATAGACGGTCTTCGTGACGAATAGATTGGCGACTCGCTCGATGTTGGCGATCACCCGCCTGCCCTCACCGAGGATCTGGGGTACCGCAGAGAAGGAGTTGTCGAGCAGAACCACGCGGGCGACCGACCGGCTCGACTGGCTGCCCGATCCCATGGCAATTCCCAGGTCGGCCTCCTTCAGGGCCTGGACATCGTTGACCCCGTCGCCCACCATGGCCACCACGTGCCCTCGGGCCTGGAGCTCCCGCACAGCCGCCACCTTCTGCTCCGGCCGCACGCGGCCGAAGACGTTGGTGGCCTCCAGAGCCGCTCCGAGGGTAGCGTTGTCCTCGGCCAGGCCCGACGCATCGCACGCTTCACCGATCGAAGGGACACCGACGCGGCTGGCGATCGCGGAAACGGTCTCCGGCGCGTCTCCCGAGAGCACCTTGACCGCGATGTCCTGTCCGAGCAGATAGCGCACCGTCGTGGCCGCATCGGACCGGAGGTGCTCGGCCAACACGAGCAATGCGACGGGGTCGAGTGCTGCCGGAAGCCGAGTGCCCTCGATGACCTCTGTGGTCTCCGCCAGGAGGAGCACGCGGCGCCCCGACGCCTGGTGGCGGGCCGATGACGATAGGACGTTCGCAGACATCGTCGTTGCGATCACTTCCGGCGCCCCCAGGATCCAAGTGCCGCGGTCGGCAAAGGTCACCGCACTCCACTTCCTCATCGAGGAGAAGGGAACGCGGGCACCCACCGTCCAGCTCTCGGGAGGAGTGCCGACGGCGGCGAGGGCACGCATTGTGGCGTTGGGCGTCGGATCGGCCAAGGCGATCGCACCCACGACCTCTTCCACTGATGCCAGGTTTCGGTTTGCGAGGAGGTCGATCGACTCGAGCTGCATCCCGGGCTCGGTGAGCGTGCCTGTCTTGTCGATGCACAACACGTCCACTCTCGCCAACCCCTCGATGGCAGCCAGCTCCTGGACGAGTACCCGTTGGTGCGCAAGCCGAAGAGCGCCGGCAGCGAAGGCGATCGAGGTGAGCAGCACGAGACCCTCGGGGACCATGCCGGCGATCCCCGCCACCGAGCCGCGCAGGGCATCGCCCAACGCCTGGTGGCTGCGAAGCAACTGGCTGAGTACCAGGGCTCCACCGGCTGGCACCATGACCCACGTCACCATCCTCAGGATCTGGTTCGTCCCCGTCTGGAGCTCGGAATGGATCAAGCTGAAGCGCCGGGCCTGGGCTTCGAGAGACGACGCATAGGCAGCTTCCCCCACCCCCGTCGCCCTGACCCTCCCTGCCCCGGCGACGACAAAGCTTCCCGAGAGCACTGGATCCCCGTTCCTCTTCGTCACCGGCTCCGCCTCACCGCTGAGAAGGGACTCGTCGACCTCGAGGCCCTCACATGTGAGCACGACGGCGTCGACGGGAACCTGGTCGCCTGGCCCCAATTCGAGGACGTCGTCGAGCACCACCTGTTCGAGCGGCAGTTCAACGACCTGACCCTCACGCACGACATGAGCTCGGGGGGCGGTAAGGATGGCAAGGCGATCCAACGTGCGCTTGGCGCGCAGCTCCTGGAGGATCCCGATGGCCGTGTTGGCCACGAGCACGACGCCGAAGAGACCGTCTTGGAAGGGCCCCACGACGGCAACCACTACGAGGAGCGAGCCCAGGATGGCGTTGAAGCGGGTGAGGACGTTGGCTCTGAGGATCTGAGCGAGAGTGCGCCCAGGAGCAGGAGGCGCCGTGTTGACCTGGCCGGCCATAACCCGGGCCTGGACCTCCTCTGGACCAAGGCCATTCGTTGCGTCGTCCTTCGCGCGAACGACCACCCCGGTGTGAGGCGGGGATGTCCCTCCAGCCCCTCCGGGCGCTGCCGCCATGGTGCGCCCTCGAACTATCGATCCGCGAAGCCGAGCAGGCGGACCCGACCGTAGCGGAAGTACGCGATGGGGCCGACAAAGTTGACCCCGATTAGCAGCGCCCACCGCCATCTGGGTCCACGCACTTCGCCTTGAGGGCGACGGGCCAGGTCGGCCCATGCCGTGGCGGCCAAGGAGAACTGGGCGAGGGCTGCGACCATCAGGGCCGTCCTTTCGCCCCGTGACCTGTCCCGCCAGCGCCGTCGGCGCCCGGTTCCCTGCTCCATCACAACGTGATCTTCGTCCGTATTCCTCCCTCTGTGCTAGGGCCAAAGGACCTTTGGGCACTTCCGGTGACCTCCGGCCCTGGTGCCGAAGGTCCTGGTGACGCACGATCGGAGTGATGAGATCACTCCGGCCTCCTGATCAACGACGGTGGCTCGCTCGCCACGTCGCTTTGGTTCTGCTCGTGTCCACAGGCCTCGGCCTGGCTACCGGCCTGGTCTTGAGACTGGCCAATCTCGGCACCGCCGGAAATGGCATCTGGATCCTTGGTGGCGTTGCCGGAGCCCTCTATGCGCTGTGGTCGGTGCTCCACAGCCTTCGCCAGGGCCATCTCGGTGTCGACGTGATCGCACTGCTGGCCCTGGTGGGCACACTCCTGGTCGGCGAGTACCTCGCCGCGTCGGTCATCAGCCTCATGGTGACAAGCGGTCGCACCCTCGAGGCCTGGGCGGACGGGCGCGCCACACGCGACCTCCACGCTCTTCTGGAGCGAGCGCCTAGGATCGCCCATCGTTACCGCGGTGGGGCCCTGCAGACAGTCGATCTGGACAACGTGACTCCCGGCGACCTGCTCCTCGTGGCACCGGGAGAGCTGGTGCCCGTGGACGGCATGGTCGTTACCGCCGCGGTCCTCGACGAATCGGCGCTGTCGGGGGAATCACTGCCCGTCGAGCGCCTGGCGGGTGAACCGATCCGCAGCGGCGTGATGAATGCAGGAGGCCCGTTCGACCTGCGAGCGACGACGGGAGCCGCTGACAGCACCTACGCCGGCATTGTCCGTCTGGTGTCACAAGCTGGATCGTCACCGGCTCCATTCGTTCGTCTGGCCGACCGCTACGCGCTCTGGTTCCTGCTCGTGAGCCTGGCTGCGGCCGCCGCGGCCTGGGGTGCAGCCGGCGCGGCGCGAGCGGTGGCGGTGCTCGTGGTCGCGACACCATGTCCCCTCATCCTGGCCGCTCCGGTCGCCTTCGTCTCGGGGCTCTCCCGAGCGGCGCGCCGTGGTGTCGTGATCAAAGGGGGAAGGGTCCTCGAACGCCTGGCCCGATGCACGACCCTCCTTATCGACAAGACCGGCACGCTCACCACGGGACGTCCGACGCTCGCAGCCATCGTCCCCTCCGGAACCCTCGCGATCGAGCACATCCTTTTCATGGCCGGCTCATTGGACCAGGTCTCCCCGCACATCCTCGCGAACGCGGTGGTCCGGGCGGCCGTCGAGCACAAATGCGAGCTGGTGCTGCCCTCCGACGTCGAGGAGGTCGCAGGACGCGGGATCCGGGGGGTTGTCGGTGGCCATCGGGTTGCGCTGGGTAACGCAGAATGGGTCGGTCTCACCGGGTCCCCGGCCTGGGCGAAGACAGCACGCCGTCGCGCCCAGCTCGACGGCGCGCTTACGATATTCGTGGCTATCGATGATCAGCCCGCGGGTGTCTTGGTGCTCGATGACCCTCTGCGAGCCGATGCCGCGAGGACACTTCGCTCCCTCAGAGAAAGCGGCATCGAGCGGATCGTCATGGTGACGGGCGACCGCTCCGAGGTCGCCGAAACCGTCGGTGCGGTCCTCGGAGTGGACGAGGTGCTCGCCGAGCGTTCCCCCAGGGAGAAGCTCGACGTCGTGCGCGCGGAACGTCGACACGCTGCCACCATCATGGTAGGAGACGGCATCAACGACGCTCCTGCCCTCGCCTTGGCCGATGTGGGTGTGGCCATGGGCGCACGTGGCTCGACCGTCTCCTCCGAAACCGCCGACATCGTTCTGAGCGTGGACCGCCTCGATCGCATCGGAGAGGCGAGGACCCTCGCCCAGCGCACACGCCGGATCGCACTTGAGAGCGTTCTGGCCGGTATGGCGATGTCCCTTGTGGCAATGGCGGCGGCGGCGATCGGCCTTCTGCCCGCGGTGTGGGGGGCCATCTTGCAAGAGGGAATCGACGTCGCCGTGATACTCAATGCCTTACGTGCTCTCGGCGTCGCTAGGACCGGGGTACGTCTGGCCAAAGAGGACACTGCGCTCACGAAGCGCTTCCGGAACGAGCACCTGGCCATCCGAGCCGATATCGACAGGCTACGAACGGCGGCTGACTCCCTCGGGGTTGTCGATCCGGCTGAGTCGATGGTCCAGATCCGGCAGGTACATAAGCTACTCGTGGAGGAGATTGGTCCCCACGAGGAAGCTGAACAGGATGTGCTCTATCCCGCGCTCGATCGTATCATCGGTGGGAACGACCCCACCGGTCCCATGAGCAGAGCTCATGTCGAGATCGCCCATCAGATCAAGCGTCTCGGCCAGCTTCTCGACGACATTGGCCCCGATGGACCCGACGAGCAGGATGTCGTCGAGCTGCGCCGCTTACTCTATGGGTTGAACGCGGTCCTCCGCTTGCATACGGCTCAAGAGGATGAGAGCTATCTCTCGTTTGCCGACGACGTGAGTTCCACTGGCGAAAGCGCGATCGAGCCCTAGGCTCAGGGCTCTGGGTGAGATGGATGGTCAGCCGTGCTGTCCGGGAATCAAGAACGCACCAACACAAGGGCCACTACACGTAAGGACCGTCTGAATCGCCCTGGGTCATCTTTTCGGCTCCATGAGACTCAGCGCAATTCAGTCTCAGTACCGTCGATAGCGACGGATCTGATTCGTGCGGTCGACTGAGAAGACCGCGCTCACGCCGGTTCGTACAGGTTGGCCGGTTCTGTGGTGGGGACTCAACAGGCGTTGAACTGGACGGTCCAGCCTTGGACCGGGCTGTAGTGGGCGGTGAACAGGCCACCGGCCATGTCACCGTCCCAGCCGTTGCCCCCAGGAGTGAGCGGGGCGACGGGGTGCCAGGTGATCGGCAGTAGGGCCGTGAAACGGGAACCCCCACACTCCATACACCCCGAGTTAGACCCGATGATGTAGTGCAACCAGATGGCGAGATCGGCCGCCGTCTGCGAGCTGGGGTCAACTGGTACTACCGGTGGCGCTTGGGACGCTGCCGTCCGGGCGGCAGTCACGTCGGCCGAGAACGAACTGGCCGCCTTGCTCCCACTGCCCAGACAGAGCAGCAGGTAGTCGGCGGCGGACAGGGTACCCGGCAGGGGATTGGCCCGGGGAACAGTTCCGGGCTTGGCCTGGACAAAGCCTCGGAAGGCCCAATAGCGCGACACCAGGTCGCTCTGGACCATCAGCACCGGCAACATCACGTCCGAGGGGAGCCCGGCAGGTATGTCCCTCGCCGCCGGGGTCGGATCAGCTGTGGCGATAGCGTCGAGCGTCGACTGGCTGATCGTGATCTGGGTCGTCCCGATGGCCCCGTTGGCGTCGACGGCTGCGGCCTTCAGCTCTTGGTCGATCTCAGCTGCGGCGGTGAAGAACGCTGTCAGGTCGTCCAGCGCACTCCGCGGGCGGGTCGTCGACGACGTCGTACTGGTCGAGGTCGAACCGATGCCCTTCGGACCCGTGGCCGGCGTACTCGTGCACGACGCACATATGAGAGACACGAACAGGATGGCCACGACCGCCCTGCGCACGACACACCTCCTCCTGTGATGAGACCCACTCGTCTTCAGGGCGCACTCCTGACGGCAGGGCCGAGTATGCCAACACATCGGGCCCCCCGTTCCAGCTGGATAGAAGAAGGGCGACACAGTGCCGCACCTTGTGGCGGCCCCTACGGACCGACGGGGAGCGATAGGTCCAACTCGTTGATGTGCGAACCATCCTTGGCAGAGACGGAGTACACCTTCAGCTGTCCAGTACCCGATGCCGTCGTCTTGAAGGGGAAGGTGGCATCGAACGTCCCCCACGTGCCGGTGCCGGCTGAAGCGGTGCCGTAGGTGGAGAGCACGATCTTTCCCGACGAGTCGATCAGCTCGACGTTGTACGTTGCCTCAAACGTGTTCGAGATGCCGCTGACATGCAAAGGGCTGTGCACGCTGTCACCCACCGCTGGGGTTTCCAACAGGATCTTGGGAAGGACCGAGGTCAGGGTGCCGTCAAGACGTCCAAGTGGCTTGGTGAGGATGAGACCTTCGCCACCGAAGGTCGTTACCGTCGTACCATCGAGCTGGAACGTCACGTCGTGCACCGCGCTGAACTGCGTCAGGGTGAAGACGACCTGAGCAAGTCGAGACATCATGGAGAGCGAACCGCCGCCGGATTCGAACGTCTTGTTCATGTTGGCTATTGCCACGCCATTGTTGATCGAGAGGCTGAGCAGGACGGTGCCGGTCGGAATGTTCGTCGCCAGTCCGGCGGCACGCTCGGTTGCACTCGGTCCGTCGAGCAGGGCATCCATCGCCGCGATTTCCGGTGTCGAGGTAACTGAGACTTGACGGTCGGCCACGCCCAGCGTGTCGGCACGCATGAAGTACAGCGCCACCGCCGTCTCCTGAGCACTGGTGCTGGTGGTGATGCTGGTACTGGTACTGGTACTGGCCGGTTGTGGCGATGTCCCGCTGCCGCATGCCGCCAGTAACGCGGTCAGGACTGCTACAAGAGCCGCTCCTGCTGCCCGTTTCGATGCAGTCGTCTTCATGCTGCGATTCTGCGCCCATGCACGACGTGCCGACCAGGGACCTAAGACTGGAATCCCATAGCGGTCGAACGACCACAAGGAGCCACCGGCCCCAACGCCGAGGATGGATGGTCGTCATCGCTTCCTCCTTCCTCAGCACCGGCTGTGGTGGACGGCACGGGGAAGGGAGCAGCTTCCACGAGGAGATGTGCCCTTCGTTTGCGAGGACGGGTCGCATTGCACTCCGGTACGACGTCTGCAAGCCTGTGTCCCATTTGCTGGCGGCGGAGGTTCGAGATCGTGACCCCGATGCCAAAGGGACGTCGGGACCTGTGTGTTCTCGAGGATCGACGTCCCACGGGCTGACCATGAGCGCAGCATCAACCTGACCGCCTCTGGGACCAGATCGAAAGAACTCGCTCATAACGGGCAAGATAGGCACTGTCGGCGTCGCGCCCGACGAGACCGTCGTTAGCGATCGACGGCAAAGAGAGAGGTTCTTCTTCAGGAATTGGCCGTGGCCTCGCGGAACTCCATTGCCATCAACCGATCAACGATCCTGCCTCTCCGCGGCCTGCATCTGTTCGTTGTGGCCGGTGCAGGCCAGTAGCGGGCGCCTAGGCCGAGAGCGGATGGGTCCGGGCTGCCTCTGGAGGTCGTTGCCGGGGCGAAGTATCCGGACATTGCAGGTGCCTACCAGCACTGCCTCGACCACCGAGCCCCCCGCTCGCTGCGACCGCCGCCGCAGTCGCAATGTTCGGCAAACCCACCACGAGTACTGCTAGTAGAAGCGAGAAGCTGACGCCTCATGAGCCGGAATTGATCAGCTCCCGCAGCCGCCCGTACTCCTCCGGGTCGATTTCACCCCGAGCCAGGCGTTCCTTCAGGATTTGCTCCGGGTCAGGACGCGCCGTGCCCTGACCGCCCCCGCCTGAGCCTCGGAACAGTGTGAACGCTCCCCACACGACCAAAGCCCAGAAGAGCAGCATCCCGACGAATACGAGGAGCGCCATCCAGGGATGCCAACCACCATTGCCGTACCAGAACATCATCATTGCCACCTCGCAAGTCCAGCTTGTCGACCTTAGAATTCCATCTTCAGTATCAAACATCGATTGGCGCTGCAGTAGGGCCATACGTCCCAGGAGGGCCAATGCGGACCTCAGTCGTGCGCACGTCTCCGTATGACCTGGTGATGGCCTCGCCCCCGTCGACCGGGGAAGAAGTTAGAGACTGGCCAGAGCAATCAGTGAGTCGACAGGAGTGGCTCCAGGCTGTCGATATCGAGCCCCGTTCCGAAGCGACGTCCGTTCGCCACGATGTCCGACCCGTCTGGGAAGTAACCAGGCCAATCAGTAACGAAATGGAGCGCCGTGCTCGTACTGCCTCGGCCTCGAATCTCGCCTTGGCCAGACCAGGGTTATCTGACAGACCCTTTAGGACGAGACATTGCCTGGGGGGCGAAGAACCGAAGCTGCTTGACGAGCTCAGAGGGTGGGATGACTAATAGGCCCACTACGATCGGCACGCCTCAGGAGTTAGTGATGGCCAGATGCGGGCACGGCAACGCCGGCACCGGCGTGTGCCGGCACCGGCGCTCCAGCCGCCAGAGATGCTCCGGACGTGCCGGGCCGTGTCAGCGCAGCGAGACCTCGCATTCCCTGGGATCGATGTGGCCGAGGTTCTCGACCACCTTGAACGTGCCGTTCTCGGACCAGGCGATGTACGTATTCATGCGCACGTGGTGCTGGCCGGGCACCATCTCGGCTGGACCGGAAAAAGTATCTCGGAGCTTGCCGCTCATCTCTTCGTAGGGGAGGGGACCATCAAGACCCATGTTTTGCTGAGCATCGTGGCAGCAGAGGCCACGGGCGAGGTCTGCGCTTGCGACTTACCTGACCGGCTCGGACGCACCCAAGCCACCATCAGTCACCACCTGTCGCTCTTGGTGAAGGCGGGGGTTCTGACACGCGAGCAACGCGGCAAGTGGGCATGGTTTCGGATTCGCCCAGAGCGATTCGAGGCCCTGCGAGAGGCGCTGGCGGTGCCGGCAACAATCGCTTGAGACCACCGGCGATCTGATCGGGCAAGCTCTTTTGGAGACAACACCGAACTCGATGGGATCTGAACCTGCCAACCTCGTGTCGAGCGGCTACGAGGCCTTCTACGCAGTGTGGGGTGAAAGTCCAACGTTGCGTCAAATATGGCGGCATCACGTCACCGGACCGGACTACCCGGAAGAGTTCGCTCACATCAGCTTCCTGACCTTGGCGCAACTGGCGGTCACTCACCGCAGGATTGGCTCTCGCTGCCAATCAACTCCTCGTCGACCTGGCGTGTGGAGCGGGCGGTCCAGGTTTGTGGTCGGCGATGGAATCCGGTGCGCGCCTTCTCGGAATCGACCTGTCGGCAACGGCTGCCAAGCGTGCGGCAGAGCGGGCAGGCCCTCTCGGGATGACCGGAAGGGCGACGTTCAGGCAAGGGACTTTCGAAGCTACTGGCCTCAGCGCAGCATCAGCCGATGCTGTCATGAGTGTCGATGCTCTCCAATACGCACCTGACAAGACACGGGCATTGGCCGAGGTCGCGCGGATCCTCCGCCCGGGTGGGCGCTTCGCGTTCGTAGCGTTCGAGCTCGATCCCGACCGTGTCGCCGGGTTGCCGTTCTGGGAGGATCCTGTACCGAACTACCGACCGCTCCTCGAGCATGTCGGCTTCGAAGTCATTCACTACGAGGAGATTCCGAACTGGCCAGATCAGGTCGCAGCATGTTTCGGCGCGATTCTCGCGCAGCGAGACGCTCTGAATGCAGAACTCGGTGAAGCCGCAGCGGCGGTAACGATCATGGAGGCAGCTATCACAACCGAGCTGAAGCCTTATTGCGGGCACGTCCTCGCGGTCGCAGCTCGACCACGCTGACCCCGCCCGATAACAACGCCGTCTAGGGCTCGGCGAAGTCCAGATTGCCCGCTCGCACATGCCCGTTCCATCGCGCCCGGAAGACTTTCGAATGACCGACAGCCCATCCGATAACGCTCAGGTTTCGTCATTTGCGGTGGAGTGCAAGTTTCACTCATCGGAGTGAACGAACACAGCCCACGATTCCGATGACGGTTTGAGAGTCGACACTGATGTGTCGGTGCGATCGGGCATCATTTTCACCATTTCACTAGGGGTAGGGCAAACGTTGTAATAAGGACCACGAGTGGAGGTGAGCGGACAACTCTCAAACCAAGCGATCAAGGAGAGGATCGATGCTCTCTGGGACATGACCAGGGTTAACGTCCCGGCAGCCCCCCGGGAACGGACCACATCCGAGTCTCAGGATGTCCTCCGGATCCCGAAACGCCTCCTCCGGCGCCTTGGGCAAGCCCAGGTGGAGGAACTGATCCAGGGCTATATCGACGGCGTACCCGTTGATGAGCTGGCTGCCAGGTTTCAGGTTGATCAGAGCACCATTCAGAAGCACGCCC
>Ga0208357_1001488_pt1 | contig 16870 bp, 15 predicted proteins | sample NGESurdeep092012_6_FD_184487 | JGI IMG/M metagenome (GOLD analysis project Ga0208357, IMG submission 184487) | Arctic peat soil microbial communities from Barrow, Alaska - NGEE Surface sample F52-2 deep-092012 (SPAdes) | ecosystem: Environmental > Terrestrial > Soil > Wetlands > Peat ... | reverse complement strand
CCTCGCGCTCGACGTCACCGACGCCGCCGCCTGCCGCACCGTGGCGGCCGAAGTGTCAGCGAAAGTCGGACCTGTCGCTGTTCTTGTCAATAATGCCGGGATCGCCCGACGCGCCGCTTTTACCGGCGACCCCGATGCCGTCGTTAAGGACTGGCAGGACGTCATGGCGATCAATCTCAATGGCGTGTTTAACGTCACGCACGCCTTCCTGGCGCAACTGCGCGCAACGAAGGGACGCATCGTCAATCTCGGCTCGGTGCAGTCCTTCGTGCATCTGCGCACGCCGACCTCGCCGGCCTACACAGCGTCGAAGCACGGCGTGCTCGGCTTCACCAAGGCGCTCGCCGCCGAGCTCGGCAAGGACGGCGTGCGCGTCAACGCCATCGGCCCGGGCTTCATCGAGACGCCGCTCAATTCGGCGTCACGCGCCAACAATCCAGTTCTGGTGCAGACCTTCCTCGATCACACGCCCCTCGGCCGAACGGGCAAGCCGGAGGACATTGTCGGCCCGGCGATCTTCCTCGCCTCCGACCTGTCGCAATTCGTCACGGGCACGATCCTCATGGCCGACGGCGGCTATCGCACCGTGTGAGCAACCTCGCGCGTGCTCCTCGGCCAGTACGAGCGAAGGCGATCGCGAGACGCATTTGCGTTCGCCGCCGAGCGCCTCGAATTCAGGATGGAAGGCCCGGACGAGGTTACACGCTGACGCGAACGGCGGACCTGTCGCGGTCCGAGCGCGAGGAGAACCTGTCGCTCAATTACTCGATCAGGTGATGCATCTGCTCGACGCGCGGAGTCTACGCGGATTGGGTGGTGGCTAACCGAACCGAACTTCAAGCGCGCGCGCCGCTAATTGCCCGGCGACGGCTTAGCGCACCTTCGCCGAAAACTAGGTCGCGGTAACCCGCTTCTCTCCGCCGCACAAAGTCTCTAACATTCGTGGATCTGTCCTGATCTACGGAATTTCCAATGTCACAACGTGTTGCCGTAATTGGCGCGGGGACGATCGGCGCCAGCTGGGCCGCCATATTCATGGCCCGCGGTCATGAAGTGGGCGTAAGCGATCCCTCGCCACAGGGCGAGGCCTTCGCCCGCCGCTTCATCGCCAATGCCTGGCCGACCCTGGAAAAGCTCGGCTGGGTCGCCGAGGGCGCGAGTCCCGACCGCTTTACCTTCCACAAGGACCCTGCGGCGGCCGTGAGCGGCGCCGATTTCGTGCAGGAAAGCGGGCCCGAGCGCGAAGACCTCAAGATCAAGCTGTTGGCGACAATCGACGCGGCCGCGCCACCGCAGACGGTGATCGCGTCGAGCTCGTCCGGCCTGCTGATCAGCCGCGTTGCCGTCGAGTGCAAGCACCCGGAACGCTGCGTCATCGGCCATCCGTTCAACCCGCCGCACCTGATCCCGCTGGTCGAAGTGGTCGGCGGCGTCAAAACCAGCCCCGCGGCGATTGAAAAGGCGATGGCCTTCTACCGCGCCATCGGCAAGCACCCGATCCTGATCAAGAAGGAGGTGCGCGGCCATGTCGCCAATCGTTTGCAGGCCGCGCTGTGGCGCGAGGCGGTGCATCTCGTCGCCGAGGGCGTCGTCTCGGTCGCCGATGCCGACGCCGCGGTCGCTTACGGCCCCGGCCTGCGCTGGGCGCTGATGGGGCCGAGCCTGACCTTTCACCTCGCCGGCGGCGAGGAGGGCATGAAGCACTTCCTGGACCACCTCGCACCCGCGATGCAGTCGTGGATGGACGACCTGGGCAACCCGCGGCTCAGCCCCGACGTCCAGCAGACGATTATCAAGGGCGTGGCGGAGGAAGCGGGCTCGCGCAGCATCGCCGACCTGCAACAATGGCGCGACCGCAAGCTCATCGACATCTTGAAGGTCTCCGACAGCCCGTAAAGTCTCGGACAGTCCGTAACGGGAACTTTTCCGCCACTGCTGCAACTTCCCCGGCAATGGAACGTTTGCTTGTGCGAGCCCGCCACACGCCTCGAAGGCCATCCATGAGCCACCTCACCTACGAGATCGTCGAGCACGACGGCGGCTGGGCCTACCGGGTCAACGGCGCCTATTCCGAGACCTTTCCCAGCCATGACGAGGCGCGGCGTGCGGCGAGAACCGCCGCAGCGGAGCAGATGGCGCCAGGCCACACCGAGGTCATCGAATACGAGGACGAGCAGGGCCGCTGGCACGTCGAGACCGCGCGCGGCGGCGACCGGCCGGACACCGACATCAAGGACACGCCGTAAGCGGCACGTCCTCGGTGCCACGCTGTCGGTGGCAATTGTCGCCGCAGTGCTGACTGCCCCAAACCGAGCCGCGAAGACGCTACTGCCAAAGACCGTAACCGGCCCATTTGGTCTCGGGGATTTCGCCGCCGATGGCGAGGCGGAACGACAATACCTTCATGTGGTCGGGCGTGGCGCTACAGCTATAGGACATCTCGTACCAATGTCCGCGGCTGCGGAAGGCGCCACCTTTCGCCTCGATGCTGTCGGAGGCGATCTTGGGCGAGGATATGGCGCTGGCGACGGCACGGTCAGGATGGAACCGGCGCTGATCCTTGCGAATGTGGATCATGGCCGTGTAGTCGCAGAGCTGCTCGAGGCGATCGACCGGCTCGAGCAATTTGAGAACCTTTTCAAAGTGCGCGTCCGGGCCCGCAGCATGCGCCGCGGTGACGACGGCAGTTCCGATCGCCAGCGCAAGCAGCCGCATCCAATGCTCTCCAGATCGCCGTACACTAATGCGAAGTGCGGCCGCCGATGGCAACCTGCCGCGCCGGTCTTGTCCAATGCAAAGATGGCGAGAGCGCGGACAAATCGCCGCGATCGCGAGTCGACAGCAGAATACCGTACCTCAGGTGTATTTCGGATCGCGCTCTAGCAATTCGACCGAAATGCCCTGCGGCCCGCGCAGGAAGCAGATCTTGATGCCCGGTCGCGGCACGTGCGGCTCCTGCGTGAACTCGACGCCCTTCGCTTTGAGGCCGGTGATGACGCTGTCGAGGTCTTTCACGAACAGGCCGAAATGGTCGAGCCCCTGATAGGGCGTCACCGGTGGCGCGTTGACGCCGTCGCCGGACTTGACCGGCGCGAGGAAGATATTGCCGCCGCCGAGCTTCAGGTCGATGCGCGGCTTGCCCTGCTGCGTCGTGCGTATCACCTCGGCGCCGAGCATGCGCTCGAACCATTGGGCCATCGCTTCCGGATCGGCCGTGCGGAGGTGGATGTGATCGAAGGTGATGGCGGACATGACGCGCTCCTGCCGTGGGAAGGCGCTTGATAGACCATCGGGCCCGGCGTTGCCACCCGGGGCGGCTGAAGCATGTCGGGAATTTCACGCTGCTGAAGCAACATAAAATTCCGCACCGGCCCACTTTCCCCAGCCGTTTCCCGTGTCATCATGCGCTGGGACGACAAGCGCGCCCGAAGAGGTGCGCGATATCGGGGAACAAACACAATGACGTTGAGCCGTCGCCGCCTTCTGTCGCTCGCCTCCGCAGCTCTCGCTGCACCCGCCTTCTCGCGCACCGCGTTCGCCGCCGAGTGGCCGAAGGACAGGGCGATCCACGCTATCGTGCCGTTCAGCGCCGGCTCGACCGTCGACATTATCGGCCGCATCGTCGCCGATCCGATGGGCAAACAGCTTGGCCAGACCATCGTGATCGAGAATCGCGGCGGTGCCGGCGGCTCGATCGGCTCGGCCATGGTGGCGAAGGCTGACCCCGACGGTTACACCCTGCTGATCAATGCAGCGGCGCACACCGGCGCGCCGGCGGTGTATCCGCATCTCCCCTACGATGCAGCCGCCGATTTCTCCGGCGTCGCCTCGTTCGGCACCGTGCCGAATGTACTGCTCGTCGCGCCGTCGAGCGGCATCAAGACGCTCAAGGAGTTCGTCGCCAAGGCAAAAGCGAGTGGGCAGATGACCTACTCCTCGGCCGGCGTCGGCAGCGCCACCCATTGGGCGGCGGAGCGATTCCGCGTCAGCGCCGGCTTCAAGGGCACGCACGTGCCGTTCCGGGGCGGCCCGGAGGCGTTGACCGAAGTGATGGCCGGGCGCGTCGACTGGTGCTGCATGGGCATCGCTTCGGCGATGCCGTTCATCAAGGACCACCGCCTGCTGCCGCTCGCCGTCACCTCGCCGAAGCGTTCGCCGTCGCTGCCGAACATCCCGACCTCTCTCGAAGAGGGCTATAAGGAGTCCGACTACAATTTCTGGAACGGTCTCCTGGTGCCGGCAAAGACACCGCGGGCGATCGTTGACCGGCTGCACGCGGAGGCGACCAAGGCATTGGCGCTGCCGGACGTTCAGAAAAAGCTCGCGGTGCAGGGCGTCGAGCCGTCGCCGCTGACGCCGACCGAGATGGACGCCATGATCCGCCGGGAGATCGCGCTCAACCTGCGCATTGCCAAAGAGGCGGGCCTGAAATTCAATTAAAAACACTGGGCCCGCTTTGGCGGTCCCGGACGATGTTGCGACGAAACCGTCAACTCTAGGGGCTGAACATGAAAACGACGATGCTTGTGCTGCTGGCTCTGTCCTTCACCGCGACCGCGGCGAGCGCGGCCACGACCGACGATGTGAAATGGATCAACAAGTGCGTCGCCGACAACAAGGGCGATGCGGCTGCCGGTGTCGTTCTGAAATACTGCACTTGCATGAATAACAAGATGAGCGACAACGAGACCCAGTCGATCACGCAGTGGGAAAAGACGCACGTTGCCGAGCGCAAGGCCTGCGACAAGGAAGCCGGCTGGAAGTAGAGATTGTACGCACTGTAGGGTGGGCTGGGCGCAGCGAAGCCCACTGACGGTGACAAAGATGGGCACGGCGCGCGGACCGCGCGCCTTTGCCCAGCTTTCATCACATCCCCGGCAACCGCGTCACCGAGGCGCGCGCGGTGCCGTCGGCTTCGGCGATGACACGCAGCGTGGTCTGGTCGAAGGCGATGCCTGTGAGGCGCACGTCTTGCACGGCGGCATCCACGCGCACACCATTCTCGTTCTTCTGGAATTCGGTCAGCGCGGCCGCGATCTTCGCCTTCGCGTCGGCGGCGAACGGCTTGAGGTCCACCACGGCATTATCGGCGAGCGCTTGTTCGAGATAGGGCGTGGCCGCGCGCGCCGCCGCGCTGAGGAGCGCGGTCTGCGACTCCACCGCCAGCGAGATGTCGGTCAGCCGCAAAGTCTGGCTCTTCTGGTCGAGTGCCGGCTTGCCCCAGACCAAGACGTCGGCTTCGGCGCCGAAACCGAGCCAGCTCTTTTTTTCGCGCGCCTTGACGTGGAGCGCGATCAGCAGCCGGTCGCCGGCGGCGGCGAGGCTCGCCTTCTTCACCTCGACATCGACCGAGGCGTTCTTGTCCTCCGGATAATGATGTCCCTTGAGCTGCGCCTCGAGGATCTTGTTGATCTCGGTGAAGGGTACGTCGATCGGCACGCCGACCTCAAGCTTGCCATCCTGCATCGGCGGCACCAATTCGAGCTGCGCCGGGAACGGGCAGGTAGGCGTCGTTGCCTTCGATAGGATGCGCGTCTCTGCTTGAACGCCGACGGTGAGCGTCACGTTGCGGGCATCGACTTGCGGCTGCGCCGCCGCGGCGCGGACGGGACGCATTTCCAGATAGAGCTGCGGCACGCCGGTGTTGCCGCCGCCGAGCGGGATCGAGCGGCACATCTTGCTCCATTCTTCACGCGCGGCGCGCTCAATGACCGGATCGTTGCGCAGGCGCTGCTCGAGCGCCGCCACCTGTTCGCTGACCGCCTTGTCGATCAGCGGGCGCGCCTCGCTCGCCATGTCGATCTTGATGCCGGCGACACTGAGCGCGCTGTCGCCGAGCCCGAGCGTCGCCGTGAGGTTCGGCTCCAGCCGCCAATTGGCCTTGATCTCGGGTTTCGACTTGATGGTCACCTGGCCGCGCACCTCGGCGTTCTGGTTCAGCACCTGGCCTGTGATGTTGCCCAGTTGCTTGCCGAGCGACTGGTCGATGAGGCCGGCGAGCGAGTTGGTGAGGTTGCCGGCCTGGGTCGCAAGCTGGCCCGTGATCTTGAGCGTGCCGGTCAGCGGCGTGTTGATGCTCAGTTCGTTGGCGGCGCCGGTAATGCTCATCGAGCCGCGCGAGACGGTGAGGCCGATGTCGGCCTTCGACAAGATTTTGCTCGCCGGATTGTCGTTCTTGCCGGAGAATTCGCGCGGCGTGCCGTTGTCGAGGCTCTGGCGAATGGCGACCAGCGACACCGCAACCGGCGCGATCACGTAAGAGGTGCGCGTAATCGGCGGCAGCGGCGGTGGCTTCGGCAGTTTGGCGAGCGCCTCGCGCGCGCCGTTGTCGGGCGGGAAGAAACGGTCGAGCGCCCACAATGTGGCGGTGAAGCAAGCGCCGATCACGACAACGGCAGCGACGACGATGCGCAAGACGCGCGAACGGCCGAACAGGCGAAGCGGCGCGGTCGCGTAATAGATCAGATCCTCGAGCGGGCGGGACATGGCGAATCTCCCGAAGCGATTCGGCCTCGGCTGATTCTACGGGGCGACGCCGCGCGAGGGAACCGCTGTTCCTGCGGCTATTGCGCCGCGAGGGCCAGCTTCAGCGCAAGGCGCCTCAGCGCTTCCCCATCCGGTGCAGCTTCAAGGCGGCGTAGATCGTGTCGTTGACCGGCGTCGGCACGTTGAGTTCTTTACCCATGCGCGAGACGGTGCCGGCCAGCCAGTCGAGCTCGATTCGGTTGCCGCGGTCGAGATCGTTGGCCATCGACGCTTTCATCGAAGCCGGCACGTGCTTGTCGGCGAAAGCGAGCCGCTCGTCGGCGTAGTTGTCGGCGAGCTTGACGCCCTTCGCCTGTCCGACCTTCAGCGTCTCGCGCATGATGTTGTGGAACAGCGTGCGCGTATCGGGATCGGCAAGGATCGGCCCCATTGTGAAGCGCGTGACGGCGGTCACGCCCGACGTCGCGGACAGGAAGATGAACTTGTGCCAGCGGTCGCGCTGGATGTCGTCCGACAAGGTGATGTCGATCTTCGCCGCTTTGGCGGCGTCGACGAAGGCCTTGAGCGGTGCGTCGGCGCGGTCGTCATGCGCGCCGCAGATGATGGACTGGAATGTGCTGTCTTGCTTGATGACGCCGGGCCGGTCGATCACCGTGACGACATAGGTAACGGCGGGAGCGGCGCGCTCAGGCCCGACGATCGGCGCGATGCGCTCGTAGCTGTCGACGCCGTTCTGCATCGTGACGACCCGCGTATCCGGTCCGAGCAACGGACGGCAGGCCTCGGCCGCGGCCTCGGTGTCCCACAGCTTGACAGCGAACAGCACGACATCGACAGGGCCGACCTTGGCCGGATCGTCGGTGACGTTGGCCTTGGCGATGTGAATGTCACCGTTGACGCTCTCGACCTTGAGACCATTCTTCTCGATCGCGTCCTTGTGCGCGCCGCGCGCGATGAAGAACACGTCGTGGCCGGCCGCCGCCAGTTTGGCGCCGTAATAGCCACCGACACCGCCCGCCGCCATCGCTGCAATCCGCATGATCGTGCGTCCTCGTCCTTGGTGAAGCGGGCGCACCATAGCGCAAAAAGCGCGCAAAAAAATTGCCCGGCACAAGGCCGGGCAAGTTGGTTTTGGAGGAGCGAAAAGAGATCAGTAGAGTCCGGAGGGTCGGACGCCCGCCCAGGCGCGGGCGGCAGGGCTCTGCTCGGCCGGCGCGTAGGAGGCGACCTGTGCGTCGCGCGCGGGGCCCTTTGCTTCGGTCGTCATTGGCAGCACGATCACTTTGGCGCCGACCTTCACGCGGCTGAACAGGTCCTCCACGTCCTCATTGGTAAGGCGGATGCAGCCGCTCGACATGAACTTGCCGATCGAGGAGGGATCGTTGGTGCCGTGAATGCGATATTCGGTGCCGCCGATATACATCGCGCGGGCGCCGAGCGGATTGCCGGGGCCGCCGGCGACCATGCGCGGCAGATAAGGCTGGCGCTTGATCATCTCGGCCGGCGGATACCAGTCCGGCCACTCGGTCTTGCGGGCGACGCTCTTGACGCCGGACCAGGTGAAGCCCTGACGGCCGACACCGATGCCGTAGCGCATCGCCTTGCCGTCGCCGAGCACGAGATAGAGATAGGTATGTGGCGTGTCGACGATGATGGTGCCGGGCGCTTCCCTCCTGGGATAGGCGACGACTTGGCGTTGCAGCCGCGCGGGCATCGCAGCGTCCATGTCCGCGATGTCGTCGGCAGGCGCCGGATCGACCGCCTGCGGGGCCGGCGCGGCCTGCGTCTGCGGCGCCAGGAATGCGAACAGCGACTGCGCCGATGCCGGCGTGGTGAAAGCGGCAGTCGCGATCAGCGCCGCGAGCGAAGCGGTGGTGGCGAGTTTGTGTGACATGGCACCCCTCGACGAAACCGAACGATAGTTCGTCGAGGCAATGACGGATGGGGGTCAAAGTTCCTGGTCACGACTTTCTCAAATGCGCGAAACCGCCTGGAACCCGCGGCGTTTTGGCGCGTTTGGAGGCGCTTATTCCTTGCATTGGTGCCAGCCGACGGTCGCGTCGGGGACGCTGTCGGTCGAGGCGAAGTAAGGCTTGATGTCGAGCAGCGGCGTGCCGTCGAGGCAATCGAGACCGACGACCGAAAGTTTATTGCCGTCGAGACACAGGAACTTCACCACGCTCATGGCGATCGGATTGGGCCGCGCCGGCGAGCGTAGCGCGAAGGTGCCGCGCTGCGTGCCGTAGTGACTTGGCGTTTGCAGCACCAGGTTCCGCGGCGCTTTGTCCATCCAGTAGAGCAGCACGAGATGTGAGCAGGTCTCGACGTCCTTGAGGCCGGGCGCGAAGCGAGTATCGAGTTCGACCGTGCAGACCGCGTCGCTTTGGCGCGCGTTCTTCGGGCAATCCTTGCGCTCTTTCCAGGGCGTGTGGATGCGGCCGATGAAGTAGACGCCGGCGTCGGGCTCGGCTGGAAGATCGACCGCCTGCTCGCCCGGGCGGACGCCGAAATCCTGTGTTCTCTCTCGGGCCGGGGCCATGCGGATCCTCGTCGCTTTCATCGCGGTCGGTTGGGACAGTAGCAATAGATGGCTATCCGGGCCCCAAGAACGGGCGAGGCTTTTTCCGCGGACACCTCGGGCTGCGCCCTTGCGGCGTCCTATTTCAAGGTATAAAGATATCCTTATATAGTGGGAACTGGCCCCATGAGGCCGGCAATTAGAGGCGCATGGTGCCAAACAGCGGCAACAGGCTCGGTTTCGAGGCTCTCAACGTGGCGCTCAAGGCCGCGGGCGAGGAAACGCGTCTGCGCGTCCTGGCGCTGGTAGCCGAGGCCGAACTGACGGTTTCCGACCTCACAGACATCCTGCGCCAGTCGCAGCCGCGCATTTCGCGCCACCTCCGACTCCTGGTCGAGGCCGGCCTGATCGAGCGCTTCCGCGAAGGCACTTGGGCCTTCTTCCGTCTCGCCGAGCACGGCGGCGGCGCCGAAGTCGCGCATGCGCTGCTCGACAAGCTCAATCCCGCCGATCCGGTGATCGCCCGCGACCGCGAGCGCCTTGCCGATGTGCGCGCCGCGCGCGCCGCCGCGGCCCAGGCCTATTTTCGTGAGCATGCCGCGGAGTGGGACCGCATCCGCAACCTGCACGTGGCCGACGAGGCCGTGGAGGATGCGATCCGCACCGCGCTCGCCGACAAGCCGTTCCGCTCGCTGCTCGACCTCGGCACCGGCACCGGCCGCATGCTCGAACTGTTCGGGCCGGAGATCGAGCGCGGTCTCGGCCTCGATCTGTCGCTCGACATGCTGCTGCTCGCCCGCGACCGGCTCGAGCGCGCGGCGCTCAAGCATTGCAGCGTGCGCCAGGGCGACATCTACGACCTGCCGATCGCCGACGATTCCTTCGACGTCGTCATCTTGCATCAGGTGCTGCACTTCCTCGACGACGGCGGCCGCGCCATCAAGGAAGCGGCGCGTGTACTGCGCCCGGGCGGTCGCCTGCTAGTCGTCGACTTCGCGCCGCACGAACAAGAATTCCTGCGCGAACAGTTCGCGCACCGCCGTCTCGGCTTCGCGCCGGAGACGGTGACGCAGTGGATCACCGGATCGGGCCTTGAGCCGGTCATGCACCGCTCGCTCGCGCCTGAGCCGGGCGGCGAGGTCAAGATCGCGGTGTCGCTGTGGCTCGCGCGTGACGTGCGTGCGCTGATGGCGACGCCGAAGCGGAGGGAGGTCGCCTGATGAACGCCGTTCCGCGCCTCAGCCGTTTCATGCCGGCGGGCCATAACCGCATCGCCACGTCGTTCGAGTTCTTTCCCCCGAAAGATGCGGCGATGGAGAAGGTCATGTGGGAGTCGATCGAACGGCTGGCGCCGCTCGCGCCGTCATTCGTCTCGGTCACCTATGGCGCCGGCGGGTCGACGCGCGAGCGCACCCACGCAACGGTGCGCCGCATCCTGACCGAAACCCGGTTGACACCGGCCGCGCATCTGACCTGCGTCTCTGCCACGCGCGAGGAGATCGACGGCGTCATACGCGACTATCATGATGCCGGCGTGCGCCACATCGTGGCGCTGCGCGGCGATCCCGTGACCGGCGCCGGGGACAAATACACGCCGCATCCGGAGGGCTATGCCAACGGCGCCGCGCTGGTCGAGGGCATCAAGAAGATCGCGCCCGATTTCGACATTTCAGTTTCCGCCTATCCGGAGCGGCATCCCGACTCGCCGACCGTCGAGGCGGACATCGATACGTTGAAGGCGAAAGTCGATGCCGGCGCGAGCCGCGCCATCACGCAGTTCTTCTTCGAGAACGACATTTACTTTCGCTATCTCGACCGCGTGCGTGCGCGCGGCATCGATATCCCGATCGTGCCGGGAATCCTGCCGGTGCAGAACTTCAAGGCAGCGAAGAATTTTGCCACGCGCGCGGGCGCTTCGGTGCCGGCCTGGATCGCCGAGCGTTTCGCCGGCCTCGACGACGATCCGGCGACGCGCAAGCTTATCGCCGCCGCCGTCGCGGCCGAACAGGTCATCGATCTGCTCGACCGCGGTGTCACGTCGTTCCATTTTTACACGATGAATCGCGCCGACCTCGTCTACGCAATCTGTCATTTGCTGGGCCTCAGGCCCGCGGTCGAGCAAGCCGCTTAAGTGGAGTTATTGTTGTGACGTCGAAGATCAATGTTCGCACCGCCTTCGCTGAGGCGCTCAAGCAGCGCATCCTGGTGCTCGACGGCGCCATGGGCACCATGATCCAGGCGCTGAAGCTCGACGAGGAAGGTTATCGCGGCGCGCGTTTCGACGCCTGGAATCGGGAAGTTCGCGGCAATAACGATCTGTTGAATCTCAGCCGCCCGCAGGCGATCCACGACATCCATCTCGCTTATTTCCGCGCCGGCGCCGATATCGTCTCGACCAATACCTTCTCGTCGACCGCGATCGCCCAGGCGGATTACGGCATGGAGGGCATCGCCTACGAGCTCAACCACGCCGGCGCGCAGCTCGCCCGTCAGGCTGCCACGCAGGCTGAACAGGAAGACGGCAAGCGCCGTTTCGTCGCCGGCGCGCTGGGCCCGACCAACCGCACCGCCTCGATCTCGCCGGATGTCTCCAATCCAGGCTTCCGGGCCATCACTTTCGACCAGTTGCGGACGGCGTACGGCGAGCAGACGCGGGGTCTCATCGACGGCGGCGCCGATCTCCTTTTGATCGAGACTATCTTCGACACGCTCAATGCCAAGGCGGCGATCTATGCGATCGCCGAGTTATGCGATGAGCGCGGCATCGACGTGCCGGTGATGATCTCCGGCACCATTACCGACATGTCCGGCCGGCTCCTGTCCGGGCAGACGCCGGCGGCATTCTGGAATTCGGTGCGGCACGCCAGTCCGGTGACCATCGGGCTCAATTGCGCCCTCGGCGCCAAGGAATTGCGCGCGCATATCGTCGAAATCGGTCGCGTCGCCGACACCTTCGTTTGCGCCTACCCGAACGCGGGTCTGCCTAACGAGTTCGGTTATTACGACGAAAGCCCGGAATACATGGCCGAGCTGCTCGGCGAGTTTGCCGAAGCCGGTCTCGTCAATGTGGTCGGCGGCTGTTGCGGCACGACGCCGGAGCACATAGCCGCCATCGCCAAAGTGGTCGCTGGAAAGAAGCCGCGCGCTATACCCGACGTGCCGAAGCAACTCCGTCTTTCGGGGCTCGAGAGCTTCGCGCTGACGCCGGAAATTCCCTTCGTCAACGTTGGCGAGCGCACCAACGTCACGGGCTCGGCCAAATTCCGCAAGCTGGTCACCGCTGGTGATTACACCGCCGCGCTGGCGATCGCCCGCGACCAGGTCGAGAACGGCGCGCAGGTGATAGACGTCAACATGGACGAAGGGCTTCTCGACTCGGAAGCGGCGATGGTGACGTTCCTCAACCTCATCGCCGCCGAGCCGGACATCGCCCGCGTGCCGGTGATGGTGGACTCATCGAAGTTCTCGGTGATCGAAGCCGGGCTGAAGTGTATTCAGGGCAAGCCGGTGGTGAATTCGATCTCGATGAAGGAAGGCGAGGCGGCTTTCATCGAGCATGCAAGGATCGTGCGTCGGCACGGCGCCGCGGTGGTGGTGATGGCCTTCGACGAGAAGGGCCAGGCCGACACGCTCGAGCGCAAATGCGCGATTTCGAAGCGCGCCTACGACATCCTGACGCAACAGGTTGGCTTCCCGCCCGAGGACATCATCTTCGACCCGAACATCTTCGCCATTGCCACCGGAATGGATGAGCACAACGGCTACGGCGTCGACTTCGTCGAGGCGACTCGCTGGATCCGCGCCAACCTGCCGCACGTGCACGTCTCCGGTGGTGTGTCGAACCTGTCGTTTTCCTTCCGGGGCAACGAGCCGGTGCGGCAGGCCATGCACTCCGTGTTCCTCTATCACGCCATCAAGGCCGGGATGGACATGGGCATTGTCAATGCCGGGCAGATGGCGGTCTATGACGATCTCGACCCCGAGTTGCGTGAAGCCTGCGAGGACGTGGTGCGCAATCGCCGGCCGGATGCGGCCGAGCGCCTGCTTGATCTTGCCAAGAAATTCCACGGCAAGGGCCACGAGGAGAGGCAGGTCGATCTTGCCTGGCGCGAGCGGCCGGTCGGCGAGCGGCTGACGCACGCGCTGGTCCACGGCATTACCGATTTCATCGAGACCGACACCGAGGAGGCGCGCCTGACCGCGCCCCGGCCCCTCGACGTCATCGAAGGCCCGCTGATGGACGGCATGAACGTCGTCGGCGACCTGTTCGGCTCGGGCAAGATGTTTCTGCCGCAGGTGGTCAAGTCGGCGCGCGTGATGAAGCAGGCGGTCGCTTACTTGATGCCCTACATGGAGCACGAGAAGGACAATGGCGGCCGTTCCTCGTCGAACGGCAAGATCGTCATGGCGACGGTCAAGGGCGACGTGCACGACATCGGCAAGAACATCGTCGGCGTCGTGCTCCAGTGCAACAATTACGAGGTCATCGATCTCGGCGTCATGGTATCGGCGGCGAAGATCCTCGAGACCGCCAAGGCCGAGAATGCCGACATCATAGGGCTGTCCGGATTGATCACGCCGTCATTGGACGAGATGTGCCACGTCGCCTCCGAGATGGAGCGGCAAGGCTTCGAGCTGCCGCTCATGATCGGCGGCGCGACCACGAGCCGCGTGCACACCGCCGTCAAGATCCATCCGAACTATCACCGCGGCCAAACCATCCACGTCAACGACGCGAGCCGCGCCGTCGGCGTCGCGCAGTCGCTGATGTCAAAGGGCAAGGGCACTTACGTCGCCGAGCTGCGCAAGGAATATGCGCGAATCGCCTCGGCGCATGCGCGGGCGCAGGAGGAGAAGGCGCGGCTGCCACTCGCTGCGGCGCGCGCCAACGCGGTCAAGCTCGACTGGTCGGGCGCTTACGTGCCGCCGAAGCCGTCCTTCCTCGGCACGCGCACGCTCGAAGACTATCCGATCGCCGAACTCGTCGATTACATCGACTGGACTCCGTTCTTCTCGGCGTGGGAATTGGGCGGGCGCTTCCCCGCGATCCTGAACGACCCGAAAGTGGGCGAGGCGGCGCGTTCGCTTTACGAGGACGCGCGGGCGATGCTCGACAAGATCGTCGCCGAGCAGTGGTTCAAGGCGCACGCCGTGGTCGGCTTCTTCCCGGCAAATGCCCAGGGCGACGATATTCTCGTCTATGCCGATGAGGCGCGCGCTGCCCCCATCGCCACGCTGTACAGCTTGCGCCAGCAACTCGCCAAGCGCGAAGGCCGCTTCAATTCGGCGCTCGCCGACTTCGTCGCGCCGCGCAGCAGCGGCTTGGCTGACTATGTCGGTGGCTTCACCGTCACCGCCGGCATAGGCGAGGACGAGGTTGCCGACCGCTTCAAGCGTGCCAACGACGACTATTCGGCGATCATGGTCAAGGCATTGGCCGACCGTCTGGCCGAGGCTTTCGCCGAACGGCTGCATCAGCGCGTGCGCAAGGAGTTCTGGAGCTACGCCGCCGACGAGACACTCTCCAAGGACGAATTGATCCTCGAAAAATACCGCGGCATCCGTCCGGCGCCTGGCTATCCGGCGCAGCCGGACCATACCGAGAAGGGCACTTTATTCAATTTGCTGCGGAGCGAGCGCGTCGGCGTGCAATTGACCGAAAGCTTTGCCATGTGGCCGGGCGCCGCCGTGTGCGGGCTCTACTTCAGCCATCCGCAGGCGGCCTATTTCGGCGTCGGCAAGATCGAGCGTGACCAGATCGAGGATTATGCGCGGCGCAAGGGCTGGAGCATCGAGGACGCGGAGCGCTGGCTGGCGCCGATCCTGAATTACGATTCGCGCCGAGCGCCAAGCATCGCCGCGGCGTGACGTTGAATCAAACACCGGAGAACCTGTGGCTCTCCGGTGTTGCGTCAGGTAAACTCAAAAGTCTCAGAAGACGCCGAGCAACACCGCGCCGACGAACACGAACGCCGCGCACACGGCGATGACGTTCCACTTCAAGGCAAGGTTCACGGCAGCCTCCCTTGGTCGGTATGAGCGGACGTTAGCACGAAAGTCTAATCCGCCGAAGACGCGGGCAGGCATCGACACCGCAAATTTAGGCTGCAAGTCATGCGCATTCGGCATGTGCGGCCTAAGCGATTGATCGTCCGCACAGAACAAACGCGCCAACCTAAATGTTGCGGCGCAACCGCCTGGCGGACGGCAGCAAACATCACCGGAATGACCGCCGAATGGCACTTCGGTTGCCAGCCAGCGGTAACGATGGACGGCGTCATCTGCCAAATGCGCATGGCTTGAGCCGGCGCCGGCCAAAGGATTTGCCCCGATCGGTTCGGCCCGCTATGTCTGCGCTCTCCTGTGGATCGCACCAACGACAACCAAAAAAAGGACGGGGAGCCATGAATATCTTGCGTCGCCTGTTTCTGTGTTTCGCCCTCATTGCCGGCGCGCTCGTCGGCACGCTGCCCGCGCAGGCGCAGCAGCCTTCCTGGCCGTCGCGCCCGGTGCACTTCATCATTCCGCTTGGCGCCGGCTCCGGCGTCGACATCACCGCGCGGCTCCTCGCCGACAAGCTGTCGCAGAAGTGGGGCCAGCCGGTTATCGTCGAGAACAAACCCGGCGGCGACGCCATGCTGGCGATCATGGCCGTGGTGAACGCGCATGACGATCATGTGCTGCTGTTCGCGCCGGCTTCGACCTTCACCGCGCATCCGTTGCTGCACGACAAGCTGCCCTACAAGATCGACGACCTCGTGCCGATCGCGCGCGTGACGAATACGCTCATCGCGTTCGGCGTGCCGGCCAGTCTCGGTGTGTCGTCGGTCAAAGAATTCGCCGCAAAGGCGAAGGCCGAGCCGGGCAAGCTCAACTACGCCTCGGTGACCGGCGCCAACGATCTGTTGTTTGCCGCCTTCCTCAAGACGCAGAAGCTCGACGTCGCCAAGGTGCCGTATCGCAACACCGTGGACGCGATCAACGATCTCGCCGACGGCCGCATCCAGGCCTATGTCGGCGCCTATGCCATCATGCGGCCCCGCGTCCAAGGCGGGAAGGTCAAGGTGATCGCGCTGACCAACCGCCAGCACGCCAAGTCGCTCGACGCGATTCCGACCGCGCGCGAGGCGGGTTTCCCCTCGCTCGAGTTCGACGGGCTGGTCGGCGTGCTGGGTCCGAAGGGCATGCCGAAGGCGGCGATCGACCGCATCGCCGCCGACATCCGCGAATACGTCGCCGATCCGGGGATCAACGCCAAGCTGGTCGCCACCGGCCAAGTGGTCAATCCGGGCACCGGCGCCGAGTTCGCCAAGGACCTCAAGGATCAGCGCGACACCGTCGCCCAGATCGGCAAGACGCTCGGCATCAAGGCGGCCGAGTAATCGTTGCGCGACGTCGATCGTCTCCGGCCGGCGAGGCCGGGGACGATCAACCCTTCCTTAACCTCACCGGATTGCTGACGCGCGTCGTTGATATCTCGTTAAAGCCCACGCCCGCATTTTATGCGAATGAAGCGTGGCGTGCGTCTCTCCCTCGGCGGCCTGACCTTGCTGATCGCGCTCGCCGGTTGCGGGCGCGGGATGTGGCAATATGGCGAGCGCGCCTCATGGCGGCATGAGGCCGAGATTTCGTGCCTGAAATCGGGTGCGGTGAAGATCGGCACCGGCGTCGTCCAGATCCAGCCGATCGAAGGTCCAGGCGTCTGCGGCGCCGATTTCCCGCTGAAGGTCTCGGCGCTGGGCGAGGGCGGCGTGCCCATGGCCTATGGCGACGACCTGCGTCCGCCCGCGGGCATCCCGAACGCGTCGCTGGCAAGCATGCCGCATTGGCCGGCGAGCCAGCCGAGCTTTATGCCGCCGCAACCGG
>Ga0208357_1001487_pt1 | contig 16873 bp, 12 predicted proteins | sample NGESurdeep092012_6_FD_184487 | JGI IMG/M metagenome (GOLD analysis project Ga0208357, IMG submission 184487) | Arctic peat soil microbial communities from Barrow, Alaska - NGEE Surface sample F52-2 deep-092012 (SPAdes) | ecosystem: Environmental > Terrestrial > Soil > Wetlands > Peat ... | reverse complement strand
CCCGCCGCGGCTACTTCGCCGGCTTCAGGTTCATCAGAACCATCGGCGCACTCGCCTGTGTTGGCTGGGACGCGGCATAGGGGTTGTCGGCCGTCGGCCATCCGGTCCAGTACTTCGTGCTGAACTCTGCACCCATCGGACCGGCCGCCATCGGGATCGCTGGCACCTGCTCCACGAAGATCTTTTCGATCTTGTTCAAGTCCTCCTGCCGTGCAGCCGCATCCGGGTTCACCGCGTAGTCCGCGAGCAGCGACGTGGCTTCCGGAGACTTGAACCGCCCGAAGTTCCAGGAGGCCGCCGTGCCGATTGGCTTCAGCTGCGAGCCGTCCATGATGTTCGAGTAGATATCCCACGGTGTGGCACCGGTGTTCGTCCAGTGCAGGGTGGCCTGGAAGTCACCCGCGGCGACGGCCGAGGTCCACGCGTCGACCGTGGGCGTCTCGACGGTGGCCTTCACACCGATCTTGCCGAGGTTGTCCGCCATGATCTGCAGCGAGGCGAGGTAGTCGGACCAGCCGGCCGGGTCTTGGAACGTGACCGTGACGGCCTTGCCGCTCGGGTCGATGAGGGTCGATCCCTGGTAGGTGTAGCCGGCATCCGTTAGCACCTTCTTGGCGCCGGCGACATCCACCACGGCCTTCTTGCCCTTGTACTCAGGTGCGGCGAACGCGTCGCCTGCCGGCGACGGCAGACCCGTCACCGTGTCGACCAGGCCCTTGAAGCCGGAGTAGCCCTGAACGTGCACGGCCTGACGGTCAATGACCATATTGGCCGCCTTGCGCATCGCCACATTGTCGAACGGCGCCGTCGTGGTGTTGAGGAAGAGCGCATCGATACCGAGCCCGGTGGGCTGGTACGAATTGTTCGTCTTGCTCTTGTCGACGTAGGTCTTCTGGATATCGGGGATGAACACGTAGCTCCACTGCGCAGCACCGCTCAGCAACGCGGTCAGCTGAGCGTTGTTATCCGTGTACGAGGTGTAGCGGAGCTCCGGTACCGGCGGCGTGCCGCCCCAGTAGGAGGTGTTGCGCACCAGTGTGACGACCTGCTGACTCCACGTCTTCAGCGTGTACGGCCCCGTCCCGACCGGGTTCTTGTTGGTGTCCTTGGTCGGGTCGGAGATCTTCGACCAGATGTGCTCCGGCACGATGAAGGTGCCGAGCACCTTCGTCTGGTTCAGCAACTGCGATGCGTTGAATGTCGCCGTGACCGTATCGCCGCTCACCGAGATGTCCTTGTACGGGATCGCGTTGCCGTTGAGCGCCGGGTTGTCCTTGATCAGCTTCAGGGTGAAGGCGATGTCGTTCGCGGTGAACGGCTTGCCGTCAGACCACTTGGCGCCGCTGCGTGCCGTGATCTCGACCTGGGTGAAGTCGCTGTTCCATTTCCAGGACTTCGCCAACCACGGCTTCGCGGGCTTTGCCGGTTGGGTCGGGTTCCACTGCGACAGTGGCTCGTAGATCACCCAGGCATAGCCGAGGGAGGTGGCCGCGGACGTGGCCATGAACGGGTTGCTGTTGTTGGTCTGTGGACCGTTCGGCATGCCGATGGTCAGCGGATGACTGGTGTCGCCACCGCTCCCCGACGTGCCATTGCTTGAGCATCCGCTCAGCACCAGTGCGACCGCGAATACGCCTGCGGCCAATCCGAGATACTTTCGTTTCACTTCACTGCCTCCTTGCATCGATTTGGATTGATTGAGATTGAGAATGCGTTTGAGATCGAGATTGCGTTATGTGGGCTCTGGGTGCGCGAACTCGAGTGGTGTGGGATCGTCGAGCTCGACGACGAGAGTGCCTGGAAGGTCACGACTCGAGCCGCCTACGCGGATCACGTACGTTCCAGCAGCGAATTCCCACGCTTGCACCTGGGAATCCCACAGTTCGAACGACCTGCGCGGAATGCGGATGTCGACCTCAACGGTTTGGGCGGCCTCAACGTCGCGAACGTCAAAACCGGCCAGCCAACGCACCGGCCGTCGCGTCGTTCCTGCGGCCTGCTCGAGGTACAGCTGCACGTTCGCGCGACCTGTTCGCGGCGATGTGTTCGTGACAGTGACGGAAACGACGAGCTCGTCGCCGTCCCAGCCTCGCGCGATCGGCACGCCGTACCTCCACGTGGTGTAGCCCAGGCCGAAGCCGAACTCGCGCGCGGGCATGCGCTCTAGACGATCCCAACCGCGGTGGCCGACATCGACGCCTTCGGCGTATGCGACGACGCCGTCCGCGTCAGGCAGTGCGTGCGGAACAGGCACATCGTCTTCATGTGCGGGCAAAGTCCACGGCAGGCGGCCGCTCGGCTCCGTGATACCCAGGAGTGCATCCGCGAGGCCGTTGCCCGCCTCTTGCCCCGGCAGCCAGCACCAGAGCGTCGCAGCCACATCGTCGAGCCATGGAAGGATGACGGGTGCTCCTGCATTGACGACAGCGACCGTGCGCGGATTTGCCTCGCTCACCCGGCGTACCAGCTCGTTCTGTCGCGCGGGTAACTGAAGATCAGGTCGGTCCCAGCCCTCCGACTCCGTCTCCTCGTTCGTGCCGACGACGACAATGGCGACGTCCGCGGCGCGCGCTGCCGCGACGGCCTGCTCGAGCTCGATGTCAACATCCGCAGTGTTTGGATCGTGCCGCAAGGCGAAGCGAACGAACGTGCCGTAGCCGGCAGCGTCGACCACTTGGATGTCTGCATCGATCGCGACTGCGACCGGGCCGCCCTGCTCGGTCACCTCGTAGTTGCGGGCCGGGCCGTCCGGATGATTGGCCGACGAGTCGAGAATGACGTCGTGGCCGACGAGCCGCTCCGACTCAGCGACCAGGTCACCGTCGAAGCGCACTCGATGGGCGCCGGAGAGGCCGACCTCGACGCGATGCATGCCCAGCTCAGTGAGTCGCACGATCGACCGGATGCGAGCACTCTTTGCGTCGTTCGGAACGTGCCGGTTCCAGCTCTCCGCGCCGTCTATGACCCGCGCCTCGCCGAATGGTGCGCCCTGCGCATCCAACAACTGCAGCTCGTAACCCGATCGTCCATCCGGTGTCGAGACCAGACGCGGATCGATCGGATGCGCGTGCCTGCGCCCAGGACCGCCGCGATGCACTGAGATGGTTACCTTGGGCAGCGCGTCGCGCAGCGACTGTTCGGGGGTGGAGAGATACGGCGCTTCCACGAACGCGCTGCCACCGCCCTGCACGAACGGCTGGAGCGCGTTCGGTCCGATCAGCGCCAGGCGGGTGACGGCATCCGCCCGCAGGGGGAGCAGGTTGTTCTCATTGCGCAGAACCACCGTGGATCGTGCCACAGCCTCGCGCAACAGCGCGCGGGTCTCGTTCGCGATGGGAAGGTCGGATCTCACCGTGTCAACCCGCCCACGACCGATCGCACCGACGCGATCCCCGAGACGGATGATCCTGCGCACTTTGTCATCGATGACGGATTCAGGCACGTCGCCGCGGCGTACCGCTTCCAGCAGCGCGTCTTGCCACGGCCCGCCGGGGCCCGGCATGACCAGGTCGAGCCCACCCAGTGCAGACTCCACAGTGCTGGTGGTGGCGAGCCAGTCGCTGACGACAACGCCGTCGAAGCCCCATTCGCCCTTGAGGATGTTCAGCAGCAGATTCGAGTGCTCGGTGGCTGTTGCGGTGAGTGTGCCGTCATCCACTTGGTTGTACGCGGCCATGACGCACCAGACGCCGGCGTGACGAACCACGTATTCGAACGGAGCCAGGTAAACCTCGCGCAGCACCTGCTCTGGAATCCGGGCGATGTAGCTGGTGCGATCCGTCTCCGATTCGTTGCCCGCGAAGTGTTTGACGCACATGCCGATCCCGCGCTGTTGTGCTGCGGCGATCTGCGCCGCCGCGATTCGCGCGGTCAAGAGCGGGTCTTCCGAGAAGCACTCGAAGTGGCGACCGCCGACCGGCGTGCGCTGAAGATTCACGACCGGCGCGAGGATTACATCGACCTCTTTACGGATCGCCTCGTCAGCCATCAGGGTGCCGAGCCGCGCCGAGAGCTCGACGTCCCAGGTCGCCGCGACGGCCGACGGGCTCGGTAATTGGGCGGATGCGGTGTCCTCCTCGTCGACGCCGCGCACGCCATTCGGACCGTCGGAGACTACGAGTGGCCGCAGCCCGACCTCGGCGAGCGGGTGCAGCATCCATGGCGTCGCGCCGGTCAGGAGCCTCACGCGATGCTCGAGCGAGACGTCGGCGAGCTTGTCACCGTTGCCTGCCGCGCGCTCACCGCGAACGGCTTCGAAGGATGCCTGCATGTCTATACTCCAAATTGCGGAACAACACTGATCCGCAGGTGTCGCGAATCAACTTCGATCCGTGTGTGAGAGCATAGCTTTACTTACTGACCAGTATGTAAGTTAAATGAATCACAATTCGATAACGTCGAATCCGCCGCGTCGACTCGAAGAGCCGCGACGGCAAGAACAGCGACGCGATTCGGAACCGACACACCCGTTGTGACCGCGAAGGGCGACCCGCATGACCACGAAGCATCCGGCAGTGGTACGCGCAGTGCCCGCAGCAGACCGCGTCGTGAAACCGCAAGCACGCACGGCCGCCAAGCGCGAACGCATCCTCGAGGCAGCAATGAGCGTGTTCGGGACGAAAGGCTACAACCACGGGTCGTTGCTCGAAATCGCCGAGCAGGCCAACATGACGCACGCCGGGGTGCTTCACCACTTCGGTTCGAAAGACCAACTGCTCGTCGCGATGCTCGAGTACCGCGATCAAGCGGACGTTGCGCATCTGGAGGGACAACATCCGCCGATCGGAAAGGACCTGCTGCTGCACCTCGTCGAAACCACGAAAATAAACTCGATGCGTGCCGGCGTCGTGCAGACGTATGCGGTGCTCGCTGCGGAGTCCGTCACGGAGAACCACCCGGCCCAAGAGTTCTTTCGGAGCCGTTTCACCGGGTTGCGCGGCATGATTGCGGAGGCGTTCCGAGAGATGGCGCCGGACGATGTCGATGAGGCGAAGTTGTGGCAAGCCGCATCCGCTGTCATCGGCGCGATGGACGGCCTTCAGGTGCAGTGGCTACTCGATCCGGACGCCGTCGATATGCCGCACGCCGTCGGCGCAGTGATCGAGAGCCTGTCAGCCTGGCTGAAGGGCAAGACCGACTGAGCGTGCAGGGTGCCTCGTGGCGTGCAAATCCGCCGATCGCGAATGCGCCGCTGCCGAATCTGCCAATCACGAATGCGCCGAGTGCGCCCATGTGGTCGTTTGGCGGGCTCTTTTGCGGCTCAGAACGACCATTCGGACGCACTCGGCGCTGTTCGCGGGCTCGTCGTCACCACCGAGCGCGGAGCCAGTCCAACGCGACCGGAGCCGCATCCAGCACCGAAATGTGCCCGTCGCGCGGTCGCGTCCAGAGCTCGGCATCCGGGCAGTGCCGCAGTAACCACTCCGAATGCGCGGGTGGCACAACGCGATCCAAACTGCCATGCACAAGCAGCACGGGCGCCGCGATGTCTGCGACGTCGAAACCCCATGGCGCAACGTAGGCGAGATCGTCGTCGATCAAACCTTCCGCACCTGCGGCTGAGGCGAGCCCGACATCCGCCCCCAACGACGACCAGCGGCCGTCTAGCGCCGCATAGTCGCGCTCGATGAAACTCGACGGATCGAACTCCGCCGTCTGTTCGTATTCCGCACGCGCCGCCCGCCCTCGCGCGGCCGCCCGCAATGACGCGCTATCGGATGCCATCCCGCCGAACCAATTCAGCCCATCCGCTCCGAACGGCGCAAGGGTAGACAAGCATGCCACGGCGACGACTCGATCCGGCAGCAGCGCGGCGCAGGCGAGCGCGTGCGGACCGCCGCCCGACGCCCCCATCACCGCGAACCGATCGACCCCGAGCGCGTCGGCCAACTGTTCCACATCGGATGCCGCCGACCCCACACTCCGGCCCGGAAGCGCAGACGACCCGCCGTAACTCGGCCGCCCATACGACAGCAGGCGGATGCCGCGCTCGGCCGCCGCCGCCAGCAACGGCTCGAGCAACGCACCGGTTTGCGGCGAACCGTGGGACCAGAGTACGGTCGGTGCGCCCGCGGCATCCGGCGTACCGCCGACATCCGGTGCGCTGTCGTACACGTGCAGCGTGCGACCATCCCGAAGCTGCAGATCGAGGCCACTTCCCATCTGCATATCGTAAAGCGGGTGCCGGCCTGAGTCGACCACGAGGCCCGCGCCTCGGCGTCAGCCGCACTCATTGTGCGCAGAACGTCGGATTCGCCCGGCCAATCAAGCATCTTGCGCACAATGAATTGCGATCCGCTGGCCGCCAGGCTCCGCCGCCGCGCCTGGCACCGCCCTCGCAGCTGCGACCGCGTCTACGCCAGCAGGTCGCGCACCATCGGAATCACGGTGCCGCCGTACAGTTCGACGCTGTGCATCAGTTGCTCGTGCGGCATCGGTCCGGTCGCGTACTTGAGGTCGAAGCGCTCGACACCGAGCGTGCGGATGCTCGCCGCGATCTTGCGCGCGACGGTCTCCGGTGACCCGACATACAGCGATCCGGACGCGATCTCGCTCTCGAAGTCAGCACGAGAGGTCGGCCCCCAGCCGCGCTCGGCGCCGATCCGGTTGTGCGACTCACGATAGTGCGGCCACAACTGCTCGCGTGCCAGCTCGTCGGTGTCCGCGATGTGCCCGGGCGAATGTATGCCCAACGGCAGCGTCGGCGTCTCAAGCTCATCGGCGGCCCGCTTGTAGAGGTCGATGAACGGCAAGAATCGCGCAGGCGCTCCGCCGATGATGGCGAGCATCATCGGTAGCTCATAGCGCACCGCACGCACGACAGACTCCGGCGATCCGCCCACGCCGATCCAGGTCTTGATGCGGCCGCGCTCGGTCTTCGGATAGACCTGCTGGTTCGTCAGCGGCGCACGCAACCTGCCCTGCCAGGTGACGGCATCCTCGGTCAGCAGGTGGGAGAACAGGTCGAGCTTCTCGTCGAACAGTTCCTCGTATTGGGCCAGATCGTAACCGAACAGCGGGAACGACTCGGTGAACGAGCCGCGGCCGAGAATGATCTCGGCACGACCACCGGATGCCGCATCCACCGTCGCAAAACGCTCGAAGACCCGCACCGGCTCGTCAGAGCTGAGCACCGTCACCGCGGATCCCAAGCGGATGCGCTCGGTCCGGCCCGCGATCGCCGCGAGCACCGTCTCCGGCGCAGAGATCGCGAAGTCGGCCCGGTGATGTTCGCCGAGGCCGATGACGTCGACACCGACTTGGTCAGCCAGCACGGCTTGATCGATCACGTTGCGGATCACCTGCGCATACGACAGTCGCTCGCCGTTTGCATCGTTCGTGACGTCGCCGAATGTGTCAAGCCCGAACTCAAGTGTATCTGCGGTATCCCCTGTGCCAACCATGCCTCATCCTCTCGCATTCAATGCCGCTCTGCTGCGCGCGTGCGCGGTCTATGCGTTTGCATCTACTTGGGCAACCGGAAACGGGTCGAATGCATTCCCGAGCCGCGTGCGCGCCGCATCCGCACCGAATCAGTCGAGAAGCTTTAGCCCGGGGAAGCCCGGAGAAGGCACCGCGCCCGACGGGGCACCCTCGCCACTCACTTCATCTCAGCAGTCGCCACCACTTCACGGTCTGGTGAGGTGCGGACTTCCGTCGCTTCGCCACCGCCCGAACCGACAGAAGTCCGCACCTCACCGGAGAGTCTTCGCTCACCACTCCGCGAGTTGCCTCGCGAAGGGTCATTCGTGGCAACTCAGCGGAGGTTGGGCTGCGGCAAGATCACCAGGTCGAGGAAGGCCGCCAGGTGCGCAGCAACGTCGACCTTCTCGGGCTCGAGCAACCATTGCAACTGGATGCCGTCCCACAGCGCCACGAGCGAACTCGCCGCAATCTGCGGGTCGACTCCATCACGCAGTCGGCCGGCTTCGCGCAGGGCCTCGAACTCCTGCAGGTATGCGCTGCGCAGCAACGAAAACCGGCCGACGAAGTACTCACGGCCCGGATGATCCGACGTCGTCGACTCAGCAGACAGTACGGCGTACAACGCGATCAGCCCCGGGATGCTCTCGTTCGCGCGTGCCTGCGCCAGCAGCCTGTCGCGAAACCCGACCGCGCCCGACTCCGGTAACCCGGCCGCGCGCGCCTGCGCGAGGAGATTCTCGCGCAACCCGACCGCGGGAGCCTTCGCGGCAGCACCGTCGCGATCGCGCTGCTCGAGCACGGCGAGCAGCAGGTCTTCCTTCGTCGGAAAGTGGTGTGTCAGGTTCGACAGACTGATCCCTGCTTCGCCGGCCACCTCACGCAGCGAGCCTGCATGGTAGCCGCGGGCTGCGAACACCTGATGCGCGGCATCCAGAATGTGGCGCCGACGCTCGACGGTCTTCGCATACGGGCCGCGTCGCACGGGCTCGGCTGGTGCTGCCATCGATCCCGCTCCGTCCGAGAGAGTCACCGCTCACTGCGCCGCCAGTCTACTGGCCAATCTAGGTCACACGTTCCGTTTTGGTGTAATGTCGAGCACGCCCTAACCACGCCAGCACGACGAAGTGAGAGACCCTTGCGCAGCGAACCACACGATCTGTCCTACCTCGAGAGTCCGGAATCCGGCCGCGGCGCCCGCACGGCACCGCGCTCGCACCTCGCATCGGATTCTCCATCGATTTCGCTAAACGGGTCATGGAAGTTCCGCCTGCTACCCGCCGCGCCGGGCACCCTTGCCGGCAACCGCGTGCTACCCGCAAGCGAAGGGCCGACCGACATCGCCGCTCCAGACTTCGACGACTCGGCCTGGGACGACCTCCCCGTTCCCGCCCACTGGGTGCTGCAGGGCGACGGAAAATACGGCCTGCCGATCTACACGAACGTGCAGTTCCCGTTCCCGATCGACCCGCCCCACGTTCCGGATGAGAATCCCACTGGCGACTACCGCCGTCACATTACGATTCCGGCGAGTTGGAGCGACGCCGAACGCATCCTGTTGCGCTTCGACGGCGTCGAGTCCACCTATCGCGTTTGGCTGAACGGCTACGAGATCGGCGTCGGCAAGGGGAGTCGGCTCGTGCAGGAATTCGACGTGACGGATGCCGTCGTCCGTGGCGACGACACCGGCGCCGCCACCACCGACAACGTGGTCGTCGTGCGCGTGCACCAGTGGTCGGCCGCCAGTTACCTTGAGGACCAGGACCAGTGGTGGCTGCCCGGCATCTTCCGCGACGTCACCCTGCTGGCTCGCCCGATCGCGGGTATCGACGACGTGTGGCTGCGCACCGATTACCGCGGTGACGCTAGCGGCGGGAACAGCCCTGACAGCAGGACCGGCACCGGCGCGCTCGAGGCCGAGCTGACGGCATCCGCAGACGCCTACCCGATCACGCTCAGCGTGCCCGAACTCGGCATCGAGCAGACCTGGGCAAGCCCGGCCGAGGTCGCCCCGATCGCGGTCGCGGATGTCGAACCCTGGTCGGCCGAGCTGCCTCGGCTCTACGAAGCCCGCGTTTCGAATGCTGCCGAGTCGATCACGCTGCGCATCGGTTTTCGCACGGTCGAGATCCGCGGCGACCAACTGCTGGTCAATGGCCGTCGCGTCGTGCTACACGGTGTCAACCGGCACGAGACACACCCGGAACGCGGTCGAGTCTTCGACGAGGCACACGCTCGCGCCGACATGGCAATGATGAAGAAGTTCAACGTCAATGCGATCCGCACCAGTCACTATCCGCCGCACCCGCGTGTGCTCGAGATCGCGGATGAGCTGGGATTCTGGGTGGTCGACGAGTGCGATCTGGAGACGCACGGCTTCGAAAAGGACGGCTGGGCGCATAACCCCAGCGACGAGCCGGCCTGGCGCGACGCTTACCTCGACCGGATCGAGCGCACTGTCGAGCGCGACAAGAACCATCCGAGCATCATCATCTGGTCGCTCGGCAACGAGTCGGGCACCGGCGCCAACCTTGCGGCGATGGCGGCCTGGGTGCACGAGCGCGATCGTGGCCGCCCGGTGCACTACGAGGGCGACTACACCGGCGCCTACACGGATGTCTACTCGCGCATGTACGCACCGATCCCGGAGGTGCTCGCGATCGGAACGGATGGCGACACCACGCCGTTGCTCGGCTGCACCAGTGCGGAGGGCGCCCGGCAACGCGCCAAGCCGTTCCTGCTCTGCGAGTATGTCCACGCAATGGGCAACGGCCCGGGCGCGATCGACCAGTACGAAGAGCTTGTCGACCGCTTTCCGCGGCTCCACGGCGGCTTCGTCTGGGAGTGGCGCGATCACGGCATCCTCACGCACACCCCGCGCACCGGAGCAAGCGGCGGCACAGTCGGGGGCACCCCGTTCTGCGGCTACGGCGGAGATTTCGGCGAGGTCGTGCACGACGGCAACTTCGTCATGGACGGCCTGGTGCTCAGCGACGACACCCCAACGCCCGGATTGTTCGAGTACAAGGCCGTGGTGCAGCCGATCCGGTTCGCATTCGCAGATGGCAGCGTCGCGATCTCGAACCGGCGGCATTCGGCCGACACCTCCGACCTGCGCTTCCTCTGGCGAGTCGAGCGAGACGGTGTGCTCGTTCAGAGTGGCCAACTGGAGCTTGCCTGCCCGATCGCCGCGGGCGGTTCGACCACGCTCCAGTTGCCGCGCGTGGGGGCGGCAGCTGCGGCAGCCGCTTCGGGCGAGATCTGGCTGACCATCGACGCGGTGCTTGCCACCGACGCGCCCTGGGCGCCGGCCGGGCACGTGGTCTCGACCGCGCAACTGGACATGTCCGCTGGTCGAGTAGCGCCGCGAGGAACGAGCAGCGCGTATCGAGACCCCCGCGGCCAAGTCTCAGAGAGCGGCTTGCGGGGTCTCGATACGGTCGCAGAGCGACCTACTCGACCAACAACTGACTCGACCAACGATGCCCTGTCGCTGGGCCCGGCCGTGTTCGAGCACGGCGCGCTCGTCGAACTGAATGGGATGCCTGTGGCCGGCCCACGCCTCGAACTTTGGCGCGCCCCGACGGATAACGATGAGGGAGCGTCGTTCGGCAGCTATGACATCGACCCGTTCACGCTGCAGGATTCCGAACACGGACTCGTGTACGGGCGCGGCACCTCGGCTCCGCCGATCGCCGACCTGTGGCGGCGTGACGGGCTCGACCGCCTCACGCATCGCGTTGAGTCCGTGCAGGTTGAATCAACACCGGCCGAACCAGAATGCGCAAGCATCGACGTATTGCGCACGGTCACCCGAACGGCTGCAGCCAACTCGTCCGCTGCGGTGTGGACCACCTGCACCTGGCAACTCGTGGACACCGTCGACGGCCAGCAACTTCGGTTGAGCGTGCAAATCACCCCGTCGACGGGGTGGGCGAGCGTGTGGCCGAGGATCGGCATCCGCTTCGATCTGCCCGATTCGGCCGGCGGAGCAATCGACGGCGCGCACTGGTTCGGGCTCGGCCCGAATGAGTCGTACCCGGACAGCATGCACGCGGCGCAGGTCGGCCGATTCGAGCTCGGCATCGACGCGCTGACTGCGGACTACGGTCGCCCGCAGGAGAGCGGGCACCGATCGGGACTGCGCACGCTGGAGCTGACGCGCGGAGGAGCATCCGCTCTGTCGATCTTCGCGGAGCCCGACACTCGGGGGCGTCGGCCCGGCTTCACACTGCGCCGGCACACGGCGCAGCAGGTGACGGCGGCGGCGCATCCGCATGAGCTGCCGGCAAGTGACGCGAGCTACCTCTACATCGACGCTGCGCAGCACGGTCTTGGGTCGCGCGCGTGCGGCCCGGATGTCTGGCCCGACTTCGCGCTACGCCCCGAGGCCCGCACGATCGCGCTGCGCTTCGTCTGACGAACAGCCGCTCCTACTGACTTTTGCCTACCGACAATTGGGCGGACCGCGACGGGTATGGCAACCGATTACTCGACGGTCTCCGCAGTTTCACTAGCCGGCTCAAGCTCGGTAACCTTCGGCGCGCGCCTGTCAGGGCGCGCGATCACGAAGTAGATGCCGCCGACCACCAGCAGCACGAGCATGACGACGAGCGTGATCCAGTCGAAGTTGAACAGCGCCCCGCGAGGACTGTTCAGTCCGGTCGGTATCACGATGTTGACAAGCATCGCTGCGAGGTACGCTGCACCGACAATCGCAACCGGCCAAAACCACTTGCCGAGCCTGAACGCTCCCATGGGCTTCCATCCGCGGGCGTGCGCGATCATCGAGCCGATGACGGTGAGTAGGAACGACAGATAGATGCCTGAAACTCCGAACGACACGAGCGCAGTCAACGGGTTGATTCCTGCCGGGTATTGGAACCAGAGGATCTGGATGTTCTTGGCGCTCGGCTGGACGGTGACCAGAAGGGAGAACAGGATCGGGATGATTCCGGCAATGAGCAGCGCATTGATCGGCGTGTTGAAGCGCGGTGAGACTTTGCTGATCCACGTGCTGGCCGGCAGCGCCTTGTCGCGGGCGTATGAGTATGCGAGCCGAGATCCTGCGCCCTGAACCGCCGTACCGCAGGAAAAGAACGCAATGCAGATGATCAGCAAGAACAGATCCTGCGCCCACGAAGGCAGCTCGGCGAGGATAACCGGGATGCCGCCTGCGAACGAGATCGCAGAATCATAACCATGCGCAGAGGATGGCGTTGCGAGTAGCAGCGCGGCCACGAGCACGAACGAGGCGATACCTCCGTACAGCAGTGCGCCGCGCATCGCGCGGGGCACAACTTTGGATGCCTGCTTGGTCTCCTCCGAGATGTCGCCCGCCGATTCGAAGCCGTAGAAGATGTACGCATGCGCAAGGATCGCGACCAATGCGGCGCCGAAGAACCAATTGCCGCCGAAGTCGACGCCCAGTGTATTCGTGTGGAGGTTTTCAGCGCCGTGCGAACTGAAGAGGAAGTCGAAGCCGTGGTGGAATCCCACGATGGCCAACGCGATGGCAACGCCGAACGTGCCGATTGTCTCGACATACACGCCCAACCGGGCCACAATTCCCATGACCTTTGCGCCGATGCTGTTCAGCGTGGTCTGGACCACGATGAATGCGATCGTGATGATGAGAATGACGACGTGTGATGTCGGATCGATCTTGGTGCCGAACAGATTGTTGATAAGCGTGCTGACGTACGGAATGACACCGGTGTCGACGCTGGCGACAGTCACAAGCAATGCCAAGCCATAAATCCAGCCGACCCACCATCCATAGCTCGGGCCCACGTTTCGCTTGCCGTATTGGTAGAGTGCGCCCGCAATCGGATAGTGGCTGGCAAGTTCCCCGAACACGAGGGCGACGAGCAACATGAAACCGACAACCGGGACCATGAGCCAGATGTAACTCGGCCCAGCCGCTCCAACCCCGAGCACGAACAGGGAGTAGACACCGACCATCGGGGACAGGTAGGAGAACGCAACACTGAAGTTGTCGAAGAACCCCAGCACTCGCCTGAGTTCTTGCGGGTACCCGAGGCGCTTGAGGTGCGCGGCGTCTTCCCTGGCGTGCAGTTCGATTTGAGCTTCGGGTTGCTTCATTGCGTACTCCGGGTTCTCGTTGGGGCGTCGATCCCGTGCACATGTGTGTTGAGCAGTGAACAAGGGCCGTGCGGCAGATAAACACTAAACCCATATGTTTGCGCGCGACTATAGTTTTTACGAATGAAGTTTGAAGTTTCTTGAGTTCGACGGAGCAGGGGACAACGGAAATGACGTCGAACCGCCAAGCGGAGGTTGGCCTGACAACCGCGACCATCAGTGCAATTCTGAACGCGGATACTCATGAGACCGGTCGCGCGGATCAAATCACGGGGCGGCTTGCGCAGGCAATCCGGCTTGGCCTGATTCTGGACCGCGAGCGCTTCCCGTCTGAGGCCGATCTCGCGCGTCGACTCGGTGTGGCCCCCGTCACGCTACGCGAAGCGCTGGCAACTCTACGCGAACGCGGACTGGTCGTTACGCGGCGTGGGAGGGACGGCGGCACCTTCGCGCAGATGCCGGTCGACAACGACCTCTCGCTCCCGCCACCGCGGCTGGTGGAATTCAGCACGCAGGACATCCGCGAACTCGGCGACTACCGTCGCGCAATCTCCGGCATGGCCGCCCGCCTCGCGGCCGAGCGCGCCGTGTCGGACGAGATCGGGGCCCTGAACGTTCAATTCGAGCGTCTTCGAGCCGCAGGGAATCCCGTGGAGCGCCGCCGAGCCGACGCACAACTGTGGGTGATCATCGCGGCGGCGTCTCAATCACCGCGGCTGACCCGCGAGGAACAGCAGTTCCGCGTCGAGATCGGTGACCTCCTCTGGCAGCCGCTGGCAGAAGATGAGCTCGCTGATTCCATCCGCTCCAGGCACTCGTTGATTACGGCGATTTCCGACCACGCGCCTGAGCGCGCACGGATGCGTGCCGAGGCAAGCATTATCAGCGAGACGAATCGGCTGCTTCGCCTTCGTGTCGATCTCTACGAGGGCGATAACAGAGGTACCGGCACCGCGGGGCGTGAGGTGTAATGATCTCGGTCAAAGCGCTCGACGCGATGCGTCAGATCACGACAGAACTCGAGGATCTTTTCGCTTTGCTGCAGCCGGTCGCCAGCGGCTTCGCTCGGGTCGCCGGACTCGGGCGACCGGTTCGCGAAGACCTGATCGATCTTCGAGGCGCGATCTCCGATGTCGTTGAAAGACCGGGCCCCATTGCCGGCGCCGGCGTGATCGTTGCGCCCGGCATCCTCGTGGACTCGCCCTACTGGATGGAGTGGTGGTGGGCTGTGCCGCATCGCGATCCGGAAGCACTCCGCGTCAACGTCGAGCCGACGGCGCCGGACTTCTTCGACTACACGTCAGCCGATTGGTACGCGATACCGGAACGGACCGGAACCAGGTATGTCGCCGGACCATACGTCGACTACGTTTGCAGGACCGAGTACGCGATCACTCTGGCGCGGCCGGTACGAGCGGCAGGCGCATTCGTCGGCGTTGCCGCACTCGATATCGCCGCCTCGCGATTCGAGCGCCGAGTACTCCCTGTGCTCAGTTCGCTGCCAAACGCGGTAACCCTGGTCAACGCCGCCGGCAGGGTGATCGTGTCGACGGCACCAACAGTATGGCCTGGCGAGCGAGTGCCCGCCTCAGCGGGCGAGCCGCTCGGAGAGGCATCCGTGTTCGGCTGGCAGCTCATCGGTTCGCCTGACGTTGGTGAGTGAGTAGGGGTCGGCGCTCGGTCTCGATACGGTCGCTGCGCGACCTACTCGACCACCGCACAACGACCTACTCGACCACCGCACAACGACCTACTCGACCGCCACGGGCACGCGGGCACCGCGCGCGGCTATCAGGTCGGCGACGGCGTTCAGGGCGACGGCGGCCGGGTCATCCGGATGCTGCAGCACAACGGGCACGCCCGCGTCACCACCCTCCCGCAGCGCGAGGCTGAGCGGTACGGATGCCAGCAGCGGCACGGCCTGCTCTTGTCCGATCGACAGGCGAGCGGCGACCTCGGAGCCTCCACCGGTGCCGAACAGGTTGATCACCGAGCCGTCGGGCGCGGCGAGGCCGGCCATGTTCTCGATCACGCCGAAGACGCTCTGCCCGGTCTGCCGGGCGAGCGCGCCGCTGCGCTCCGCGACTTCCGCCGCGGCAGGCTGCGGGGTCGTCACGACGAGGATCTCCGCGTGCGGCAACATCTGCCCGACTGAAATCGCGATGTCTCCTGTGCCTGGCGGAAGGTCGAGCAACAGAACGTCCAGGTCGTCGAAATGCACGTCGGTGAGAAACTGCTTGATGGTGCGGTGCAGCATCGGGCCGCGCCAGGCGACGGCGACCGAGTCGTCCTCGATGAACATGCCGATCGAGATCGCTTTCACGCCATACGCGATCGGCGGCAGCATCATGCTGTCCACGCGGGTCGGTTGCTGCGCCGAACGCACGCCGTCTTCGTTCGCGGTGACCAGGCCGAGGAGCCCTGGGATGGAGAAGCCGAAGACATCCGCATCGATCAGACCGACGCGCAAGCCCTTCGCTGCGAGCGCGACCGCGAGGTTCACGGTGATGGTCGACTTGCCGACGCCGCCCTTGCCGCTGGTGACCGCGTAGACCCTCGTCGGCGAATCCGGACCGAACTGGATGCCGCGGGTCGCCGCCTCACCGCGCAGCTTGACGATCAACTTCTCGCGCTCCGCGGGCGACATGGCGGAGACAAGCACGGTGACGGCGGTGACGCCGGCGACCTTTGCGACGGTGTCGTGGACATCCCGTTGGATGCTCTTCGAATTCGGGCAGGTGGCGATCGTCAACCGGATGCTGACGGTCGCCGCGCCCGTGTCGTCAACACTGATGTCCGAAACCATGCCGAGCTGGGTGATGGGCCGCCGGATCTCCGGGTCGATGACCTGCGTCAGCGCCCCATGGATGCGCGGCTCGAGGTAGGCATACGGGCGCTCCTCCACGAGAACGTCAGACATAGAACCCCAGGGCCTTCATCATGTCGCGGCCGTCTTCTGTGATGCGTTCGGTGCCCCAGGCCGGCACCCAGACCCAGTTGATGGTGTGCGATTCGACGATGCCCTCGAGTGCCTGGGCGGTCTGTGCTGAGATGTCGTCCTGCAGCGGGCATTCTGCGGTCGTCAGCGTCATATAGATGACCAGGGTTGACTTTTCGTCATCCCAACCCAATTCGTAGATCAGGCCGAGGTCGACGATGTTGATGCCCAGCTCGGGGTCGATGACGTCTTTGAGCGCCTCCTCGATCTCTTCCTGGGTCGGGGGTTCGAGTGACGTGATCATGGGCGGTCCCTCTCGGCTGCGATGGTACGAATGCGGAGCTGCGGATGCGGAGCTGCGGATGCGGACCCGCGGATGCTACGGATGCGGCGGTGCGGCTGTGCCGC
>Ga0208357_1001485_pt1 | contig 16891 bp, 15 predicted proteins | sample NGESurdeep092012_6_FD_184487 | JGI IMG/M metagenome (GOLD analysis project Ga0208357, IMG submission 184487) | Arctic peat soil microbial communities from Barrow, Alaska - NGEE Surface sample F52-2 deep-092012 (SPAdes) | ecosystem: Environmental > Terrestrial > Soil > Wetlands > Peat ... | reverse complement strand
CCATGCCGGCTTACGCTCTTCAAAGCAGGTATCCAACGGGCTCCGGCCGCTTCTCCACGCTACCGCGGAGCACAACCTTCATACAGGTATCCATCGTGCTGTGGCGCACGGCGTGCACCGAAGAGGCTCACCGCTTCGACCGGAATGAACTTGGCGTCTTGGCGGTTCATCTTTTTTCTCCGCCGGTGGGGCGCACTCTACCGTGTCTCGGTGGTTTTTCCGCCTAAGATCCGAACCGGCCACCCATTCATATCGATTCGTAAAACTTTATTACGAATTTTAAATCTCCCCCGGTTATGCTCCGGTGGATGAGTACCCGTCCCTTTGCCGCGGTGATCCTGGCCGCCGGTCAGGGCAGGCGCATGAAATCGAGCCTGCCCAAGGTCCTGCATCCCGTCGCCCAGTTTCCAATGATTGATCATGTGCTGGCGGCGCTGCGCCCGCTGGCGCCGATGCGTACCATCATGGTGATCGCGCCGGGCATGGTTCCGGCGATGGCCGCCCGCGACGGGGTCGAGTATGCGATCCAGGCCGCGCCGCGCGGCACCGGCGACGCGGTCGCCGCCGCCCGGTCGGCGCTTCAGGGTTTTGCGGGCGATGTGCTGATACTCTATGGCGACACGCCGCTGATCACCACCGGCACCCTGGAGACGCTGCTGGCCGCCCGCCGGCAGGCGACGGCGCCGGACCTGGTGGTGGCGGGCATGCGGCGCGCCGATCCCGCCAATTATGGCCGGCTGATCGAACAAGACGGCGTGCTGGCGGCGATTGTCGAGGCGCGCGACTGCACCCCGGCGCAGCGCGGTATCAATTTTCTCAATGCCGGCCCGATGGTGGTGGATTCCGCCTTGCTGTTCGACCTGCTGGTGGCGGTCGGCAACCACAATGCGCAAGGCGAGTATTATCTGACGGCAATCGTCGGGCTGGCGCGGGCGCGCGGCCTCGCGTGCCGCGCCGTCGAGGTACCGGCGGACGATGTCGCCGGCGTCAACGATCGCGCCGAACTGGCCGCCGTCGAGGCGGCGATGCAGCGCCGCCTGCGCGCGCGCCTGATGGAATCCGGGGTCAGCCTGCTGGCGCCGGAGACGGTGTTCCTGGCGGCCGACACCCGCATCGGCCCCGACAGCAGCATCGGCCCCTGTGTCATGTTCGGCCCCGGCGTCACCATCGGCGCCCAGGTCGAGATACTGGGCTTCAGCCATATCGCCGGCGCCACGGTCGGCGACGGCGCGCGCATCGGCCCGTTCGCGCGGCTGCGCCCCGGCGCCGATCTGGGTGCCGAGGTCCATATCGGCAATTTCGTCGAGGTGAAGAATTCGCGGCTCGTTGCCGGGGTGAAGGCCAATCATCTGGCCTATCTCGGCGATGCCGATGTCGGTGCGCGCAGCAATATCGGCGCCGGCACCATCACCTGCAATTACGACGGCATCGACAAGCACCGCACCATCATCGGCGCCGATGTCTTTATCGGCACCAATTCGTCGCTGGTGGCGCCGATCGAGATCGCCGACGGCGCCATCGTCGCCGCCGGCAGCACCATCACCGAGAGCGTGCCGGCGGACGCGTTGGCGCTAGGCCGCGCGCGCCAGACCACCAAGCCGGGGGGCGCCGCCGCGTGGCGCAAGCGGCATCCGAAGAAGGCGAAAGGGCAGGCCGGCTGATGTGCGGCATCATCGGCATACTCGGCCGCAACGAGGTGGCGCCGCTGCTGGTCGATGGGCTGCGGCGGCTCGAATATCGCGGCTATGATTCGGCCGGCATCGCGACGCTGGCCGGTGGCAAAATCGAGCGGCGGCGCGCCGAAGGCAAGCTGGACCGGCTGATCGAGCGGCTGGCGCAGGCGCCGGTGCAGGGCCGCATCGGCATCGGCCATACGCGATGGGCGACCCATGGCGTGCCGTCGGAGAAGAACGCCCACCCCATCGCCAGCGATCGTGTCGCCGTGGTGCATAACGGCATCATCGAGAATTTCCAGGCGCTGAAGGACGAGCTGGTGGCGCTCGGCCAAGTCTTCGAGACCGACACCGATACCGAGGCGGTGGTCCGCCTGGTGACCCACTATCTCGGCGAGGGGTTGAGTCCGATCGAGGCGGTGGCCAAGACCCTGCCGCGGCTCGAAGGCGCGTTCGCGCTGGTGATCCTGTTCGCCGGCAATGACGATCTGCTGATCGGCGCGCGGCGCAACAGCCCGCTGGCGATCGGGTTCGGCGATGGCGAGATGTTCCTCGGCTCCGACGCGCTGGCGCTGGCGCCGCTGACCCGCCGGATACTCTACCTTGAAGAGGGCGATTGGGCCGAGGTCACGCGCGCCGGGGTCACGGTCCGCAATGGCGACAACCAGATCGTCCAGCGGCCGGTGCGCGAAACCGCGGTGTCGGGCGCGCTGATCGGCAAGGGTAATCACCGCCACTTCATGAAGAAGGAAATCTTCGAGCAGCCGGCGGTGATCGGCGACACGCTCAACGCCCTGGTCAATCCGGCGACTCACCGCATCGTGTTGCCGCCATTGCCGTTCGACCTCGCGACCTTGCCCAAGGTGACGATCCTGGCTTGCGGCACCGCCTATCATGCGGCGGTGATCGCGAAATACTGGATCGAGCAGCTTGCCCGCGTGCCGGTCGAGGTCGATGTCGCGTCGGAATTCCGCTATCGCGCGGCGGCGATGCCGGCGGGCGGGCTGACGATCCTGGTGTCGCAATCGGGCGAGACCGCCGACACGCTCGCCAGCCTGCGCTACGCCAGGAGCCAGGGGCAACACATTCTCGGCATCGTCAATCAGCCCGAAAGCACCATTGCCCGCGAAAGCGACGTGGTGCTGGGCACGCATGCCGGGCCGGAGATCGGCGTCGCCTCGACCAAGGCCTTCACGACGCAGCTCGCGGTGCTGGCCTGCTTCGTCATCGCGCTGGCGCGGGCGCGCGGCTCCGTGACGCGCGACCAGGAGGCGGCGCTATCGGCGGCGCTGGCCGAGGTGCCGGGCCGGGCCGGCGAATTGCTGCATCACGATCAGCGCATCGCCGAGCTGGCGGTGACCATCGCCCAGGCGCGCGACGTGCTCTATCTCGGGCGCGGCACCTCGTTCCCGCTGGCGCTGGAGGGCGCGCTGAAGCTCAAGGAAATTTCCTATATCCACGCCGAGGGCTATGCCGCCGGCGAGATGAAGCACGGGCCGATCGCGCTGATCGACGAGCATGTGCCGGTGATCGTCATCGCGCCGATGGATGCGCTGTTCGAGAAGACGCTGTCCAATGTCCAGGAGACCATCGCGCGCGGCGGCAAGGTGGTGATGATGTCGGAGCGCGCCGGGCTCGACCGGCTCGACGGGCGCCTTCTCGCCGGCATCGAGGTGCCGCATTGCGACCCCTTCGTCGCGCCGATCCTCTACGCCATCCCGATTCAGCTGCTGGCCTATCATGTGGCGGTGCTGAAGGGCACCGATGTCGACCAGCCGCGCAATCTCGCCAAGAGCGTGACGGTCGAGTAGGTTTCATTTATCGCGATTTCATATTATACATATTTCGCGTAATCTTCGTATTCCGCGAAACCACAAAAGAGGCGTTGGGATGGCGGCTATCAAGCAGGTCGTCGCGAGCGCGGGCGATCTTGCGCGCCGGTTCTCTCGCTACAGCGATATCGCGCTGGCCCAGCCGGTAATGGTGACCAAGAACGGCCGGCCGCGAAATGTCCTCATCTCCGTCACCGAGTATGAGCGGCTGAAAAAGCAGGATCGGTTGACGTTCCTGGCGGCCGACACGCCGGAGGAATTTCTTCCCGCCATCAGGGCGCTGGCGCGTGGCAAGAAGCGGTGAGGGTATCCCGCAACCAGGGTCGGTCATCCGGTATTCCTATTTGTGGGCCGACGAAAGGGCGCGTGGCCGGGAAGAAGGGGTAAAGGATCGCCCCAGCCTGGTGCTGGCGCTTTCCGTCAAGGACGAGGGCCGTGCCACGGAAATCCTGGTCGTGGCGATGACGCACACGCCGCCGGGCCGACCGGCGGATGGCGTGCCGGTTCCAAACGACATCAAACGGCGACTCGGCCTCGATGAGGCGCCGACCTGGATCGTCACGACGGAGGCGAATGTCTTTGTCTGGCCGGGTCCCGACCTGCGCCCGATACCGACCCGTCGCCCAGCGACGGCGGTATATGGGCGGGTGCCGGAGAGCTTTTTGGGCAAGGTCGCCCATTCCTATCTTGCTAATCGTACTCGGCAACGCCGGCTGGTGATCCGAACCGCATAGGGCACCGATGTCGATCAGCCGCGCAACCTCGCCAAGAGCGTGACGGTCGAGTAGGTTTGCCCCCGACGATCTTCAAGGGGGAAAACATATGTCGGCAGATACGGCGACGGTCGCCGCGGGCGCGGCCTTCATCATCACGACGCTCATCATGTGGCTGTTGATTTTCGCCGGTCTGGCGGTCGGCAATGGCTATATCGCGGCGCGGCTCGGCAAGAGCGTGCCGCTGTGGGTGGTCCTGTCGTTGATTCCCGGCTTCAACCTGTGCTTCCTCTATTATGTGTTCTATTTTGTCATCTGCCGCGTGCTGACCCGGTTGGACCAGATCGCGGTGCGCGTCGATGCTGGCGCGTTTCGCCCCGTCTAAGCCTGAAATTCCCGGAAGCCGCGATGCCCCAATACGATTACGACATGATCACCATCGGCGCCGGGTCGGGCGGCGTCGCCTCATCGCGCCGCGCCGGCGCCTATGGCGCCCGGATCGCGATTTGCGAGGATAGCCGCGTCGGCGGCACCTGCGTCATTCGCGGCTGCGTGCCGAAAAAGTTCCTGGTCTATGCCGCGGAGTTCGCCGACGATTTCGCCGACGCCGCCGGCTATGGCTGGACGGTGCCGGCGCCGAGCTTCGATTGGGCCAAGCTGATCGCCGCCAAGAACCGCGAGATCGACCGGCTGGAAGGCATTTATCGCAGCCTGCTCAAGAACGCCAACGTTACGCTGTACGAGGGCCGGGCGCGGCTTGTCGATCCGCACACGGTCGAGGTGCTGGGCAAGCGCCATACCGCCGCGAATATCCTGATCGCGACCGGGGCGCGGCCCAGCATGCCGCGCATTCCCGGCATCGAGCATGTCATCACCTCGAACGAGGCGCTGGATTTGCCGGCGCTGCCCAAGAGCATCGTCATCGTCGGCGGCGCCTATATCGCGTGCGAGTTCGCCAGCATCTTCAACGGGCTTGGCGTTGCCGTCACGATGGTGTGCCGCGCCGACAAGATTTTGCGCGGCTTCGATGAGGATATTCGCGACACGCTGGCCGAGGAAATGCGGGCGCGCGGCATCACCATCAGCAATTTTTGCGAGATCGCCGAGATCGAGCGGGAAGGGCAGGGGTTTTGCCTGGTGACGAAGACCGGCGAGCGGTTGACCGCGGACCAGATCATGTACGCCACCGGCCGCGCGCCCGTGACGGCGAATATGGGGCTGGAGGAAGCCGGCGTGGCGCTGAAGCCCGGCGGCGCGGTCATCGTCGATGAGTGGTCGCGGACCTCGGTGCCGAACATCTACGCCATCGGCGACGTCACCGATCGGCTGAACCTGACGCCGGTGGCCATCGCCGAGGGCCGCGCGCTCGCCGAGACGTTGTTCAACGACAATCCCATGGAAATGGACCACGCCAATGTCGCGAGCGCGGTGTTCAGCATTCCGACCGTGGCGACCGTCGGCCTATCCGAGGCGGATGCGCGCAAGCAAATCACCGCCATCGACATCTATCGCGCCCGCTTCAACCCGATGAAGAACGCGCTGTCGGGCCGCAGCGAGAAGACCATGATGAAGCTCGTGGTCGATCGCGCCTCGGACCGGGTGCTCGGCTGTCACATGGTTGGCCCGGACGCACCGGAACTGATCCAGGGTCTCGCCATCGCGATCAAATGCGGCGCCACCAAGCGCCAGTTCGACCGCACCGTCGGCATTCACCCGACGGCGGGCGAGGAATTCGTCACCATGCGCGACAAGGTGCCGGAGGCCAGGGCGCGCGCGGCGGAATGACGGCCATCAAATCACCCTTGAGCCGTCATCGCCGGGCTTGATCCGGCGATCCATCGATGGGGCCCCCGGATCAAGTCCGGGGGTGACGAAGGAGGGACGATTTCAAGGATTGAATACCGCACTGGATTATGTGGCTGCGATGATCGCTTCCTCCACGTCGCGCAGGCGGTCCTTGCCGAAATAAATTTCGTTGCCGACGAAGAAAGTGGGCGCGCCGAAGGCGCCGCGTGCGACCGCGGCGTCGGTGTTGGCGATGAGCTTGTCCTTCACCGCCTGTTCCTGCGTTTGCGCGGCGAGGCGGTTGCCATCGAGGCCCGCCGCCGTCAGCGTCGCAAGGATCACCGCCGGATCGTCGAGCTTCAGCCCGTCCTCCCATACGCCCTTGAACATCGCCTCGGTATAGGGCGCGGTGACATTATCCAGGTCCGCGGCCACCGCGCCGCGCATGATGGCCAGCGTGTTGATCGGGAAATTGGTGTTCCAATGAAACTTGGTCAAAGCGTGCTTCTTAATGAAGCGCGCGATCTCCAGCCGTTCGTATTCCAGCTTGTTCTTGATACCGGCGAACTGGACGACCGGCGATTTGTTGTTGGTCGCCTTGAACACGCCGCCCAGCAGAATCGGGACATAGCGGAATTTGGCGCCGGTACGCGCCTCGATCGCCGGGATGGCGCGATGGGCGAAATAGGCGTTGGGGCTGCCGAAATCGTAGAGAAACTCGATGTCCATGACATGCCCTCCGGGCGTTAAAAGGCTTCGAGCCAAGGCCGCAGATCGAGCTCGTGAGTCCAGGCGTCGCGCGGCTGGACGTGGAGCCGCCAATAATTCTCGGCGATATGCTCGGGATTGAGAATGCCGTCCTGGCCCTTCAGCGCATAGCGGTCGGGCGCGACGGTGCGGATGAAGTCGGTATCGATCGCGCCATCGACGACGATATGGCCGATATGGATGCCCTGGGGTCCGAGCTCGCGTGCCATGCTCTGCGCCAGCGCGCGCAGCGCATGCTTGGCGCCGGCGAAGGCGGCGAAGCCGTCGCGGCCGCGCAAGGAGGCGGTGGCGCCGGTGAAGAGAATGGTGCCGTGCCCGCGCGGCACCATCACGCGTGCCGCCTCGCGCCCCATCAGGAAGCCCGAAAACGCCGCCATCTCCCAGACCTTGCGATAGACCCGCGCCGTGGTCTCGCGAATGCCGAAGCGCACATTGGCGCCGATATTATGGACCGCGACCGCGATCGGGCCGATATCGCGCTCGATCTCGTCGATCAGCGCGATCATTGCCGCCTCCTCGCGGGCGTCGGAGCTGAAGCCGCAGGCCGTGCCGCCTTCGGCTTCGATCTGGCGCACCAGCGGCGCGAGCTTGTGGGCGTGGCGCCGGGTGACGCAGGCGGTATAGCCCTCGCGGGCAAAGCGCCGCGCGATGGCGCCGCCGGTCGCATCACCGGCACCGATCACCAGGGCAACTTTGGCATCCGGCATGGCGCGGCTCCTCTATTGCGTCGCTTGGTTCCCGGCCTCGAACGTAGCGAGTTTGGCCTCGAGTTGCCATTGCAGCCGCGCCTTCTCGCTCGTCGCCAGAAAGGCGGCACAGGCCGGGCCGGGTTGCGCCGCGCCGAGGGCGTCGCCCGCGCAGGCCGAGGCGATCGTGAAACGCTCGACATCCGCCCACAGATTGGCGCCGGGAATAAAGCCATAGGCGATGGCGTTGCGCGACAGGGCGACGAGTTGCGGGAAGCCGAGGTGATAGGTCTCGGTCGCGCGGACATATTCGTGGGTCAGATCGATACGCTCGACCCCCTCATCATCGGTCGATAGCGCCACCGGCACACCCGCCCGCCAATAGGTCATGAAGGGATGCCGATCGCCCGTGACGCCGAGAATCTGGGCATTACTGGTGAGATTGATCTCGACCAGGACATGACGCGCCGCCATTGCCGCCATCAATTGTTGCCACTGATCCTCGCTGAAAATATCGACGCCGTGCCCGATGCGGCGGGCACCCGCCACCTCGACCGCCTGGCGGATGTGGAAGCGCACATCCGCGGGCTGAACCCGGGCGAGGCCGCCGCGCTGGCCCAGCACCAGCTCGCCGGCATGGAGGGACATGGCGACCGCCGGATCGATGCCATGGAGATAGCCGAACATCCGCATATGCAGCGCATAGTCGCGCAGGCTGGTCGGGTCGTCCTCCGGCCCGACAATGTTGAGGCCGACGAAACGCGGATCGGCGGCGACGAGGTGGAAGGCGAATACATCCTCCGCGAATACTTGTTCGGGCGGAAAGACGCGGATGATCTGGGCGAGATAGCGCACGGTAACGTCGCAGGCCGGCTCGCGCCGGGCCGGCTCGGCGCAATGGAGCAGGGCGCGGGCGCGCGCCTCGTGCGCATCCATTTCGTGGCGGACGCGGGTGACGATCGTGTCGATGCCGCTCGACGCCATCAGCCGGGCGCGCAGCCGGGCGAGATCGGGGTCCCAGCCGATCGCCTTGCCAAGATGGCGAGCCGCCGGCATGCCCGGCGACCACATCAATTCCAGATAGACGACATGGTCGCGGGCCGCGTGACGCAGCGCCTCGGCCAACATGTCGCCCTCGCGATCCCATTCCGCGGCGGCGAATTTGTCGAAGGTGGCGAAGAAATGATCATGACCCGTCTCACCGTCGGGCTGGAAACCCTGCATCGACAGCGACGCCACCAGCGCGGCGAGGAGCGGCTTGTCCGCTTGAGCAGCGGCGGCGGGAATGAGCGGGGCGGTGCAGGGCGCGCGCGCCAGCGCCAGCTTGGTGCGGTCGATGCACTCGCCATCCGCGATCGCCCAGCGAATGAAGCTCTCGGCGAGGATCGCGCCAGATAGGTGATTGTGCAGATCGGCGCCCTTGGGGAAGGCACGCAAGAAAGCCCCGAGCTGCGCCGGCCGATCGCGGATGGCGTCGAGATGCCGGGCCGTCGCCGTCGCGGGATCGGGCGGAACGGGGGCACAGGCGGCGAGCGCGCCCAGGAACAGCGCGGCGAGGCTGAACGAATAACTTAAGAACCGGCGCCGCGGCGCGCCTGAACGGCGCCGATCCGGCTTGCGGGGGCGTTGTTGCGCCATTTCTCCAGCGTCTTCCATAGCGTGGCGAGAATGGTTACGCCGATTCCAATCGCCATGGCAATCCAACCGGGGCGCACACCAGCCTTGAGCATGAAGTTGGCGTCCCACACCCGGCCGGCGCGCACCCCGGTGAAAATCGCGTAATACCCATATTCGCCGATCGCGGTCAGGATGCCGACGCCGATGCTGAGGATGGCTAGCGCCCAGATAGAGCTGGCGCGCCGCACGCCCAGCCAATGCGCCATCACGCGATAGAGCAACAGCCAGCCGATCACCCCCGCGAACCAGGTCGGCTCATAGACGTTGAGCTTGGTCTGGATGAAGTAATGGACCGTGCCCAGGATAGCGACGAGATAAGCCAGCCGATGCAGAAGCTGCCAGCGTTTGCGCAGGCGGCGCATCATCCCGTCGGTCGAGGTCACGGCGAGCGCCGTCAGGATCAGGAGGGCGCTGAAACCGATGGTCAGATAGAAGCGCCGGAGGATTTCCGATGCCACCGTGCCGAGCGCGTATTTCTGATCGACGATATAGAAGCAGAAATGGATCACCAGATAACTGAACGCCGCCACGCCCAGCATCCGTCGCAGCAAGACGATTTTAGGCTGGGCGAAGACCTGGCGAAACGGCGTGATCGCGAGGGTAATCGCCAGCAGGCGAATGCCCCAGAGTCCGGTTTCATGAAGCGTCTCGGTGATCGGCCGCGCGCCGAGATGGTTGGTGGCCAGCCAATAGGCGGTCAGCAGGCCCGGAATGAACAAAGCCACGAAAACCGGTGCCTTCAGGGGCGATAAATGGCCAGAATAATCGAGCCAGGGAAGTTTTCTGTAGAACGGACGCGACGCCAAGGGAATTGCCCCGGAATTGTTCGATGGGCTGGAGAATAGGTGCTTTTGTCTCCCGTGCAACTCACGCCCCCGTTACGCCGACGCAAAAGCTGGCGACCGGCGCGTGAGGCGGCTAGATTGCCGAGGCAGGCGCGGCACAGCGCCGAGAGATAATTCGTGGGAGGTTGGCATGGGACAGAAGCGGCCGCTGGGCCTGGTGACGTTTGGAGTGGCGATGTTGGCGGGCGCGCTGTTGCTGGCGGCGCCGTCGGCGCGGGCCGATACGCCGTCGCATCTGACCATTGCGACCGGCGCCGAACCCGATTCCATCGACATCACGGCCGGGATCTTCCCGCCGATCAATTATGTCGTGATGCGCAATGTCGATGAGGCGCTGTGGAGCTATAACAATGACGGCTCCATCAAGCAGACGGTCGCGACCTGGGATCGCACACCGGATGGCAAGTCCGTTACCTTCCACCTCAAGCATGGGGTGAAATTCCAGTCGGGCGACGAGCTGGTCGCCGCCGATGTGGTGTTCGGGTTTCAGCGCCTGATGGCGAAGACGCCGCCCTTCATGCGGCACGGCAAGTTCGTCGATAAGATCGAGGCGGTCGATCCCTATACGGTGCGCGTCACCTTCAAGAAGCCCGACGTCACCTATTTCGAGGGCGTCAGCCTGTTTCCCGCGTCGAAAGCCTATTTCGACCGGGTCGGCGAGAAGGTGTTCGCCGAGCATCCGAACGGCATCGGCCCCTATGAATGGGTCGATTATAAGCGCGGCCAATATATCGATCTGAAGGCATTTCCCGGCTATTACGGCAAGCAGCCGCAGATCAAGAATGTCCGCTTCGCGTTCGTGAAGGACAACGATACGCGGGTCGCCAAGCTGCGCGCCGGCGAGGCCGATATGATCATGGACACGCCGTTCACCGAGGTCGCGAAGCTGCAGGCCGATGGCTATCGCATCGTCAAGCTGCCGGCCAACCCGACGGTCAGCCTCGAATTCGACCTGCTCAACAAGAAGGCGCCGTGGGCCGATATCCGGGTGCGCGAGGCGATCGCCCATGCGATCGACGCGGGCGCCATCATCAAGGGCCTGTTCGAGGGCGTGCCGGAACGCCATCCGCGCCTGGCGCCGGGGGAGGCCGGCTATGATCCCAGCCTGAAGAACTACAAATACGATCCGGCGCTGGCGAAGAAACTGCTGACGGAGGCGGGGTTCCCCAACGGCTTCAAGATGCCGCTTTATTATACCGGCGGCTTTTTCTACGGCTTTCGCCAGACCACCGAAGCCGTTGTGCTGTACCTGAAGGCGGTCGGCATCGAGTGCGAGGTGCATGAGCTCGAAGGGCCGAAGGGCTTCCAGTTCGTCGGCCAGGTTCAGAAGAATCCCGACATGCAATTCGTCGCGGTTTCGGGTATGCCGATCGCCAATTCCGGCCTGCCGTCGCTGGAGGCGCTGTACCTGTCCTTCTATCCGAAATCGCCGTTCGTGCTGTACGACTATCCCGAGCTGACGGCGGGGATCGAAAAGGCGCAATCGGAGCTGGACGATAAGAAACGCGACGCCGAGATCAAGGCGATGAACAAATTTCTCTACGATCAATATGCCTCGATCACGCTGTGGGACGGCATGTCGGTGTTCGCGATGCGCAAGAATGTGCACTACCAGCCGATCGAGCACCGCATGCCGTTCGTGACGCTGGAGAATGTGACCGAGAGCAAATAGCTATCGTTTGGCCGCGCGCTTGGGCGGGACGATCAGCACGCGATCGACGCGGCGGCTGTCCATCACCACGACCTCGAAGCGATAGCCCGCCACGGTGGTCTTATCGCCGACCTTGGGAATGCGGTTGATGCGCGACATGATGAAGCCGCCGAGCGTGTGGAAGTCGCCCTGACCCTCGCCGGGCAGCGAGGTCAGGCCGATCGTGTCCTTGACCGAATCGACCGGCATCATGCCGTCGATCAGCCACGAGCCGTCATCGCGGCGGACCACGGACGGGTCGCCCGGTTCCCCCGGCGACGCGATCTCGCCCACCAGCGAAGTCATTATGTCGTGGAGCGTCAGGATGCCTTCCAGTTCGCCGTATTCATCGACCACCAGCGCCAGCGGTTCGCCGGACGCCTTGAAAATTTCGAGCGCGCGTAGCGCCGTGACGCTGGCCGGCACATAGAGGGGCGGGCGCATCACGGCGCGCAAATCGAACGGCTTGCCGGCAAGCGCCGCCGCCAGCAGTTTTTTGCCCTCGACGATGCCGACGATCTGCGGCGGCGAGCCTTCGACGACGGGGAAGCGCGAGTAGGCGCTGGCGATGATCTTGCGGCGATTCTCGTCCTCCGCGTCGGCGAGGCCCAGCGTTTCGACCTGGATGCGCGGCGTCATCACGGCGTTGACCGGCCGGTCGTCGAGCCGCAGCGCCATTTGGACGATCGCCGTCTCCGTCCGTTCAAAATGCCCGGAGGCGGCGCCCTCGCGCATCATGATGGTGATTTCCTCGTCGGTGATCGAGACCGGCTCGACGGCGCGGATCGGCACCAGGCGCAGCACCAGGGAACTCGACTTCTCCAGAAACCATTCCGCCGGCCGCGCCAGGCGCGAGGTGAAGCGCAGGATGCCGGCCAAAGCGCTGGCAATCGCCTCGGGCCGGCTCAGCGCGATGCGCTTCGGCACCAGCTCGCCCAGGATCAGCGTGAAATAGGAAATGACCAGGGCGACGGCGATGAAGCTGATGGTGGTGGCGTGATAGGCGGCCCAACCGCCTTCCTCCACCAGCCAGTGGTCGAGCGTATCCGCGAGCGTGGCCCCGCCCAGTACACTCGCCAGCACGCTGATGCCGGTGATGCCGATCTGCACGGTCGAGAGGAAGCGCCCGGCATTCTGCTTGAGCTCAAGTGCGATGCGGGCACCTTCGCGGCCCTGGTCGGCGGCGTGCTGAAGCCGTGCCTTGCGCGACGAAATGATCGCCATTTCCGCCATGGCGAAAAATCCATTAAGCAGAATCAGCAGAAAGATGATGGCAATCTTGACCCACGGCATGATTTTATCGTTCCCGCCTCGGCGCTTTCCGCAGCATAGCGAAAAGCCGCCCCGGAAGGGCGGCTTCCGTCAGGCGGCGCGGTCAGCGGTCGTTTCGAATTCCGGCGCGGGCAAGGAGGGGAAACCGGCATCGCCGGAATGGTCGGCGAGCGCATTGCGTTGCGCCGTCATCTCGGTAATCAGCCGATCGAAATGGTAGTGCATCGCGCATTTGATGGCATAGTGGCGCAGCAGCGACATTTTGGGCCGGTGCCGGATCACGTTCCACAAACGGCGCCGATACAGCCGCCGCAGCGACCGGTCCGGCACGCCGCGCATGAGTCGCAACGTCATATAGGCGGTTTCCGTCGCGCGCCAAGTCCACAACTTTATTCGGGGCCAGAAATGGCTCTGGAGATATTGGTCCCGTCCCAAGGCCGGCCGGGGCTTGCCGCGCAGATACAGCGCGTCGAGCCGGTCGAAATAGGCGTCGGGCTGGTACAGGTCCCGCAATAAATCGAGATAGCCGTCGCATAGCTCCCGCCGACCGATATTCAGCGGGATGATGTTGGTATTGACCGTGCCGAAACTATCCAGCTCGCCGCTATTGTCGAGCCGTCCCGCCGCCAGGAGGCGCCCGTAGAGCGGGGTTCTCGGAATCGCCACCAGCACATTGACCATCGCCAAGGCGATGCGTGACTCCCGGATAAAGCGGCGCTGCCGGTCGAATATGGTTACATCGTCATTGTCGAAGCCGACGATCATGCCGCACCATACTTCGATGCCCTTGTTCTGGATGCGATGCACCTTCTCCAACAAGGTGCCGCTGCGGTCGGACAGGTTCTGAATTTTCTTGGTCTCGCGCAGGGCTTCTTCGTCGGGGGATTCGATGCCGATGAAGACCTCTTCGATATTGGCGGCGACCATCAGGTCGAGAAGCTCTTCATCTTCGGCGAGATCGATCGACGCTTCGGTCGCGAACGACAGCGGAAAGCCGTGCGCCCGCTGCCAGGCGACGATGTCGCGCAGAATGGCCTTGATGGCTTTTTTGTTGCCGATGAGATTGTCGTCGACGATGAACAAATTGTGCTTGCCGGCGGCCAGACAGTTTTCCAATTCGGCGATGATCTGGGCCGATGTCTTGACGCGCGGGCGGCGTCCGAACACCACGATGATATCGCAGAATTCGCACATGAACGGGCAGCCGCGCGAGATCTGGATGCTGCCGTAGATGTATTTGCTCATCGGCAGCAGATCGAGACGCGGCGGCGGCAGGGTGGCGACGTCGGTCTTGTCGCTTTGCTCGTAGCGCGCCTGATGCTTGCCGTCGCGCCATTCTTCCAGGAAGCGGGGCCAGGTCTCCTCGGCCTCGCCGATGAAGATGACGTCGCACCGGCCGATGAAATCATCGGCATAAACCGTCACCCACGGCCCGCCCACCACGACGAACACACCGTGCGCCTTGAGTTCGGTCAAAATTTCCCGCATGCGCTCGCGCTGCACGTTCATGCCGGTGAGCCCGACAATGTCGGCCTTGGCGCAGCGCGCGAAATCGATCGGCTCGACATTTTCGTCGATGATGGTGATGTCGTGGCCTGCCGGCGTCAGCGCGGCCAACAGCGGCAGATTGATGACCGGCAGCACCGACTTGCCGCCCAGAAAGGGCAGGGCGTAATTCATGCCCCAATAGGAGGGCGAAAATTTAGGATTGATCAGAACGATATCGGCCATGGGTCCGACCCCTCCAGGAATCGCCCAAATCTAACGCAAGAGGCCGGGCATGTCGCTATCCGCGAGTCATCGTCGCCAGGCAAGCGGGGCAGAGGCACGCGGTCGCCCCCTCCGGAAGCGGCAGAAACGGCGGCGTCGCGCACCAGCAATCGAGGCCGGGAGCGCATCCCATCGGCGCGTGGCAGCGCGCGCAATGGGTGGTCGGCATTGGCATGACAGGCGCCGTCCCGCCGTCAGCCATCATCGGCGAACGGTCAGCGTGAATAGAACTCGATAACGAGGTTGGGTTCCATCCGCACCGGATAGGGCACATCGGCGAGCTTGGGCGCGCGCACGAAGGCGCCCTTCATCTCGTCGTGATTGACCTGAAGATAGTCGGGCACGTCACGCTCGGAGGATTTCGACGCCTCGAGCACCAGCGCCATGTTGCGGCTCTTTTCGCGGAGTTCGATCTGGTCGTTATCCTTCAGCAGATAGGAGCCGATATTGACGCGCTTGCCGTTGACCTTGATGTGGCCGTGATTGACGATCTGGCGCGCCGAAAACACGGTCGGCGCGAATTTCAGCCGGTACACCACGGTTTCGAGGCGCCGCTCCAGCAGCTCGATCAGGTTTTCGCCATTATCGCCGCGCCGCCGCATCGCCTCGTCGTAGAAGCGGCGGAACTGGCGCTCGCCGATATTGCCGTAATAGCCTTTCAGCTTTTGCTTCGCCATGAGCTGGGTGCCGAAGTCCGAGGGCTTCTTGCGCCGCTGGCCGTGCTGGCCGGGACCGTATTCCCGCTTGTTGATCGGGCTTTTGTGCCGGCCCCACAGATTGACGCCGAGGCGTCGGTTGATCTTGTACTTCGATTCCGCGCGTTTGCTCATAATGATCCGTTCCGGATTGGACTGTTGTTCTTGACCCGATAGTTCACACCCGTCAGGGGGACGGGGCATTTCTGCCCACTTTCTCGGGAATGGGGCGCGACTATAGCCGCCAAGCGCCTGTTGTCAACGTGGGCCACGCTTTTCCCGGGCGCCGACAAAGGCGGTGATGACGCCATGGAGCGTGCGCAGCTCCTGCTCGGTGCATTCCGCGCGCTGAAACAGGTTGCGCAGATTGCGCACCATCCCCGGCCGCTTGTCGGCGGTGCGCAGGAAGCCGCTCTGGTCCAGCGCCTCCTCGAAATGACCGAAAAAGCGCAGGAGCTCGTCCTTAGTGGCGGGACGCGAGTGGCCGGCGGCCAGCTCGCTCGGCACGGTTGCGTCGGCCGACTGGAACCATTCATACCCGATCAGCAACACCGCCTGCGCCAGGTTGAGCGAGGAAAAAGCCGGATTGAGCGGCACCCTGATCAACCGGTCGCCCAGCGCGATCGCGTCATTGAAGAGGCCGGTGCGCTCCGGCCCGAACAGCACGCCGCACGCCTCGCCGCCGGCCATCGCCGCGCGCATCTCGCCGGCCGCGGCGCGCGGGGTCAGCACCCGCTTAACCATATAGCGATCGCGCGCGGTGGTGACGTAGACATGGTGCAGGTCGGCGATCGCATCCTCCGGCCGCTCATAGAGCCGAGCCTGGTCCAGCACCGGATCGGCGCCGCTGGCCGCCGCCACCGCCTTGGCATTGGGCCAGCCGTCGCGCGGCTTGACGAGGCGCAGGTCGGTCAGCCCGCAATTGAACATGGCGCGCGCCGCGGTGCCGATATTCTCGCCCAATTGCGGCTCGACCAGGATGATGGCCGGGCCGCCGCCTTGCGCCTCCTGGCGATGATCGGTGCCGGCCATGCTCAGCCCCGATGCCCCGACCGCCACAGCTTATAGGTGATGCTGTCGTGCAGCGCGTTGTAGGAGGCATTGATGATGTCGGGCGAGACGCCGACCGTCGACCAGGTCGCCTGCTTGTCGCTGGTTTCGATCATCACCCGCGTCACCGCCTTGGTGCCGCCCTGCGGCGATAGAATACGCACCTTGTAATCGGTGAGCTTGATGTCTTCGAGCTCGGAATAGACCGGGATCAACGCCTTGCGCAGCGCGATGTTCAGCGCGTCGACCGGTCCGTCATGGCTTTCGGCGACTTCGAGAAAAGCCTCGCGGCCGACGGTGCCGTTGACGATCGCCTCCGAAACGGTGATCAGCTCGCCCTTGGCGTTATAGCGCCGCTCGTCGGTGACACGATAGCGCAGCACGCGAAAATACTCCGGCACGGTCTCGATCATGCGCCGCGCCAACTCCGGCTTG
>Ga0208357_1001483_pt1 | contig 16905 bp, 12 predicted proteins | sample NGESurdeep092012_6_FD_184487 | JGI IMG/M metagenome (GOLD analysis project Ga0208357, IMG submission 184487) | Arctic peat soil microbial communities from Barrow, Alaska - NGEE Surface sample F52-2 deep-092012 (SPAdes) | ecosystem: Environmental > Terrestrial > Soil > Wetlands > Peat ... | reverse complement strand
GCCCTCAGTGTCGGCCTACTCGCTAACGCGGCCACGATCTTTGCCGAGTTGCTGGCACGCGGAGTCGAGGTCGATATCGTGACCGACCAGACCTCGGCGCACGACCCGCTCAGCTACCTGCCCGAAGACATCGACGTGAACGACTGGCACGACTACGCCGACAAAAAACCCGAGGAGTTCACCGATCGCGCCCGCCAATCAATGGCCAAGCAGGTCGAAGCGATGGTGGGCTTTATGGACGAGGGAGCCGAAGTCTTCGACTACGGCAACTCCATCCGTGGCGAAGCTGCTCTCGCCGGTTACGGTCGAGCCTTTGCCTTCCCCGGCTTCGTGCCGGCCTACATTCGTCCGCTCTTTTGCGAAGGAAAGGGACCCTTTCGCTGGGCCGCGCTCTCGGGCGACCCTAAGGACATCGCGCGCACCGATCGGGCCGTGCTCGAACTCTTTCCCGAGAACGACGGACTTCAACGCTGGATTACCAAGGCCCAAGAACTTGTCGCCTTTCAGGGCCTGCCCGCGCGAATCTGTTGGCTCGGCTACGGCGAACGCGACCGGGCGGGACTGGCTTTCAATGATTTAGTGGCGTCAGGCGAAGTGTCGGCGCCCCTGGTGATCGGTCGCGACCACCTCGACAGTGGCTCGGTGGCCTCGCCCTACCGTGAGACTGAATCGATGCTCGACGGCTCTGATGCCATCGCGGACTGGCCACTACTGAACGCACTCCTCAACACCGCTTCGGGCGCATCGTGGGTCTCTATTCATCACGGCGGCGGCGTGGGGATTGGCCGTTCGATCCATGCCGGCCAAGTATGTGTCGCCGACGGCACGGCGTTGGCGGCTCAGAAACTCGCTCGGGTGCTTCGCAACGACCCTGGTACGGGTGTGATTCGCCACGTCGACGCGGGTTACGACCTCGCCGAGGAGACCGCCGCCGAGCGTGGCTTAAGAATTCCAATGCGCGAGAACTAGATGAGTTCACTCCTCGTTAGCAATATTGGCGAACTTCTCACGAACGATCCGTCAATTGGCGAGGGTGTGACGGGGCGCCGATTGAACGCGGCCCTCGTCATGGACGAGGGCCGCGTGGTGTGGATTGGCGACGGTGCCGACGCCCCCGCGGCCGACAACGTCATTGACGCCGATGGCGCCGCGGTGTTGCCGGGCTTTGTCGATAGTCACACGCACCTCGTCTTTGCGGGGGAGCGATCTTTGGAGTTTGAGGCGCGCATGTCGGGGGTTGTCTACGACGGCGGAGGCATCGCGTCGACCGTTAAGGAGACGCGAGCGGCGTCGAATGATTCTCTCCGACAGAGCTCTGAGAAACTTCGGGGCGAAATGTTGGCCCAGGGCACGACCACGATCGAAGTGAAGTCGGGCTACGAATTGACGGTTGCGGGCGAGCAACGCCTCGTTGAGATCGCGAGCACAATCAGTGACGAGGTGACGTTTCTTGGAGCGCACGCTGTACCCGTGGAGTACGCGAGCGATCGCGACGCGTACGTGCGGCTCGTGGCGGGCGCGATGTTGGACGCCTGCGCCCCGCGCGCACGTTGGGCCGACGCGTTCTGTGAGAGCGTGGGCTTTAGCGTTGACGAGTGTCGCTTCGTGCTGGGCGCGGCGTTGAAAAAGGGACTCGGGTTGCGCGTGCACGCCAACCAGTTGGGACACAGCGGTGGCATCGCTCTAGCTGTTGAGATGCGGGCCGCGAGCGTCGACCACTGTACGCATTTCACGAACGACGATGTCGATTCCTTGGCGCACGGAGACGTCGTGGCGACACTTCTGCCCGCTGCGGAGTTTTCGACTGGCTCGCCTTACCCGAGCGCTCGAGTGTTGCTCGACGCTGGAGTCACGGTGGCTCTGGCCACGGACTGTAACCCTGGAACCGCGTTCGTTACGTCCATGCCCTTCGTCGTTGCGCTAGCCGTGCGTGAGATGGACTTGAGCGTCGACGAGGCACTTTGGGCGGCGACGTTGGGCGGTGCCAGAGCGCTTCGACGAACCGACGTAGGTTTCTTAGGACTTGGCGCCCGAGGTGACCTCGTGGTCTTGGATGCACCACGGGCCGCCCACCTGGCGTATCGACCGGGGAGTTCGCTCATGCGTCACGTCGTGCGCCAGGGCGTTGCCATCTGACGCGCGAGTCGTGGGGCGATCAGTTACTTCTGAACCGATTACCCACCCAAGCATCGCGGGCTTGAGTTGTCTCGAAGGATGCTTGTCAACAGGTTGGGTGACGTTGTGGACACCGCACTCTGCGTGGGACTAACGCTACGACCGCTCGATCAAGTCACCGCACTAACGCGCGATTCGAGAGGACAAGATGGTTTCGGTATGAGTAACTCGGCTTGGTCAATTTTCACCCCCAACGGGATTCGAACCCGTGCTGCCATCTTGAATGGGAGGGGTAAAGAGTTAGATTCATGCCACGAAAGCGCTGATTAAAGGTCATTTTCTTCTGATGAAAATATGCGTTGGGCCGATTCGGGCACGCCATGAGATCGTAATGTCCTTGCGAGATCGTCAGGAAATCGCACAGCAAACCTTAGCGCAGGAGCCAACGGGGCGAAAACTGGCAGAAACGTCGACTCGCTGACGAAGAGCGCGTACTGGGGTCGCCAGAACAGTGGTTTGGCAAACCAATTGCCTAACATCGTCGATGGATTCGCTACCGAACGGTCGATCGGACCACCCATTCGATCTAACAGTTTTTTAGTTGCATTGATCGAATACATAATTATCAATTCTGGCCCGTCCTTCAACGGAAACTTTGAGCAACCTCACTCGAAGATTCCTAGTTCTGGAAGCGGAAGAATTGTCAATTTTCGGTGAATGTGATGTGCACTCGATTACTAGCGCGACAAACCGGTGTCGCGGTTTTTATCGTGTGCCTTAGGGAACATTTCTTGGAGCAGAAATTGAACCCTCGGCAAAATCAGATGTTCCGGATAGTAAGACACCAAGAGATCCAAACCCTGTTCAGCCGTCGTGAGTCCACAGAGCCTGTATAGCTCGAGAATGTCGTCTTGGTCTCGTTCGACGCGCGACGCCATCAATTTCATGGCGAGGAGGTATTGGGGCGACGCCGCAGCCACGCTGAGGTTCTGCCCTTCATAGACTCCTATCTGATCCTTGTCCTCGCCTGGCATGAACGCTTTCGCACCATCGTTGAGCCAGTCTGGTTCGAGATTTAACTTTTCAGCCACTCGGGATGCCGCCGTTAGTACTTCGCTCGATGGCACGAATACTGCGTCGACGTCAGCGGTCGCCCTGCGAGTGTCGTAGGCAATCGCCATGGCGGCACCTCCGACGATGAACACCTCGCCTCGAACTTTGAGAATCCCCAATTCCTGATCAAGCTCGGCAAGGGCTTGGAGCAATTCTCGACGACCGAGGAGCGCCACTACGCATACTCCAACGCGCCCTGGGTTACGAAGACTCCCCGACGAGCGAGGGAGATTGGGCTGTGCACAAGCGCGTTGGCATGCAGCGACGCCATGCCTGAGACGAACCACCATTTCCTCAGAAAGTAGCGCTCAGCATTTACCCAAGATGGTGCGACTACGCCGTGCGAAGCACAGGCAAACTCGACAATCCCGGCCAAGAGGGCGTCGTATTGATCGCTACCTGTGGTCGATGGCGGTTCGGCCGTGATGCGTTCCCGAGTTTCCCAATTGGATTTGTCGTATCGCTCCAAGAAGCGAAACGTCAGTCGAGTGGCCGAATTGATATCTCCCTTGGCGAGACAGGCAGCGATTTCTTCGCCCGCGTCGCTCACAGAGTTTTCATTCCGCGGCATTGCTATATCGTACGACCCCCAACTGACAACAGCAGATGCTAAAAATGCCAAAGAGGCGATTGGATCATCTTGGATGCTTTGGACGCTCACTCGGCTCACTAAGTGTTGTGTTCACCCCCTTAAATTCGCCCAGCATGTGCCTTGACATGGTGGACACCTCCTGAGAAGGGTGGTGGCGAGGGTCCTGTCAATTCGTATTCACGATTGGATTTCGCGAGCTTCCGGCACCCAATTACATCGGCTTCGAGGTGCTTTTGGGCATTGAATGGGCATTATCGGCGCTATTTCTCCAAATAATGGCGCTCTCGACCCATAATCGCGATGCACAGAAATAAGCTTTGACCAGCAATTATGTAGCACCCCCAACGGGATTCGAACCCGTGCCGCCACCTTGAAAGGGTGGGGGTTAGCGAGGAGGCGAATATACAAAAATCCTGGTTAACGGAAGGATTCAGGGGTGAAGAAATCAAGCATAAACGCTTACGGGCGCGAGATGGGCGTCACGCAAGAGAGCATTTCGGGAGTGTTGAAGTCCGTAGCCGACGCGTCTTATGACCTCCTCTTCTACTTTTTGATGTCGGACGGAAATATCGCGACCGTTGTTTCGTAGGCTATGACTATGGTTTCCTCGCGCTCCTCAAAGGTGGGTCCGACGTCTCGCCCGGTCGCCATTCCTGGCGACTTTGATAGTGCGAACGACGTCAAGGCATCGGGGATCGTTGTACTTCCCAATCGAATTCGTTGGTCCGAGCCGGACTTGACGTTTGATCTGGATGCTGCTGTCGACCGTCTTCGTGTGTACGAGATTGTTTTGGTGGAGGGCACCGAGTCAGATGTTCGCCATTTCGTCAGATTCGATGAGTTGGTCCTTGCTTGGAACGACATCCATCTTCCCGCCTACGTTCGCAAGGCCTGGCAGGATTGGTTCGCAGACCGTCATATTTCTGTTCCGACTTGCTAACACCGCTACAAGAGCAGATTGCCCAGATCATTGGTGACGCGCTCGAGGGCTCTGACTTCGCGTTGGCTGGCGGAGCCGCACTTATCAGTCAAGGATTAGTTGATCGGCGAACGAGAGATCTCGACTTCTTTGGTTCATCAAGTCCGGTGTTGTCCGAGAGACTGCAACAGATAATTCACTCGCTCGTTCGTGAGGGTTTTCAGGTGGAAATCGATCAACAGAACGAACGGTTCGTAAGACTCGAAGTCACAGGACTGGGGGAGGAAACCGACGTCGATTTTGGCATCGACTCCCGGCTTTTCCCGCCTGATCAAGGCGCTCATTCCTTAGTCCTTTCAAGCAGGGAACTCGCGGTTGACAAGGTGTTGGCGATATTTGGTCGAGCAGAACCAAGGGACTTTGTTGATCTCGCTGCTTTGACGCAGTTCTTTGACATCGAGGAGCTCTTTGCGGAAGCCGTCCGAAAGGATCGGGGATTCAACCTTGCGGTGTTTGCCGAAATGACGTCTCGATTCAACCACCTTCCTCGTCGAGAATTTCCGATGAGCGACGCTGCATTCGACGAGTTGAAGGTGACGACAGCGTCGTGGCGTGACATTGCGCATCGACTTGATCGCGAACATGATCGGGGCTTGGGGCGCTGAGGCTCTTCGATTCGACCCAATCAGTCACTAGTGAAAACTTATTCAGTGTCGGGTGAACGGCTGGCAAATGTTTCAACAAGTTCACGAAGTGCGACGTCCGGGAACAGGTACGTCTTGCCGTGAATTCCGACAAGTGTGTCGGCAAGATTCAGAGCCAACTGGGGGGGAGTGACCTCGGGGTGAAGTCCCCGGATTCTGTTCGCCACGAAAGCGAATTCATTCAATACTCCGAGGACCTGGCGGCTGTTGGTTCTTGACACAACGACATCGTCCATCGCGGCGAGTTCGTAAGCGATAAAGGACTCGGGTACGCCATGAGCTCGCAGCGTTGTCGCGAGTTCATCGGGAAACCGCACTGCGAGCGTGGATGCAGGCGCCAATGGGGCAAAGACGGGGAGAAACGTCGATTCACTCACGAAAAGCGCGTACTGGGGCCGCCAAAAGAGTGGTTTAGCAAACCAGTTTCGCAACTTTGTAGAGGGATCAAGTACGGGATCGTCCATCGGCTCTCTCATGCGCTCCAGGAGTTTCTTCGTGGCGTGGATCGAGTACACGAGAGTAAATCTTGCCCTACGAACACCACCCGAGAACGCTGATGTCAAGACCTTGTCTAAAACCGGATTTCCACTTGCGATCGAAGGTCTCCTACAGCCCCTCCGGAGCGCTCGTGGGCGTTCTACGGGCGCTAAGGGTGCCAGTTTTTCGTCAAGATGAGTCTTTTTCGGCCGCTACGAACTGAGCAGAAATCCCCGTTCACCAGGAATAACTTTGCACCCCCAACGGGATTCGAACCCGTGCCGCCACCTTGAAAGGGTGGTGGTGCTTTCTAATTGAGACGTGGAAAAGTACTGATCAACTCGGGTTTCTGGTAACGAGGAATGTACTTTTCTTGGTCGCGGGCACTCCACGGGCACTAAGGATGCGAAATCATCAGGTCGGCTTGACTCAAGTATTGTCGCCTTCGTCAACGTGCGAAGTAGATGAATGGCTTCTGATTGATCCGCTAGGAATGCACTCGGTCGTCGCAGCGTCGGCCGTTAGATTCTTCCTCTTTTACGATCTCCAGCACATTGGAGGGACGGAATGTGGGATTTGAGCCGCACGAATTCGAGAGAGCTTCTCAAAGTCCTTGATGCTACTGGTGGGCCTGTTCAGTGGGGCGCCCGGGTCTCGATCCCGGCACCTTGGGACTAAAAATTAACCTAGCTGGAGAATTCGGCCCCGATGATTGAAGTGGACGTTCGGGCGCCCGCGCGTCATCGTCAACGCTGCTAAAGGCGTTGTTGAAGTATTGCGCTTGCACACTGTGCAAGGGGTCGATTTAGTTGATGACAGAGGTTCACACGCCGCACGTATTCTCGGGGCTGGTGGCGGCTGATCCAAAGGGGGAGAGAACATGAGCGAACAAGAACAGACGGCTCGTCAGGCACGGACGGTGTTGCAACTCGTCGCCGAACTTCATCTACGGGGTTACCAACTACTCCGGGCTTGTCCCTCGATGGCCCTTCGGGCATGAGTTGGCGCTGCTCCGTCGCGCCGGCTTCGCTTGTTTCGCCCCGCTACGGTGCTCTACTGGCTGAGGACGCCTTGAACAGTTCGCTGGTTGCTCGCTACACGAGCGCCGTCGGTGACGAGTACTTCGGCTGGACCGACGCGGCCCATGACACCCCTAGCGGTCTGGCCCGTCGGTTTATCCAGCGTTTTCCCGAGATTGTCGAGGCCGGTGAGGGTTCGGACTGGCTCTACGCTGGTTGGTACGTGGAGATGCTTCACCTGACCTATCCCAACCGCTTGCCCTACGCCATGGCCGACTGGGAAACACCAACGGACTTCTTGCCCACCATATCCATGGGCCCGTCGGACGAAGTGTGGGTCCCACTACCGCCTCCGACGCCCGACCTCCGGCGCGCCGCACCCTAGTTGTGCGGTCAAGTTTGGCGCTTACGCTCGATAAACCTACGAAGGTCTATTGACATGCGGTCTGACTTCTATTGGACCGTGCCTCCCGAGGCCAAGGTTCTTGTCTACTCAGAAAGCGACAGCGGCCGCATTCCGGGGTTCGGGGCGACTGCCATCCAACAGACAACACGAATGTCCTCTCGACGGACGGCTTTGAGAGGCTTCGGCTGCTCGGGAATCGAGAGCCCCACCTCAGTAACGAACTCGGCAAGTGCTTTGATCTTCTTCTTCGATGACAGATCATCATCTCGGACGATTTTGCGCACCGCTTTCACGACACTCTTGCTCCAACGGCCGTTTAGTTTGGCCATCAACTGGATTTGGTCTTGAGAGCCCAAGAACCCACCGTCATCAGCAACCAATTGATAAGCCTGACGAAGAGCTTTTTCGACTTTGGGCTCTAAGTTTGCCGGGTCTGTCAAGAACATCCAACTGTCGAAGATATTGGTTTGCGCTACTTCCCACGCGTCGAAGACTTTCGCCAGCGCTTGACTACTCACGTCTTGCTCTCCGGAGATTGATCCGGGATCAGCGGCAATAAGACACGTCAACGTGTCATCAAAAATCTTGGGCTCTCCTTCTGAACCGTCCAGAGGTTCCCAGGTCTCAGCATCTGCGGCTACGAATCTAAACCACGGCTTTTCTTCGTTGCCTATTCGAACACAGAAGACATAGCCTGACTGGCTCACCTTTGTCGAGATGAAGCCACTTCCTGATCCATAAGGTAACTGCAGCACTTCACGCTTTACGTTCGCCATCTTGAGGGCTTCGCTCAAACGGCGTCGGTACTCCTCACCCGAGAGCGCCTCAGACCCGCCACCCTCAAAGAGCAAGGTCGGGTCTTCGTGGTAAAGATCAATGATGTCCGCGCGAGCATCATGAAGTAGCACTTCGACCGTAGAATCTGCAATCTGCCCGGGCAAGACAGTCCCGACCCCCACCGCTGCGTTTGCGTAAGCGATCTTTCGCTGCAGCGTGGCTTCGAGACCGAGTAACCGATCAAGGTTCTCCGCTGGAAAGAAGCAGTCAATAAAGACTCGCTTGTGAGGCGAACCAATGCGGTCGATGCGGCCATGTCGCTGCACCAGCTTCATCGGATTCCATGGAAGGTCAAAGTTCACCATGCGGCCTGCCTGCTGGAGGTTGACTCCCTCCGCCAGCACGTCGGTGGTGACGAGGATGTCGTACTTATCCTTGGACTTCGAGTTACCCTTCGCATCTAAATCTCCTGCGGTCATTGGGCAGAAGCCAGCAAGTACGTCAGCGCGCAGATTCTGGCCTTCGCTCCCTTGCGCCCCAAACACTGCTGGTGCCAGTCGGCCTTTATATGCTGCCAATGCGGAACTCTTCGGTGCAGCTTTGATGATCTCGTTGAGGTGCGCATGAACATCGGCGACAGTGTCGGCGTAGGTCGAAAAGACGATTACCTTGCGTCGATCGCCCGAGGACACTCCGTCCTTATCGAGTCGCTCCGCCTCTTCGGCAATTCTCTCAAGGTCTCTGACCAACTCGAGCAACTTGGCGTCCGGCCCGTCGGAAAGTCGCTGGGCGGCCAGTTCATGGAGTTCGGTAAGGAGCGCCACGTCGCCGACCACGTCTCTCCTTAGAGCACTCACCTGGAACTCATTGACCTCAGCAACCTGGTCAATACCCTTTTCGTCGAGACCTTCGAGGAACTCATCGATCGTCTCAGTCTCCGAAGATGCGAAGTCCTTGAGCGCTTCACCAACAATGACGTAACCATCATCCAGGGCTTCGATGAATGCCTCTTGCGATTCGATAAGACGACTAAGCGTTGCCTTCAGTGCTGCTGTCGATGACTCAAGGCGCTTAAGCAACATCGAGCGAAGTAGTCCGACATTAGTCAACTGTAAATGGTCGACGTCCGAGTCGTTGCGATAGAAACTGGGAGCGTAACGAGCGAGTGAAAGCCGGTTCGGGTCTCTACCAGAACCGGAACGAATGACGAGCTGCTCATCGCCGCTGACCTCAAGGGCGTATATGACCCTTTCCACGAGATCATCCGATTCACGGTCGAGTTCGTATTCAATTCGGTGAACCGAAGGGGTGGGGAACTCAACCGGAACAAGTTCACCCAAGTTGTTGAAAATTCGATCATGGGCGTAGGCCTTCTTCACGAAACGTCTGGTTCGACGCACAGCAACTCTGTCCATTAGATCAAATAGGTGCTCAGGCGACAGCGTGTCAGGATCCATTGCCTGTGCTGCCCTGATGTAGTCAATGATGCTAGGGATCCCGATAGCCGCGAACTGCGCGTCATTGCGAACGAAGTAACTAATCAGGGTCTGGAGGTCACGCAGGCTGTTGTTCACTGGAGTTGCGGTGAGAAGAAGAACCTTCTTCGGGTGCTCTCCCCAAAGCAGATTCATCACTGCTGCAGCAGTCAGTGTATTCGGGTTCCTAAGATTATGCGCTTCATCAATCACTACCAATGAGTAGTCGTCAAGATCCTCCGGCCTCACGCCGCGTTTGGTACCTAGGCGTACTTCGTCAAAGGTAACAAGTTCAACTCGAGCTGAGATAATGTCGAACTTTCGGAGAAATGGCTCCCACGTTGAATTCTTCAACGCAGCGGGAACAACAATCAACACTTGCTGGCGATCCTTTTGCGAGACCGCCTTGATAAATTCCCCTGCAATAAAGGTCTTGCCGAGACCAACTTCGTCACAGACGAGAACTCCACCTAGATCATCGAGAATCCGCATCGCTCTAAGGATTCCGTCTTTCTGGAACTGCGTAACAGGGAGTTCAACCCGAGGTTCCGGCACGCCAGAACTGTCGCCGTAGAGCTCGTAGAGCATACGGAGAAATACCACCCCCGGTGAGTGAGACTTCCAGCGAGCCTCGTAGAGCGCCGCTAAGTCAAACGGCACCGACTCGTCCCAGAGTTCGTTGAACCAGTTGACGACCAGTTCAGTGTGTTGCCCCGATGGATAGCCAAGGTTCAGTTCTCGGTTCCAAGAAAGTCCAGCCAACGTGAAGTTTGATGAGCCGGCCAGCACCGCGGGCATCTTAGGGTGATCAGCGATGTATGCCTTACCGTGCAGAAAGCCTTTCGTGAAACGCCGCACCTCCACGCGGGGAGTTTGGTTTTCATCAATTGACCGGAGCCACTCAACCAATCGGTGTGCAGCCGCATCAGCAAGGGCTGTGAATCCCAAGAGATCACGATCGCGCTCGAGTTCCCCAAGGTGAACCCTGGCAACTTCTTCGAAGGACACCTCCTGCCCGCGTTCGGACTGAGTGCGATAAGGCTCTTCGGGCTCAGCGCCAATTAAGAGCCTCGCGCGCGGCGCCTTCTCAATCTCATCGGCGATAAGAACAAATCCCTTTGGGTTCATGTAAGCCGTAGCGAAAGCAAGCTCGGGAGGTTCTGCGTACGTTGTTCGAAGTCCCTCGAGCAAACGATTAATTTCGGCTGCAACCGTTTCCCCAGTCCCAGGACGGTTGGTCGCAAACACCGGCGGGAAGGGTCGTCTGTCAACGTTGCTCATGCTTTGGCCTCAATCTGGTCGAAGTATTCAAGAACCTTGGTCAATCGCGGCTGATAGTCCCATCCTCGATGGAAGGTCGCGAACATGTGCGCGATCTGATTACGTGACAAACCGTAGAGAGAAGAGACAAGTGCATCCAGTTCGGCCTCAAGATCTGCCTGCTGCTTCGATGTCTTGACTGCGCCAACCTGAACGCCGACTACCTCCGCCCAGCCATAAAAGTGTTCATTCTTGGCGGCAAAGTGCCCGGCAACTTCAATTACTCGCATTCTTCGGGAATCCACAGACGAAGCATTCGGGATGGGTAAACCATTGAGAATCTGGAAGTTCAGATGCAACTCAACGTAGCGACGCGCATACCAGTCAAGAGGAATCGATGATAAGACACCCAACAGGTATGCCTCGTCCGATTCCGTTCCAGAAGCGCGGAACAAGTATGGAGCCTGGTTCACAAGAACGGATTCTCCCGGTATCAGGGCAGCCACACAGGTTCGAGTATTGGTGGCGTTGGTCACGTCCCGAAACGCAATCCTGGGCGACATGCACGGGAGCGTCGAACTGTCTGCAGCCCAGGCTTCCGGCAAGCCGAAGAAGGCTGAGCTCTTCAATCGAATCTGGTTCAGTCGCTTTCTCTGCAGTTCCGTAATCACCGTTTCAGGATCAGCCCAGGCATAGACCTCGCCAGTCTCGGGCTCCCAGATATTGAAGGAAGAGCCGCCAAGAACGGGCCACCGATTCGTCGCCTCGGGTCCCGCATCGAAGATCGGTCGATCGGTTGTCGCATTGAGTTCGTAGACGGGGACGAAACGTGCAGACCCTACCCCAGCCGAGAGCCGAGGCGATTTCCTCAGCGCGGCAAAAATACTGGTTGCCTCCGTATCAGGAAGTTGAGGAAAAGGCGCACCGGAAGCAGCACTCTTCAAGAGTTCTGCTTCGATCGCTCCGGCTTTATCTCTGCCCTTGTCAAAAGAGGTCTTGTCATGGAACGGCCCACACAGTTCCACCGACCCGGTATCACTCCGCGCTTTTGAAAGCGCGATTAACGCGATCGAGTACTGACCATGCACACTGGGGAAAACCCAACCACCCGTGTTGATCACGGTAACAACTGAAATATTGCTGTGACCGAGAATTTCCTCCCTCCATTCGCTTGAAACAGTGGCCGAAAGAAGTACGCGCGGAAAGACTTGACCCAGGCGTCCTCCGATGCGAATGAGTTGCCAATTACGCCACGCAAACGCTAAATACAGGTCAGGGGCTCGGCCACCCCCTCCAACTCCGGGGAATGGCCCAGAAGTAATTGCCTCCCGTAACAGGTCAAACTCCTCTACTTCGGCTTCCAGCGCCGGGATTAGTTCAGAACGTTCGACCCTGAGACGCTCAACGCGCTTCTTCAATTCAGCTGGCCTGAGGCTCAGAATCCCAGGTTCCGCTCGAAGCCAGAAACGAAGCTCATCAACCATTAACTGCTTCCACGGAGGGTTGCCAACAACAACATCGAAGCCGCCGTTATCACGTAGAAATACTTCTGGAAAGAGCGCGGGCATGTGTCCAGGATCCAGCAGTGCGATTTGCTCTTGAGCATCTGGAGCCGACGCCTGCAGAGCAATGGTTTTCGGGTCCACGCCGTTGATCAAATCAGTCCGGCCGATCCGAGTAAGGATTGCTCCATCGAAGAGAAGTTTCGCCTCCTCGGCCTCCTTTCGAGCCCTCTTGATCGCTCTGGAAGTGGCCTGAGTCTCCTTTCGGTCGACTTCGGACATGAGTGCGACGTCCGCCAATACATTCTGCGCCGAACGAAGCGCATCCTCAATCGGAGTGTCGAAAAGTGTTGCCATACCATGGCGATTTGGCACGAGAACATCAAGCGCTTCGTCAATATTCCCAATCCCCGTCAGGCTGTTCGCACAAACCAAGTTGTGATCAAGACTCGACATCGGCAGCCCACGAACAAAAGTGTGTATCCAAATTGCAACGCGCGCCAACTCAACTGAGATCGGGTTGATGTCAAGTCCGTAAATACACCGCCGGGCAATTTGACGACGAAGCAAGGAAGACCCTTCGGGCACGGATCCATCCGGATCACCGATCGCGTCCCTCGCCGCATTGCCGAGCAGGATGATCTCCTTTGCGACGCCAGGAATTTGGTGTCCGTCCTCCTCCAAGAATGCCGCCATCTTCCGCTCGATGTGGTCGACCGCCGCTGTAAGAAAGTGACCAGAGCCCATCGCGAGGTCGGCAACACGAAAGTCAAAGAAAAGATCAGCCGCACCAGCCTGATCGCCAACCTTGATCAATTCGGCAACTCTCTCCAAGTGATCGTCCAAAGCTGGGTCAAGTGCACGCTCAAGAAGGTGCTCAACAACAAAGGTAGGCGTGTAGTAGGAACCTGTTCCCTTGCGTTGGCCACTTGTGTTGTGAAAGTAGACGTCACCGGCTGAGGCTTCAACCTTGTCACCCTTCTTTGCCGGTAGCCAGGTGCCTTCTCGATCCAAAGTGAGGTCCACTTCGGCCAGTCCCAAGCTGGATTCGAGGAGTCCTTCGTAGATGGTTCCGAACTCTCGAACGCTGAGCGATCGAAAGTCGATTGGTCCGAACCCACCATCATCGCTCGCGTCAAGTAGCAATGCTTTGAGACAAGGGCCAATCACATCGTTCGAGATAGCAATTGTTTCGATGATTGCGCCGTGCTCGTTTAGTTCCGGGTCAGACGCGAAAAGACCTCCGTTATAGGCGGGCACCCCCCACGCTTTGTCGCCCTTATCGATGACACGCCAGACCTGAGCGAGGTCATCCCACATCGACGTCGACTCTGGATCAAACGGTTGATCCGGGTTCTCAACGAGATCAAGTGCAACCGTCTTTAGCGCGTTGCGGTCGTACTTCTCGTTTTCACCAAAGGGCAGGAGTTTGCGGTCCTCGGCGTAAGACTGGAAAAGCATCCGGAAAAAGATTCGCAGAGTTAATTGATAAGCGAGGTCCAGTCCCTCCGCGTCCATTTCGTAATGATGCGCGACCAGCTGTTTCGCAACCGAAAGTGAGAGCTTCGGCACAATATCCTCAAAGACCTTATCTCGGAGTCGCTCACCGAGCGCCACCGCGAAAATGGCGCTGGCGTGCATGATCTCGAACGCACTGCCACCCTCCACCAACGCTGACGCCGAGAAGATGAGCGTCAGGTACCCGGCGGTCTCTCGAGTCAACTGAGGGAGATCTACCTCAAGGAAGGTTTCAGCGAGTCCTTTGCGACCAACACCAAGATTGATTCGCGCCGGATAGAGTCGAAGCTGACTTCCTCTGAACACAATGAGCCACGGCACCCCAGTCTGTTCGGCCATCTTGAGTCCGTAGGCAACCGGCGAGATCGAGAATCGCTGGGAGTCCGCGTCGAAGGTCTCGCTGTCTTCGAGCATGACCGCGATCGCCTCGGGACGCGGGCCGGACCCGAAGAGAACAAGGGCATGGGCACCAGCGGCTCCTGTTTTGTAGCCAAGTTGCTCGATGAGTTCGTGATCACGTTGGGGAAGCAGAACCAGCGAAGCTTCACAAGCATTGACCCAGTCGGCCCGGTGTGGAACCCCTTCTTTGAGTTCGTGGTTAGCAAAGAGCCCCGAGTTCTTGACACCGGCGATTGATGTCGTTTCCAGAGACTGAACAAGACTCGACAGACGCGTCCGCGCGGCGACTGGGTTCGGTTCATCGAGCACAGCCTGAAGAATTCGTTCTGCCTGATCGATGGCAAGCGGTTTCGTTGGGGCGATAGCTGAATTCGGACCAAACAATATAACAACGTTTCTTTCGACCTCGACCACGAGAACAACCGGAGTGACGCGCTGATTGACGCGAAGCGAATGAAGTCTGCCGAGCACATCGCGAGTGGGAACACCCGGTTTCGTCCACTTCACAACTGCGATCTCAATTGCGGCGCTGACTAACGAACCTTGTTGGCCCGAATAGACATAGAGGGTCTCGAATCCACTCGGCATACCACTTGGTCGCGCCCAGTCGATCCTGTTCGCCCCCCTGAGTTCGATCCCCACGTACTGCCTCTATTCGCTTGCTCGTACGCCAACAATAAGGGCACCGCAAGGTAGCGGCATTTCTATAAAGGCAGTCTGGGACTGCTTGGCGTTTATTTGACAGTGACAGCTGAGGCAGCGGTCGACGGATTTGAGTGCGCGCGCGTGCCACCTACCCAAAATTTCACTCAAGAGCTAGCGCGAAAAGCGGATTACGACGACCGTTGTGAATCATGTCTACGAATCAAGAACGCCTTTATCACGCCATCCGGACCGTCGAGGGCGCAGCTAAAGTTGTTTCTAACGATTCTTCACCGGTTAGCGATCCGGGGATCTGCGCACGAACGCCTCCAATGCGAAGAAGATATTTGGAGTGCAAGGGATCATCCCCACACATCTTCGTTGCTAGTCTCTAGTTCAAACGTTGGATTTGTCGAACGGGATCTGGTCATGACAATTGCGATATCGCTCAAGGTTCATGAAGGTTTGGTGTTGGCGGCCGACTCGGCGGCGACGGTGATGGCGCAGGCACCTGACGGAGCGCCGTTCGTTGTAAACGTTTACAACAACGCGAACAAGGTATTCAACCTCTTGAAAGGTTCTCCAATCGGGGCGTCCACGTGGGGAGCCGGTGCCATCGGGAAGTCGTCAATTGCGACGCTGATGAAAGATCTGAGGAGGCGATTTAGTGGTGAGGATGAGTCATATAGAAATTGGCGGATCGATCCAAAGTCGTACTCGATGTCGGACATAGCTGACAAAGTCCGACAGTTTATATTTGAAGAAAACTACGAGCCTTTTTTCTCAGATTGGAAAGAAAAACCAGATCTGGGCCTATTCGTTGTTGGCTACTCGTCAAGGGCGAGTCTTGCGGAGGAGTATCAAATCACGATTCAAGGAGGCAATTGCGCGCCGCCCTTGCTGCTGAGGGATCAGGACTCATCCGGGATGACATGGAACGGACAAACCGAGGCAATCACAAGATTGGTACTCGGATTCTCTCCGATGTTGCCAGATATCTTGGCTTCGAATTTTGGAATCCTGCCGCAGAATCAGCCAGCCATTGGTCAGGTACTAATGACGACCCTCAATGCGAATTTCATTCAGGAAGCGATGCCTCTTCAAGACGCAATTGATCTCGTAGCATTTTTGGCAGACGTGGCTGCAAAGTATTCGCAGTTCGCGCCAGGTGCTTCGGTTGTCGGTGGTCCCATTGAAATTGCGGCCATAAGCAAACACGAGGGTTTCAAGTGGGTGCAGAGAAAGTATTACTTTGAATCACAATTAAACCCATCGATCCCCGATATCGATCGGGAGACTTTCAAGGCATCATCGATACCCGCAGCCCGGAAAGCGGCTCCGTCAAAGGTGGGAGCCACGAAGAAAGTCGCCTCTACGACCCACAAAAGTACACAAACCAAGCGGAGGAAAGTTTGAAATACCTCGTCCGAGACGAATAAAAAACTCGTCGGATTGTAACCCGGTCCAAAACGAGTTTCTTTAGACTCGATGTTATGGTTCTGGAGGCTCATCTAGTGAAAGGGAATTGGCCGTGGTAATCGAATTTAAGAGCGTTAATGCAGCACCGGCCAAGTGGATCGGCAACTGTGAAATCGTGTATCCGTCAAGTATTCAAAAAAGTGAGTCTGCGTCTGCACCAGTTTCCAATGAGCAAACGGAGCCAGACCAGTCGCCATTAAGCCCATATGAGAGGGGCGATTCGAATGTCGCGACGGGCAGAAAATTTCGACTTGGCACGGTAGCCGGGGATTCGGATGTTGCAAGTCGTTCTACGAAGAAAGTATCTAACAATAAGTCTTAATCGATGATGCTCACGGATACAGGCGCGTTGTTGGCGATGCTGAACGTGAACGACGATTGGTATGCCAGGTGCTATCCACTATCGGAGTGTCAACCGTCACGTAATTCCCTGACGTTTCCGTCAAGTAATTCCTTCGTCCGACCTGCACTGCAAGTTTAGTAGTTGGCACCTCCTTGAGTTTTCGAG
>Ga0208357_1001482_pt1 | contig 16908 bp, 16 predicted proteins | sample NGESurdeep092012_6_FD_184487 | JGI IMG/M metagenome (GOLD analysis project Ga0208357, IMG submission 184487) | Arctic peat soil microbial communities from Barrow, Alaska - NGEE Surface sample F52-2 deep-092012 (SPAdes) | ecosystem: Environmental > Terrestrial > Soil > Wetlands > Peat ... | reverse complement strand
CCACATTTCATCCCACAGACCAATCCGACACCACCGGACGAATCCGACACCACCGGACAAGTTTTCTTTGATTCTCGGATGATTCCGACCCCACTGGACCAATCCGACCATATGCGTCCCTCTTTTAATCCCAAGGTGCCGGGATCGAGACCCGGGCGGCCCACTACTCAGAATTTTTTAATGTTCGTGGATCCCAACGGTCGTCGAACTATCGAATATGAATCGGGAAACCTCGTAAACTGCAGAAGAGTAATCCTGGCGCGAAACGCCTTCCGAATCGTAAGTTTCGACCCCATTTTTGCCCTCCAATTTCTGCAACGCCACGAGACGAGACTGACAAGGAACAACACGTTGCCTTGAAAGCGAAAGATATACGCGACGAAACCGACGCACGACAACCATCGGTGACTTCTTTTTAATCCCAAGGTACCGGGATCGAGAAGTACGAGCGGACGAGCACGTTGTCGATCGCGAAGGTGAAGGTGACGGCGAGGAAGCACAGGCCGACAAGGATGCGCTTCGTCACTGCCCTCAGAGAGCATCTACCCGCATACGCAGGGTCGCCGCTCCATTACCTTGCAGCAGGTCGACCGCGTCAAAGCGGCCGGTCAAGGTGAGGACCCACGCCTCAATTGGTCCGGTGACATCCAGACCCGCGCCGGCCGACCAATCCGCGTCAGTCGCAATTGCGCGAATGCCCTGAAATAGTTTCGGGCCAGGAAAGAAACGGTTGGTCCAGAGGTCTCCACAGCATTTAATCGCCTCATCGCCATCGACGGAGTCGCGGTCTCGGGCGTGACGTTCGCGCCCGAGGGTGTGGTGGTCAGGGTCCACCGACGAAAGCGCCTTCACCAGTGTCCCTGCGGTTGGACCACCAGCGCGCACTACGACCGCTCGACTCGCCGTTGGCGTCACCCCGATTTCGGGCGACCAAGTGCTTCCTCGAAGCCGAGATCTGTCGAATCGAGCGCCCGCGGTGTGGGCGAGTGCGCACCGAGGACGTGCCCTGGGCGCGACCCGGCGCTCGTCACTCGAAGGACTTCTGCGCGGTGGTCGCCTGGCTCGCCCCGCGATTCGACAAGACCACCATCACCAAGTTGCTACGGGTCTCGTGGGAGGCGGTCGCCAAGATCGTCATCGACGTGGTGGGTGACGTGCTCAACGACAGTCGCTCCGAGGGACTCACTCGCCTCGGGGTCGACGAGGTCTCCTATAGGAAGGGACATCGCTATTTGACCGTGGTGGCCGACCATGACCGCGAGGGTCGGGTCGTCTGGGCCCCCGAGGGCAAGAACGCCGAAACGCTCACGGCGTTCTTCGACGAGCTGGGCCCAGAGCGAGTGGCGAAACTCGAAGCCATCATCCTCGATAGGGGACGCGCCTTCGAGCACGCGACCACCGTGAAGGAGCCCCACATTCGTCCGTGCGTCGATCCCTTCCATCTCGTCGCCCTCGCCAACGAGGCGATCAACCAGGCTCGCCGCTGGTCGTGGATCGAGGAGCGGCGCGTGGCGCCACCCAAACGCCCGGGTCGCCCGCGGCTCGACGAAGTGCGTCCCCGCGACCACGCCCGCTGGACCGAGCACACCCGTTGGGCGTTGTTCATGGACCCCGCGAATTTGAGCAACGAGCAGCTCGGTGTGCTGCACGAACTGCGACGAAATAACTCGGTGCTTTATCGCAGCTGGCAGTTGAAAGATGGACTGCGCGACCTCTACCGTTTACGCAATCCCCAAGACGCGCCGATGCACCTCGAGCGGTGGTTGCGCTGGGCCAGCCGTTCACGCATCGCGGCCTTCGTGACGTTGGCGAAGACGGTGCGCAAGAACCGCGAGCGCATCCTGGCGGCGATCGAGCTCAATCTCTCGAACTCGAAACTGGAGGGACTCAATTCCAAGACCCGCCTCATCAACCACCGTGGCCCCGCCACCACTCGGGCGCGGCAGTCATCGCCATGATCTATCTCTGCTGCGGCGGGCTCACGATTGAGCTACCCACGTCTACAGCCACCTGATGAGCAGAAATCACCCACACCAACCCGAGGAGAACCGATTTTAGGTATAACAATGTGAAACAATTTTGACCTAGACACGACTCTATGAGGGCATACCCAGCGAGGTGCATCGATCCCCGGTCCGTACATGGTCGCTTGAACCGGGGGGAGCTAATAGCGAAACCGTCTCGACATCATCAGGTTCTCTTGGAATTAGGCACTGGACAATGCGGGCGGACGCGTGAAACCTTACGGATTGAAACACTTGTACCGCCAGGATCACGTCGACAACGTCCGTGATCTCGACCCGTCAAATCGGGGTCAGACGCGTCATTTTGGTCATCAGAAAATACCCCTGATCTTGTAGGGCGGAGCGGCGCTAGAGGCGATCGTCGGCTCACCGAGACGGTGAGATTCCGGGAATGACGATTCCTCAATGGACGGCGTCGGACGACGTCTCGGGACCTGAAAGGTCCTAACGGTACGGCAGTTTCAGGTATCAGACTACGGAGATCGCGCAACGAGCGGCGAACGCTCCACCCAATGAATTACTACGAATCCACAACCAAATCACAACCACTTGACAAATCGACATTAAAGTGTAATAGTCACTCTCCGCAAGGGCGGAAGTTGGAGAGCACAATGGACCTGACTACCTTTGCGTCTTTCGAGATGCAGGAGTTCGTCAGCAGGCGATCCCCGAAAAGCCTGAACAGACCCGGGACTGCCTCGCAACCCCTCTCTTCGCGGCGCATTCGGCCACTCCCTTCCCTTCGTCGATTCCTGTCGCGCGCGAGCAGTTGCCGCCCCGCGATAAGCCTCACGCTGAGCATGGTCAAGCCCGCTGAGGAGCTACCGATGAACGAAGTGCGGGGCTCTCATTTCCCACGTCGAGGGTCGAGTTGTCCGATTTGTCTGGCATCTCGGACTTCCTTGCTGGTCCACGCCCGGGCTCCGCGAGGGAGCTAGCCATGATGGACATCGCGGGTCCGCCGCGGACGGTGATCATCGTTGAGCGCGACCCCTTACTGCTCGACGGCCTCAAGTCGGCGCTGCCACCTATCTACGCCGTGCAAGCGGTTTCGGGGATCGAGCAAATTCGCGACCTCGACATCCACGAGATCGCCGTGCTGATTCTTGGCCCGACGCAGTGTGACGTCGCCACCATGGGTCGGGTCGAGGAACTTACGAAGTTCCGCCCAGACCTTGGCGGGCTGCTCGTTGTCGACGGCCCCTCGACCTCGATGCTGCGTCTCGCGCTTCGAGCTGGCTTCAGCGACGCGATCGATCTGCGAAACGTGGAGAGCGACCTCGTCGATGCCGTCGACGAGTTGTGGTCACGTCTCGAGCGGCGCCGGGACGAGGCCTCGGTTGTGATGGTCGGCTCGGCCCCGAAGGCGCAGGTGACCACCGTCTTTTCACCCAAGGGTGGAGTCGGCAAGTCGGTCGTTGCGGTCAACATCGCCGTCGCGCTGGCCCGACGCTCCACTTCGACGAGACCGGTTGCGATCGTGGATCTCGATCTGCAGTTCGGCGATGTCGCGTTGATGTTGCGACTCCAACCGGTCAACACGATCGTGGACGCCGCGGCCGCTGGTGATCAGCTCGACCGGGTGCTCATGTCGAGCCTGATGGTGCGCCACGAGGCGAGCAAAGTACTCGTGCTCGCCGGGCCGACTACACCGCTCGCCGCCGACCAGATCAATGCGAAGGACCTGTTGCGAGTTCTCGCCGTGCTTCGCGAGATGTGCAGCCACATCGTCATCGACACCGCGCCGCACTTGACCGAGATCGTGCTCCAGTCCGTCTCTGAAAGCGACGACGTCGCGTTCGTGGTCAGCATGGACGTTCCGTCGGTCAAGAACGCGCGTCTCGGCCTGCAGGCGTTCGAATTGCTGCAGCTGCCTCTCGACAAGGTCGTCCTCGTGTTGAACCGAGCGGATTCGAAAGTCCACCTCGCATCGAAGGAGGTCGAGCGTGCCCTCCAGATGAAGGTCGCGGTCAGTCTTCCGTCGGAGGCACTCGTCCCGCAGTCGGTCAACGAGGGGCTGCCGGCGGTCCTCGCCTCGCCTCGGTCGCGCTTCGCCGGCCAGATCGACGCGCTCGTCGACATCCTCGTCAAGCGCGAGGAGGCTCGACATGAGCCCTGACCCCCCCGACGTGAAGAGGCCAACCCTCAGCCTTTACGAGCGACTCCAGGAGTCTCGCAGCGCTGAGGACGCACGCGCGAACCTGCTCGACGGCCTGCGCCAGGGAATCCACGAGCGGGTCATCGCTCGTCTCGGACCGGTCTTCTACTCCAACCGCGCCGACACCGAACAGTTGCGCTCGAGCGTGCAGCGCGTCGTCGAGGAGGCCCTGAAGGCGACCAAGACCCCGCTCTCGGTCAGTGAAAGCGCGCAGCTCGCCCGAGAGGTCACCGACGACGTCCTCGGCCATGGGCCGATCGAACGGCTCTTGCAGGACCCGACCGTGACCGAGGTCATGGTGAACGGGCCGAGCCGTGTCTTTGTCGAGCGCAACGGTAGGATCGAGCTCACGCAGAGTCGTTTCATCGATGAGGATCATCTTCGCCACGTCATCGGACGCATCGTCGCGGCAGTCGGTCGCCATATTGACGAGACGACGCCGATGGTCGACGCGCGACTGCCTGACGGATCCCGTGTGAATGCCGTCTTCCCGCCGCTCAGCATCGACGGGCCGTATCTCACGATCCGAAAGTTCTCGGCCGATGCATTGACCGTCGAGGATCTCATCGGGTTCGGCACTCTCACCGCTCCGGTGGCCCGCCTGCTGGAAGCCGCGGTTCGGGGGAAGATGAACGTTCTCGTCTCTGGCGGCACAAGCACTGGCAAGACAACGCTTCTCAACGTCTTGTCGTCGTTCATTCCGAGCGACGAGCGCATCATCACCATCGAGGACGCGAAGGAACTGCAATTGCGCCAGGCCCACGTGCTCTCGCTCGAGGCGCGACCCCCCAACACCGAAGGCAAAGGAGAGGTCGCCATCCGGGACCTGCTCCGCAACTCGCTCCGTATGCGACCTGATCGCATCCTGATCGGTGAGTGCCGCGCGGGCGAGGCGCTCGACATGTTGCAGGCGATGAACACCGGACACGAGGGTTCGCTCACGACGGTCCACGCCAACAGCCCCCGCGACGCGCTGTCGCGCGTCGAGACCATGACGATGATGGCTGGCTTCGACCTCCCGGTGCGCGTGGTGCGCGATCAAATGTCCTCCGCTCTCGACCTCATCGTGCACCTTTCCCGACAGAGAGACGGCAGTCGGCGGGTGACGCACGTGACCGAGATCGGTCGGATGGAGGGCGAGGTGATACTGCTCCAAGACATCTTCTTGTTCGACTTCGGGATGGGGACCGACGTTCACGGCAACGCGCTCGGTCACTTGAAGGCGACGGGACTGCGGCCTCGCTTCAGCGAGACGTTGCTCGATCGCGGCATCGAGATCGACTCGACGCTATTTGACGCGGAGCAGTTCTTGCACGACCCAGCAGGGCGACGATGAGCGCGGTGACCTCGCTCTCAAGGTCGATTCGCTCATGATGAGCACCCACATTCGTAACTTCGCTCACCACATTCGTAACTTCGCTCACCACATCGGTGCTGTCGGCGAAGCTGCGATCGTCCTCGCGGTGGTCGCGCTCGTTGCCTACCTAGTCCTTCGCGTCGCGAGTCGAAGGAGAATGAGCCTTGCCAGACTCATCGGGCCGTATCAGCTGCAACTCCCCAAAGTCGAATCCGACACCGAGGGATCGACCGCCGTTGTCACGCTCCCGGTGCTGGCCCGGGCCTCGAATGTGCTCGGGCGCGCGGGGGGGTTCATTCCCCTCGGTCGTCGTCTCGAGCTCGTCCTGCGGCGCTCGGGGGTCCCGATCCAGCTCGGCGAGCTCGTCCTCGTCTGGCTCGCCTTCCTCGTGTTCCTCGTCGGAATCGGCGCCCTACTGGGGCATATCGTCGGCGCGATCGTCGCTCTCGTGCTCGTACTTGCGGCTCCTCCGTTCGGACTCATGATTGCACAGCAACAGCGGTCCCGGAAGTTCGCGGAGCAATTGCCCGACATCTTGAAGCTCACCGCTTCTTCGCTTCGCGCGGGCTTCTCGTTCGCGCAAAGTCTCGACGGCGTCGTCCGACAGGTGAAAGATCCTGCGCGCGCCGAATTGCAGCAGGCGCTCTCAGAGACCCGGCTCGGAAGGGTCCTCGAAGAGGCGCTCGCCGATGCCGCGGAACGGATTCACAACCAGGACTTCAGCGAGGCAGTGATGGCGGTGAAGATCCAGCAAGAGACCGGGGGCAATTTGGCCCAGCTGCTCGACGTGCTCGCCAACACGATGACACTGCGGATGCGCATGCGTCGCGAGATTCGTACACTCACAGCCGAAGGGCGCATCAGCGCGTACGTGCTCGGCCTCCTCCCGGTCGCGATTGCGCTCTTCATCTATTCCTCGAATCGGGCCTATATCATGGAGCTTTTCCATACGAATGCGGGCAGGATCGCAGTGCTCGGCGCCGCGGTGCTCGAGCTCGTGGGCTTCATCTGGATGTTCCGGATCGTAAAGATCGAGGTCTGAGGTGCTGCTGATCATCGTCGCCGTCGTCGGGGCTGTACTGCTCGCAGCGGCCGTGCTCGCATCGGTGCGCGCGTCGCGCCGCGCGGTGAGGGCGACCCTTCGCATCGCGACTGCCGGCACCCGTCTCGAATCCATGAGCCGATCGCCCTTCGCCGATCGTCGTTCGTTCGCCGAGCGTCTCGTGGTGCCGACGATCCGCCTCGTCTCTAGGCCCGCGTGGGCCCTTTGTCCGCCGGCCTATCGCGACAGCGTCCGGCGTCGTTTGACCCTGTCGGGCAGGGCCGAGCAGATCGACCTCGAGCGTTTCCTCGCGGGGCGACTGCTGTCCGTCGCGTTGGTGCCCGTCTCGTTCTTTCTGGTCCGCCTTGTCCACCTCTCGCGGCTCTTCGATTTTCTCGCCACGCTGATTCCGGTCCTCCTGCTCCTCCTCGGTCCCGATGCGCTCCTCAATCGCCGCGTCAGCCAACGACAGGAGAAGATCCGCACCAGCCTGCCAGGAATGCTCGAGCTGCTCTTGATCAGCGTCGAGGCTGGTCTTGGTTTCGAACAGGCCCTGGCCCGCACGGTTGCCGCAATGCCCGGCACACTCGCGGACGAGTTCAATCGCTTCCTTGGCGAGGTACGGGTCGGCTCCATCCGGCGAGAGGCGCTCGAGGGGATCGACCAACGCACCGACGTCCCCGAACTTCGTTCCTTCCTCATGGCGCTGATCCAGGCCGACACATTCGGCGTATCGATCGCGGCGATCTTGCACGCCCAGGCGGAGGACGTTCGCATCGCGCAGCGCCAGCACGTGCAAGAGCTGGCGCAGAAGGCTCCCGTCAAGATGCTCTTTCCAATGGTCTTTTGCGTGCTGCCGGCCCTGTTCGTCGTGGTCATCGGTCCCGCGGCGATCGAGATCTACCAAACGATCATCAAATGAGCGCCGCCCGTGGACGTTTCGTCAGCGCACGCCGACTCGGGCAGCGCTCTCGGTCCGACGAGTCGGGCTCAGCGCTCGTCGAGTTTGCGCTCGTGGTGCCGCTGTTCGCGCTCCTGCTTTTTGGGGTGATTCAATTCGGCCTCGCCTTCGGTGGATTGGCGTCGGTTCGCGCGAGCGTGCAAAATTCCGCGCGTCTCATCGCGCTCGATGATCCCGGACAACCGTCCCATAGCACTTGCCCCCCGTTGACGGGTGCGGTGCCGACCTTGTATACAGCAGAGATGTTTTGCGAGATCTGGTATGAGATCGGCACACCGGTTGGAACGAACCCGTCGAGCGCGTCGACGATGAAGATCGGGCTCTCGTACCCTCCGGGGGAAAAAGGCATGGTGACGGTGTGTGCGAGCGTCCCCGCGTTGTCCTTCACGGGCTTCTTCCCGACCATGCAACTCCAGTCGACCAGCCAGTTCTACATCGAGGATCCGGACCATCAGATTCAGAGTTACAACCCGTATGGATTGGCCAATTGTGGTCCGTAGGGCCCGTCGAGCGGTCGGCGAACTTGCCGTGCGCGGCTGGAGGTTCGCGGTCCGCCACGAGACGCCGAGGTCTGAGGAAGGGGCGGTACTCGTCATCTTCGCGATCTCGTTCACCGTGCTGCTCGGTTTCGCCGCGCTCGCGGTCGACCTCGGCAACATAGCCCAGAGCCATCTCAACACCCAGAACGCCGCGGATGCCGCCGCGCTCGCCGGGGTGACTGCGCTCCAAAACGGAGCCGTCGTGACGAGCGCGATTACGCCTGTCGAAGCCGTTGCCCAAACCTATTTCGTCGCGAGCATTTCTTGGAACGCCTGTAGCCAGCCCCCTCTCGGCTTCAAAGCATCTGAGTCCCCGTGCATCGCCTTCTACCCGGATCTGAATGAACCCACTGCGATCTGGGTCGACATACCCGGAAAGCGCCTGCCGTCGCTCCTCGGCGACGCCGGTTCCGTCAGTGTGACGGCCTACGCGGAGGCAACGGTCACTTCCACGTCGCCGAGGCTCTGCTGGGGCGACCCTGGATCAACCGACCCTAGATTAACGGGGAACTGTAAATTTCCCCAGTGAAAGTGGACACCTAACAATCCGACTCGAAGGTCGGGTGGAAGGATGTCACCACAGGGACAACGAGAAGGAAGTTCACTCCCGAGTTCAGAACTGAGGCGGCTCACCGCGTCATCGACACCAGAAGAACAGTGCGCGACGTGGCGAAGGAGCTGTCAGTTCTTGAGACCTCGTTGAGCGTGTGGGTGCGTGACGAGCGTCGACGGATGGACGCGCTCGGGGCCACCAGCAACGAGCCACTGAGTGTCGCCGAGCGCGCTGAGTAGTTGAGGCTGCGGGTTTTCGACTGGACCTCTCTTACGGTTCAGCCGACGGGCCGAGGCGCACGTTCCGCTTTCGCCGCGTGGCGCGAGGTGCGCCGAACCGCGCCGGCACTCGCTTGGCCCGGGTGGCCCGGGTGGCCAGCGGGCCAATCGTGGAGAGGGAATCCGAGATCGAATCCGCGCTTCGCGCCGCCGCGAGTTGCTCGCGCAGCCACGACAGCGTCGACACCAGCAAGACAATATTGCGTAGACCGGCGACCGCGGTCGGAACGTAATAATTCGGCCCAAGGAAGTGGGCCTCGAGGTACAAGAACGGGAACACGACGGTTGTGAGACACGCGGCGATGAGCCAACCACGGCGCAGCTCCCAGTACGCCCAGAGGGGAATCAGCCAGATCAAGTACTGCGCAGAGAAGGCCTTGTCACCGAGCACGGCAACGCTGAGCACGGCAAGGCTGACCGCCTCGATGCGGAGGCGTCCTCGTGCAGCGAGCCACCAGATCGAGCCCAGCGCCATGATGACGAGCACGTCGAGCGACGCCGCGATCAACCCGTGGAGTGGGCCCACTGTCTCGATCGCGCCGAAGGCGTAGATCCAGTGGACATGGAGAGGGCTCGCAAGAAGGCTGAGGCTGCTCGGGAGGCTTTCGAGCTCGAATCCGCGGTGAAATTCGTAGGAGAATGGTGTCAAAAGACTCCCGGACGAGTGCAGGATCTGGGCGGTGGCGGTTGCCGCGAACACCGCGACGGTGGCCGCGACACGACGCAGCGCCCAGCGCCCGGTGCTGCGGTGCTCGGCGATGAGAAAGCCCGGAAGCAGCAGCAGCGGGAAGAGCTTCAAGAGGCCGCCGAGCACCGCCCAGACCCAGGACCGGCCCCAACGCCCCGAGCGGGCGCGTTCTACTGCCAATAAGCCCGCGATCGCGGGGACGATGTCGTAACGCGCGACGAGGACCGCCAACGTGCCAAGCGCGAGATAGACAACGACTCGGCGATTCCAGCCGGGCAGCCCAGGTAGTCCGTCACTTGAGACCAACAACGAGAAGAGCGCCAGCTCGGCGAGGACGCTGAAGCTCAGCACGTAGGGCAGTGGGAGCAGCTTCGGCAAGAGGAACAGACCGATCGATGGGCTCGGGTACTCCTTGGGCAGGAGGTGGAGGACCGGCGAGTGCAGCGCGAGGGACGCGTAGTGCGCGTAGAGCAGGACGTCGGCATGGGGCATCAACGCCGCCATGGCCCAGGCCAACGCCCCGAGAGCGATCGCCGGTCGAGAGACCGTCGTCCAACGCTTGTGCCATCGAGTACGGGCTGGGACGAAATCGTCCTGAACATGAACAAGTGAGGAAGCGCCTTGAGTGGTCATGTCATTACCGATGTGGCGATCCCGCCAGCCAGTCACAAGTCACCACCCTTCCACCTGTCACGTTGACGCCGAATCTACTCGTCGACTCGCGCGCCAATAACTGTCGGTATCTGGCCGTTCCTTCAAGGCCGACGGTTGGCCGACGTCAACGATCGCCGACTGGCGGCTTGAGCCGTGGAGTGGCGGCAATCCGAACCGGCGGAGAGCTCCCTTTTGCTAGTCAGGCTCATTCTCAACTCTCCGCGTTCTTTGACGAGTCCCGAGTCCCACCGATGCCCTGCACATGGGCTGCTGTCTTCTGGTACGGACTCGCCAGCATGCACGACGGGCCGTGCTCGTCCCAGCGCAAAGCGCTGCTCGATGCGCCGAGAGAACAGTTGAGTACTTGACCACCTGGCGGAATCACGGGCGCCTCTGAACGTGGCAATCCCCGTTTCCAAGGAAGGCACGGCGTGATGCCGTGCCTTCCTTGGATGACCTGAGGACTCTGGGACTACTGAGCCAGGTCGTAACTCCCAGGATGGGCGAAGGAACTGTCGATGGTCTGCAGCTGGGTGCAGTACTGAGTTCCTCCTCCATTTGTGTGCACAGAGCAGCTCCAGTTGCCATTGTGGCCGGTGCCGTCACCGTAGGCGGTGCTGTCCTGCATCTGGCCCGTGCCGGCCGTGCCGGACACGATGAGGTTCCAGGAGCCGCCACCGCTCGGGTTCCAGATGTACAGGCCGTCCAGCCAGCTCGTCGAAGTGCAGTTACCCAGTCCGGAGAAGTAGGAGTCTTGACAGGTCGCTGCCGGAATTGTCACGTTCCCGTTCGCCACGTCTGCCGACGGCGAGACAGTAAGGGTCAGCGTCTGGGTGGCCGTTTTGCTGTTTGCGTCGGTCGCCGTGACGATAATCGAGTACGTCCCGTGAGCGGTTCCGGTGCCGACCGTGAGAACGCCGGTGGCGGAGGCAATCGTCACCCCGGTGGGTTGGCCCGAGATCGAGAAGGTCACCGGAAGGGTCCCCCCGGTCGTGGTGAAGGCGAAGGTTCCGCCCTGCCCTGACGTAACCGTGTCGGTGCCACCGGCGTCCGTGAAGGTAGGCCCGCCGCCGCCGCCACCACCGCCGCCACCGCCAGCGGGTGCACCGATCGCAATGTCGTTGCCGACATTGTTCAGTGTGTTGCTGACCGTGTGGCCGAGGAACGTGAGCGCGCCGATCGCGACGACTGCGATCAGGGCGAGGAGGAGGGCGTACTCGACCAGGCTCGCACCCGTTTCGTCGCGGTTGGTGAACCGGACGCGAAGGCGTCGGGCACGTTGCCCGGAACTCGCCCTCTTTCTCTGAGATATCCGTTGACTGAACATGTGTTGCTCCCTTTCATAGATTTGCCGTGCATTCGATGTGGACGACCTAGTGATCCGAACTGTTCCGTGATCCGGTACAAACGCGCTGAATCGGGCCACCATCGGCGCCTCGAGGCGCCGATGGTGCCGACTCGCTACGGGGTGTTCTGGATCGTGTTACCGACGTTGTTGAGGGTATTGCTGACCGTGTGGCCGAGGAACGTGAGCGCGCCGATTGCGACGACTGCGATCAGAGCGAGGAGGAGGGCGTACTCGACCAGGCTCGCACCCGTTTCGTCCGCACGGTCGATGGCGTCACGGAACCATCCGGTGAGCATCGTCTGCCAGAGCATTAACTGTTTCATGTGTCTTTCCTTCTTTTGTGAGAAAGGCCACCCGGATGGGGGCCAGTGTCCCGTGCAGGCGGGTTCTTGACCAGTGTGCTCGGACCCTGGCGAAGTTTCCATGGGCCGTTCGGCTCATTTTCGGCGTGTCTGGCCGAAATAGACCTATTTGGTGGTCTGAGGACTACGTCAGGCGCACGATACCGAGTCGCACCGCTTGGAGGACGGCCTGGGTGCGATCCATCGCGTCGAGCTTTTTGTAGATGTGGGCGAGGTGGTTCTTCACGGTTTTCGTACTGATATAGAGCTCGGATGCCACCTGTGACGTCGAGGCGCCCGCAGCGAGAATTCGAAGTACTTCGACCTCCCGGCGGGTCAGCGCGTGGTCCGTCGTCCCACGTCCCCGGTCAGCGGCGAGAAAGGACTTCGCCAATTCTTTGGACAGCACAGTCTCACCAGCCGCCACGGCCGACACGGTGTCAACAATCTCGGCAGTCGTGCAGTCCTTGACGAGGTAGCCGACCGCGCCGGCTCCAAGGGCCTCGCGCAGCGTTGCGCCGTCCGCGAACATCGTGAGCATCACGACCGCGACACCGGGCGCCCGGGCACGGAGCTGTCGTGTTGCCTCGACGCCGTCTTGAACGGGGAGCGAAACGTCCATCAAGACGACGTCGGGCAGCAGTTGCGCTGAAAGCTCCACCGCTTCGGCCCCGTCGCTGGCTTCGCCAACGACATCGAGGCCGTACGCCTCGAGCGAGCGACGCAGCCCGTCTCGCAGCACTGTGTGGTCGTCGGCGAGAAGCACGCGGAGCGCGGTCATTTGAACTCGATCCGCAGGCGAACCGTGGTGCCCTGCCCCGGCGTCGACGAAATCGCGAGTGACGCGCCGATCGCGTCCGCGCGTTCTCGCATACCGAGGATGCCGTACGCGTTGCGCCGTAGGGGCGCGGTCGCTGCCGTCCCATTTCCGTCGTCGACGACCTCGAGTTGGGTTCCGCCCGATTCACACCGCCAACGCACGGTGATGGTGAGCGCATCGGCGTGTCGCTCTGCATTCAAGATGGCCTCTTGGGCAATCAGCCAGGCTTCGCGTTCAACGATCGGCCCGAGACGGCGCGAGCTCGTGTGCTCGAAGACGGTCGACACGCCTGAACGCTCCTCGACGCGAGTCAAAAGACGCGCGAGCGCGGCCTCGACATCGAGATCCTCGGAAGTTTCCATCCGCAAGTCCGAGAGCTTCTCTCGGATGTCGGCCGAGACGAGACGTATTTCCGCTGCGAGCGACGCGAGTTCGGAGCGGAGCTCTGGGAGTGGGACTAGAGGGCGGTCGGCGCCGACTTCAGCCCCGACGCGGTCGAGCGAAAGTGCGACGAATGCGAGTGCCTGGCCGGCGCGATCGTGCAAATCGCGCGCGATGCGACCTCTCTCCTCGTCCGCGCCGAGCGTACGCAGTCGACGAAACCACCGCGCATTGTCTATCGCCAGACCGGCGTGCTGGGCGACATCCGCTACGACGTTAACATCGAGTTCGCTAAACGGGGGGCTGTTCTGTAGGCGCTCGATCGCGAGCAGCCCGACGAGGGATTCACGTGCCCAAAGAGGGATGTACAGCCCCGAGCTCGTTCCCGCGCCGAGTCCGTCCCCAGGCTCGAGTCGCTCGCGTCGCACGGGACCGAGCGAGCGCGCCGCCTCGCGAAGAGCCGTCGGAAGCTCTTCGTCCGAAAGCGATACGGGCAGCTGCACGCCCTCGGCGACCGCGACCCTCCAGGAGCTCGCGCTGCGTTCGGCAGTTGGGTCACGCAACAAAAGAGCGACAAGCTGCGGTTGCAGCAGGTCGCGCAACCGCGAAACTGTCTGTGCGAGCACGCCGCGGAGGCTGACCGAGCCCGGCAGCGACGCTGCGCGTGCATGCAGCTCGAGCAGGAGGTTATTGACCTCGCTCAGACTGCGGAGACGCTCGAGTTCAGTGACCGATTCATTGTGAGCGGGCCGCAGTAACCATCGACTATAAGCACCGAGAAGGCAAATGAGTGCGAGCAAGCCACCACGTTGGGCTGCCGCGTATCGGTCCGAGGCATCGAAGCCTCCGACTGCCCACGAAGCGAGCACTGCGACGCCTGCTGTGGCCGGCGCAAGCAGGGCGACCGCGGCACCGATTCCCAGTCCAGCGAGGAGGAGGCTTGCTCCGAGGCTCAACAGGAACGGCGAAGCGGCGAGCCCGGTCCATCCCACGAGGCCAGCGCCGAGGAATGCGTCAAGCGTGACCTCGATAAGCGTCCGCCGAGCCGTGCGTCCCAGGTGAACCGGCCAGAGCGTGCGAAGGATGGAATAGACGAGCAACATCGAGGCGGCGATGATGTCCCTTCGCGAAGGTGCGGACGCGAGCATGGTGAGCACCGAGAGCGAGAAACCAGTCCAACGCAGCGCGACGATCAGCTCGTCGATTCCCCAGTCGCCACGGCCGAGTCGCGGGGGAGGATGTGACGCGTCGCCAATCCAACGACCGAGCGCGCCGCTCCGCCTAGTGAACTGCATGCGGCGTCGCGTCAAGGTGTGGTCCTCCGATCGGGCCGAGCTGTGCGGAGCGCGTCGGCGGGCACCGGCGCGTCGGGCAACCGCGTCAACCGCGTCAACCGCGTCAACCGGACATTAGACGCGAGAGAGTCGGGATCATCGGTTCTCCGTTGGGTGGTGGTCCTCGCCTTATCGCCTTCCGACCTTGTCGCCACGGTGTTCCTTGACTTTCGGGTCAGGTTACTGTAAATATTGTCTGCCATGAGCGCCGACGCGGTCGACGAGTCCGGCGCCAGTTCGAGCGCGCATGAGCGTTCTCGAGCCAACGACGCGAGTCGACCCGTAGGATCGCGACTTCGATTCCATCCAGCGATCATCGTGATCATCGGGGCGTGTGCGGCGCTCTTTCATCAGATCATGCACGTCGGGCTCTCGGGTGACATCTATTTCCACTGGGCGGCAGGCGTGTGGATGCTCGATCACCACAGTGTCATCCGAACCGACGTGTTCTCGTACACCGTGGCGGGTCGTCACTGGCTCGCCGACGAATGGGGCTACGAAGTCGCGCTCGCATGGCTGGTCCGCACTTTCGGCGCGGGGAGCTTCTGGTTGGTCTCTGCGGGTAGCTGTAGTGCGGCGGTGCTCCTCGGTGCAGCGACATGGCGTCGAGCGGGGGCGGCATGGCTGTGGATCGCGGCGCTTTCGGCTCTCGCGGCTGGCGGCTTGGTGGAGGGTCTCGCCGTGCGACCGCAGGATCCGAGCTACATGTTTTTCGCCGCGGAGCTATTTCTGTTGTCGCTCGCACGCGGACGGACGCGCTGGCTCATCGCGTTACCGCCATTGCTCCTCGTGTGGGCAAACGTCCATGGCAGCTTCTTGCTCGGTCTCGGCGTGTTGGGGCTTGAAGTACTCTGGTCGGTCCTCCCCGATTTCCCGGGCCGGCTTCGGCTCTCGCGCCGTCTGCCGACGCGTCCCATTGCGGCGACCGCGGCATTTTCGATCGGAGCGACGTTCGTCAATCCCCATGGTGTCGCGCTCTTGGGCTACGCGCTCCGCGTGAGCTCCTCGACCGAGCTCACATCGCTAATCCAAGAATGGCAGTCACCGAACTTTCATGGATTGCTCGTACTGTTCCTCGTGGTGGGACCGCTGCTCTGGCTAATCGGCACGCTCGGATGCTCGGATCGTCCACTAGCGCTCGAAGATGTCGTCATCTCCTTTGTACTGCTTGTCGCGACACTGCACGCGGTCCGTTTCCTTCCGTATCTCGTGCTCGCCTGGTGCGCTGTGTTGAGCCGGGCAACCCCTTCGCGGACGGAGTCGATCCGACCATCACTTCTCAGCCTTCCGATCGCGATCGTCCTCGCCGTTGCCCTTGTCGCGGGTCCTCATATCGCTGCCGGCGCGCCGGCGCAAGGTCAGAGTGAGAACGACATGCCGGTCGCCGCCGCCGCGTTCGTCCAGCGGCAGCACGGCCGCGTTTTTTCGACTTACTGGTGGGGCGACTACCTGATCCACCTCGGGGTGCCCGTGTTCGTCGACGGAAGGACCGACCTTTACTTCGGTACGGGCATTCTCTCCACGTACGTCGATGTGTCGTCGCTCTACGTTGAACCCGATGCCATCTTCCGCCACTGGGACGTCCAATGGGTGCTCTGGAATCGCTCCAGTGCATTGAGCACGTACCTCCTCAAGGATCACCACTGGAAGCTCGTGCTCTCCTCCGGCGACGCCGAGGTATTCGAGCACCTCGGGCCCTGGTACCCGAGGAGAACCCACTTTAGGCCTCATATTTCTGCAACACCACGAGACGAGATCACAGAACAACACGTTTCCTTGAAAACTAAAGATTTACGCGACGAGACCGACACACAACAACAGTTCGCAAGTTCCTTTTAATCCCAAGGTGCCGGGATCGAGACCCGGGCGGCCCACCAGTAATACCAAGGACTTTCAGAATTCTTCACCAATTCGTGCGGATCAAATCCCTAATTCCGTCCCTCCGAGTTGCTCGAGATCGCGAAGGAGACAAAATCTAACGGCCGACGCTGCGACGAACGAGTGAATCCTTCGTGGATCGATCGTGAGCGGTTCACCAATATCACCCATTGACACAACAACACTTAAGCGAACGTCAAGACAATGTCTCGTTCTCCGATGGCTCAAGGACGGGCTGGTCGAAAAGCGTTAGATATGCGTCGTAGCGATAGACACGATTGCGGCGTTGGCCGGTGACCTCCCTCAGTACGCCCGACGCCTCGAACCTCGAAAGGATGGCATTGGCGGTGGGCTGAGACACACCAACACTCTTTTCGACCCACGCGGCGTTGGCCAAAGGTTGACTGAAGAGTCGATCGAGGACCGCCAGATCGTTGAGCGTGCCCCCGTTCATCTCAAGGGCGCGCCGGTGGGTCTCGCGCATCGCGTGCACCTTCTGGGCCGTCTGCGCCGCCTCGGCGGCAGTCTCACCGATGCCGCGCAGGAAAAAGT
>Ga0208357_1001480_pt1 | contig 16926 bp, 11 predicted proteins | sample NGESurdeep092012_6_FD_184487 | JGI IMG/M metagenome (GOLD analysis project Ga0208357, IMG submission 184487) | Arctic peat soil microbial communities from Barrow, Alaska - NGEE Surface sample F52-2 deep-092012 (SPAdes) | ecosystem: Environmental > Terrestrial > Soil > Wetlands > Peat ... | reverse complement strand
ACGACCAAGCGCGCCGCCGCGCCGCAGGGACAAGGCTTGAATGATTTGTATATCCGTTTCTTCCGCATGGCCGAGCGGCGCATCGTGGAAAAGTCCGGCGAGGGCATCATCAGCTTCATCTCGAATTATTCCTGGCTGGATGGTTTGTCGTTCACCGGAATGCGCGAAAAGTATCTGGAGGTTTTTGATTCCATCACCGTGGACTGTTTGAACGGCGACAAGTTCAAGACTGGCAAGGTTACGCCCGAAGGCAATCCCGACCCCAGCGTGTTTTCAACGGAATCCAACCGCGAAGGCATTCAGGTAGGCACGGCGATTGCCACCTTGATTCGTAGGAGCCGACGTGAGGAGGCTCAAACTAAAAAGAAAAGCAAGAGTCTCCTCGCGTCGTCTCCTACAGGAGAAATTTACTTCCGCCATTTGTGGGGCAAAGACAAGCGCGGGGAATTGCTGGCCACGATCAACGAGCCGCCGAAGAACATTTACACGCGGCTGAAACCGCCGCTGGAAGTCGGCCTGCCGTTCCTGCCGATGAAGACGGAAGCCAGCTATTACAAATGGCCGCTGCTGACGGAATTGTTTCCCGTCTCATTTCCCGGCGTGAAAACCAGCCGCGATGAATTTCTCGTGGACGTGGAAAAGGATGCGCTAGTCAAACGGCTGGAAAAATATTTTGATCCGGAAATCAGCCATGAAGAAATGAAGCGCATTGCTCCGGGCATAATGGATAATTCCGCCCGTTTCAGAGCCGAGATTGTTCGCGATGAACTTCGTCAGCGCGGTTTTCTGAAAAAGAATGTCGTGCGATATTGCTACCGCCCGTTTGATGTCCGCTGGCTTTATTGGGAGCCGGAAACCAAATTGCTCGACGAGAAACGCACGGAGTATTTCCTGCAAATCTTTGAAGGCAATGTTTGGATTGAGGCTCGTCAGAAGCAGACGATGGATAGTTTTGACCGTGGATATTTCACCAAGGTTCTTTCCGATAACTTCGGCAATGGTCTTTCCAATTTCTTTCCGCTCTGGCTCAAACCAAATCCCGATCCGTCATCGTTGTTCGATGCGGTTTCCGACGGAAAACCCAAAGCCAATCTGACCGATGCAGCGGGAGAATTTCTCGCTGACCTGCGCTTTGGCAACAAGCCCGAAGAATTATTTTACCACACGCTCGCCGTGCTTCACTCGACAGAGTATCGCGCGGAAAATTCCGGCGCGTTGCGGCAGGACTGGCCTCGCGTGCCATTGCCCAAATCGCGCGAGGCTTTACTCGCCTCCGCTGAATTGGGAAGACAAGTGGCCGCGTTGCTCGACACGGAAGCGCCAGTTGAAGGCGTCACCAAAGGCAAACCGCATTCGGAATTAAAAACGATTGCCGAGTTGAGTTGTTCCGCTAAATCAGATTTGAAAGTCACCGCCGGCTGGGGACACGCGGGACAAGGCGGCGTGACGATGCCCGGCAAAGGCAAATTGGAAACTCGCCCGTTCATGGCGGAGGAAGCGGCGGCGTTCGGCGTAGGACAGGCGTCGCGCCTGTCTCCATCTCAATCGGAAAAGTTAGAGACAGGCGCGACGCCTGTCCTACCATTGCTCGGCTCCGCCACCCACGATATTTTCCTGAATGAATCCGCCTGCTGGCAGAACGTGCCGGAAAAAGTCTGGGACTACACCATCGGCGGCTATCAGGTCATCAAGAAGTGGTTGAGCTACCGGGAATTTGATCTGCTCGGCCGCCGCATCGCCGCGCTGATTTTGCTCCAGCCGGAACTGGACAAGAATTATCAGGCCGTCAAAGCCGCCACCATTTCTCTCGCATAAAAAGAGGCGCGCCCTTGCGGACGCGCCTTTGTTTTGTTCGCCGGTCATAAACCGGACGCTACAGTTTTATTTCGCCGTTGCTGCGGCGGCTTTCACTTTTGCCGAGAGTTTGGCGCGTTCGGATTTTTTGGTCAATCCGACGGCCTGCGCCTCGTCGCTGTCGTCGCCGAATTGCGCGAGGACCTGCTGCTTGGCTCCGAGCATGGCGTTGTGGAACGTCCATTGCGCGGCCACGTTCGCATCGCGCGCGGTCTGCCAGCCGGCCTCCGCCTGTGCGAAGGCATCGGCGGCGAGTTTGAGCGCGTCGGATGCGGCGTTGAGCTTGGTCAGCGTGAAGGCGGCGTTGGCCGGGGCGTAACCGCCGATCGCGGTCAACGCGGCCAATGCGTCGGTATCGGCCTTCAAAGTGCCGGCGTCAACGAATCTTGTCTGATCTTTTGCCATGATGATTCACCTCCTTTCGTTTTTTGTTTTTTTTCATCCGCAGAAAACGTCGTTGCGGAGAAATGGGTCTGGTAGGGCGGTGCTGCCGTGCCGCCCTTTGGGTGACGGAGCATCGTCGCTCTGCCGAAAAAATTGAGGAAATCTTCGAGAAACAAGGGGTTTTTATGATTGAGCGTCGAAACTGTGCGGGCGCACGGTTGCGCGCCGCTTCCGTTTCGAGAAACTGCGCTTCCGTCGGATGAAACGGGCGTTCCGTCTGGCCGCACGCTGCTTCCGTGCGGACTGGCGGGATTTCCGTTTTTGCAAACGGAAGAGGCGTTGCGCCGGACGGATTCGCCGTCCTGTCAAACGCTGTTACAGATTGTTTGCCCGCTGTTGCGGTCTGGCATGAGATCAGAATCATGCGGCGAGACTACGCGGGGAGGTTGGACAAAAGCCGTCCAAGCCATGAAATAATTTCGGGGGTGCGGAACGGCAAGGTCAACCCGTATTCCGCGCTTTCCGCGCTGAACTTGCAAACGGCTCCAAATTCGGCTTTAATGGTTGCAGGATGTTACGACTGGCCTGCCTGTTTTTGATCATCGAAATCGCCTTGACCACGCGGATGACGTTCGGCGCGGAATCCGCCGAGGTCAACATGGATTACGTCGAGCAACGTGCCCTTGAACGCGCGCAAAAGCCGTTCCACTCGCCGCGCGCCGATCTGCCGAAAGTCCTGCGGCAGGACAGCCTCGACTACGACAAATACCGCGAAATCCGTTTCCGGCGCGACAAGGCGTTGTGGACGGCGGACGACCTGCGATTTCGCGTCGAATTTTTCCATCCGGGCTATATTTACCTTGAGCCCGTGCATATCAATGAATTTACTGCGACGCACACGCAGCCGATCCGTTTCGTGCAGGATTTTTTCGATTACGGCAACCTCGACATCGCGAACCAGATTCCGTCCAAGACCGGTTACGCGGGCTTCCGAATTTTGAATGAGTTGAACGCGACGAACCGCTGGGACGAACTCGGCGCGTTTCTCGGCGCGAGCTATTTCCGGTTGCTCGGCAAGAACCAGCGTTACGGCGAATCCGCGCGCGGGCTGGCGCTGGACACGGGTGAATCAAGCCTGCCGGAGGAATTTCCCATCTTCACCGACTGGTGGCTCGGCAAGCCGCAGAAGGACGACACGGGGTTGACGCTTTACGCCATCCTCGACAGCACGAATTGCACGGGCGCGTATGAATTTCACATCCATCCCGGCGTGACGACGGTGGCGGACATTGACGCGGTGCTGTATTTTCGCGAGCCGAAGGTGATTGATCCGACCGGCACCGACGTGCAGCCGGTCAAGACCATCGGCCTGGCGCCGCTGACGAGCATGTTCTGGTTCGGCAAAAATTCCGAGCGCCAGTTCGACGATTACAGGCCGGAAGTCCACGACAGCGACGGCCTGCTCGTGAAAATGGGCAATGGTGAGACGCTCTGGCGTCCGCTCGACAATCCCGCCGTGATGCGCCACCAGATTTTTTCCGCGCCGGACATCAAGGGCTTTGGCCTGTTGCAGCGCGAACGCAATTTTGCGGCGTATCAGGACAGCTTTAATTTTTACCAGCTTGAGCCGAGCGTGTGGGTCGAGCCGCGCGGAGACTGGGGCGCGGGTGATTTGCACCTCGTGGAATTGAGCACGGCATACGAGGGGCTGGACAACATCGTCGCGTTTTGGGATCCAAAGAACAGGCCCGCGCCGCTGAAGCCATTCCGGTTCGGCTACACGCTTTACTGGCAGATGGGCGAGGCGGACGTGAAACTTTCGGAAAACCGCGTGGTTTCAACGCGCATCGGCCTCGACCCGACCTGCGCGGACTGCCGCCAGATCGTGATTGATTTTAAGGGGCCGAAGCTCGACGCCATTCATGAAGACAGTCCGCCACAGGCCATCGCCAATTGCAGCTTCAACGCCGTGATCTTGAACAACCAGGTCATCCGCTGTGCCGAACTGGGAACGTGGCGCGTAGTTTTGAAAATTCAGCCCAAGCCAGGGAACATTGATCCCGTTGACCTGCGCTGCACGCTGCAACGCGGCACGAACATCTTGAGCGAGACATGGACCTACCAATGGAGTCCGCCGTGACCCCCGCGATTTTGCCCGACGCCTCCGGACGGCTCGCCGGACGCCCGCTTGAGGAGTGGAACGCCGCCTATGCGAAGGTGGAAAATTATTTCCACGCGCTGCGCATCCGCAACAAGGTGCTGCTCGGCGACCTTGTCCTGCGCGTGCTCGAACGCGCCCAGCGCCGCGCGCCCGCCGAGCCGGAGCGTTCCGCCACGCAGCTCGCCGCCGAGGAAATGGACCGCATCGTGACCGAATGGTTTTCCGAAGTGTTGCAATCGCCGCCGACGAAGGCCGACAACTCTCTCTCCACGCGCGGACGGCTGGCGTTGCTGCTCGCGGATATGCCCGGCCGATGGCAGGAACAATTTCTGCGCCCCGGCCCCTGGCCGGAGGAATTCACCAGCGCCATGCGCGAAGCGTTTTTGCGCGCCGGGCCGGATTTCCAAATCTCGAAAATGACGCCGCGCCCGCTCGATCTCGGCCCGATCACCGCGCTCTCAAACTTCGGCAGGCTGCCTTACGTCCGCATGGCGCTGGCGTGGGCCGGGTTCGCGATGCTGCTGATCGTGCTTTTCCGGCTGACCCACGGAGGCTTCGAGCAGTTGGTCGGCTGGCTGGGGCGGTTCAATCATTGACATGGCCGATGACCCGACCATTTCCGTTGTCGCGGCTCCACGGTTCAGGCGCGCGTGGCGGCTCTTCATTTTTTATTCTTTGGCGCTGCTGCTCACCGGCCTGGTCTCGCTGATTTTCGCCGATTTGCTCTGGCGCACCGGCTGGTCGGCCTCGCGCACGGTTTTGCTGGTGCTGTTCGTGATATTGTTTTTGTTTGCATCCATCGGCTGCATGCACGGCGTGTTCGGTTTTTTCCTGCGGACGTTTGGCGACGGCCGCCGCATCACGAACCTGAAAAATTACCGCGACAAGAACATTGACGGCATCAGCACGGCAATTGTCTTTCCGATTTACAACGAGGACATCGTGCGCGCCTATGAAGGCCTGCGCGCGACTTATGAATCGCTCGCCAAAACCGGGCAGCTTGAGCGCTTCGACTTTTTCATCTTGAGTGACTCGACCGACCCGGACAAATGGGTCGAGGAAGAACGCCGCTGGTTCGAATTGATCCGCGAACTGGACGCGCTCGGCAAAATCTATTACCGCCGCCGCCTCGACAACGAAGGCCGCAAAAGCGGCAATGTCCGTGACTTCCTCAACGCCTGGGGCCGCCGCTACCGCTACTTCATGGTGTGCGACGCCGACAGCGTCATGCGCGGTGAAACGCTCGTCAACCTGGTGAAACTGATGGAAGCGCATCCGTCCGCCGGCCTGATTCAAACCGTTCCGGCAACTGTCAACGCGGAGAGCTTGTTCGGACGCATCCAGCAGTTCGCCAACCGCCTTTACGCGCCGGTGTTCATCGCCGGGCTGAATTACTGGGCGCTCGACCTCGGAAATTACTGGGGGCACAACGCCATCATCCGCACCGAGCCGTTCATGCAGTTCTGCGATCTGCCGCAACTGCCCGGACGCAGGCCGTTCGGCGGCCAGATTTTGAGCCACGATTTCGTCGAGGCCGCGCTTATGTCGCGCGAAAACTGGGAAGTCTGGTTTGCCTACGATCTCGAAGGCAGCTACGAGGAAGCGCCGCAGGCGATGATTGAAAACGCGCAGCGCGAACGCCGCTGGTGCCAGGGAAACTTGCAGCATGGCCTCGTCCTTTTTGCAAAGGGGCTGCGCGGCGCGAGCCGGCTGCATTTGATCCTGGGAATCTGCGGCTACCTCGCCGGCCCGCTGTGGCTGGCGTTTCTGGTCACGTTCAACTGGATTTACTGGTATCAGGAATACACCGGCCTCTCGAACATTCCGGTGCAGGCGTTCACGCCCTACTTGAGCGGCTTGAGCGGCACGGCGCACGCGCTGCTCATATTCGTCATCTGCATGGTCGTCATCATGCTGCCGAAACTTCTCGCGCTCATAGACCTCGCAAATGACTGGCCGCGAAGAAAGCAATTTGGCGGGCTTGGCCGTGCAACAATTAGCGTCGCCGGCGAAACCGTTTTTTCCACGCTGCACGCGCCGCTGCTGATGCTCTGGCACACGCGCTTCGTCGTCACCAATTTTCTCGGCATCAGCGTCGGCTGGACGACGCAAAAACGCGCTGCCGGCGGCACGACCTGGCTCTATGCGCTCCAGCGGCATTGGGGACACACGCTCATCGGGCTGGTTTGGGGCGCGTTGATGTGGTGGGTTGAACCGATATTGTTCTGGTGGTTCACGCCCGTGCTCGCTGGCATGGCGCTTTCCATCCCGTTGAGCGTGCTGACCAGCCGCCGCAGCCTCGGCGCTCGCACGCGCGCTGCCGGATTGTTTCTCACGCCGGAAGAAATCAAGCTGCCGGACGAATTGCTTTCACTGCGGTCGAACCTGAAAATCCATGAACTCACCGGCGACAATTCCCCGCGCCCGCCCCATGCCGGACTGGCCGAGGCGATGCTTGATCCCTACGTCAACGCCATCCACGTCTCGCTGCTGCGCGAGAAACAGTTCAATCCGGCCTATGCCGAGCAGTTGACAAAACTTGGCGTCGGCGGCGATGGTGTGCAGGCGCTAGGCGAAAAGCTTCTGGCCGAAGGGCCTGACAAATTGAGCGCAACCGAACGGTTGCTGGTCATGGCCGACCAGCGCGTGATGGTCTGGTTGCACCAGCAATCGTGGCAGCGCCCGGGCGAAACACTCGCGGCGTGGTGGCGCGGCGCGATTTTGGATTACAGCCGCCGCGATTAGATTTCCCGGCATTGGGCAATGAACTTTCCGCGCCAAAAATTTGTCCTGTCCGGCTGATGCCAGTCACAAAACAAAATGCCGGCGCACCCGTGTTGGATAGATTGGGCGTTTTGATTGCGGGCGAAATCGCCCCAATTGCGATTCTGCTTGCGCTTTTTCTAAAGCATTAAGCGCTGTCTCAATTGATACTTTTACCTTTTTTTGGTCTAAAATAATATGTAAATAATTACGGTTTAACATTTTATATTTTTGTCACCATAACTGGTGACTCGCAGGTGACAGGACTTTTGCTAGATTGGTAACGTCGTTGATGCACAAATGCAGTGTTCCGTGTGTGTTGTGAGGCGTATGTCTGCGGCGCCGCGTTGATGACGCTGAAAATTTAGTGTTCAGTTCTCATTGGGAGCCGGAGTAGTGTCCGGCTCCCTTTTTTGTGCCGGCGGTCCAAAGGGTTTTCAATTCGCAAATCAGAAAGCAGAAAGGAACCGGACTAATTCGCCGCCGTCAGCCGGATGATTTCGCGCAACGGCGTCCGCAGTTTGAATTTCACGAAGCGTTCCAGTTTTTCCACGCGCGGTTTGCGGCGGCGCATGTCGTCGAAGCCCGGCGCATAAGCCTGGTCGTAGGGAATCAGTTGAATTTTTGATTTTGAGCAGAGCGTTTTCACCACGAGCTGCGCCAGTTCGAGCATGGAAATTTCCTCCGTGCCGCCGATGTTGAAAATTTCGCCGCGCGCCTTTTCACAATTTTGCAAGCGCACCAGCGCCTCCACCACGTCATGCACGAAGCCGAAGCAGCGCGTTTGTCTGCCGTCGCCGAACACTTTCAGCGGTTCGTTCTTTTTCGCCGCCGCGATGAAGCGCGGCAGCACCATGCCGTAGCGCCCGGTCTGGCGCGGGCCGACGGTGTTGAACAGCCGCGCGATGGTGACGGGCAGTTTTTTTTCACGCGCGTAGGCGAGCGCGAGAAATTCGTCGGTGAGCTTCGAACAGGCGTAGCTCCAGCGCGATTGTCCAGGCGGGCCGATGAGCAAATCGTCGTCCTCGCTAAACTCCGGCTTCGCGCTCTTGCCATAAACTTCCGAGGTGGAGGTCAGCAGCAGCGGCGTGGAATTTTTCGCGGCGGCTTTCAGTAAAATTTCCGTCTCGTGAAAGCTCGTTTCCAAAACGTGCAGCGCGGATTTGACAACGAGTTCCACGCCGACGGTTGCCGCGAGATGAAAAATAAATTCCGCATTCGCCGCGAGCCTTGGCAAATCCTTGCACCTGGAAATTTTAGAGCGGACAATTTTCAATCGTGGATTTTTTTTGACGGCACCCAGATTTTCCAGGCTGCCGGTTGAGAAATCGTCAATAACGACAAAGGTTTTGCCGGCATTTAACAATCGCTCGACCAAATGCGAGCCGATGAATCCCGCACCGCCGGTGACCAAAATGAAGGAGCGCGGGCGGCCCGCCTGCGTGATGTGAAATTTGGAACTCGCGGGCGAGCCGCCCGCGCTCCTGTCTGCTGCGGAGCTTTGGGAAAAATGTCTCGGCCTTTTCATTTCAATGCGTTGGCGATGGCTTCGGCCAGTTTCTGGCGGTATTCCGGGGTTTCAATCAATTTTGCCTCCGCCGGGTTCGACAAGTAGCCGCCTTCGACCAAAATCGCCGGGCGGTTTTGTCCGCGCAGAACTGTGTCAAACCGCGAGCGGCGGACGCCGTGATCTTCCATGCCCACCGCGTGCAACAATGCGCTGTGAACCTGGATGGCGAGCCGGATATTTTGCGCGTCAAAGGTGTTGTTTGGAAGAATATCCGACCAATTGTCCCCGAAATCGCGCGTCAAAGTTGACGGCATTCCCGTCGGCGTGAGGCAATAGGTTTCCAGGCCGCCGGCTTTTTCATTCCGTTTGCCGGTCTTTTTATCCTGGTTTGTCGAATTGAAATGCAGGCTGATGAACACATCCGCATGATGCGCCTCGGCGAACACGACGCGGTCCGCGTTGGTCACATACACGTCGCTCGTCCGCGTCAGAAAAACTTTCCAGCCCTCGGCTTCAAGCAGCGGCTTGAGGCGTTTCGCCCAGTCGAGCGTGAATTCCTTTTCAAACGGCCCGTCCTGAACGCTGCGTGCGTATGTGCCGCGGTTGCTGCCGCCGTGGCCGGGGTCAATCACGATGACTCGGTTGGTTTTTGGAAATGTCAGCGGCGGCCCGCAAATCAGCGGCTCCAGATTTTTCTGCAAATCCAGTTCGTTCAGGAAAATTTCGCCGTCAATGAACTCCGGCGCGAAGCCGAGGTTGATTTCAACTCCGTTCCAGGTCGCTTCGAGGCTGCCGATGCCCAGAACCATCACGCCGTAGCCCGAACCGATCGCGTAAGTTGTCGTCGGCGAATCGGAAATACGGTGCGGCCTGCCGGTTTTGTGTTCCTCCGCCCAGCTTTCGAGCGAAGTCCATGCCGCAACCGGCGCGGCGGACGCGGGTGTTGGAACAACCGCTGGCGGCGGATTTGATTTGACCGTTGGAATGACCGGTTTGTTCGTCTGAATGACGGCTGGTTTTACAGCCGCGTTTGTTTCCGGCCAGTCCAGCGGATATTGCGGCGGAGCCGTCGAGCAACCCGCCAGAAAGAACAGCGCGCAAAAAATGATTCCCATTGATTTGGACACGCGCCAATTGTGCGGAACGAAATGGAGGACTCAAGCCGTTTCCTCATTTACGATTGATGAGTTACGATTTACGATTTCTTCCAGATTGAAAATTCTCGTCGCCATCACCGGAGCCAGCGGCGCGCTTTACGCGCAGCGGCTGTTGGACAATTTGAATCCGCGCGAACACGAAATCCACGTCGTGCAAAGCAACTACGCGCAACAGGTCATCGCCGAGGAATTGCCCGGCGGCCTGAAACTGCCGGATGGCGTGAAAATCCACGGCTTGAAAAGCATGAACGCGCCGTTCGCCAGCGGCTCGAATCCACCGGACGCGATGGTCGTGATCCCCTGCACGATGGGCACGATGGGCCGCATCGCGCACGGCTACAGCGAGGATGTTTTGCTGCGCGCGGCGGACGTGACGCTGAAGGAAAAACGGAAATTGATTTTAGTCCCGCGCGAAACGCCGTTGAGTTTGATCCACGTCAAAAACATGGAATTACTTTTGTTGGCTGGCGCAATTATTTTGCCGGCGAATCCGAGTTTTTATTCCGGCGCGGATTCCGTCGTGCAAATCGTGGACACCGTTGTCGCGCGCGTGCTCGACCACATTGGAATCCCGAACCAGATCGCGCCGCGCTGGGCCGAGGAAAAGGAATGAACGAGGATGGAGGATGGAAGATTGAGGATGGCAAACTAACAACATTGAAACCGTATGGTAATCATCAGAAGTTTTCGAGATTTGCGGGCATATCAACAGGCGAGAAGCGAGGCTGGCAAAATTTTTGAAATGACTAAAACTTTTCCGAAGGAAGAAAAGTTTTCAATGACGGATCAAATCCGCCGCTCATCGCGTGCCGTAAAATCAATGATCGCGGAAGCCTGGGGTCATCGTCGTTACCGGGCTGCCTTTATAAGTAAATTGACCGATGCCATTGGCGAAGCAACTGAAACTCAATCGTGGCTGGACGACGCTTTAGACTGCGGCTACATCAATTCCGTCCAACATCAGAACTTCGATGCGGCTTGGCAATCCACTGGCGGAATGATTGCCAACATGATTATGAAAGCCGACGACTTTTGTCCAGGTGTGCATTAAAAAATGTCTTCGCCATCCTCCATCTTCCATCCTCTATCCTCGCTGCGGAAATGGGGCAGCTTTGTCCGCTTCACGCACACGGTTTTCGCGCTGCCGTTCGCGCTGGCGGCAATGCTCGTGGCCGCGCGCGACAATCGCGGCTGGCCGGGCTGGAAAACTTTCGGGCTGATTCTTGCCGCGATGGTTTGCGCACGGACCTGTGCAATGACGTTCAACCGGATTGTGGATAGAAAATTTGATGCGCTGAATCCGCGCACTGCCGGCCGTCATTTGCCAGCCGGAACAATTTCATTGGCGAGCGCCGTTGCGCTGTGCGGGCTGTCGGCAGCGGGTTTGATCGCGGCCAGCTGGTTTCTGAATCCGCTGTGCTTTTATCTTTCGCCGGTGGCGCTGGCGATGGTTTGTTTTTATTCGCTCACGAAACGGTTCACAGATTACACGCACGTTTTTCTCGGCATCGCGCTCGCGCTCGCGCCCGTCGGCGCGTGGCTGGCGGTGCGCGGCGCAGATGTTTCCGTTTCGGAAATTTTACAGATGACCGCGCTCGCGTGCGCCGTGATTTTATGGCTCGTCGGTTTCGACATCATTTACGCGATGCAAGATTACGAGTTCGACAAATCGCACGGCCTGCGCTCGCTCGTCGTCGCGTGGGGGCCGCGCAACGCGCTGGGCGCCGCGTTTCTGGCGCACATGGCGATGTGCGGACTGCTGCTCGCGTTCGGATTGCTCTGCCATTTTCGCATCGCGTATTTCATCGGCTGGCTGATCATCGTCGGCTGCCTCGTGCTGGAACATTGGATCGCGCGCCGCCGCAGCTTGAACTGGATCAACCTCGCCTTCTTCCGTCTCAATGCGCTCGTCGGCGCAGTTTTTCTGATTGTCGTGGCGGCGGAGGTGATTTTCCAAGGCGGATTCAAATTGCGCTAGACTCACGCAAAGCGCAAAGAGAATTCATTTGAAAAAATCCTTTGCGTCTTGGCGTCTTTGCGTGAGACGAAATTTTTGTAACGTTCCGCCGGTTTTGCTTCTGATGGAGGCATGGACACGGTAAAATCGAATCAGCCCATGCCCGACGGTAAGAAATGTCCGCAATGCGGCACGCCGCTCCCCGCCGGCGCGCTGGCCGGACTTTGTCCCTCCTGCCTGCTCAAGGCCGGCGCGGCGGCGGACACCGTCACCGGTGCCAAACAGCCGCCGTTCAATCCGCCGCCCGTTGCCGAGCTGGCCGCGAAATTTCCCCAGCTCGAAATTCTTGAACTCATCGGTCAAGGCGGCATGGGTGCGGTCTATAAGGCGCGGCAGCGGCAGTTGGATCGCATCGTGGCGCTGAAAATCCTGCCGCCCGGCATTGGTGATGAACCGGCGTTTTCCGAGCGCTTCGCCCGCGAGGCGAAGGCGCTGGCAAAGTTAAATCACCCGAACATCGTGACGCTCTATGAGTTTGGTAGCAGCGGACGTGAGTCCGCTCAAATTGAACATCAGGTTGCCCAAGGAAGTCAAAGCCGACTCACGTCGGCTGCTACGCCGATTTATTTCTTCCTCATGGAATTTGTGGACGGCGTGAACCTGCGCCAGTTGTTGCAAGCCGGACGAATTTTCGCGCGCGAGGCGCTGGCCATCGTGCCGCAGATTTGCGACGCGCTGCAATTCGCGCACGACCAGGGCATCGTCCATCGCGACATCAAGCCGGAAAATATTTTGCTCGACCGGCGTGGGCGCGTGAAGGTGGCGGATTTTGGGCTGGCGAAAATTGTGGGTGATGTAGGACAGGCGTCGCGCCTGTCACAAACTTCAGAGAAATCCGCGCCTCAAGGCGGACAGGCTGAAAAAACGGAGACAGGCGCGACGCCTGTCCTACGCGATCTCACCGACGCGGGTAAGGTGATGGGCACGCCGAACTATATGTCGCCGGAGCAAAAGGAAAATCCCGGCGAAGTGGACAATCGCGCGGACATTTACGCACTGGGCGTCGTTTTCTATCAAATGCTGACCGGCGAACTGCCCGGCAAGAAAATCGCGCCGCCATCAACGAAAGTTCAGATTGACGTGCGGCTGGATGAAATTGTTTTGCGCGCGCTGGAAAAAAATCCCGAACTTCGCTACCAGCAGGTCAGCGAAGTCAAGACATGCGTGGAGAACATTCTGACCAATCCAATAAATCAGCCATTACCTTCAAAAATAAGCAAGCCTATGAACTCGAACCTCAAAAAGAACACAGACATTGCCATAGTTGTATTGACCATAATCGTCTGCATCATCGCTGGCTGGTTTATTTTCCGGAAACCGGCGCACTCGCCAGGATTGGTAAGCAAACTCAATCTTGAACCTGCCGCTTCCGCCGAAACTTGGTCGCCCACGCTCGCGCCGGGCGAGAAGCCGGACCTGCAAAAAATTCTGGACGATGCAAAAACCTTGATGGATCAAGGCCGTTACGAAGAATCGTTGCAGCGACACATCTGGCACTTCAACCATGCGGCGGAATTTGGCGACTCGTATCAAAGTGTCGTCCGCCTGACCTCCGGGCTTTCGGATTGGGAAGAATTGGGACGACGCTACCCGAAAGCGAAGCAGGCGCTGATCGAAATCAGGGACAGCCGGACGCAACAGCTTGCCGCCGGGCAGGGCTATTCCGAAATGTTCCATGAGGTGCAGGCCATCAATCACGAACTGCAAGACGACGATGCGACGGTGTTGCTCTTCAAAACCATTTACGCGAAGGATCCCAAACTGGCCGGACAAAATTATTTTTGGGTGGAAGACTTGTTGCTGCAAAAAGGAGAATACGATTTGCTGTTGGATTGCATGGGCGATCCGCAGGCGCACTTCGAGTCCGCCCGCCGTGGTTTTGAGATGCAAATCGAATCGCAGCAACGCATGGCGGAAATGCGGAAAAAATATCCCGTGCCGACGCCGCCGTTTGCCGGCGCGTTCCACCCGCCCGACATGGGGCAGATGGCGACGAATAACTTTATCGGACAGGTCCGCAAACTGGTTGAAATCCTCGTGGCCACGGATCACAAGGCCGACGCGGAAAAAATTCAAGGCGAAGCGTTGGGAGTTTTGGACGACGCACGATTGAAATCGGCGGTGAGCGATGCGGAAAGACAAATCCAGAAGCGCGCCACTTCAAAATCAGTTTCCCCATCAACAGTGCCGGTATCAAAACCTGCTGACGTGCGCGAGGCCGAAGCCACGCTTGCCGAATTGAAAGTTGATTTTAGCACCAATAATCCAGCAGTTCAAAGACAGTCCGCCCGAATCAAGGAATTGGAACGTCTGACGCGCGAAGAACCAAACGCACCCACCGACGTGCGGGGGGCAAAAGTGAAACTGGCGGAACTGCGCGTTGATCTTGGCGAACAAAACCCGACTGTTCAAACAGCACTGGCCCGCGTGAACGAACTTGAGCGAATGACAAAAGAAGAACCCGGCGCGCCTGCAGATTTGCGTGAAGCCAAGGCGCATCTCGCGGAGCTGCGCGTGAATTATGGCGAACAAAACCCAGTCGTTCAGGAAGCATTGGCCAGAATAAAAGTTTTAGAGCAAAAGTAATTTGACCTCCGAACATTCCAGTCATCCGACGTCCGCGCCGGGCGATGTCTTTGCCACGACGCACTGGACGGTCGTGCTCGCGGCGGGCAAGCGCTCGACGCCGCAAGCCGGTTTGGCGTTGGAGGAACTTTGCCGCACTTATTGGTTTCCGCTTTACGCCTACGTCCGGCGGCGCGGCCACAACAAGGAGGACGCGGAGGATTCCGTGCAGGCGTTCTTTGCGCGGTTTCTGGAAAAGAATTATCTCGCCGGCTTGAGCGCGGAACGCGGACGCTTTCGCGCGTTCCTGCTCGCGTCGTTGAAACATTTCCTCATCAACGAATGGAAGAAGTCGCAACGGCTCAAGCGCGGCGGCGGCGAAAAATTGCTCTCGCTTGACTGGGAGACGGCGGACACAAAGTTTCAGGTCGCCACCGTGAACGAGCCGAGTCCGGACAAGGCGTTCGACCGCGAATGGGCGCTGGCGTTGCTGGCCAAGGTCATCGGGCGTTTGCAAACGGAATGTGAAACCGATGGCAAGGCGAAGCTGTTTGAGCAGTTGAAAGTATTTTTGACCACGGGCAGGAGTGAATCGTCATACTCGGAAACGGCAAAGAAATCATGCATGGAGGAAACCGCTGTGCGCGTGGCGGTTCACCGCCTGCGGAAGCGTTACCGGCAGTTGCTCCGCGACGAAATCGCGCAAACGCTGTCCGAGGCGGGAGACGTGGACGAGGAGATGCGGGCGTTGTTCGGCGCGTTCGCTTCGTGAGCGCAAAACTCAAATTTGCCAAACGCGGGAATTCTGGTAATCCTAGCGTGTGAATTTCTTAATTCAACACGGCGGACTGTGTGACATTTACGACAAGGTGGCCGCGGGCGAGCGCATTTCCGAGGCCGATGCGTTGCGGCTGTTTGAATCGAAAGACTTGAACGCCGTCGGTGCCATCGCGGATTTTGCACGGCAGAAACAGGCCGGCAACAACCGCGCCAGCTTCATCATTAATTGTTACATCAATTATTCCAATTACTGCATTTTGTCGTGCCAGTTTTGTTCCTTCGCGCGCAAGAAACGTGACGCCGACGGTTTTCAATTGTCGGTCGAAGAAATGGTCGCGAAAGCGCGCGAAGCCTTGAAACTGGGCATCACGGAACTCCACATCGTCGGCGGCCTGCACCCGTCGCTGCCGTTCGGCTATTACACGGACATGCTGAAAGCATTGCGGGCGCTCAATGAGGAAATGGGGGGCGCGACCGTCCCGGTCGCATCGGATGGCGTCCCGCCAGCCGAATCCCGCGAGCGACAAAATGGTTTCAGCGAGACACTGGAACCTGCGGGCGTGACGCCCGCTCCCCCCAATTCCAAACCACGTCTGCATCTTAAATGTTTCACCGCGATTGAAATTTTGCATCTCGCGTGGCTCGCGAAAAAATCCGTCTTGGAAACGCTCACCGAATTGAAAGCCGCCGGCCTGGATTCTCTCACGGGCGGCGGCGCGGAAATTTTCCGCAAGGAGGTCCGTTCGCAGATCGCGAAAGGAAAAGAATCCGCCGAGGAATATCTCGACGTGCATCGGCAATGGCACAAGCTCGGCCAGCGCAGCACTTGCACGATGCTTTACGGCCACGTCGAAAATCTCGCCGACCGCGTGGACCACCTGCGGCAATTGCGCGCATTGCAGGACGAGACGCACGGCTTCTGCGGCTTCGTGCCGCTGGCGTATCATCCGCAGGACAACGACATTCCCGTAGAACATCCGCCGACCGGATTTGATTCGCTGCGCACGATTGCCGTCAGCCGCATCTATCTCGATAATTTTCCGCACATCACGGCTTATTGGGTCGGCCTCGGCATGAAGCTCGCGCAAGTCGCGTTGAGTTATGGCGCGGACGATTTGCACGGCACGATCATCGAGGAACACATTTTTCACATGGCCGGCGCGACCTCGCCGCAATTGCAGACCGAGGCGGCCATGCTCAAAGCCATCCGCGAAGCCGGTCGGACGCCGGTGCAACGGAATACTTTCTACGAGCCGATTAGGATTTTGGAAAATGCGACTGCGGCTGAAACAACTAAAAATTCCGCGCGCTCGAAAATGCTTGAAGACAATCTGGCGACGGCGTGAAATTATGATTTCCCGCTTTCGTTCGCGGCAGAAATGGCTCGCTGCACATTTTGAATTTTTGCCGGGCTTTCTTTCAGCAGATTTTTGCGCGTGTCGGCCGGCATTTCAATTGACATAAAATTTCCCGGCGTCCAGTTTCTAGCCCGGCTTTTTCCTCGCGCGCGAACATGACAGACGACAATGGCAATTCCGATTCATCCGGCCTGATGGCGTTGCGCCGTTATGTGCCGCTCGCGGCGTCGTTGGCCGCCATCCTGACCGTCCTGATGATTCCGTTGAGGATCATCCAATACGGCTACCTGCCGGGCGATGATGCGCTGCGCCATGCGGCAAAGGCGGTGAGCGGCAGGCCGTGGCCGGAAATCCTCGTGCTCAACGGAAATTACATT
>Ga0208357_1001478_pt1 | contig 16939 bp, 13 predicted proteins | sample NGESurdeep092012_6_FD_184487 | JGI IMG/M metagenome (GOLD analysis project Ga0208357, IMG submission 184487) | Arctic peat soil microbial communities from Barrow, Alaska - NGEE Surface sample F52-2 deep-092012 (SPAdes) | ecosystem: Environmental > Terrestrial > Soil > Wetlands > Peat ... | reverse complement strand
GTAAGATTGCCCAGCCCTTCGGGGGTGGTGTAATTGGCAACACAACTGGTTCTGGTCCAGTTATTCAGGGTTCGAGTCCTTGCCCCCGAGCGAATGAGTTAGAGATTGCGCTGACTTTTTCATGGTCCCATCGTCCAGTGGCCTAGGACATCACCCTCTCAAGGTGGAGACACGGGTTCGAATCCCGTTGGGACTGCTCAAGAAGTGTTACCAAATATGGTAACACTTATCGACATCGAAGATTCGCCGTGGCGGATTCATTTTTATAGGGTGCATTGGCGATCACGGTTCTCGACATGTCCACGGGTGTTAAAAGGAGGATCGCGTTGCCATGTGGAATTTGTGTTACTGCGCGATCGTGAAGGGCTCAGCGAATGTGCGATTGCTGAAGATACTGGACTTTCGGGTTCCGGAAGGGAAGTTATGAAAATTTTGAACGTTACACCAAATAACAGGAAACATACGTTTGAAGTGCGTACACGTCGCCAAACGTTGAGTTTTCCTTACGCGCGAGTTGTTCCAACACCTTCTCCAAGTAATCGACTGTCACATGTCTTCGTCGATCCGGATTTGGGCAATGAAGGTTTCACCTACACATTGCAATCGGGCGCCGAAGGCAGCGTTCACATAGATGAGGTCCTGGAGTACAGCCGCGATCCGTCCTACATGGCTGAGCTGATGTTGTACAGGCTCAGCCAGGATGCCAAAACTCGGTTTGAATCGTCGGGCATCTCGGTGCGTCAGATGTCAGAGAAACTTGGAACTTCACCGACCCAGATGTATCGACTTTTGGATCCGACGAATTACTCGAAGTCACTTCGGCAACTAATTTCGCTGCTCTACATGCTGGACTGTGAGATAGAGGTTGAGGTCCGTGAGCGTTCGAGTCATCACTTGGCAAACTAGATACGACAGGTTGAGATTCCGAGGAGTTCGCACGCCACTGAGACCGTCGTGGATCTGAATTTATATCGATACCGACGCCAGAGCTTGTTCGGCTATCGCGATAATGCGTTGCGCGGCCTGGACGGCTCTTTGAGCCTCAGCCTTCGTCACTGGTGCCGGATCGTATTCGGCGCGGTTCTTTAGTGGTAAGAGATGTCGTAATTGTGTCGAGGCCTTACGGCCATCCGACCCTCCAATGGATTCCAGATGTCGTCCGGCCTGAGAGTGTTCACCCTTCCATACGGCTCCGCCCCTGCAGGCCGCAATAACGTCCGACGCCGCAATTCCAGCGTGGACCGCGTTCCCGGTGGCTGCTACGTAGTTATCGAGGGCGAGTGAATCCATTGATGCTCGCAAGAACTCAGAAGATTTTGCAAGGAATATGCGGGCGTCGCTAATGGATGCCGCTCGCGTGCTCTTCTGGCTTCTCGATGTCAAGTGTCGGCCCGCTCATTGAGGTGAGGCACCGTTCCCAAAAGCGCGATGCCGTCAGACAAGATGTCGCGCCAAACCGTATTTGGTCGACGGAGAAGTTCTGGCAGGTTCTGCTCTGCAATTACCAGAAGGTTAATGGGATTGCCGGTGATGGTTTGAACTTCATCCGACCACTGACCAAGTGATGCGTACCACTCGTGGTCGTCTTCGTTGACGTCGTGTGAGCGAACGATGAGAACGTCGATGTCACTCGTAGAACTGGCGCCTCCTTTGGCCATCGATCCAAAAACAATCACTCGTGATGGGGGGGGCTTGATCATTCGTGCGCTTCGTTTCATTCGTTCGAGCACAGAGTTTCTGAGACGTGCAAACTGGACGATGCACCGTGCAGCTTCATTTTCTTTGGAGAGGCGAACCAGAGCCGAAGATCCTACGTCTCGGCGCTCAATGAGGCCGAGAGTTACAAGTTCGTTTAATACCGCAACCGTTCGGTTCACGCTTGCACTAGCCAGTTGGGCGACAGTGCTCATGGTGAGTTCGGCGTCAGTGTTCGCCAAGACAGCCAGAATTCGGCCGCGTATCCCAGGGATGAGGGCTTGCACGGGTCGCACGTAATCCATGGTTCTATTATAACCTTTTATCGCACATTCATGCGATAAAAGGTTATAAGGAGAAAATCCTTGCTATCGTAATGTGGTGGCACAACAACTGAGTAAGTGGTCCAGTCTCCTCAACCCAACGATGTTTAACGCGGAGAAGTCACCCGCGTGCAGTCACTTTCCGAAGCCCAGTGCGCCGTCATCTAACAACACGAAGCAATTCTGGCGATAGCGAGAGTTCGAGCGATACGCCAATATTTCCCACGTTTTGTTAGATTGCACCTCGTATAGTCACGGACTTGAGTAGCGGACGATGCCGTTGCTCGACAATTGGAGCATTGGAACGAACTCTGAACCAACCCACGTGGCCTGCGCAAGGACTGGTTACTCGATGGTCGCCTCGCCGCTATCGCTCTTGAAGGGCAAGTCCTCGGCGAACCAGGCCATCATGCCCCCCGCCAGGTTGACCACGTCAAAGCCGTTCTCTTGAAGAAACGTTGCGGCGCGAAGAGAGCGACCGCCAGAACGACAGGCGCAGATAATCTGTCGATCACGCGGCAGTTCGTCAAGGTGATCGGGCAGTTCAGCGAGAGGAATCAGGGACGCCACCGGCGCGTGGCCAGCGTTCCACTCGTCTTCTTGGCGAACGTCGAGCAGAACGGCGTCGCCGTCGAGTAGTTCGATTGCTTCATTGACGCTGACCTCACGTACGGACATTGGCGGTGCATCCTTCTACTTGTCGGCCTCATGGCCATTCATTTTCGAATCTAACGGGTCTGGATACCGTCGTTCTCTGCGACCTTCCGGGCAGCGTTCGTGAGGCAGTTCGTCGGCCCTCGCCTTAGGGTGGGGGGGTGCAGCAAGAACAGACGTCGACGATCAGCGGCGACGAGCTCTTGGCCCGACTCGAGGACTCCAGCCTCTACTTGGTAGACGTACGAGACCCCGACGAGTTTGCGGAGTGGCAGATTCCTGGCGCGCACAACTTTCCGCTCACTACTCTTTCTGCGCACCTGGACGAGGTTCCTCGTGACAAGGATCTCGTGATGATCTGTGCCAAGGGGCCAAGAGCCCTTCGCGGTGCAGAGATACTGGCCGAACACGGTATTCCGAGCCGGATACTCGACGGTGGAATGGCCACGTGGGCGTCGACGTACGACGAAGTGTCAGCTGAGTTTGACGACGCGAACGTCGTGCAACTTCGCCGACGCGGTAAAGGATGTCTCTCCTACGTCGTAGGCGCGGGATCTCGGGCCGTGGTGATCGATCCGTCGCGCGACGTGGCCCGGTACCTCAACGTCGCCCAAGACCACGGCTGGACGATTACGCACGTGCTCGACACCCATTTACACGCCGATCACCTCAGCGGCGCCCGCGAACTGGCCGCTCAGAGCGGAGCCGCGTTGTGGCTGAATCCGGCTGATCCCTTTCGATTCGACTTCGAACCTCTCAGTGACGCAATGGCCATTGAACTCAGTCCCGGCATTCATCTCCACGTTTCCTCGGTCAGTGTGCCCGGCCACACTGAGGGCTCGACCATGTACCAATTGGGCAACCACGCCATATTTACCGGCGACACCTTATTCTTAGAGAGTGTTGGACGCCCCGACCTGGCCGATCAGGCCGAAGCATTCGCCCACCACCTCTTTCGTAGCCTGCACGAGCGGGTTCTTCCTTTAGATGACGACATCATGGTGTTTCCAGCGCACTTTGGTGCGGGCGTTGAGATCCATATCGGAGAGTTTGTAGCGAGAAGGCTTGGTTCACTGCGAAATTCGTTGCCAGCGCTAGCCCTCGACGAAGCTGACTTTGTGGACTGGGCGGTCGAGAGCGTGAAGGATCGTCCCGGGAACTACCAAAAGATTGTCCGGATAAACGCTGGTCAAGAAGTGCTCAGTAACGACGCGGCGGACTTAGAGCTCGGGCCCAATCGCTGCGCGGTGGCTTGAACCTTCCCCAACTGCGACATGTGAATGATCTCAGTCTCAATAGATCGGCTGGCCGTCCCTCGATGTGGGCGATCTCGGGTAGGACAGTTGTGTGATGGCTCGGCACCGTTGCTGTAAGGATCCCATTGCGTGACTCTGATTTCATCTTGGAGCAACAGACCAGAAGCGGAACGTCACGCTTTCATCGAAAGTGCTGGGGGACTTGCGCCGAAGAGCAGCGATTTTGCCCACCACGCGAGTCGAGTGACGGCGAAGGTTCAATGATCTAGTTTCGTCACGAGGCGGATGAAAACTCAAGATTAAAAGTGCTCGTAATCAAGTGTCCGACCCAATTTCTTGGTCTTACAGTTCCATTACGATTCCGAAACGCGGATATTTGGACGAAAAAGAAACAAAATTTTGAATTGAGAAATCTTCCGTGATCAGGAAATATCTGAAACCACCCGATGAATGCCACGTGCGGCGCATGCGTTGACAAATCACACGTCGCGTAATCACTGACTCTCGCGGACCTATCTATACTTGAACCTAAGGAACGGCCGTGCTGAGTTGCGATGCCTAACCTTGGTAGTTGTGACGCAGTGCCGCAGGATCAAAAGCTAAAGGCTGACGCTCGTCGGCCCTTACGAATGGAGTGAATGAAAATGAATAGTCCAAATCGCATGACGCGGTACCTGGTGAAGGCTGTTGCAGCCGGCGCCTTGGTAGTCGCAGCGGCGCTGCCTGCGGCAGTCGCGACAACCGCCGGAGCGGCTACCGCTCCGAGTTTGTCGGCCGTGAGTGCCTCGACCACAGGTGGGGCTGTAACTCCTGCGGCCGGAAGTTCGACCCTTACGCTGAACACCACGGCTTCTTCGGCGACCGCAACGCTGTTGACAACGACCGCGGGTGCAACGGCGACGCTAACTGGCGTGGGATACACGATCACGGACCCAGCTGGAACGGCCCTCACCGGCACGGCTAATGGAACCGACACGTTCACGGCATCTGCGGGAACGATCGACCACACCGGTACGAGCATCACGCTCGCTAACCCTGCATCTGCAAACGGAACTGACGTGGTGACTGTTGCTACGACGTCCGGTGCCACCCCAGTCGCGGCAACGTACCCTGGTGCTTTTAGTGGCACCGGAACAAGTGGTGCCTCGACGATGACGCTGATTTCCAACTCAACGGCAACCGCTGTGGCTGCTGGTGACACGATTTCAGGTACAGGCATCACGACGGGCACGACCATTACGGGTGCTGTTTCCGTAGCGGCCAGTCCTGGAACATCGGTGAGTTTGAGTCAGCCCTTGACGGGGAACGCAAGTGGCACTTACACCGTTACGCTTGCCCCCACAACGCTCACCGCTTTTGGCGCAGGTGGACTTCCCACCGGTGAGACGATTTATGTCTCTGGTGCGGGATTCGCCCACAATGGTGGAAACGTCAGTATCACCTCTAGCAACCCGGACCTTTCTTTCACGAGTGTGAACGAACTAAGTTCAACGCTTCTGACGGCCACGTTGGCCACGACAGCCGCGACGACCTCGGGTTACGCCAGTATCACGCTGACGGACACCAACGGCACTTCTGCGCCGTTGGCCGACGCACTGCTTGTTAACCCGGACCCAACGATTAGTTCAGTGTCACCAACTTCGCTGGCCAACGGCCAGAGCACCACGGTGACCGTAACTGGTACCGGCATTGACACCTCAGGTGACACGCTGACCTTTACGAACATCGCGGACGGAACAACGTTGGTGACGACTGGTGTCGTAAGTTCTACGGCAACGTCGGCGGCCGTGACGGTTCAGGCACTGAACAGTGTCACGGGAAACCCTGCTTCGACTGGTACGTACGCGGTCACGTTGACGAACGCTGACGGTGGTTCAGTTACCACTGGCGCAGTCTTCAGCGTGACGGCGGCTGGCATTACAAATGTCAGTCCCTCGGAACTGGCGGTTTCAAAGACGACGAACGTGACCGTAACTGGTGCGGGCTTCGAGCCCAACACTGCAGCGAACACCCTTGTGTTTACCTGCGCTGGTGGAGCGACGGCAGCTCCTTCGAGCGTTGTTGTTGTGAGCCCCACCACGATTACGGCGTCAGTTGCTACCGGTTCTGCTACTGGACTTTGTAACGTTACAGTGAACAACCCAACGACCATCCTCGGTGGTAACGGCGCCTCCTTCACCGCTACTGGTGGACTTGGTGTTGGTGTTGCCGCGACAACGGCCGCGACCATTACGTCTGCGACGCTGACGCCTAGCACGCCTATCGTGCCTGGTTCAACGGCCACGACGCCTGTGACGTTGAGTCTTGTAGGTACGGGATTTGGTACCTCCAGCACGGTGGCGTTCGTTTACGGCACTTCGAATGCAGTTGACGGCGCAGTGACTGGTTCATGCACGGCAGCGACGACGGGTACAACGATGACCTGTGCAATCACGGTCGCAACGAACTCTGTTGCGGGACTTCATGGTGTTGAAGTGCTGACTGGTGGCGTTGCGAGCAACGTGTCCGCCGGCGCTCTCACCGTCTCGGGTCCGACGATTACTTCGGCCTCGCCATCGACGGTTGCCATGGACGCGACGGTTGGAACCGTGATTACCCTCACGGGTACTGGCTTGAACTCGACGGCGACGCTGTCAAGCGCGGGCAATCTTCAAGGCACCTTTGCAGTGACGAGTCCAACCACGGCGACTTTCGCTTTGACGACGACGCCCTCCGCAATCGGTACGAGTTACTTGACGATCACGGAATACGTGGCTTCAGGCGTTCAAGTGAAGTCACAGCCGTTCGCACTTAGTGTGACCGCGGCGCCGACGGTTGCTAGCCTCCAAAACACGCTGCTTTTGCCCACAGTGAGTGCCACCGTAGGTGCGGGTGCAGTTAACGTACCGGTTCTCATTACGGGCACCGGCTTCGAAACTGGTGCAACGATTGGAAGTTTCGTGAACCCTTACGGAGTTGCTGACGCTGGCGTTACCGCCACGGTGAAGAGCATTAACACCGGTGGTAACCAGATCACTGCTCTCGTGAGCATTCCAGCTGGCGATGCCAACATCTCCGACGGCTACACGATTACGAACCTCGACGGCGGCTTCGCCAAGGTTACGGGCTTCACTTCTGGCGCGTTGTTCATCACCACTGGTCCGGTGATCACTGCGGTTTCACCCGCAACGGTCCTTGAGAACACGACGACTGCCTTCACCATCACTGGTACGGGCTTCGTGAGTTCTTCGGTTCAGCCAACGGCGAACGGCACCTGTGGTGTAACCACAGTGACGTCCTCGACGTCGCTTAGCGTGACCTGTACCTTTAGTGCAGCGACTGCGACGGCGGCTTCACTTGTCGTAACCAACGCTAATGGTGGTTCGGCAACGTCCGCTACGGTTTTGGCCGCTTCGACGACCACGACACCACCACCTGCGAAGACCGGTGGTCCATTCTCCACGGGTGCACATGCGAAGGCGATTATTGGCCGTACCATAACGATGACCATCACTGGTGGAAACTTCTATGGTCAGCCTCATGTCACCAGCACCAATCCTGGTACAAGGGTTAACGTAAGCCACGACCACGGTACGACGCTTACGCTTCGTGTAACGACATCGGGTGCCGGCCACACCGGTTGGCACACGTTGACCTTCAAGTTTGCTAACGGCAAGATTTGCAGGGCGAATTACAACACCGTTAGGTAACCTGTAGTTTCACAGAAGTACTAAAGAAGGCCCCCTCTTTCGAGGGGGCCTTCTTTTTAGCTTGATGTTCCGTTGCGCTCACGTGTTTGTGGGTGATGATGCAATGTGAATGTTTCTCTCAGGGTACTTGGCGTGTGATTCTAAATAATGACTTCCGTAATCCCAGCCGAGTTACTCGTGGAGTTCGAGGTAGGCAGAAGAGGGCCTATCGTGTCGCTTTGAGCGTCCAGGTAGTGCCATCGGTGCCGTCTTGGATATCAAAGCCGGCCTTGAGAAGTGAGTCCCGGAGCTGATCGGCGATTTGATACTGTCCGTTTGCTCGAGCGCTGATTCGCGCACTGAGAATGTCCTCTACTAGAGGTGCGGGATCAATGAATCCATCGCCGCCGGTTGTGGCGAGTTGGACGAGGTGGGCCAGGGCTTCGAGGCCGTCGTGCCCGCCTCGTTGGACGATTTCGCCGAGCTCCTCGGGAAGTTCCTTGCGCGGAGCTGGCTGTTCGATGAGAGGTCGAGTGGTCGCTGGAGCAAGAGTGCGTAACTCACTGAGATTCGTCGTCGTGCCATTGGTGAGTACTTTGGTTTCCGCGTTAAGGCGCCAGTATCCATTGGCTTTACCCAGAACGTGGAGGGTGTCCTCGGCGAGGTCAAGGATGAGGGCGGTGTGTTCATCGATGCCGAGGGTAGCAACGCCACCTGGGAGTTTGCTTTCGAGATCGAGAAGTCGTCGCTCACCCAGGTAGCAGTAGCGCGTGTCGTAGTTTTCACCTTCGTTGTTGTCAAAGTGAGGAACGACCACGCAGTTAAGTCCTAGCGCGGCGAGAAGATTAAGGCCCTCGAGCCAATAAGGTTCGAGGCCAACTTTGTAGATCTCGTAGACGGGTGCGGTATAGGCGCCGAGCGTACACGCGGCAGCGGAGGAGAAGCACACAGTTCCCCCGTCGTCGAGTACCGAATAGAGGTCGCTCTCGAGGTCCAGTGGGGTCCATTGGGCGAGAGCGTACGAAGGGCTACCGGGCCCCGCAAAGACGTAGTTGGCAGCGCGAATCTGTTGTTTCAGGAGTGTCCTCTGGAGTTCGGTGGCCTTCTCGCAGGAGGCGAAGTGCAGTGTGGTGAGGGAAGCCTGAAGGGACGTCGCGAAGTACTCTTCGATCTTCTGGCTCATCTGAGGAACGTTTTCTTGGAATCCGTAGGCCGTGTCGATGTTGACTGCCTTCAGAGGTTGGAGTTGCGCCAAGATCTCGCGATGCACCTTGGTCATACCTGGCGCCGTTTCACCCGAACCGAGCAGTGCGAGGACGCCTCTGGCCATTGGTTCAGCGTACCGTGACCTGGTGACGGCTTGCTCAGACGTTGATTAAGTTAGTGACGTGAGTGGCGTCGTCTTTCAGTTTCGTGAACGGGCTCGCGTTAACCTCACGACGCCCATGGTGCTGTGGGCTCTTGCGATGACGGTGATCTTGTTTATCGACGTTGTGGCCCCCTCGTCGGGTGACACGGCGACTGGTTTTGGCGTATCGGCGCTGCTCGGGATCTATCTGGGTTGGCGACGGCGCGTCGCGGCGGCAATGATGGCGCCTTTCGTGAGCTGGCTCTTTGCGTGGTTCCCCGTGGTCATTGCCTGCATGATCCACTTTGGTCTCTTGAAGGGATTCGTCGTTGGGCTCTTGACGATCTCTTTTGGGTGGATCGGCATTGGCTTCGTTGAGTTCGCGTGGGTGGCGATCGTGGCCCTCGTGGTGAGGTCGCTTCGTGGTACGCCGCGCGACCCCGACGTGGTGATTATCGATCCGGGCGAGCGCTAAAAGCGACGTCTCGCGTGAAGGGTGGCTGCGCTCTAGTTTGCCGCGTCGGCGATGTTGACCATTCGTCGAGCCGCCGCGAGCCAGTCGCTTTGGTTATCCCAGAGTGAGGTCAGGTCGTGAAATGCTCGACTCAGCATCTGTCCTTCGAAAAAGAGGGCCCACTGCGCGCCGCTCAGCTCGTTGCTGAGGAGTCCGCGCTCGACGAGGCCGTCGTAGAGCGCAGTTATTTTTTCCATGAACTCTTGGTAGATCTCAAGGAAGCGCTCTCGCAAGCTAGGACGTGACAACGCTGTCGCTGAGATGCGAAAGTGCATCTGTCGATTGCGCGTTCCCAAGGACTCATGATCTGGGTTGGTCAATAGTGCGTAGAGCACGTCGGCGAACGATCCACTTGAACGCGCGGTATCAGCCGCGGCCGAGAGATCGGCGATCATTGCTTCAGCGACGCCACGGTAGATATGGAGTAGCGACGCGTCGATGAGGCCCTGACGCGAGCCAAAGTGTCCGTAGATAACGCTCGTACTCATATTTGTCTCTTGACAGATGTCGAGGATTCGAAGTTCGCTTTCGTCCTCGACCCACAGTCGCCGGACGGTGGCTTCAATGAGAATGTCGCTCGTGGAAGGGCGCGAGTTGGAGTTGGTCACTTAGCGAATTTACTCGCCTACATGATCATTCCCATCGATGTTGAAGTTTTTTCGTCTTCAAATAAATGAGATGAGCACATCGTGCGCTCGTCTCAACTGTGGGCAACGGCGACACCCGCGGCGGTCGCAGTTGTTCGTTCAACGTGACGAGCTACGTCACTACGTGCAGTGCGCTCGCAAGTCGCCGCCACTCACTGAGGGGCGGCGACGATGGATCGGCGCCGAGCACTTGGAGACAGACGTGATCGGCACCGGCGTCAAGATGTTCATCGACGCGACCAAGCACGAGCGACTCATCGCCGTGCACGACCATCGCGTCACAGAGTCGATCCGATCCTCCGCGCACGAAGTCGTCGTCGCCATATCCGAGACGTCGCCAGCTGTTTTTGTAGTTCTCAAGCCCCGAGTAGATCTCGAGGTGCGCGTGCGCGCGACGCAAGAACTCATCACGAGTTGTCTCGAGGACGACGGCCTGTTCGACGCCAAGGAACTTGTCGCCGAGTTGTGTGCGCGCGTCGCGCGTGTGCTCTGGCGTGACTAAGTAGGTATGCGCGCCGTCAGCGAACTCGCCCGATAGCGCCAGCATCTTCGGTCCTAAGGCCGCCAGTACGCGGGCGACTCGCGTTGAGCCCTCCTGCGCGAACATTGGGGCTGCGTCCATGGCGAGGAGGTACTCCTTTATTGCGCGCAGCGGCGTCGCGTACTCGTGACCTCGTAAGCGCTCGACCAGTGGTTGGTGACTCACGCCGAGACCAAGAACGAAGCGATCATCGAAGGCCGCGGTAAGGGTCTTGGCGCCGTTGGCGGCGCTGACCGCGTCACGACCCCAGATGTTGGCGATACCCGTGGCGATCACCATTGACGACGTCGACGAAAGAAGGAGCGAGGCGCTGGTGAGACTCTCTCGCCCCCAGGCCTCGGGGAACCAGAGGGCGGAGAAGTTGAGCGACTCGAGCTCGCCAGCGATCTCGCCGATGTGGCCCGGAGGAAGAGACTCGAGCGTCGAGGTCCATATCCCTACGCTCGCGCGGAGTTTTTCGAGTGCTGGGGGCCAGGGCGTCATTATCTTGAGCATAGAGTGAAGCGTTCGCGCGAGGAAACGTCAGAATGTTGCAATGGCTTACTTCGTCGCGATCGCCAGTGTGTTTCTGGTGGTGTCGGCCGCGACGGCGCTTCGCCCGGGACGACGGGGCCTCTTCGCTGCTTTGGCCTACCCAGTGGGGTGGGCAGCGGGTGAACTCGCGGGCCAGGGCATCATTCTCGAAGCACTGCTCGTGGGTCTGTTGTGGTGGTGGGGTTGGCCAAAGACCCATTGGGTGGGCTTCGTTGTCTTCGTCGCTGCGACGGTTGTCGTTGTCGAGAACCTCTGTCTGATCGCAATACTCTTCTACTCGCGCTCGATCGTTCGTCGCGCCATGGAGAACTCCCCCGATCGACCATTAAGAATCGCTCGTCCCCGTGAAGACCTCTTTGGCCGGTGGTGGCGAACGCTGTTGCAGATTTCGGTCCACCCTCATGACATGCAACTCCACCGCAATCTTCCCTACGGGCCGCTCGCTCGCCAACGTCTTGACGTGTGGAGGCTTTCCACAACACCTCAAGATGCTCCCGTCATCTACTACCTCCACGGCGGCGCGTGGACGTTTGGGGATAAGCGTGAACAAGGTCGACCGATGTTGCACGAGTTCGTTCGTCGTGGCTGGATTGTCGTGGCGAGCAACTACCGACTCGCCCCACGTCACGCCTGGCCCGCGCAGATCGAGGACGCGACCAGAGCGCTCGGCTGGATCAAGAAGAACATCACGACCTACGGAGGCGACCCTGATCGTGTCGTGATCGCCGGCGGCTCGGCCGGCGGGCACTTGGCGTCCCTGCTCGCTCTCAGCACGCACGAGCCCGTCTGGCGACCAGGGGACATGAACGGCGTCACCGATTGGTCCGTGCGCGGTGTGCTGTCGTTCTATGGCGTCTTGGAGATGACCGGTGACGAAGAGCACTGGCACGGTCTCGGGCGCGGTATTCGACGTTTGTTAGAGCGCCACGTCGTCCAGGTTCCCTACGAGTCGAACGAATCGCTCTACCACTCGCTTTCGCCCTTTGAGCGAATAGTTCGCCACGCGCCACCGTTCTTCGTTGTCCAGGGCGTCAACGACACGCTCGTCGACGTCAACGTCGCGAGAGACTTCGTGGCGCGTTTTCGCACCACCGCCTTCGAGCCGATCTACTACGTCGAACTTCCCTTTACCCAACACGCCTTTGACGTCACGGCCAGTCCGCGCACCTCAGCAACGACGCGCGCGGCGGTCGCCTTCGCCGAATCAGTCGTGAAGCCTCGCCCGGCGATTACGCCCGCGCTCGTCGCGAGCTACCAAGTACCTCCCTCGCGTCTCGAGATTGAAGTAGGTCCGGGCAACTGGCTCGAGGCGCAAGAGGCCGCTTCGGTGCTTGGACCCGTGTTCGTGGTGACCTCGGACAATCCGTATTCACACGTCGTGAGCGAAGAAGAGAACGAGATTCGCCGACGTGCGTTGCGCGAACTGCTGCGCAGTCGCGGCGTCGATTTCGTCGAGGCCACGTCCAGCGATCCAAGTGGGCGCTGGCCGAGCGAAGCGGGCGTGGCGCTGCACGGGCTTTCTCGAGAAGGCGCACGAGCGCTCGCGCGTTCCTGGGACCAGTTCGCCTTCTATGAGGTCGACGTTGACGCGGTGCGCGTTCGAGACGCCGGTTCTAACGCGGTGCTGGTCTAGAGCGCTTCGAGCGTGACGTCGACGCTGCGTTCGCTGGCGCTATTCACCACCAGCTCTTGAACATTGCCCGCGGCGATGAGGTCGTTCGCGCCGAGGCGCAGTGCCGAGACGATGTCGTCAGGAGCATTCAGCACAAGTCTTGTGACGCTGGCGCGCTGAGAGACTTTGGCGGTGCTCTTCTCACGACGAATGTCCTCGAGCGCCTCACAGATGGGTTGGTAGATCGAACCAGGCGTGAGTGACAGTTCTCCGAGCTCTTCGATTGTCGGCCACGCGGCGAGGTGCACGGAGTCGTCGTGCCACCAACGCCACACCTCTTCGGTGACGAAGGGAAGAAAGGGCGCGAGGAGACGCTGGAGAACTGAGAGGGCGAGAGCGAGCGTCGCGCGTGCTGAGTTGGTGGGTGCCTGCGAGCTCTCCTCACCTTCTCCGTAGGCGCGGATCTTTACGAGTTCGACGTAGTCGTCACAGAACGACCAGAAGAATGTCTCCACGCGCTCGAGCGCTCGTGCGTAGTCGTACTTCTCAAAGGCGCTCGTCGCATCGCTCACCAGTTGAGCGAGCAGCGCGAGAAAGTCTCGGTCTATTGCCTCGGTGACGTCAGTGGCCGAGAGCTCAGTGATGTTGTCGAGTCGACCGAGTACGAATTTCGTGGCGTTCAGAATCTTGATCGACAGTCGTCGTCCGATCTTCATCTGCGCGACGTCAATCGCGGTGTCGGCGCCGGGGCGACCAGACGCCGCCCAGTAGCGAAGTGCGTCGGCGCCGTGCTCTTCGAGCAGCGGCATCGGGGTGACGACGTTGCCGACGGACTTGCTCATCTTCTTGCGATTGGGATCGAGCACCCAGCCCGAGATCAGCGTGTTGTAATACGGGAGAGCGTCGAATTGAAGGTGGGCGCGCACCACGTTGGAGAACAGCCACGTGCGGATGATCTCGTGCGCCTGAAAGTGCACGTCCATGGGAAAGACGTTGTCGAAAAGCTCGCTGCCCCAGTGGCCCGCTATTTGAGGAGAGAGCGAACTCGTGGCCCAGGTGTCCATGACGTCAGGGTCACCGACGAAGCCGTTCGGTTGGTTGCGCTGGCTCTCTTGGTAGCCAGTCGGCACGTCACTCGATGGGTCGATCGGCAGGCGCTCGAGGGTGGGCAGCATCGGGCGATCGAAGTCGATCGCGCCGTCGGCGTTCGTTGGATACCACGCGGGAAAGGGCACACCGAAGAAGCGCTGGCGAGAGATATTCCAGTCAACGTTGAGGCCCTCTACCCAGGAGCGGTAGCGGTGCTTCATGAAGTCGGGGTGCCAGTGCAACTCTTCGCCGCGACGAAGTAGCTCGTCTCGGTGCGACAAGGTTTTGACGAACCACTGACGCGACGTGACGATCTCTAAGGGTCGTTCGCCTCTTTCATAGAACTTGACGGGGTGGGTGATCTCACGAAGCTCGCCGATAAGTGCGCCAGCACCTCGCAGCGCGTCGACGATCGTCGCGCGTGCCTGGTTGATGGTTTTTCCTTCGATGTCTTTATAAATGTCATTCGCGGCGTGGGGGTCGCGCGAAGGGAACTCTTCGGAACCAAATAATGCCGATAAGAACCTGCCGTCACGTCCGATGAGTGCTCGAGTGGGAAGTTTCAACTCACGCCACCACGTCACGTCGGTCGTGTCACCAAAGGTGCAGATCATGGCGATGCCCGAACCTTTTTCGGGGTCGGCGAGTTCGTGCGCGAGAATCGGAACTTCAACGTTGAAGAGCGGCGTCACAACATGCGTGCCAAAGAGCGCCTTGTAGCGCTCGTCGTCGGGGTGCGCAACGAGCGCCACGCAGCTCGCCAACATCTCGGGCCGTGTCGTTTCAATATCGATGGATCCCTCGCCGTCACCCCTCGAAAAGGCAACGCGGTGATACGTGCCTGGACGTTCGCGGTCTTCGAGTTCGGCCTGAGAGACCGCTGTTCGAAAGTCGATGTCCCACAGTGTTGGTGCGACGCTCGAGTAGACGTCACCGCGTTCGATCATCTCTAAGAAGGCGCGCTGGGAGATGGCTTGTGCGTGGGGCGAAATCGTCGTGTACTCAAGACTCCAGTCGACGCTGATGCCGAGGTATCGCCAGAGCTTCTTGAACGCCACTTCGTCAACCTCAGTAAGGAGCAGACAGAGCTCGACGAAGTTCTTGCGCGAAATGGAGACCTTCTTGTCAGAAGGTTTTTCCGGCGCGACAAAGTCGGGGTCGTAGGGGAGCGAGGGGTCACAGCGAACGCCGTAGTAGTTCTCCACCCGTCGTTCCGTGGGCAGGCCGTTGTCGTCCCAACCCATGGGATAAAAGACGTCTTTGCCGCGCATTCGCCAGAACCGGGCCATCACGTCACCCTGGGTGTAGCTAAAGACGTGACCGATATGTAGCTCACCCGAGACGGTGGGCGGAGGGGTGTCGATGCTGTAGACGCTCGCGCGCGTCGCCTCGCGCTTGAAGCGGTACGTTGATTCAGCGTCCCAGCGCTCTTGCCAGATTGTCTCGAGGCCGTCCACGGTGGGCTTTTCGGGCACCGAGAAGGGCGTGGGCGTAGAAGTATCAGGCATGGTTGGCGTAGTTTAGAACAGTGATTCGCCTCTACGACACTGCCCGAGGAGAGGTCCGCGACCTCAACCTGCGAAGGCCCGGCCGGGTCTCGATGTACGTGTGCGGACCCACGGTGGATAACCTGCCCCACCTCGGCCACGGACGTTTCACTCTGGTCTGGGACGTCGCTCGTCGATGGTTCACTTTTCAGGGCCTTTTGGTGCACTACGTCTCGAATATCACCGACATCGACGACAAGATCATCGCGCGCGCGAACCTCGAATCGCGCAGCGAAAGCGACGTCGTCGAACAGTTCGAAGGTGAGTGGTGGAACGCCATGGGACGTCTCGGCGTCGCTCGCCCCGACGATACGCCGCACGCGACGAAGTACATCGACGAGATGGTCGAACTGGTGGCGTCGTTTCTCGAGCGTGACGTTGCCTACCAAACGAGCGACGGCGTGTACTTCGATGTATCGTCGGTCCCGGACTACGGCCTCTTGGCCGGCCAGGCCCTCGAGAGTCTGCGTGCCGGCGCGCGGGTCGAGGGCAACGATGAAAAACGCTCCCCGCTCGACTTCGCGCTCTGGAAGAACGCGAAGCCCGATGAACCACGCTGGCCCGCACCCTTTGGCGAGGGCCGGCCTGGTTGGCACACTGAATGCGTGGTGATGTCACTCGGACTTCTCGGTGAGGATTTCGATCTTCACTGTGGAGGTCTCGACCTCAAGTTCCCCCATCACGAAAACGAGCGGGCCCAGGCAGAGGCCGCGCACAAAGGCTTTGCACGACACTGGGCGCACAACGGCTGGGTGATGGTGGGTGGTGAAAAGATGAGCAAGTCGCTCGGCAACTTCACCTCGCTCACCGACTTGCTCGCGAAAACGGACCCCCGCGCGTATCGACTGTTGGTACTGCGCTCGCACTACCGTTCACCCATTGAGGTCACGCCGTCGACGATCGCCGACGCCGAACGTGCGCTCGACCGTCTCGACGCACTGGCGCGCCGGTTCAATCTCGATGAACTCGGCGGGGACACCTTCGTAGTTGCGTCGTCACATTCGTGGGAAGAAGAGTCACTCGAACTCTACGAGCGCGTGACGTCGCTCATGAACGACGATCTCAATACGCCACTGGCCGTGGCGGAGTTGTTTGACGCGCTGAGTGTCGCCAACGCCAGCGCGGACGAGGGTCATGAGTCCTCGGCTCGCCGACTGGCCGGAGCGGTCAACGTGCTCTTTGGCGCCATGGGACTCTCCTTACTGGCGGGTAGTCACGTGGTCGATGAGGTGACTGAAGCCCTCGTTAACGAGCGTGACGAGGCACGATTGGCGAAAAACTGGGCCGAAGCCGATCGCCTTCGCGACGAGCTGGTGCTGCGGGGCTGGATTGTTGAAGATGGGGCCTCGGGGACCATAATTCGCCGCCCATAATCACTCTTGTTTGCTAAGGCCCCGACCAAGTAGCGTTAACCCTGAGGTTGCCGTTGTGGTTCCCTCCCAAAACCGGAGTTCCGGAAGTAAAAGTAATAAGGAGGCCCACAGTGGCTGCAGGAACCGTCAAGTGGTTCA